>Ga0137361_10001403_pt1 | contig 14914 bp, 10 predicted proteins | sample Mad1_80_16metaG_FD_104923 | JGI IMG/M metagenome (GOLD analysis project Ga0137361, IMG submission 104923) | Vadose zone soil microbial communities from Angelo Coast Range Reserve, California, USA - Mad1_80_16 metaG | ecosystem: Environmental > Terrestrial > Soil > Vadose zone | place: USA... | reverse complement strand
TCGCCTGGTCTGAGAACGTGTTATCACTGACGCAGGGAGAATTGCATGGTCCAAAGGGTGCGTCACTAAGATCTCCGCCTGGATGGGCATCTATCAGGCGGACGCTTCCATGTCCAGCCGCGATACTCTCATTTACTTTGTAGATTAGAATGCCTGCTTCCGGATAATCTGAGGGAAAGGGAAGGTACTGATCGTACGTGCCGATCTTTGCCCTCATCTCTACGAGGTAGTAGGTCAGGGAACCATCTTGGTTCGCGGCAATAGGGATCTTAACGGATTGGGTGTTTGTGGTGGGGGATTCTAAGTTCGTCAAAGTGATGTTAGCGCTTTGACCTGGCTGAACGAGGGCCACTCTTGAGCTTGGAACAAAGCCTAGTTGCATCTTCGACCAGATAGAATGGTGAGACGGATACGTGCCGGGTTTAGGCTGGAGTGGGTTACCAGTGTTCGGATTCCATTCTCCCAAGGCCATTATTTCCCAGTAGCCCAAGAAGTTATTCGACGGGTCGATTTGACCAGTCAAGTCGTAAAGGTCTGGAAGTCCGAGGAGGTGGCCTGACTCGTGACAGAAAACCCCGATCGGGTCAGATTCAGCTACAACAGAGGTGGAAATCTTGTATGATATCAAGGGAGCCGGGTTGAAAACATAACCTGGAATCGTGAAGGAATGAATGTCAGAGGTTACATGAGTCATCGCTTCGTCGTTGCCCGAGTGGACTACCATTGCAAACTTGTAGCTAGCGAGGTCGACTCCTGCGTTGTATGCTGCTTGTAGCGAGTCAGATACTAGTTGGTTGTCACTCGATACAGTATCTGCTCCGTAGTACGCCATCGAGTTCGGCAAACTGTACCAAGGGGAGGTGGACGCTGGCGTCATGCCGGTCTGAAATGAAACGGTTCCGTACGAGTCTTCGTTGTAATAGTTGTTCAGGTTTGAGAGCATCGCCAGAATTTGGGTGGGAGAAGTATCGTTTGCTTTATCGGGAAATTGAACCTTAATTGCGATAGTTCGCTGAGGACCATTCACCGCTGCAAGGGGTAAATGACTCGCGATAAGCCCGCCTTTCATATCGTCGTGAGGACCATTTATGGCTCCTGCTGATAAGGATAGAATTATGAGTGCCAGAAATGTGCTCGTTGTGGAGCGGAATACCATCTGTGGTCCTTCGAGAAGCTACTAGTAGACCGGGCTGGTCTCTAGCGCCAAAAACAGACTGTAACCGAGTGAGTACTCTTCGAGTTTCAGAAGGATTGAAGAAACTGCTGGCCTGAGCCGTGGGACGGAAGAATCGCCTTTTGCGCATAGCTAGGGATTTGTTCGACTCGTGCCGCAAACCCGCGTTCAACGTAGTCTTAAATACCGTGCAAGCTGAGAAAAAGCTCTTCACATATCGAGTGTTGCCGAAGGTCTTCTAATGAGTCACAGCAAAGTTGGAATTGTTGGTTATGGAGTTTACATTCCCCGAGAACGGATTGAGACAGCGAAGATTGTTAGGGAGCGAGAGAAGAAGCGGGGTAAAGAACTTGAAAAGGTTCTGGAGAAAGTTAGACACGGACTTCTTCTACGTGAAAAAGCTGTAGCAGGCCACACCGAAGACACGATGACGATCGCCACCGAGGCCGCGGAGAATGCCATACGCATGGCCGGGATTTCTCCTGGAGAAATCGGGGGCGTCACCGCCGGTTCAGAGTCTAAGCCGTATGCAGTAGGGACGATTGCGCGACACGTCGCGTCATTCATTGGCGTCGGAGAGAACGTATTCATTGCCGATCTTGAAGGTGCCTGCAATTCTGGAATGCAAGGAGTCGGCTTCATAGATGCTGAGATTCGTAGCGGACGAATAAAATACGGTCTCGCGATTGGGTCAGATGTTGCCCAGGCTGAACGTGGAGACCCCCTAGAATACTCGGCCGGAGCTGGCGCTGGGGCTTTTGTGTTAGGACGGAGCGATCTTATCGCGAGTATAGAGGACATCGCGCCTTATTCAAGCCTCTTCATGGACTTTTGGAGACGCGAGGAATCCGCTGTCCCCAAGCACTTCGGTAGGACGACAGTTGAAGCCTACAAATCACACATCATCGGTGCGATCGCCAACCTGTTCCGCAAGCATCCCAATCTTTCTCTGTCCGACTTTGACTGGATAACCTTTCACCAGCCATCGGGTTATCTTCCAATGAAGACCTGCAACGCGCTGACACAGGACGAAATCCCCTACGTTGGCGACTCGTCGATTGCTGAACGGATGAGGCTCACCGAGCAAGATATTGAGAAGAAAATCAAGCCTTGGCTCAGAGTATTGGATACAGGAAATACCTACGCTGCTTCTACGATGATTTCCCTCGCCTCGCTTTTCGACAAGGCAAGGCCGGGTGACCAGGTTCTGGCTGTGTCTTACGGCTCTGGAGCCTATTCAAACGCAACGTGGTTTGAGGTCCAAGATGGAATCGAGGAAAAGAGGGGACGAGCTCCAACCGTAATGAATTACGTCGATCGGAAATCTGAGATTAGAATAGATACATACCATGATTTGATCCGCGAACGACTGTCACGAATTAAGAGAAGGTTGGAGATTCCGCGACTGGTAGGCGATATTGAACCGGTCAACGGCGGCTACTTCTCGCTCTCTCTCTGCAAGGGTTGCAACAGGATCTATTATCCCGCAAGAGAGACCTGTCTGGCCTCCGATTGTCCAGGACCGATGGAAAAGAAACGCTTTCCGCGGTTTGCGAAGCTGAAGACCGTCGCAAAGCTTCCGTTCAAGAAGAGATGGACTTCAAACTTCGAGCTGCTTGAAAATAACAAGGTGCTGTTCGTTGACGCGGATGTCTCCGATTTGAAACCAGGGGTCCGACTGGAAGGGGTCATCAGAAGGCTTGACTACGAAGGGAAGGATGGACTCATCCTCTATGGAATCGCTTATCGGCCAATATTCCGGGAGGCCATAGTGGTGGTCACTAAGCCGAAGCCGATCGTTGTCGCGCCTACCCAATACGCCTAGACTCATTCCGACCTCGCCCGAGTTCTCGATCGAGGAGAGGGAGCTAGAAGGGAAGGCGCAGTAGCTAAGCTATACTCGTCGGAAACTGCCTTCGAGGTGGCAAATGAGTCTTTGCAGGTCCATGGAGGTATAGGCTACACCAAGGAACTGCTTGTCGAGCGTTACTTCAGGGATGCCCGGTTTATGATGATTGGAGGGGGTACAAGTGAGATCATGAGGTATATCATTCAAAGAGAAGTCTATAGGGAAATGAGTCGACCTTCCTGATGTTACCGGCTGCTTTTGCGTGAAGTTACGCGAGACTTTAGTCGATTTCAGGTTGAAGGCCAATCAACAAAGGCCTCGCTTGTATGTCCACTGTTGAGATAGAGAATTATCGCTGGAAATGTGAGAACTTTCTAAAAGGGTATTGTCCGGGTAAGGACTGTGATGTCTGTGCGAAGGTAACGAATCGGCTCCTCCTCAAGGGGCTGGTCAAGATCACTCACGCGGACGAAGTCTTGAAACCAGTTCAGGCCACTGCACCGAACAGTCAGCCCTGATGTTTGCTCACAAGATTCCAAGAAGTCTCTCAGAGTGCGATATACTTTTCAATAAACAGATACCTATCGCCTCAGTTTGCGCCTTTCATTCTGAGGTAGGTTTATACCGCAAGTTTCGCATTATAGCGTATGAGCGCCAAAACTTGTCCACTCATGGGTCCACACATCGCTCGTGTCGTGTTAGAGGGTTCCTGAATTGGTCGACATTCATTATTTCATCTTCATAATGAACGTGGATTCTGCAATCGCATCCGCGATAGCAGGTATCGTCGTTTTTGCTTTGACGTTTGTTGGGCTCAAATTGATCTACCGGATGTGGCGAAGGAATCTCAAATGTCCACACTGCGGAGAGACCTATCATAATCATCGGGTTTCTCCCACCGTGGAGAAGGCTTTGCCGAACGCTTTGTGGACGTAGAATCCGATTCTGCCACTAGACCGTCAGTTTTTCCAAGCTGCGTGGATATTCAGTTATGAAGTCCATTCCATTTTTGGTTATCACTATCGTGTCTGAATGTCGGAACCCGGCATGGCCGGGAATGTAGAGTCCTGGCTCGCACGAAAACACCATTCCCGGTCTCATGACCGTCTTCTCTCCTGGGTCGAGCCAATGTGGCTCGTGGCCATCGATTCCAATGCCGTGGCCCGCATGGTGACGAAGAGCGCCGGCCAGACCGGCCGCCTCAACCACTCTCCGCGCTGCCACATCGACCCAGGAACAAGCAACCCCGGGCTTGAATGCTCTTAGCGCGGCGTCCTGAGCTCTCAGCATGGTCTCGAAGTATTTCTTCTCTCTCGGCCCGGCTTTCCCAACTATAACCGTCCGTTCGAGTTCGCTTGCGTATCCTCCGACTTCGACACCGGCCTCAGTAACCAATACATCCCCTCTCCGGATCCTTCGCTTGGAGAAGACGGCGTGTGGCACAGCCGACCCAGGTCCGACCTGTCCCCGACAGCCCACAACTACGGGTGAAAGGCCCCACTTTAGTTGGCGATACCTAGCTCCAAGTTTCTTCATCATTCCCGTCAACGCCTCGTAGCTCGCCTTCAGTCCGATCAGCGCATCATGCTCTCCAGGTGCGATGTACTCCACTAGAATGTCGTGAGCCCTCTCAGCCCATCGAGCACTCTCTTTCAACAAGTGTATTTCCTGCCTCGATTTTACCCATCTCAGAGAGTCAACCAGCTCTTTGCCGTCAACCATCTTGGCCTGGCGGAGCAAGTCTCGTAAGGAGGGGCCTCGGTAGCCCCAGCCTCCAGCTGCCCCTTCAACGGAGTCCGTCGCGATTTTCGATCCTGCCAATCCCTTTCGGGTCAACATATTGACAAAGTGTCGAATCGGATGAGTAACGCCAGGATAATCGGGATAACTGAAGAACTCTTCTATGAGAGCGCAATCTTGTTTTGCATGATCCTCCTCCAGATGAGGGCCCATCATGAAGATGGCACCTTCTTGCGGGATGACTAAGGCGAGAGGTCGCTCCGTGGAAATGTGACTAAACCCAGTAGTGTAGAGAATCCGGGTGGGATTCGCAAGATAGAGTGCGGCGCACCTAGACTTCTTCAATTGAGCCCGAATTTTCTCAATCCTGGATTTGTGCTCTGCCTGGCTGATAACTAAGTCTCCCGAAACCATGTACTTTGCTTTCGATCATTAGCGGTTAAGACTTAGGTTCGGGTCTAGCATTCTCTGCCACGCGTGTCGTCTGAAAAAGTCGAATTGGATTCTTGGCGCAAAAAGGGGTGGTGGGAGTGGTACTCCCAAAATCAGTCGATGGCTATCTGCTTGGACTTTGACCCGGTCTTTTTCCTAGTCAGCAATAGCTCCAGCACGCCATTCTTGTAAGATGCTTTTGATGTGTCAGGGTCAACTTCGACCGGAAGCTCCAGCTCCTTGTAGTAGCGCCGTTTGTCCGTGTCCACCTTCAGTGTCAGCTTTTGTCCGTTGCATTCGAGGGCGATGTCTGATTTCTCGACACCTGGGAGCTCGGCTACGACTTTCACTGAGTCGGGGTTGAGTATTGTGTCTACTAGGGGCTCTCGATCTTCCTTTATGTCGAGCTGAGGCCTAACCGCGCCTGATGGTCCTCCCTTCAAAGAGGGTTTGACGTTACCGAATTCTCTGATTACCGGTTTGCCGTCGGGACCCATGCTGAACGAGTAGCCGTAGACGAATGGACCCATCTCTCTCACGGTGCCACCGTCAGGAAGCTTTCGCTCTCTGATGAGATCCTTTGGAAGCTTCAAGTCCTTGAACATCGACTCGAAGTCCTGCTCGAGTTCGTCAAAGAGGTTGGCAGTGGGAAATCGCCATCGACGACGCAGCCAATTGGAAAAGAATTCATCTTCACTCAATCATTTTTCACCTCCCTAGTTCTTGATTCATCAAGGGCCTTCCGTGTCTTCTCCAGAAACGTGATGAATTCCGCGAGAACCGTCTTTCCGAATTGGCTCAACTCATACGCTCCTTCAATATTCTCGTCGAGGAGCCCCGCATCGGAAAGGGCCGATATGTTGTGGTAGACAAGCTTCGGATTTATCCTGGTCCGATAGTCTCTTTTCGCGCCCGACCTTTCGAGTAGCGGTGCTAGCATTCTCATTCTGGTTTCATTTCCCAAGAGCTCTATGAGGCCCAGGGTTTCCCGAAATGTTTCCTGGAATGTATCACCGAACCAGCCGAGCACCTCCACCGTAGCCTTGCCTCTCTCGAGGGCAATGCGCACTGGTTCCTTTAGGGTAGGCTGATCTAATTCTCTTGGTAGAAGAATTATCACGTTGGTGTTCTGAGATTTGTTGATTGTTTCGAGGGATTTTGCGAGGGACTCGTCTATTCCTGTGGTCTGACAAAACACTGCTGTCAGGGTTTTGTTCTTGACGCCACATACGTCGACAATTATTGTGCTCGAATGGTCGTTGGGCGTTAGTTTCGCGTCTAGGTATGTGTCCATTTCTTGGGAGATCAGATTCCTTGCGGCGTGAAATCGTTCGAATTGCTTGAGTTCATTCTTTCCCGCTGGAGTTTGATGCTTGCGAGCGAAGGTTTTGTAGTCTAGGATGTCTTGTGGCGAGACGCGTTGCGCTTCTGCTGTCTGGGTTAGTTCTAGTATCATTGGTAGACCCTTATTCGTTACCCTAGGTAACGGAATTAGCCTATAAATGTTACCTTTAGTAACAACGAGGGTCTCGGTTACTAGTAAACTTACACCTTGGCAAGCCCGAAATCTTCAGAATTAGCGAAATGGCCTTTCCCGGGGATGACCCTATCTCCTATCACCGTAAGCTTGAGGTCCGGATTCAGTTCAGGGTCGTCGACCAGCGCTTGTCTAAGGCTTATTCGATGGTCCGCCCAAGACCGTCGATGCATTCGCAAGAATCCCGATCTTGCTCGGGTTGTCGGCTGTTATCTCAACAACTCCAAGCCCAAATTGGTTTGCTGTGGCCCGGAGCGATGGTCCAGCTGATTCCAGCTTCGAAAAACCATCTTGACTTTTCTGTCATGGTCCATCGTTCGAATAGTTTCACTTACGGCCCGGCGATCAACTCCGACTGCTCGAGCTACTTTGACAGTTGGGATCTCGACATCATTGACAAAAATCCTGTTGCCCCTGACGCATAATCCATTCTTCAACAAGAACTCAGCAACTTGCAACCGTTCAGGACGAGTCTCAAAGAGAACCTTGATTCCCTTCCACTTCAGAGGTCCTGGAGAGTTCTGCTTTTTGATGAACCTTAAAGGGTTGTATTGATAACACAGCAACGGTCTTGGACCGGAAACGCGGAGTTACAGTAGTCGCAACAGCAGTTGATTGGAGCTGAGTCGGTCGCAGTCGGGACGAAAGAACAGATTCGAAGAGCCTGAGTTCCAGGAAAACATTGTACGTCTCATCGCGATAGAAAGGAAGCCTGAGAAGGCGCTTGACGCCCTTTGTGCACACTACCGCGTAGAAAGGCCTGCCCTTAGGATTGGTCTACCTAGAGGGGAGAAAAAGGCGCTCGGGTGCTACGTGCACCGAGAACGGACCATCTACATATCGAGCGAAGATTACCTGTTTGATCCCTACGTATTGATCCATGAATTTTATCATCACCTAAGGCATGTAGACGGGAAACACAGAGGAACTGAGAGACACGCGCGAGACTTTGCTCTTTCCTTTCTCAGGAATGCTCACCGGACGGTCGCGAGTCGATCTGATGGCTTGAGTTAGGCTTTGAACCAGCTAAAAACGAGGTATCTGATCTCGCCCAGCTTTGTGTCTGGAATTGCTATGATGAATTGCTTCCTAACGGTTGTTGCTAGTCTTCCTGCCCGGACCACCTCGAAGGGTCCCATGATGGACTCGGGGTCTTCGACAGAAACGATGAAGGGGGCATGATCTATCCCAGGTCCGTGCTCGTACACCGCAAAGTCAGCTCCGAATTTTATTCCAGGTGTGACGATGTAACCCTTGTTTCTCAGATCCTTGTAGACTTGGTACGCTTGGCTGAATCCACGATATGTCTCTCTCGCTTCTCTCAGTAGAACGGACTTACGAACCGGTTCTTTGGTTCTTCCATCAATCACGGATATTCTCTGATGCTCTAGAAGGTACAGTCCTTCCATAAGGTCTAGTAGGAGTGGGACATCGAAGTCTTGGTCCGGCTTGGGTTTTGGTATTCCGACCGGTTTTCCAAAGAAGCCGGAGCGGTAAATGTCGAGCCCGTTTTTGGCGTCCCATACTATTAGTCGGGTTCCGATAAGTTCGGCTTCGCCTTGAAGCGTTGGGGGTTTCATGATTTCTCTAGGCGGTCAGGGCAATTACCCGGATCAGGTCTACAACATCCACGCCTAGGTCGGCCATATTTTCCATGTGAGCACTAAGGTCTCGTACGAGTAGGAGTGTTCGTAGTGGAATCTTGTCGTCTAGAACATCGAGGTCGAGAGATCGATAGGCTGTGTCTACTTTCTTCTCTGTTTCCTCGACGCCTCTGGAGAGCTCCATGGCCTTTGCTGGGTTGAAACCCAGTGACATTACAGTTTCTCGTATCTTTGACATTTCTTCTAGAACTAGGGCGTTCAGTTCCGCAAGCCGCTTAGTGTATTTCTTGTCGACTTTCCAGTTCCGGTCAATCATTGCGGATAACCGATATCCAATACCCTGGGCATAGTCGGCTACTTCGCCTATCTTGAAAATTAGTCGGATGAAATCCTCTCGGTTGCTAAGGAGCGTACCGAATGACGCGACTTCCTCTAGGAGCTTCTTTTTGGTCCCTTCGAAGTCTCCTAGAATCTTCAGCATGTTTTGGTAGTGTTCTTTTGCTTCCTTGGCCTTTCCATCCGAAACGGTGTCGGTCATGAGCGCTAGTTCGCGGGTGATCTCTACGACGTTTCTAGTTTGTTCTCTGCAGATGTCGAGTATCCTTCGTCGTATGTTTGCTTCGGTTTCGACTGGAAAGGTCATCAAAGAGCACTGTCTCGCAATGTGGTGCTATCCTTGCCATAAAAAACTAGCAGCGTTCTATTCTAAGTCACTTTGGAGCCTTGAAACCTTCTTTCACTATCGTGTGGATTGTCGACCCAAGCGTTCCAACTCGGGTTCTCATTTGGCTCCAGCTATCGCGATCTCGGACGGTGACAGTATCATCCTTGAGCGTATCGTAGTCGATGGTTATTCCCAGAGGGACCCCTGCCTCATCGGCTCTAGCGTATCTCCTCCCGATGGACCCTGCTTCATCATACTCCACCCTCAACCCGTGAGCGATGAGGGTCTCATAGACTTCCGTCGCCCGTTTCTGTAGCCCATTTTTGTTTACCAACGGGAAGACTGAGGCTTGGATGGGAGCAAGGTTGAATGGGAGGCCAAGAATTAGCCTATCCTCCTTCATCGTCAGGTTGTATTCGAGGGTCGTGTAGAGAAGGCGTTCCACCCCGAAACTTGGCTCGATTACATGAGGTAGGAAGCGGGTGCCAGTTTCCTTCACATCTTCTTCAACCACGTCGAAACAGTCAGGGGGAAGAGTGTATGACCCGATTTTCACCGGTTGTCCGGCCTTCTTGGCGGTGAGCAGTTTTTCTGGGTCATCTTTGGATATTAGGTCGGCGATTCTTCCGGTTTGTTCTTGGAAGATTTTTCTGAGGTTTTGGTGGTTTGGCTTTATTAATTTGGTTTTGCGGATCCGGGGGGTCGAGTAGGGCTTGAAGACTCGCAAGTCTTCGCCCGTCGCCTCCATATGTTTTCGAAGATCATAGTCTGTTCTGTAAGCGAAACCTGCTACCTCAGTCCAGCCCCATCGGTCCAGTTCAATTTCATGATCGAATGTCTGGGCTGAATAGTGGGCCCTTTCGGTCGGAAGTTTTTCGAAGAATCTTTGATGCTGTCCATCGACGCCGAGTTGAGTCAGGAATCGTTTTGAGAGGGCCATAAAGTACGCCGCCCAGGGTGCTTTGATCACTTGTCTCTTGACGGCTTGGCCCACCTTGACATTGATTGCATTTTCCGTGCCTTTGCTCCTCGATTCCTCAGTAACAATTGACAACTCCTCGGATATGACCTCTTCGAGGTACGGGCAGTCGGGCTCCGCGGGGTCGAAGAAGAGTTCGAAATCCATTATCGTGAACTCTCGCAATCGTATCGGCCCTTGCCTAGGTGATATTTCGTTGCGAAGGACAGTTCCCACTTGAGCTATTCCGATCGGAAACTTTTCCCTCATTGTCTCAAGGATTCGACGGAAGTTGACGAAAATTCCCTGCGCAGCCTCCGGGCGGCCATAAGCAGGGTCCTCGCCGTATGGACCTATACTAGTTTTGAACATGGTCATGAAGTATTGGGGAGGTCCCAGTTCTCCGCCGCATTCTGGGCATTTCACATATTTTTCCTTCAAGAGTGCGCCGAGTTGCTCTAGGTTCATTCCTTCGGTTTCGAGGCCGGTAGCCTCCTTGACCAATTGGTCTGCACGGAATCGTCTGTGGCAGTTACCGCACTCCGTCATGGGGTCTTTGAAGTTCTCAACGTGTCCTGACGCTTCTAACACCTTATGAGGAGTAATTATTGGGGTTGAGACTTCGACAAACCCGTGTCGTTGGAGGAAGAATTGGCGCCACGTATCCTCGATCTGTCGCTTCAGTCCAACACCTAGCGGACCTAAATCAAGGAATCCGCTGAGGCCCCCGTAGATTTCGAATGAGCCCCAGAAGAATCCTCTTCGCCGAGCGGTTTCCGATAATAGCTTGTGTTTGTCTTTGATCTGTTGCTCCAAGGGTTCTCGGCTCAGGGCCCTATCAGAAGAGAGTATTTTCGTCTTATCTGCATTCTGAACGGAATCGGGTGGCCTTGTTATCGGGCCTTCACATGCTTTACTATTGGGGGTCTTACCTTTCGAAGTATTCGATATCCGCAGAAGGGGCATTTGATCTCCGGGGTCATAGCGAGTTGGTCAGCTGTTAGTTTGGATCCGCAGTTAATGCATTCGTAAATTAGCCCGCCGGGGTTTCGTTCTCGCGGTGGAGCTTCCGGTGGGATGGATTCTCCAAGTGGTTCTGCCGGACCGGACTCCATAGTTCTAAACCAAGAAGTCCAGCAGTGGTGCTGGGTTTAAGTTAAGGATTTCGAGGTTGAGGTTCCCGGGTTTGGTTTTGTGAGTTTTCCCCCGGCTGATTTGTCGTTCGCGGAAGGTTGAGAGGTTGTCTCTGGTTTTTTGCGCAACAGGAAGAATAGGAGTATGAGGATAGCGGCTCCCAATCCGATGATTGCCGGTATGATCACTTGGAGGCTGCTTTGCAATACAGACACTTGAAGCGTGCCAGTGATCAGCGGAGCGCCGTATTCGGGAGAGAAGAATGTTAGGGAATACACTCCCACTTTGGCGGGGGCATTGAAATTGAACGATACGTCTTTGGACGTACCGTGAGGGATGAGGATTCCGGATTGACTTTGGACGACACCGCTCCCTTCAACGTTCAAGCCGATCGTAATACTCATGTCGATGATGGTTGAGTTACTTGTCAAGTGGAGGATTAGGGTCAGGGGTTGGTTCTGGGTCGCGGTCGGAATATTGTCGATCTTTGACTGAAGGATCGTCGATTCTTGGGTCGACTTGTCTTGGACAGTGATTGCGAGGCCATTAGGATCTCTTCCCAATGATAAGAAAGTCAACCTACTTGCGCCGAGTATCTTCCCCGAGCTAATGATTGTCGAAAAAGCTCCGGTAGATGTAGAAGTGAAGTTTCCCGACGCTAAGAGCCTTCCAGCGACAGGCGGACTGACCAGAACATAGGCATAGGCAGGAGATTCCCGGCTGTTCGTGCACGCTGGAACGCAGGGGGATGATGCTGACACAGGCTCGCTGTTGACGGTTATCCTGAACAGACCGGCGTGTTGTCGGAGGCTGGTCACCGGGGGACTGCCAGGTGGGAGCATGGCCGAAACGCTGTTGCCTGTGCCAGTAACGATTATCTGGATGCCGCCTGGAGTGAATGTTGCATTCAGCCTGTAGATGTAGGCGGGTTGAAGGGTGAATGTGTCAGCCCCTGATGGCACCGTAATATTCGCGTTTGAGCCGTGAGATACGCCGCTGACCCATTCATGGTCAATCTTCAGGGTAGCATTCATAGCAAGAGTTCTTGTCGGATTCACGAGGGTGAACATCATTATCAGTTGTCCTCCTGAGGTGAACACTCCGTTGAGCAATGTGATGTTGGAAATGTAGATTCCTGTACCACTCGTTACCGTCTGAGTGGATAACGGTGCAGCCCCGGATCCCCTGTCAACCGCAAAGACGTACCCGTTGACGTTTGTTGCTGGCGAGGTGTTGGACGCGTAAGTTAGGGTTCCGCCTGTAGTCAAGCGTTGATTGCTTCCAGAGTATGTGAATCCTGTGACTCCAAGCTGTTCCAGAGTGAACGAGGTGGAGTTGAACCCATAATCGTAACCATTGATGAAAGTGCTATTCACGGTCCATCCGCCCAGCAACGAGGTATCTTGCGGAAGAGGACTCGTGAAGTTTTCGAGAGAGATCCCCTTCTTGATATTGGTAAATGTCTGAGTGAGCCTAACAACCCCGGTCTTGTTAGCCGATACATAGTTCAATCCTGTGACATTGACGCCTTGACGAAGATTGACCTTTACTTGGAGGAGATCACCTGCCCCCCAGTAGGCGGTAGGGACGCCGCCTAGAGTGGTCTTGACGTCAGCGCTGAGGTTAACGGAGTTGGCGCCAATGTTGATCCCGGCGCGCTTTATCCCGGCTGACATGCTCAGGGAGACGAGATGCGAATCCCTGCAGAAGAAGAATGTGGGGCAATTTCCCTCAAAGATAGGGGAAGCAGGAGGAGTGGTCGGAAAGATTGTGGTGCCATTTTGGACTATCTTGACACTTGTATACGAATTGGGGTAGTAATAAGACAGAATCATTTGTGACCATGTATGGTTCAGATAGCCACTCCCGTTAGGCCTAGGATAGGTTACGTTGGCGAAGTATGTCGTGGTTAGATTCGCGTTGTGATTGACCGTCATTCTCGTCGGATCTGTTAGGTCCAATCTCATCGTATGGGAGTATGAGTTGATCGGTGAACTGTCTGCCGAGGCAATCGCGACGTTGCTTACACGTACGCTCAATCCTTTCCCGGTAGCTGTCGTGTTGAACGCGAAGATTAGGGTTAGATTGAATCCCATGTATCTTGTAACATCGAAGCAGTTGTCCTTTAGACCGCATCCTACTGGAGGACTGCCAGACGTGAAAGTAGTGCCTCCGCCGGTGAAGTTCATGTTGCTCTTCGTATCAGAGAATATGGGCGCCTTACTTGTATCGTTGTAGACGTAGTAACTCGCTTTCGTGTGGTTTCCTGAAGTTCCCAGCCAGGTGAATCTGAGATATGTGGCTGAGGAGAAGTTGCCCTTTGGCACATTGAGATCCTTGTTGAAGGTCACGTTATCATTCGTTGGGGGCGCGCCACTTGGAATCGTAACATTGAACGTCGTTTCAAGGATGGGCGTCCCATTCTGAGGATTGGTGAAATTGCCTCCGAACCAACTTACCGGGGTTCCCGGAGTGGACGTCGCGTTCAGCTGTGTGTAAAGGTCGAACTGGGCTCGACTAGCGTTGAACGCCATGAGCGAACCTGCCGGATCTTGCCCGGCAACAATCGGGGCCGAATTGGTTCGGTGCCCTGAGGTGTGATTAGTAATCTGGGAAGCTAGGGGAATGGCTGGCAATAGAGATAGGATTATGAGAATCACGCATAGGGTCCCCCGGATCAACACGTTTCACGGTGTGAAACGGCGACTGCCGGACGGATTCTATTTAACCTTTGTAAGTTGGCCCTTCGAATTCGCCTGAACGCACGCTAATCTTGTAGGTTTGAGAAGTGTGTTGCTTTCGAAGTTGACAACGGAAGAATCTGATATGGCGGCCGCTGAGTTTGTCCGAGGTCAACATCTGAATGTCGAGTAATCGATTATTGTCCCCGCTTCCAGCCAGCGGCAAATCTCAGCTCAAGGGATAAGATTTGTTTCGTTTGAAACTGAGGCCGTTCGAGCTGGAATGATGACAAGATCTGTATCTAGCGCTTAGGCGGTGGGGACACGAGGACTACATTGTCGCCCCGGACAATGATCGTGCCAAGCTTCTTTGTTGATTCAGCATTACTGACGTCCTCGGCATCTTCCAAAACCAGGTTCATGTGCTGGTCGAAGCTGTAGAGTCTTCCTCGCACAGTTCGCCCGCCTTTAAGCTGGACAAGTACGACTTTGTTCAGGCTCTCTTCGAAGATCTTCGCCGCAACTTCAGACATTCAATGTTCAACCGGAGAGTTGCGGTTGTCGGGCGAAGGTACTCTTTTAAAGATTGTCTCATTCCGAATCCTGAAAATGTCTTGACAGTTAGGACGATACTCAAGGATCGAGACTCAAAGCCCCTCATTGAAGAACTGCGAGGACTTCCCAACCAACAACATCTCACCCACAAGGCCAGAGTAGAGATTGAGACTGTCAAAGATTCGGATATTGTATTTGTCGACGGAGTGGCCATTGCGTTTAGGCGGAAAGGCGAACTGGCACCCGTATTAACCAATACTTCCGCCCTCGATGGGCTGCCACGGGTCATTGTCGACATGGGTGCCGTTCCACACGTGGTGGGAGGTGCTGACATTATGGCTCCGGGAATCAGAAAGGTCAATGGGGAGTTTGCGGAAAAACAGCTCCTGGTTGTTGTGGACGAGAAGCACGGCAAGTATCTTGCAGTGGGAAGAGCACTCATGGGATCAGGACCCTTGGTCGAGGCAAAGAAGGGTAAAGTTGTTGAGAACATCCACTACGTTGGAGATCTGATCTGGGAAGCGATAAAGCCGAAGGGTCCCGCTCCGCCAAGCTCCAATTGAGGATTTGGATCGAAAATAGTCAG
>Ga0137361_10001394_pt1 | contig 14951 bp, 15 predicted proteins | sample Mad1_80_16metaG_FD_104923 | JGI IMG/M metagenome (GOLD analysis project Ga0137361, IMG submission 104923) | Vadose zone soil microbial communities from Angelo Coast Range Reserve, California, USA - Mad1_80_16 metaG | ecosystem: Environmental > Terrestrial > Soil > Vadose zone | place: USA... | reverse complement strand
GTCTGCTCATCACACGACTCAGTAGCGCCCTTAAAGCATGCACAGGTGCGGAGAAAGTCTACGCGGTTTTCTATGGTGAGGTTACACCTCACCTGCATGTCCATCTCACGGCCCGCTATCCCGGCACTCTCGTCGAGTACCTGCGCTGGAATATCGAGGACTGGCCTGCCGCACCAGGGGGCAATGTGGATGAAATCGCAGCTCTCTGCCAGCGGTTGCGCTCCATAGTGGCAAACAACCTCTCGTGAGCTTCAGAAGAGCCGGGCCCCAGACTGTGCAGGACGAATCTTAGCTTATACGTAGGAGGGTCTTCTGCAAAAGCAATCTTATCTTACCGCTCTCTGCCTGACACATGTTGGAGCGAGTGCGAGCACGTGCCACTCCTGCCTGTACTTCCCCTGGTTATCAGCCCTGCCTGGTGGCAGGAGTTTCACCAACTGCCAGGAAAGCCATCACTTTGCGTGTGAAGACCTCCGAGAGGATGATCGTGTAATGGTTGCCGTCGGGAATCATCTCCACGCTGCTGCCCTTGATGAGGCCCTGCATACGCTCGGCCTCTTCCTCCGGCAGAACGAACCAATCGGGCTGGCGCGTGCCCTGACCTGCCCGCATAATAAGCGTTGGCGCTTTGATGGCTGGTAGCAACACGCCGGTATTGATGGTCGCGTTGACTGTCATCTCTTCCTCAATAGCTGTCTTGGAAGCGCGTACGGTCACAGTCCCATCGCGCCGTACCTCGGCGTCAAAGCGATAATACCTCTGCCAGAAGTCATTCCAGGGATGGACCGATGACGATTCCTCCTGCATGTTCTGCAGGTAGGCATCGAGCGAGGGATAGACTCGTCCCAGCCGCTCCAGCACAGGCCGGAGAATGTCCAGGATATGTGGCGAGGTCCGCCCACCCGCGTCAACCGCCACGAACCTGCTCAGGCGATGCGGATATATGGCGGCAAAGAAGTAACCGATCAGCGCTCCGAGCGAATGACCGATGAAATGCACTCGTTGCAGGCCGAGCGCGTCACAGAGCACGAGCAGGTCATTGACGTGGTAGGGGATGCCAGTGCCATGCGGTGGCTTGCCGCTCCAGCCGCGTCCACACGCAGGTCTGGTGCGATGAGGTACCAGCCGTGTTCGGCAAGGCGTGGCCCAAGCTCAGACCATGTCAGGTGGTTGTTCGTGAGGCCATGCACCAGCAACACGGCGCGGTCCGCCGGATGGCTGAACTGACCCCAGGTCACGTAGTGCAAGTGGATGCCGTTGACTTTCAGCGAGTGGGGAGTCATAGTGATGTCCTTGTTCATCGATCTGTCTCCTTGCTCCTATACAGATGCAGAAAGTCATTATCACAGGGACAGTGGCTCAACGAATGCCTTGTCGCCACACCTGCTTGTTGATGTTGAGGTGACCATTCTGGTCCTGCGATGACCTCCTGCTAAACTTCTTAAGCTGGGTGAGCGCATCCTGATACCCAGCAGCAATCCTCCGCTCAATCGCGGCTTGTGAAAAGTCACTGGCTCCTGAAGTCGCTTCCGGCGTGGTCGAGGTGATCACGAGGAACGAATCGATTTTCCTGCAAAGAGCATATTTTTTCCTCACTCTTTGGTGTGACTAGATCGCGTAAATCAGCATTTAACCGTTGCTTCTCCTGTGAGGACCATCGCTCCGTCTTGATTTACGCAATCGGTACGCAGAGTCACAATGTGCTTGTCCTCTCGTACAGCGATGACCTCGACGCTTACAGTCACAGTATCGCCAACACGGACAGGGGCAAGGAATTTCAGGGTCTGCCCCAGGTAGATGCTGCCCGGACCAGGCAATTCTGTGCCCAGAATGGCAGAGATTATAGAAGCCGTCAGGAAGCCATGCGCAATACGCCCCCCAAAAGGCGTTTTCGCTGCATAATGGGGGTCTAGATGCACGGGATTATAATCGCCACTGACTTCGGCGAAGTCTACAATGTCCGCCTCAGTGATCGTGCGAGTTCGTTCCGCTCGTGTTCCTATTACTGGAAGCTGTGCATCGTTCTTAATATCCCTTGACATAAATTTCCTTCCTGCTGTTCGTTATCCGAGCTCTCCCGTCATGTTACCCAATTCCACCTAAATGCATTTACCACTTAAATGTTTGACAAAATTAAATGATAAATTCATCTATATGCATTTTGCATGTAGAAATGCGAGTTGTCAAGGGTTTTGCTCACCTTTTCTGGGAGGGGAGAGGGATGGCACAATATTACCCCAAAATGATACCCATTTCACGTGTGATGAGAAGTGTCACGTTTACTGCACACCCATCGTATACAGTATGAATGTTAGCAACCATCAGAACGCCCCAGGATTATGCTCAAGCACTTTTGTACAAGTGAAATGCACATGCCATTTGATGTTGTCTGTAAGAAGAAGAGGAGGAGAGTATGAAACACGACGAATTCATTGGACGGGTACAGCATTATGCACGTCTGCCCTCCCGTGGAGACGCTGAGCGAGCCACACGAGCCACACTAGAGACACTAGGGGAACGTCTAGCAGGAGGGGAGCCAAAAGACCTCGCGTCACAGTTGCCACCAGAAATTGGAGAACATCTGCTTCGGGGGTGTGCAGGCATAGGAGAACGCTTCTCCCTGGATGAGTTCTATAGAAGGGTGAGCGTGCGCGAGGGGGAAGACCTGCCGAAAGCAGTCTTTCATGCGAGAGCCGTCATAAGAGTCTTGAGCGAAGCAGTCTCCAAGGGAGAGATCAACGATATCCTCGCTCAACTGCCTCCCGAGTTTGATCGTTTCTTTCAAGAGGCAATCGAAGGACCAATGCCTGATTAGCAGCTTAGCGGTCCACTCAGGCGATCTCAGACACAGAGAAGGCAGCTATTTTCAAGCTGCCTTCTCTATTCAAGGGTTCAGAGCCTTATATCTTAAACATTATTGTCCGTGTTGCTGCAAAAACTGTTCTACCGCAGGCTGCTCATCAGGGCGAAGCGGGCGGAACCCCCCCTGGTCGTTGATAAAAACAATCCGCGTTGATTGGAAATGGATAATCATATCCGGCCGGTGGTCTCCGTTGACATCAGTAAAACTGAGTGTCACAGGCACCAGGTCCTCTCCCGGTCCAAACAGTTGTGGCCCAAGATAGATACGGGCCTTCGAGCCATCACCGCCAGGGAACTCGATGATTTCGATACGGCTATTCAGATTGATGGCGATAAAATGGCTAGGGTTTGCTGCGCTGTCGTTATGTCCCACCACTGCATCTATCTGGAATGTGCGTGGGCGACCATAATGGATATCGTCCATCGTTGTATTCCACCAGCCAATCACGGTTGTCAGCAACGTCCAGAGGGCAAGCATAGCAATCATTCCCACACCCAGGTAGAGCAAAGGATGCGCGCGGTAGGTAAATTTCTTTTTGCTTGCCGTTCCTTTTGGCACTGGCACCTTGGGAAGACTTTTTGGTCCAGTCGTGATATGCCGCGCAGGGGTCTGTGTACGAGTATTCTTTGTATCATCATCCACCCGATGCCATTCGCTCACCTCTTCATCACCTTCAGTCTCCTTCGGCCGGTTTCGAGAGGCACGTTGCGCAACAGGTGGCACCGGCGTAATAGCCGGTTTCTTCCCATGCGGATCCGCATCTTCTGCGATAGGACGGTGGCGCAAAACACTTTTGGGGGTTATCTCGCCGGTTGATTCTAAAACTGGCATAGTCGGTTTGCTCCTTTCCTCAATAAACAAAAGCTTTTTTAAAATGAAGTGAAGAAATAAAGGCAAGCTATGCCTGGGATGATGGTGACAGGAGTTGTACCGGGATGTGCTGGCAGTAAACACGGTATACAGAACGCTTATCAGGGACGCAATTTGTAAGTCTGGGATGTTTTGTTCGTCATCCATAGTATAGCATAACAAGCAAACGTTATTCAAGGGACTATAATGCAACATTACCCATCTGTTCATCGCGGGAAGGTATCATCCTGGCCGGCAACTCTTTAGCAAGCTATAAGAAATCTCTGGCATCGAGTACCTCTTGCAGCTCACCAGGAAGAGGCACCTCTAATTCCGTGATAGAGCCAGTAGTGGGATGCGTGAATTGGAGTTGGTACGCGTGCAGGAACTGGCGCTTAATCGTCACGCCCCGTATAGTACTACCGGTACCGTAGACTGGATCGCCAACGACAGGATGTCCTATGGCCTTCAGATGTACGCGAATCTGGTGGGTGCGCCCAGTTTCCAACTGCAGGAGTAGTAGGGTATGGTGTGAGAAGCGTTCTAGCACCCGGAAATGGGTACGAGCTTCCCTGCTGCCGACTGTAGTGATAGCCATTTGCTGGCGATGGCGCACATCTCGCCCAATGGGAGCGTCGATGCTTCCCTGATCGAGTGCTACATTGCCTTCCACAAGCGCCAGATAACGTTTCACGACCTGATGACGTTTCATCTGTTCTACCAGGGCAGCCTGAGTGCGAGCATTTTTCGCAATGATCATCAACCCCGATGTATCCTTGTCAAGACGATGGACGATCCCCGGTCGCAATTCTGCTCCCACCTCCTTGAGATCGGGATAGTAGGCCAGCAGCGCGTTGACCAACGTATCCTCGTGATGACCTGGAGCTGGATGGACTACCACGCCAGCCGCTTTATTCACGACCAACAAATCTGAGTCTTCATAAACGATATCCAGGGGCAACTTGTTCGGCTTGATATTGCCAGGACGGCTTGCAGGTGTAGTTGTAAGGACTCTCACCTCGTCACCGCTTCGAAGTGCATAACCAGGCTTACTGGGCTGCCCATTAATAAGCACCATACCATCAGAAATCAACTGCTGCACAGTGGTACGTGAGATATTTTGTAACATGGATACCAGGTAACGATCCAACCTTTGACCCGCCTCATCCGGTTGAACATTCCATATCCGATTACTATGTGGTAAGGACGGATCAGGATTGGGCATCTTGCTCTTTAGGACGACTTACCGTGCCATTTGTTGCCGATGCAGTTGGCTGGCTCGATAACTTCGCAGCCTGGTTGTCATCAATTTTTTGTGTCCCTACACTCTTTTGCGTCTCCCCTGACCAGCGCAGACCTCCAAAAAGGACGGTGATGAAGAGTAAGAAGACACCAACGGATATGGCGGCATCCGCGAGATTAAAGATGGCAAAGTAAAATCCGATCTGGGGAATACGGAAGGAGATGAAATCGACGACATACCCACTATGACGTGCCCTGTCAATCAGGTTACTCAAAGCTCCACCAATGATCATACCAAAAATGAGTTTGTATGCTAGTGGTCCTGAATTAAGCATACGCAGGTAGAGGTAGGTGATGATCGCAATAGCAGCTATTATCAGCACCACGAGAGCGATGCTGTTATTATCAAACAGACTGAAAGCAGCCCCGTTATTGCGAATATAGAAGAGGACTAGATAATCGCCAATCAGCGAGATAGGTTGCCTGATACCTGGCGGACCCAGGTGTTGTACGATCAGAGCCTTTGTCAACTGATCCAGCACAACCACGATAATAACGGTAAGTAATGCTAAAGCATCAAAAATTCGCGCACGTCTAATTGTCACGATGTTTCGCTTTTCCTTCCTTCAATCGGCGGTGGGTAGGTACGTGTATTGTACCTGATTCACCGTCGATTGAAAAGGTGGCAACAATCCTTTTTACCATTACCGGGTGTCTTCTGGGTAAAGCTCTTCTCTGCTCAGGTTCCTCTGTTCCAACTGGGCCTCGCATTTCACATCGCGTGCCGCCCACGGGATCGCCTCCAGGCGCTTTTCTGGTATGGGTTGGCCGCAATTCACACATAGTCCATAGGTACCTTCGTCTAGACGCTTGAGAGCAGCCAGCACTTCTGTGAGCAGAGCCTGCTCATTTACCAGGAGGGATTGTTCTTGCTGTATCTCCAGGAAGTCTACAGCAGTATCTTCAAAATCCTGCGGGCCTTCGCTGGCTTCAACAGGATCAATCGGCGTTGGGTGGGCCTCTGTCAGACCGGCTATTTCTGTTTGTAGCTCATCGCGTTTGGCTTCGAGCCGCTCTCGCATCTTTTGTGCATCAATGGTCATGATGTAATTTCCTTTCTGTTTTCTTCACCTTTGCCAACCGCCCCTTCGACTATGACACATTCTATCCTATTTTAGCGTTTCAGGATAGGCCGCATTTCTCTTTTTCTTCAGTAGCAGAGAAAAAGAAGCCCCCGCAATATAAATGCAGGGGCTTCTTTTTAGCGAGAGCAATCAGTTGCAGGCATCTCCCTAAGGGTTACCATAGCCATTGCCATACCCACCACTCGACGGAGTTCCGTTCGATGGTGCCAGATTGTTCGAAACCACGAACCATACACCCATAAATCCCTCTCCATTCATCTGACCGGGGGCGGTATCGCCCGTGTAAGTGTATAGGGGGTGCCCATTGTATTCCACTTGTTGACCATTTGCATTCGTACTTACGACCAGGCTACCAGAGAGAGAAGCGGAACTACCAGGGGTACCTGATCCTGTGAAGAGGAGCGGAGGCCAGATCTGCGCGCAACCGCCACTACAAACTGACGAAGACGTATCGCTTGTACGGTAGTACAATGTCATACCCTGTCCATTGGTTAAGATCGTCTCCGCTTTGCCATTGATCGTCGCTGACGCCGTTTTGATGACGCTGGCAGATGCGCTGCCGCTCGTTGTGGGAGTTGTACCGGCATTACTACTGCCGTATCGGCTGCCAGTACTCGTATTATTACCACAGGCCGCGACGAACATCATGATTAAAATTCCTAGCGAGATGAGGAATGAGCGTCTAATGTATGCCATGATTGCTACCTCCACCAGTAGCTGAGAAAAGAAACACCACTTTACTCTGCTTGTATAGTAACATTGCTTTATTCTGATTGTATATCAAGTAGCGATTGACGACTGACCCGATCGGAGCCGCTTGAACGGATCAGCCGTCGCACTGCCGGAGAAAGGCAAATAGCCCTGATGAGACATTGCCATTGCCCTCCTTCTGCAAGTACATACGTTGACCGGTTACACTGCCTTGCTGCTGGACAGTCCAGATATAACGTCAATGATTGGCGGATACTGAGGCGGCAACTCCCTTATAAGCGTGTCCAGTAAACGCTGTGATGGGCAAACGTATTCAGGAGTGTAGGGATTGATAGTCAGAGCCAGAATACGCATGGAATGAGCTACGCGCACTTCCAGCCCGCGTTCGGATAGCCGTTTCAATACCACGGAGTGACAGAAAATCCTGGTTGCGTCTTCAACTATAAGTTCGCCAGGATAAGACGAAGATCGAGTAGAGAGATGGGCAAGTAAGGTTCTGGTAAGTTCCTCGGTCAAGGCACCATGCAGGATATAAACGGCATTCTCCTGTTTACCCAGGTGAGTCACAATCCACTTTGCCTCCAACGTAGGCTCTATTGAACCCGAGTAGATCGTAGCGGTTCTTCCGGCATCATGAAGGGAAAACGTGAGAAGGCGAGCTCGAGAATCGTGCTTCTTGTAGGCATCTTTCCATCGCGTTTGCTGCGTTGTCAGTCGAAGCAGTACATCAGTAGTGCGCCTTGCTACAAGCTCCGGGGTTGCACCGAGGCTGGCCCCGGTACAAACGATACAAGCGTCGGTAATCTTTGGCGAAGCCGCACCCAGGCGATTAATTGCTCCATCGACGATGCCCAGCTGAGATCCAAACTCTTGTAGTTTGTCCAATGCGCGACGCAGATCGCGCAGCAAAGTCGGACCCGCGATAATCACGCGCCCAGGTTTCAGGATACGAGCCAGCACTACCGGCCCAAGCGCCGTTCTACCAGGAAGTTGCAGCAAGCGCTCAACTTGTACCCCCTCGTTTTCAGCCTGCTGTAGCAGTTCGACAGTAGTAGCTATCATCAACCCAGCTTGCAGTACATAGCGAGGCTTCGGCAAGCCGGTAAGAGCGTCTACTGCTTCGCCGTCCAATCCTAGTGAGGTCAGAGCCAGTGCATTGGCACGATAGAGGTTTTCAGCGAGCAGTGTTTCCAGTAGATGATTGGTCGCCGTCGTTTTGCCAACGTTTTTCGCCAGACCTATAAAGGATAAACTTGAAATAGCCGCATTCGCTACAATCTGGGCGAGATATGATGTCATGTCTTTTCACTTTTCGCTAGCCAAAGCGCTTCATGAAGATATTGCGCAGGGCAGGATAGTCACGCAAGAGTTGCAGTGCAACTTCCCCGTGATCCGGCATATAACCATTACCTATATGCATTTCGACCTGGCGAGCCATGCCTTCGGCTCCTAATGCGGCAGAGGTAAAGCTGGTAGTCATGCTGAAAAAGAGAATACGCCCTGCCGCCTTGGTGAGCAAAATGGTCGCGAACTCGGTATTGGGAACATTGACGACATTGACGGCAAGATCAGCCTGATAGTCTCGGTCTCCGCAAGCCGCCTTCACCTGCTCAACAAGCCCCAGTGGACGCGTAGCGTCGCCATGTATGATTACGTTGGCAACCTTTAGAGCCTCGATATCCTGCAGAGACTTCTCACCATATTCGATGGCGATGATCTCTCCACGAGGACCAAGACCTTGCCGTAATGCGCATAGCGTCAACAATCCGGCAGTACCTCCGGCCCCCAACACTGTAACGCGCATGCCCGGATTGATCAACGTCGACACTCGTGAAGGAGCGCCTGCCACGTCCAGGGTTGCAACTACCTGGGATTGTGGTAAATCGTTTGGAAGCTTACTCACCGGGTTGCTGCGGAAAAATATCGCCTTGCCATGAACCTCTACCTCAGAACGATCCAGGTGAACGGTATGAATATCCTGCAAATACAAGGGTAGCCAGCTTAACGACGTCAGACTCACAATAGTATCTCCTATAGCCAATCCATGTGTTTTGCCAAAAACCTCGTCGAGTTCCCGGATTGTACCGACCAGAACACCACCGGAACCTGTGACGGGATTATGCATTTTGCCGCGCTGCGCAACAATGTCCAGGATGTGTTTGCGCATCCGTCCGGGATCACGATCACATATATCAGCTATCTGAGTGAAGCTGGCCGAATCGATGTGTAGTGCATGCACATCGACCAGGGTTTCAGATGGTTGGGTAATTGGAGTGTTATCAAGCTTCCAGGCCGGTTGTGGTAGTGCTCCTGCTGGCTCTATCACCCGATGGACGCCGAGATCGTGAATAATATCCTGCTTGGGGAAAGGCTGCATGGGAGTTTCTCCTACATCATTCGTATTGTTCGGAACCATCATACGATATGATACGTATCTGGTAAAGGGAAAGCATAAGACCTGGTGTCGGCCAGAGGGGACCGAACTAGCATGCATGACATACTCTTCCCACCTATGTTATGCTTATGAAGGTTGAGTACGCTTGATGCAAACGTATTCAGGACCATTTGTTTTTATACGATGGAAATATTTGTTGAAATAGACGAGGGTTCAGGTCATGACGGTACCACAGCAGGATGACGCGCAGGAAGGTTCACAGGTTGTAGGGCAGGATTTGCCAACGATTTTTTCCGATTTTGATCTTTACCTGTTTGGGCAGGGCAAGCATTATCGCATCTATGAGAAGATGGGCGCTCATCCCGTTAACATTAATGGTGTGGAGGGCGTACATTTCGCCGTCTGGGCACCAAATGCTCGGACGGTTTCGGTGATTGGAGATTTCAATGGTTGGAATCGTAGTGCTAATCCGATGTATTTACGACACAACGACCTGGGCGTATGGGAATGCTTTATACCAGGTTTGCGGGTAGGAACTCTCTACAAATATGCCATCCTTTCGCGTTTCAATCACTACGCTGTTGATAAGACCGATCCCTATGGCTTTGCCTTTGAACTGCGCCCAAACACTGCCAGCATTGTAACCGATATTCACCAGCACAAATGGCAGGACGATGTATGGATGGAGCAGCGTGGTAAGCACCAGGAACTTAACTCACCAATCTCGATTTATGAAGTGCATCCTGGTTCCTGGAAGCATGTACCTGAGCGCCATGTCGAGGGGGCACCCGAAGAAGACCGTTTCATGACCTACCGCGAAATGGCGGTAGACCTGGCACAATATGTCAAAGAGATGGGATTTACCCACATTGAGCTCATGCCGGTTACCGAGTATCCCTATGATGGTTCGTGGGGCTACCAAGTTACGGGCTACTACGCTCCGACGAGCCGTTTTGGAACGCCTGAAGACTTCCAGTATTTTGTGGATTATATGCACCAGCAGGGTATTGGCGTTTTTCTCGACTGGGTGCCCTCGCATTTCCCCAAGGATGGGTACGCCTTGAGTTACTTTGATGGTACTCACCTCTATGAATATGCCGATTCGCGCAAAGGGGAACACAAGGAATGGGGTACCTATGTATTCGACTATGGTCGCAGTGAAGTGCGCAATTTTCTCATAGCCAATGCCCTGTTCTGGCTCAGAGAATACCATATCGATGGTCTGCGCGTCGATGCGGTTGCGTCTATGCTCTACCTCGACTACCTGCGTAAACCTGGTGAATGGGTTGCCAACCAATATGGTGGCAGAGAGCACCTCGAGGCAGTCGATTTTCTACGCCAGTTTAACGAGGCTGTCTACGCGGAGCAACCGGGGACGGTAACCATCGCCGAAGAGTCAACGGCATGGCCGCTGGTAACCCGTCCAACCTATGTTGGCGGGTTAGGCTTTACATTCAAATGGAACATGGGGTGGATGCATGACATGCTCGAGTATATGCACCTCGACCCAATTTTCCGGCGGTACCATCATCAGAATATAACCTTCTCCCTCATGTATGCGTACTCCGAGAATTTTATCCTGCCACTATCCCATGATGAAGTGGTGCATATCAAGGGTTCGTTGATTAATAAGATGCCGGGCGATCTCTGGCAGCGTTTTGCCAGCCTGCGCTCATTTTTTGGATATATGTGGGGCCACCCGGGAAAGAAGTTACTTTTTATGGGTGGTGAGTTCGGGCAATGGCACGAGTGGAACTTCAAGGAGAGCCTGGACTGGCACCTGCTCGAACCACCTAGTAGTCCGTATCATGCCCAGCTGTGTGACTTCGTACGCGATCTGAATGTACTCTATCAAAAGGAACCGGCGTTTAGCGAGTTGGACAACGACCCGGAGGGATTTTTATGGGTTGATCCGCATGATTCGGATAACAGCGTCATCTCCTTTATGAGACGCGGCAACAAGGCGCAAGACTCACTCATATTTGTATGTAACTTTACTCCCGTGCCTCGCCATGGTTATCGGCTTGGCGTACCGCGGGCAGGTGAATATTATGAATTAATCAACAGCGATGCCGATCGATATGGCGGCAGCGGATTAGAGAATAAACAACCGATGCCCAGCGGACCCGTCTACTGGCAATCCTGTCCGCACTCTATACTACTAACACTACCACCTCTTAGTACAATAATTTTGAAGAGGCGGCAATATGATACGGAGGAGGGGAATACCGTTAATGAGTCGTAATAATGGTCGCAATAATAACAAAAAAAATGGCAAATCAACACTTCGCTATCGCCAGTTCCGTCCTCAGCAGGCATCGACTGAGGACGAGCGATTGTTATATCGTCCTGCAAGAAAGTTGGTCAGCCCGTCAGAGCCTGTGCCCCAGGATCAGATCAAAGAGGAGGAACATGCTCTTGATCGTGCTCTGCATTATGATTTCACTCTCACAGACCCGTGGCGTGTCTTCCGCATCATGAGTGAGTTCGTAGAGGGCTTCGATGCACTCTCACACATTCCTCCTTCAGTGGCGATCTTTGGTTCCGCGCGCATAAAGCCCGAGGAGCCTGCCTATATTGCAGCTGTGGAGACGGCACGCTTATTAGCAAAAGCTGGTTTCGGCATCATCACTGGCGGAGGTCCAGGCATCATGGAAGCCGGCAACAAGGGAGCGCAGGAGGGCGACAATGTATCGGTAGGCTGCAATATTGAGCTTCCTTTTGAGCAAGGCCCAAACCCATACCTCGACATCTCTCTCGACTTCCGTTACTTCTTTGTGCGCAAAACGATGTTTGTCAAATACGCCGAGGCCTTTATAATCTTCCCCGGTGGCTTTGGCACAATGGATGAACTCTTCGAGGCGCTGCTCCTCATTCAGACAAAGAAGGTGAGCCACTTCCCCGTGATTCTCTACGACTCAAAGTATTGGGGTGGGTTGATTAACTGGATCCGCGATACAATGCTGGTTACCGAGAAGATCTTACCGGAGGATGCAGGGTTGCTGCTACTTTCTGATGATCCCGAGGAGATCTGCAAAATTGTGATCGATGCCTACCAGGAGGGCTATCGCCAGGAACGTATGTATCCGGGTAATCATAGGGAACAATCAATCCGGTAATTGTTGACTTGCTCTTTACTCCTCTTTCAGGTATGTTCTGTAGAGAGAAGCGGAACGTTCACTCGTGGGAATCGCTTCATCGGTAACATGTAGATCACAGTCGCATCGTTGTCACAATCTCCTTCGCCATGCATCTCCATTAATAGTGTCGGGCCTCTTGCTAGCACACCCGACGGAGGCGAAACAGTATAGATGGGTAACGATACCATGTCTGCGGCCCAGGCGGTCGAGACGCTCATTCATGACTATGGCAGATTGGTGTTTCAAGTGATCTATGGCTTAACTGGTGATTGGCAGGAGAGCCAGGACCTCACGCAGGACACCTTTCTGCATGCGCTCAGAGCCATCGAGGCTGCGCAGCAGGCGAGCGGCGCATACTTCCACGCCAAAGCCTGGCTCATGCAGATTGCAGTGAACACCGTGCGGATGCAACGCCGGCGGCGCAGCCTCGTACGCTTTGTGCCGTTCTCTTCCCTGCACGAGGAGCGGCAGGAAGCGTGTGAGGACGAGCTAGTGGGTGAGCGCCTTGCCCCCGTGCAACCTGTAGGGTACGGTATGGGGGGTGCAGAGCAGGATCCGGCTGAGATCATCGCTGAGCGAGACGTGATTCAGCGTACGATGGCACACCTGCCGGAAACGCTGCGCCTGTGTCTGCTCATGTCGGTTGTTGGGGGATTATCCTCGCGCGAGATCGCGATTTTGCTCAATCTGGGTGAAGCTGCTGTACGCCAACGACTGACACGGGCCAGGAAAGTGTTTCAACGGCTCTACCTGCTGGAGAGCGGAGAATCTATCGTTGATTGTCCCTCACGGACGGAGGCACGAGATCGACGGCGCATGTTGGCGGTCCAGTCATCGTCTGCGATGGTAGCAGGGAGTCAATGAAGACGTGTAGCTGCGCAGCTGTTCAACGAGAGGAGGGAAACAGCACCAGAAGAGAGACCGCTGCCAGAGGGAAAAAGCACTGTCCCCTGGCAGCGTGTTCTTTGCGATCATCGCTAGGGAGGCGACTCCTCTACCTCCGGCCCACACGGCTGCTCCCCACCACTGCGACATAGCTCACGAAGGCCAGGAGGCTGATACAGACACTACTGGGGTACCCTGTGTAGAAACCGATGGTGATGCCGAGCCAGGTACAGGCTATAGCGATTCCAGCAGCGAAAGCCAGTGCCGTATAAGGATGGGTGGTGATTTGATGCGCGATGGCCGCTGGCAGAAGCAGCAGCGCGAACACAAGCAACGCGCCCACTGCCAGGGTCGCTTCACTCACAGTCACCGCTAGCAGCGCCATAAAGCCCAGGCCAAGTGCGCGCACGGGCACACCCCGCGCTGCTGCCACGTCCGGATCCAGCGAGGCGAAGAGCAACGGGCGTGCGATGATGGCGAGTGCGAGAACCGCAGCCCCGCTGATGAGCGCAATGCTGCGTGTCTGGTCGATGGAGATCCCCAGGATATTGCCGAACAACACCGTCACGCCTGAGAAGCCAGTGCCCGTGCCGCTGACATGCGCCGTGAACAGGCTCAGGAAGAGTACCCCTAACCCCAGGACCCAGGCGAGTACGGTCCCGATGGCCACATCGCGCCCCCGCAGCCGCTCGCCGAACCCTCCCATCGCCAGGGCCACCACGATGGTGGTGACCAGCAGGCTCGTGAGGGGGTTGATACCCAACACCGCGCCCCCCAGTGCACCTGTAAAGGCCACATCCGAGAGCGATTCGCCCGCGAAGGCCTGGTGGCGCAGCACCACAAAGTAGCCGACTAGCCCGGCGACGATACTCAAGATGGTGCCAGCAAGCAAGGCCTGCCGCAAGAAATCGTACTGGAGCATCGCCTGAACGTCCTGCCACAGGTTCAGGGTGAAAGGGGGAAGTACCCCCGCCATGATGACGCTCATACTTCACCTCCCACTCGCGAATGGGGTGGCGACGCGATATGACGCTGCATCATCTTGCCAAGAACGAAGCGTCCAGCACGCACGAGGGTATAAGTCCCGAAGGCAAAGGTCGTGATGAAAAAGCCGACGGGGTAGGGCGTGAAGTACCCCACAGCCAGGCCCGCCCAGGTGAAAATGAGGGCCAGCGCGACCGAGACCGCAGCAGCAACTGCGGGGCGAGTGGTAATGTCCTGCGCAATAGCGGCCGGAGTGACCAGCAGCGCAAAGATGAGCAGCACCCCCACGACCTGCACTGCTACGGCGACCGCAAGTGCCAACAACACGAGAAAGCCAAGGGCCAGAGCGCGCACTGGCACGCCGCGCGCCGCTGCAACATCGGGATCGATGGAGGCAAAGAATAATGGGCGAGCGACGAAGAGAAACGCTCCGACGAGCACAAGCGTCGACCAGGCGATTATGCCCACGTCCGCATCGCTGATGCCCAGGACGTTACCGAATAGCACATTGTAGACGTTGGCCGCGTACTCCGCCGTCGCCAGGAAAATGAAGAGGAAGCCGAGGGCCAGCGAGGCAGTGAATACAGCCCCCACCGCGATGTCGCTCTGGCGGCTGTGTCCCGCCGCCAGGTTGAGCGTCTGGATGCCAACCGCGGCGAGCATTCCCGCGAGAAAGAGGCCCACGATCGGGGGAATGCCGAAGAGGACCGCTCCCGTCGCTCCTGCAAAGCCCACAT
>Ga0137361_10001393_pt1 | contig 14957 bp, 6 predicted proteins | sample Mad1_80_16metaG_FD_104923 | JGI IMG/M metagenome (GOLD analysis project Ga0137361, IMG submission 104923) | Vadose zone soil microbial communities from Angelo Coast Range Reserve, California, USA - Mad1_80_16 metaG | ecosystem: Environmental > Terrestrial > Soil > Vadose zone | place: USA... | reverse complement strand
GTTGGCTCTCCAATAAACTGCGCGGGCGTTAACGCTCCGAAAACAATCGAGCCGCCATTTCCTGAGATTACGTTCCGCGATCCCGGCGCGATGCCTCCAACAACGGCCGCGCCTCCGGAGATGTTCACGCCAGCAGAGCCGTTAGCAACTCCCTGGGTACCGGCAGCGTTCAGCCCAATGAAGTTGCCGAGTATCGATATGCCGCTGCCGCCAGTTACGGCGATGCCGGATCCATCATTTCCGGAAATTATATTTCTAGCGCCGGCACTAGTCCCGCCGATCGTTATGCCTCCGGCGTTGATGCGAATCCCGTCCGCGCCATTAGCGCTTGCAGCCGTGCCCGCCGCGTTGGTGCCGATGTAGCAGCCCTGGACCGAACTGTTTCCGAATGAATCGAAATTGATCCCGTAGCCGGAGAAGCGATTTAGGATCAGGCCCTTGATGATTACGTTTGGGGCGTTGACACTCAACCCGTTTACTCCCGCCCCAGCGCCTGCGCCATTCACCTCAATCAGCGGTGCCCCCCCGAAGCCTGGCTGAGTAGTGCCATCAATGGTTACAGGTTTTGTAATGCTGAATCCGCCGGTTGCGTTAATTGTGTGAACGCCTGCGCCCGGAATATTAAAGCTGATCGTGTCGCCTGCATTCGCGGCACTGATTGCCTCGCGCAGAGTGCAATCGGCCGCGTTGCATAGGCCGTCGTTATGATCGTCGGCAGTGTTAACCGTGAAGGTCGCCGCGAGGGCGATAGGCTCGACTGCGTCGCGGATGCTATCAGGCAGAAAATGCCACAACCCAAAACCGGCGGTGAGCACGAGCGCAGCCCAAATCGTGGTCGTTATTCGGGAGCGATTCTGGTACATGCTTACTCCTTTGGCCCAAAGTCAACACTGCCTGCGGGGCGGTTGATCTCTCAAGGCCCAAATCTCTGCCGATACTCCGTCGAGGAAATGAACGCCTTGACCATCTCTGCTTTCTGAAAGTCGCCGTTGAATTGATTCAGCTTCGTGAGCCAGAAGTTGTAGCCGGAATAGTCCACATCTCGGCCTTCATTCGGATTGCGGCGCAGATATCCGAAGTATTGCATCAGCACGAACGCGCGATTGAATTCCTGCTGTGCGAGAGTTGAGTTTTCAGCGACTCGCCGCAACACCCGCGCACGCGCCGCGTTGTCTGCCGAAGAACCCGCGCCATTGAATTCACCAATGGCTGACTCGCGCTCCAGTGCGGATGGAATTACGCCGGCGTTGGCAAATAGCGCATCGACAAACTGCACCGGCGTCATCCAGGTGGGATAGGCAATCGTGAACTGGGAGCGCTGCACAAAATCCGCGAAGAAGGTCTGCTTGTTCGTTTCGAGAGCCTGCTCCCACCCGGCTTGGCCGACGACGACTCCTTGACCAACTTGCTGTGTGTCTGTCAGAAAATCACTGACTCTGATGGGAACCGGGGCCGCCGGCAGATTGCCAAACGCCGCTTTATAACTTCGGTAAACCAGATAACCGGTCTGCTGAAATTCGGTTGATAGAAAGAAGGCAGTCGCGACATTGATCTGCCTCGCCTCAATGCATGCCTGATCGCTGCCGCAGGATGTGATTTGATTCGTCCAAAAGTCGAGGCCGCCAAGGTCAGGCTGCCGATTGAGGAAATCATGATACTGCTGACAGACCCGGTCCTGCGCGTCAATGGGGCTTGTCGGATTCCATGGCTGGTTGACAACGTATACTTTCGCAATGTGAGGAAAACCCAAAATGAAACCTTGGTAATTTGTTAGGTAGAGGCCGAATGCTTCAGTCGGGGCCACATCTTTCGTAATCAACACTGGGAAACTCTTTGAAGTCTCGCCGGGAGCGAATCGCAGATGCCCGGCAACATGTCCGTAGTTAGCTGCCATCCTGGCAGAGCTAAGGAACGCGTCTGATGAGTAGTCGACACTCGCTACGGCAGAGGCATCGCCTCTCCGAGTGATTGTTATCATAAGTGTCGTACATGCCTGATTGACACTGTAGACCTCGGAACTGTACTGAACTGTCTTAGGTGGCTCTGACGCGTACGTCGTTACAGATGATGAATTGTTAGTGGGGTTCGGATCTGAACTAGTCGAAGTGACGCTCGCGCTGTTAATAATGGTGCCAGGAATATCAGGTTTCACGACGAGCGTAATGATGACGAGGTCTCCGTTGCCAATGTCACCTAAATTGCATGTTACTGTGCTCGTCCCGGAGCAGGCGCCTAGTGACGACGTCGCCGAGACAAGTCTCACCCCCGCAGGTAACGTGTCACTAACGACGACGCCGGTGGCTTTTTGCGGACCATCATTCGTGACCTCGAGTGTATACGTATAGTTAGTGTCGGTGAATTTAATGAATTCGTCCTCAGAACCGACGCACTTAAGCACAGCTACATCGGCCCCGGAAACGCCGGGAGCGATCTTGGAAACATAAGCATCGCCACAACTGAGAAACCCACATGTGCTGGAAGCCGCCGCAGGCTGGAAGCCGTTTACTGTGGGAAAGTCGAAGGAGTAAGTCTCGCCGGTAACATATGCGTTTCCCGAGTCATCCAGTGCTATGGCGTTACCCGTCTCCGTAGATCCGCCGCCGAATACTGTTGAAGCATAGCGTAACGGGTTTCCGGCCGGATTGAATCTGGTCACAAAAGCATCTCCATAGGCAGCGGTACATTTCAGTTTATGTGGCAACGGAAAATCTGCCGAATCTGTATATCCGGTGACGGTGGCCACGCCCGTTGCGTCCACCGCAATGGCCTGGCCCTCATCATAGTAGTGTCCGCCGAGATACGTTGAGTAAACAAGAGAGTCGCCGGCGGAATCGATCTTGGTTACAAAGGCGTCTTCATAAACTGAATACCCCCTGTAAGGGTCATACGGACTTTGACTCAGCCCTGGCTGGAAGGCATTAACCACCGGAAAGGTTTGCGAGGAGGTCGAACCTGTTACGTAGGCATTGCCCAAAAGGTCCACAGCTATCCCGCTTCCATAATCGTCATCGTTACCGCCTATGTAAGTCGAATACGCCAGCGTCGCGCCGGTGGCACTAATCTTGGTGACGAAGGCGTCGCTGCATGGAGCGGGTCGGGCATAGGCCACGCCGAACGGATCGAGGTCTTCAGTTGGCGTACCGCGGGTGCCTCCGCCAGCGATTGCACGGATAGTCGATTGTGTCGGAAAGTTTAGAGATTTCGTGCTGCCGACGAGATAAGCGCCTGAGCCATCGACCGCGATTCCTGTGCCTTCGTCTTCATCCATTCCGCCGAGGAAGGTTGAATAGTTGAGAGACGATCCGCTCGGATCGATCTTTGCGACGAACGCATCGGATTGGCGTGGAAGTGCAGCATAGAGAGTTGAATTTGCAGGGTTGATGGTAAGCGTCCTGATGGAAGGCAGGTTCGTTCCCGCGATAGTCACTCTATTCCATGCAGCGCCGCTTGTGCTTTTGAAAATGCCGCTACCAGTAGCCACATAAATCGTCGATGGAGACGCGGGATCGATGACAATTGAGTTAGTGTTAAAGTCTAAAAGGCGAGAATCGATCTGGCCGCTTCCTCCAAGCTTGGTAACACCCGCGGCTGCAAGGTAGACGGTCGTTGGGTGAAGGGGATCGATCGCAATGCTGCTGACGTTGTAGTCGTCGGGATCACACCACCAGGTGGACCAGGTTGCAGCGCCATCGGTACTCTTATAGACACATGATCCAAGCGCAGCATACAGCGTGGATGTGTTTACCGGATCGACGGCGATTGCCTGCACGGACCCTGGGTGGAAAAGCCCCGATTCGCTTGGATTCCACGACACCCCTCCATCAGTGCTCTTGAAAATAAGAACCGAGGTTTTGGACGGATCAGGATTGTAGTAGGTTCCGACATAGAGCGTTGTAGGCGTCTTCGGATCGATCGCCAGCGCGCGAATCGACTTGTTGGTTAGGCCGTTATTGATGGCGGTCCAATGCGCGGCGCCATCCGTACTCTTATAAACGCCAGGCTCGTATGCGCAGCCGCTAAACAGATTGCCGTCACCGGCCGCGTAGACGTTGGCTGAATTTGTTGGGTCGACTGCGATCAGACTCGTCTCGCCCGCGGTGTTGATTCCGTTGTCCCGCTCCGTCCAGGTTGCCCCTCCGTCCGTACTCTTCCAGACTCCACCATCTGTCAAGCTCACATAGAGAGTCGACGGCGTTTTCGTGTCAGCGGCAATCGTAATGATCGAACGCTTGGGCAAGTTGCTCGCTGTGCCCCAACTGACGCCGCCGTCTGCGGTCTTGAAAAACGAGTTGCCGGCATGATTGGGCTGGAGGGCGTTCGCGGTAGGAAAATCACCTGAGAACGTCGTACCCGTAACATAGGCTGCGCCTAGATTGTCGACCGCGATTCCGTTGGCCTGATCGCCGTTTCTCCCGTCGCCGTTGCCGCCGAGATAAGTCGAATACAAAATCGCATCTCCCGCCGCACTCAATTTAGTGACGAACGCGTTGGTGTGACATCTCTGTCCACCGGCAGAGAAGTTGTAGGCCAGCTGAATCGCATTAATCGTTGGAAAATCCGCAGAGTTAGTATCGCCCGTGATGTACACATTATTCTGCGAGTCCAAAGCGATCCCGTTGGCGTGGTCGTCGTTAGTGCCGCCGATGTAGGTGGAATAAATCAGAGCGGTGCCGGACGCATTTACCTTCGAGACAAAGGCGTCGTAATGACTGTTATCGCGATTGGTTCCGTGAATGGGATTGGCCGCCGGAAAGTTAGATGAGGAAGTGTATCCAGTGACATAGGCATTGCCGGCCTTGTCAACGGCGATTCCATTTCCGGCGTCGTCACCGTTGCCACCCAGGTAACTCGAGTAGCTCAACACTGGATCGATGGTCAGAGGAACTCGGGTGTCATAGGGGCCAAGCCGGAAGCTGATCTCACTTCTTCCGTGAAGCTCGAACTGCACCGCTACTTCTTTTCTGATGCCGCCGGCTTCCTGATAGGCCGTCGGCTTCGGCTGCCGCAATTCTTCCGATTCTACGTGCATTATCAAATTGCCGCTTGCGTCCAGTTCAAGGCGATCTGAGCCCGCAAAAGACAGTCTGATTGTGTGAGGATTGGCTTTTGGCGCTACGACAAAATCGTACTCCAAAAGTCCCTGGTCGCCGTGATAGATAAGATCGATACCGCGATAGACTCCGATATAACTAACCTTGGCGAAGGAGGGAATATCGGTGCGCCATTTTGAGGGATCGCCGCCTATCAAATAGTTGATCTTCCCGACAAGCTTATCTTCGCCCGACGCTTGTACATCTCTATTCGCGCCAACAACCTTCATGCGCACAACGTGAGGAGTGCTGGCGGGATCTTTTCTGTCACGTGGCTGCTCCGAGGAGGAAACAGCGTCTTTGGTTGAGGCAGGCCTATTTTGCTTGCTCAATGACAGCAGCGCTTCAGACGAAGTCAGAAAAAGACCGTAGCCCCGACCATGAGAAAGAGACTTTATGTGTGCGTGTGCCTGTCCCTCATTACGCTCGAAATGGAGCGGCAACTTTCCATAAGCCTGTGCGGCAGTGCGGGCGTTGAACTGATTCGGCTGCTCGATTGAAGTCGATACCTTTAACGTGCCGCTGGCTGTAGCAACCTTGACGCCTGACGCATCGGCAGATTTGCCCATTGAACCTTCGGGACTTGATCGGCGCCACGAAGGCAGCAAACTCAGAAATACCAAGCACAATAAAACTGTCACAGCCACGATGAATCTGTGGCGTTCTCTTCGCGGAGAAGGTTCGTTGACTGGCGTTGAATGACGCATGACTGTAGAGCGAATCTTGCCGGTTAATTCATGGCGCAAACCGTTTGCGATATTCGCCCGAGCTTATGAACGCCTTGACCATTTCGGACTTTTGAAAGTCTCCGTTGAATTGATTCAGCTTCTGCAGCCAAAAGTCGTAACCGGAATAGTCCGTGTCCTGTCCTTCGTTCGGATTGCGGCGCAGGTATCCAAAGTATTCCATCAGCACGAGGGCGCGATTGAATTCAGAGTCGTAGAGTTTCTGATTCTCGGCGATCTGTCGCAACGCTTGCGCGCGTGCAGTGATGTTACTTGAGTCCGCCGCACCGCCGAACAGACCAAGAGCCGTGGCGCGCTCGCTTGATGACAGCATATTGCCGGAATTCTGATTCAACTGGTCGACAAACTGCGTTGGCGTTAGCGCCGTCGGAAACGCGGTGGTGAAGCGCGACCGTTGCACGAACTGCGCCACGAAAATCTGCTTGTTGTTATCGAGTTGTTTGTCCCAACCGGTTTGTCCGACGACGACGTCCTGACCAATCTGTTTAATGTCCATCAGAAACTCATTCAGACGCAGGATGGGCAGCCCAAGCTGATGTGCGCCGCCTAAATTTGAGGTGCCGGTGGTGTCGCCGTAAGCCGTCTTGTACATACGCTCGACCAGATAGCCGGTCTGCTGAAACTCGATGGAAAGGATGAAAGCCGCCGAGACATTCGTCCGCATCGGTTCTAAGCACGCCTGGTTAGCCCCGCACGAAGTTATTTGATTATCCCAGAAGTTGAAGCCGCTCGCGTCCGGCTCGCGATCGAGAAAATCCAGATAGTGTTGATGAATAAAGTAGTCGGTGTTGTCCGGATTGCCGGGAGTCACGTTCAGCAGTGCTACTGCTAGTTGGCCAGCGGTGTTGCCCGCCAAATCCGGTCTCGTATCGCCGTTAAGATCGGTGGCAACTACCGACACACTCGTCATGCCGTCTGCCAAGGTTCCAGCGTCTTGAAATGTGCCGTCGCCATTACCCAGCAAGACTTGCAGACCGCCGCTGAAAACCCCCGATGACACCAAATCGAGCTTTCCATCACCATTGAAATCCGCGATCTTCAAGTCTACCGAAGTGCTATGCATTCGAGGTTGGACGGTCGGAGGCTTAAAAGTTCCGTCCCCGTTTCCTTTCCACACTGTCAGGTATTCATCGGTAACCACGACGTCAAGTCTTCCGTCTCGATCAAAGTCTCCGACAACAATCGAGTAAGGTCCCGAACCTTGTGCCGAGCTGTCAATTGAATTGATCGGTGATTGGAAGGTGCCGTCTCCCTTCCCGAGCAGGACGCTCACGGTCAGGATTTCCGTGTAGATGCCGCTTCTGTTTAGGGTAATCACGTCGACCTTACCGTCTCCGTTGACATCTTTTGCCGTTAAGATCCGGGAATTTGGGGCGAGAGAATAACTCCTGGGGTTCTGAAATGTTCCCTTACCATTGTTTAGCAGTACGACGGCGCTAGGATTGTCGAGCAGCCCGACAAGCGCGGCAAGGTCCGCCCAACCGTCACCGTTGAAATCGGCGATAACCAGGTGCCTGCCTGGTACCGAGTAAGTTACCGGCGGCTCAAACGATCCATCGCCCTTTCCAAATAATATGCTGATGCTAGTGGTCAATGAAGAATTTGAGATCGCCAGATCCAGCTTCCCGTCGCGATTGAAGTCGGCGGCGACGATCTCGTACGGCGCGGCAGCCAGGTGAAAGGTAAGTGGCAGCTTAAGTGTGCCATCTCCGTTGCCCAATAACACTACGAGGTCATGATTGGTGACATCGCCGGCAACCAAATCCATTTTGCCATCGCCGTTGAAATCGCCGGCAATAACTACGTACGGAGCACCCGCCGGATAGGTGACGGGAGAAGTAAACTTCACGCTTTGTGCCGCTCCGCGCTGGACCAGACTCATTGACACAAGAAGCAAGACAAGAAGGCACAGCACAGGGCGAAAGCGGCTGGATAATGGATCCCTCGCCACCACGAAAGATCGCCTTAGCGAAGGAATATGTCGATTCGTAAAGTGGATGCCGGCTCTAACTCTATTCATAATGCACCTCCTGCGATCATGACTTGCACCGTTCGTCACGGCGCGAATCTGGTTCGATACTCATTCGAAGTAATGAACGCCTTGACCATTTCCGACTTTTGATAGTCGCCGTTGAATTGATTCAGCTTCTGCAACCAAAAATCGTAGCCGGAATAGTCTCGGTCCTGGCCTTCGTCGGGATTACGCCGCAGATATCCAAAGTATTCCATCAGCACGAGGGCGCGATTGAATTCAGAGTCGTAGACTTTCTGATTCTCGGCGATCTGTCGCAACGCTTGCGCACGCGCTGTCGTGTTGCTCGTGTCCGTTGCACTTCCGAATAGAGCAACTGCGGTGGCTCGCTCGCTAGATGACATCACGTTTCCGGCGTTCTGATTCAACCTGTCGACGAACTCTGTTGGCGTCAGCGTGGTTGGAAACTCGTTCGTGAAGCGCGGGCGTTGCACGAACTGCGCGACGAAGCTCTGCTTGTTGTTCTCGAGCACCGTGTCCCAACCGCCTTGTCCCACGACTACGTCCTGACCGAGCTGCTGCGTGTCGGGAAGAAATTCATTGAGGCGGACAATTGGAACTGAGATTTGATGCGTTCCGCCAATCGTCGACGTTCCGTTGGCATCGCCGTAGGCCGTCTTGTAGAGGCGTTCGACCAGCCCGGCGGTCTGCTGAAATTCCGATGACAACAGAAAAGCCGCGGAGACATTAGTCCGCTTTGCATCGATGCACGATGCGGTCGAGCCACACGAGGTGATTTGGTTGGCCCAATAATCAAACCCTCCGGCATCGGGCTCGCGATCGAGAAAATCGACGTAGTGCTGATGCACGAAGTAATCCGTGTCCTCAGGGTTCCCCGGCGTGACGTTCAATAGCGCGATTGCCACCCCACCGCCGGTGTTCCCGGCCAAATCAGGCCTGGTATCCCCATTAAGATCAGTCGCGACTATCGATACGCTGTCCTTATCGGTGAGATTTCCGAGATCCTGAAAGGTGCCGTCACCATTCCCTAACAAAATTTTGGGACCGCCGCCGAAAACTCCAGCAGATACTAAATCAAGCCTTCCGTCACCGTTGAAATCCGCAACCTTCAAATCTGCCGAAGTTTGACGCAGAGGAAAATAAGTTGAAGGAGTCTTAAAGGTGCCGTCCCCGTTTCCTTTCAACAGTGCCAGATATTCATCAGTAACCAGGAGGTCAACTTTTCCATCTCGATCAAAGTCGCCAACAACAATACAGTAGGGCCCTGAACCGCGCCCCCAATCACCGGTCGCACTCATTGCTGGTCGGAGTGTGCCGTCCCCATTGCCGAGCAAGACGATGATGGTTCTGACCAGGATATTGCTGCCTCTCAATACCCCGACAAGGTCAAGTTTGCCATCGCCATTGAAGTCAGCGGCCGCTAAGAGCATTGGCAGTTGAGACAAGCTATAACTCTTTGGGTTCTGAAACGCGCCGTTGCCGCTACCTAATAACACATTGACGCCGTTGCTCGTGGGCACAGCAATATCTAACCAACCGTCACGATTGAAATCGGCGGCTAGCATATGGCGCCCTGAGACCGGGTACTTTATTGGCGATTCAAATGACCCGTCACCTTTTCCGAAGAATATGCCGATGCTGGTGGAAGGCGTAGAATTTGCTGTCGCCAAGTCCAACCTCCCATCGCGATTGAAGTCGGCCACGATGATTTCGAAGGGAGCAGCATCCAGGTGATAAGTTACCGCAGGTTTAAGCGTGCCATCGCCATTACCCAAAAGCATTATCAGGTTGTTATGGTCTACATCGCCTCCGACCAGATCCATTTTGCCATCGCGGTTGAAATCTCCCGCCGCGATTACGTATGGAGCGCCCGCCGGATAGGTAATCGGAGCGGTAAACCTGACGCCCTGTGCGGCTCCGCTTTGAGCGACACTCATCAAGAGAATCAGCAAGAAAAGACCAAACATCAGACGAAAGAGAATAGCTAGCGGAACGTGTCCCGATATCGAAAGATCGCTTGAGCGAGAAACGATGTGCTCTCCTGGTTGCTGCGCAATCTTGTTCGCAGGTCGGGTCATAATGATCTCCGTTCCTTTGAATTGATGACTCTTTAGGGGCACTTCATGGCCTTGGCAAAAGAGTACGCCTCGACATATCGATCGAGAGTTAGTTGGGGGACTTGAATGTCTCATCAACGGCAATTGATGTTCCTTCCTGAAAAATGATGGTTTTCGAGGGGAATTGACTGAAGGCGGGGGAATTCACCGGACAGAGAGTGGAATTTCTCCTCACATCCGTCAAAACAAATCGCGGCGGAACTCTAGCATACTCTAGACGCTTTCTTATAAGCCAAGCCCACGCACAGTCGAGCGGAAATCTGATGTCCGATAAGCTATAGCTTGTCGTGGGCGCGAGTCAGAACCACCTGCGGTAGCGGGTGGGTTGGCGCTGTCTCAACTTGGCCAGGCGATTGATCAACCCGCCCGCTACCGCAGGCGGTTCTGACGTCGCCATCTCTGGCTTACGTCTCCTAACTTCTGATACATTGCAGCCATGACCGTGGCCCTGCGCGTCGAGAATGTTTCCAAGCAGTATCGGACTTATGCGCGACCGTCCGATCGGCTGAAGGAATCGATCACGCGTGGACGAATGCGACGACATCAAGAATTCTGGGCTTTGCGCGATGTCAGTTTCGAACTCGAGAAAGGCTCAACGGTTGGCGTCGTCGGTCCCAACGGTTGTGGCAAATCGACGCTGTTACAAATTATCGCCGGGACGCTGGAACCGACTCATGGAAATGTCTGGCACGAAGGGCGCGTAGCGGCGCTGCTGGAATTAGGCGCCGGCTTCGATCCGGAGTTCACTGGCGTCGAAAACGTTTACCTGAATGCTTCGCTGCTGGGACTTTCGCGCCGCGAAACCGATCGACTGTTTCCTTCGATCGAACGCTTCGCGGAGATTGGCCAGTTCATTTATCAACCGGTGAAGACTTATTCAAGCGGCATGTTCGTGCGGCTGGCTTTTGCGATTGCCGCGAGCGTCGAACCGGAGATTCTTTTGGTTGACGAAGCGTTGGCGGTAGGCGACGCGGTCTTTCAACATCGCTGCCTGCGGCGCATGCAGGAATTGCAAGAGCGCGGCACGACGGTGCTGTTCGTATCCCACGATCTGGCGGCAGTGCGAGCGCTTTGCGCGCGCGCGCTGCTGTTGAATGCGGGCCGGGCCATCGAAGACGGTAAGCCCGCTGACGTGCTCAATCGTTATCAGAAAATCATCATGGCGCGCGAGCAGGCTTACGAAGAAAGCAACACAGCGCCGGGCGAGACAACGCCTGTGGACGAAAGCCTGCCGCCACTCTGCTACACTGATCGACACGGAAACGGCAGCGCCGAGATTATCGCAGCCGAATTAAACTATGCAACGCGTCATGGCGTCGAGATCGTTGAGACCGGAGAGTCTTTGCTGATCCGCCTGGTAGTTCGCAGCCACCGAAATATCGATCAGCCGGTAATCGGTTTTCTAATCCGTAATCGTCACGGCATCAGTGCCTATGGCACCAACACTAAAGAGCAGCAAATCGAGCTTGGGGCCATGCGTCGCGATGAAGTTCTCGAAGTCGTCTTTTCGTTTAATTGCTGGCTGGGGGTTGACGATTATTCAATCTCCTGCGCCGTGCATAGTCATGACGGGGAAGCATACGACTGGCTCGACGGCGTTCGGTTTTTTCGAGTGACGAGCCAACATTTGATTGAAGGCATCGCAAATCTCAATGCCAGCGCGACCGCGCGCCGTTTGGAACATCGCGTCGAACCGAGTGCCCAGATTCAACTGCAAGAAACCGCCAGCGCTTGAACCATGGTGAATGAAGTAGAGAGCGTCCTGAACGAAATTCGTGAGCGAGTCCGTGCCGAGGAAAAGCAGCGCGAGGCTGTGGTTGCGACTCAAAATGGAAACGACTCGAATCCTGCAATGTCGCCAACACCGCCCGCGATCGCGACTGAATCGCTGGCGCGTCTCGAGGCGCATCTCACCACGACCTCGCGCGCCTGGAACCGGCTGCCTCCCATGTTCAGCAATCGAAGTGGAGCGGCAGCACGCTTCGAGCTCTGGATCAAGGCTCGCCTGAAATCCCTTAGCCGTTGGTTTACGTGGGAGCAGCTTAATTTCAATTCAGCCACTCACCATGGACTTTCCGACGCGCTCGAAGCGTTGAGGGCGCACGAGGAGCAACTGATCAGAATGCAGGTGGAATTGAATCAGACGAAGGAAGTCTTGCGAGCTGAAGCTGACCAGACGAAACAAGCGTTAAGCCAAACCGCCGAAGCCCTGCGCGCCGAGTCGCGCCAAACGATCGAATCCTTGAAAGGCGAATCTCGCCAAACAACGGAAGCATTGCACGCTGAGCTTGCCCATACAACGCAAGCATTAAAAGTTGACCTTGATCATACGGCGGAAGCACTGCGCAGAGAAAGCAGCGAAACGAACGAAGCCTTAGCCTCCGAGCTGCGTCAGACCGCCGCTTCCCTGCGCGCAGACCTGGGCCAAAGTAGCGAAGATCTGCGCGCCACCATTGATGGCCGCGCGGCAGAGATGAACACTCGCGTCTTAGAGCTCGGCGATGATTTGCACGAAGAACAGAGGGTCTGCTTCAAACAGCTTTCGCTGGAGACCAGCGAAGCTGCCGTGCTGGAAGATCGCGGGCGGCGGGCAATAGAGGCGCGGCTGGAAAAGTTGGAACGGTGGCGATTGGAGAAGGAAAGCTAAGCTAAGGGCAAAATCCATTATTGCAAAATGAAAATTGAAAAATGCAAATTGCGCGTTACATGGAGTTGCTTTTGCGCAACGAGATCCTCCAATTTTCATTTTGCAATTCCGACACTCTCTTGGCCTAGCTAGATCATGTCCACCTCAATAAAAGATCTCTACACCCGTGCGGGCATAACGGATCTGGCCGAGTTTTATCGAACCAAGTTTGTCTCGGACGAAGTGCTCGACGCGCGCTACTTCAAACCTCTAGATCGCTTCGACATCCGCTTCGCGCGCACGATGTGGGTTTACGATAACGTGCGCGCCAAGTCGACGGTCCTTGACCTCGGATGTGGCGCCGGGATGCTGGCGCTACTCAAGCGCAAGGAAGTGACGTTGACGGGTGTCGATCTTTCGGTTGAATGCTCGTTGGCAGCGCGACGTAATGGGTACGACGCGACCTTCACCGCCAAGCTTTCTCGCCTGCCTTTCCCCGACACGAGTTTTGATTACGTCGTAAGTCTCGATGTCCTTGGCCACATTGGTTTCGAGGAGAAAAATCAGGTACTGGCTGAGATAAAGCGAGTGTTGCGGCCCGGTGGCGTCACGATGCACGGTATCGAGTGCACCGATCGCGCGACGCAAAAGCATTATGACGAGATGACGCCTGACGAGCTGCGGAGATTCATCGAAGTCGATGGCCATGTTGGCTTGGAAGCAGAGCAGGAACACGCGACGCGCTTCCGGAGGTTTTTTCAAAACGTTGCGTACGAGCCGCGTTACGCGCTCTGCATTAGCAGCGAAGAATTCATCAAACAAGCCGACAAGTACGGACTGAAGTTCGAAACGGATTTCGTTGATTACCTGCGTAGCCTGTCATTCAAAGAACGGCGGGCGTTCGATATGGCGATGGGTTACGTCTCCGGCAAGATTTCAGATTTGAATATTCGACTGCCAAAAAGTGGGCTCTATGTTTTCTTGAAAGCGTCGGATGCGCCGCTTGGATCTTTCTACAACGAACATCGCGATCGCCACGCTCTTTACGCAACTGCCGAGCTTGCCGCATCGGTCGATCGAAATCCCGCAGTGACGTTTGACGATGGGTGGTATGAACCGAATCTGCTGCCGCCCATCGCGCGCTGGATGAGTCGCAGCGGCAAGATTTGTTTTATTTCATCGCAGATTTCTGAGATCATCCTTGATGTAACGACGCACATGCTGGACTTGCGCACCCAACCCCTGGAATTAGAGTTTGTTTTGAATGGCCAGCGGCTTTCATGCTTTGCACTGTTGCGTAGGGCATGGCTGAATCTGCATTTGTTCGTGCCTGAGCGTTTGAATTCCGAAGCGAACGGAGAGTTTGAATTGGAGATTCGCGCCAGTCGCACGTGGCAACCGCGGCCGACGAATGACGAGACGCGCGATGACCGCGAGCTGTCGATTGCGGTGTGCAATATTGAAGTGGTCAGTGGTCAGTTGTCAGTTGTCAGTCGTTAGTTGTTATTTGGGTGCATTTTGGGCTGTCAGCGATCTGGCGTCTCGACACCAACTGACAACTGACAATTGACAACCAACAATAACTGATTAACCCGCCAATGATCCGTAACGTTCTAATCTGCACCACTCAGGTTCCTTTCACGAAAGGCGGCGCCGAGTCGCACGTCGCGGGTTTGCAACGCGCATTGGTCGCAGCCGGACTTAACGCCGAAGTCGTGGCCTTGCCGTTTAAGTGGTATCCGCCGACAGAGATAATGCGCGGTGCGATGGCCTGGCGGATGCTCGATGTGACGGCGGCCAACGGAACTCCTGTTGATTTAGTTATCGGAATGAAGTTCCCCGCGTATCTGGTTGCGCATGAAAGAAAGGTGCTTTGGATTCTGCATCAACATCGGGCCGCTTATAATCTCTGGGGCACCCCCTTCGACGATCTCTCAACCTATCCCGAAGGCGTGCGTATCCGCGAATGGATACATTATTGCGATGGACGCTTCATTCCTGAAGCAAAGAAAGTCTTTGCTAACTCAAAGACGGTGGCGGAACGTCTGAAGCGCTACAACAATATCGAAAGCGAGCCACTCTATCACCCGCCGCCCCGCGCCGATATTCTGCACGAGGGCGAATATGGCGATTACATTTTTTATCCGAGCCGGCTGGAGCCGCAAAAGCGGCAGGAACTATTGATCGAAGCCGCACAGTATCTGCGCACGCCGGTCAAGATCGTTCTCGCCGGCGATTCGCGAAATCGAAAACATTACGAATCGCTAATAGCAAAACACGGCGCCGGCGATCGCGTCTGTCTGAAAGGTTTTGTTCCCGAGGAGGAGATCGTCGACTTGTATGCGAACGCGCTTGGCGTTTGTTACTTGCCATTCGAGGAGGACT
>Ga0137361_10001386_pt1 | contig 14976 bp, 12 predicted proteins | sample Mad1_80_16metaG_FD_104923 | JGI IMG/M metagenome (GOLD analysis project Ga0137361, IMG submission 104923) | Vadose zone soil microbial communities from Angelo Coast Range Reserve, California, USA - Mad1_80_16 metaG | ecosystem: Environmental > Terrestrial > Soil > Vadose zone | place: USA... | reverse complement strand
TTCTCTTTCAGCAAGCAGCCGCTTTGCCTCCGTCCTGGAATGGTCTCCTATAATTGCTGCTCGTCTTCTGGCTTCCCTGGATCGTCGAACAATGACAGCTGCCGACTCTGCTCAATCTGCTTTTGCTGCTCTCGCTGTAACTCTTGAATGCTCTTCTCTGGCGTGGGCAGGTTCTCGGGCATTGTGCCGCCAGCCTCAGCTATCGCCTTGCGCACGATCCTCCCCACGTCACGATGGGCCTGGTTCGCTTTTTCCTTTTCCTGGATCTGCTCGCGTCTAAGCTTTGCATCTGTTTGTGTCGCCCGGAAGATGTTCGCGCCCAGTTCCTCACTGCCCATGTAGTCCAGTATCTTCTGCGTTTCGGATGTGAGGCCCTTGCGGGCGTGTATCTGGTTCTCACGTAGCCCACCATAGAGCCCCATATACCCGTGATCCTGGAAGGTTGCGAAGTCCCTCGGCTCAATCACACCTGCCTGTTGTGCGGCCTCGGCAAGTTGGGCATTGAAGATTGCCATTTCGGAGCGGTAGATGATCCGCTTCTGATCTTCAGGCAGCGCTGCCAGCTCGTCGGCTAGTTCCTGGCGACGTGTCTGTACGGCGAAATAGACCTTGCCAAGTGCAACTACTGGTTTCGACTCGTCGCTAGCCAGTATGACCAGGTAGCAGGCATAGCGTGAAAGTTTATAATCTTCTCGGGGTTTTGTTGTTGCGCCAGCCTTGACGATTTTAACATCAATGTTAAAATGGGCTGAGACGGCTTGTCCGCTTTCCTGACAGGATTTTTTCGCTTGTTCTATCGCGTGCTGGAATCGTTGCCAGGTCGAGTATCCGAGTAGCTTGTAGAGCTCGCGGGCGCTCCAGTATTCATTACCGTGCTCATCAATCCTGCGGATCGCATCAAAAGGCGACGTGTAGTGAAACACACCCTGAAGTACGTGCGAAGTTGCCATCATCCTGTCTCATATGGTATACTCCACCCCGGAGGTATAGAGCAACCGGCTCCGTAGAGTTATGACCAAATAACCTTTTCGCACTTCCAAATCTTTTATTAACACGAAACGCCTTCCAGGGCTGTTCTACATCAACCAACCAGTATTTTTTTCAGATCAACTACCTGTTAACCGATGAATTACACATTCGAATCCTGTTCAAGAAGCCCCATAAAAGGGCCACCACATTGGATGGTCCTTCGTTATGTCAAGCGGGAAAACGACGGATGAGCCAGAAACGTATCACCATACGCCCACTACGGCTGACCGACGCCGATGACATTCACGAAATCATGCACATGCCCAACGTCTTGTGGGGCACATCAGTGCTCCCCTCAAGGACGGTCGACGCGTGGCGCAAAAGCGTCGAAGGCTGGGTGACCGATGAACGAGTACACGTCTTCGTCGCCGAGGTCAATGAGAAAGTCGTGGGCGTGATCCGCCTGGCAGTCGAGGAAGGTCGGGCCAGCCATGTCGGTGAGATAGCGATAGCAGTACATGACGCCAGCCAGGGACAAGGCATCGGCAACATGCTGATGCTCACAGTGATAGATCTCGCAGATAACTGGCTCAACCTGGTACGGCTCGAACTGAATGTCTACACGGACAATGAACGTGCCATTCGCCTCTGCGAGCATTTCGACTTTGAGATTGAGGGCAAGAAACGCTGTAATGTCTTCCGTGGTGGCGACTACATCGATAGCTATATCATGGGACGTGTACGTCTACAGCGTCCTCAACAGGTGCGTGCCAACTATGCTGAAGTATTGACACCAATCCCCGCTTCCCAACCCCAGCCCGAGCCCGAAGCCGAGTCCGAGTCCGCAGAGCCTATTGGTTCCCCGGAGCCAGAGCAGTGAGGTGATGCTGATTGACAGAAGGCACTCCCATCAACTATCGGCATTTCTTCCAGCAACTGCTGGAAGCAGCCCCATGTCCGGTGCTCATTGTCGACCGTACGCTGTCCGTGCGATACTATAATCAACGTGCCGTCGATCTCCTTGAGACAACGGAGCCATTGCAAGGAGTCAAGCTGCATCAGATGCTACTCGATGCAGGCGTTGTTCAACTCGCACAGGAGAGCATACGGACTGGAAATCCATGCAGCGGCGAGTATGACAGGGGCAAAAATGGTCTTGCCTGGAAAATCTCTGTCACTCCGCTTGAGCACCAGCCGAATGCCAGAAAGCATAAGACGTCTGCAAATCAGGACTATGACTATTTCATCATTGCCATTGAGGATTTGACAGAGTTGCGTCGCATGGAACGGGTGCGGCAGGATTTTATCGCCAACATTTCGCATGAGCTACGCACCCCATTGGCCACCGTCCGCTTGCTAGCAGAAACGCTAGAGGACGCCATTGACACAGACCGCGAAAAGGCCCAGACATTTGCTGAAAAAATTGAAATTGAGGTCCAGCATCTCACAAGTCTCGTGTCGGAGTTGCTAGAACTCTCGCGTATTGAATCTGGTCAGATATCCATGACCATCGAGTCGGTGCAGGCAGAACAGCTTGTACGAGAGGCGATGGCGCGTATGCTGCCGCAGGCACAACGTCACCGGGTGATACTGCGCACGGAGATACAGCAAGGAACCACGCTGGTCGCTGCAGACAGTAAACAGATTACGCGTGTGCTTGTCAACCTTGTTCACAATGCCATTAAATTTACGCCCACTGGCGGCATGATTGTGATAGGCACCACTGCGGAAACAGGAGGGCGCGTACAACGCTTTTTTGTACGCGATACCGGCATTGGCATCCATCCTGAAGAACTCCCGCGTATCTTTGAGCGCTTCTACAAAGCGGATCGGGCTCGCTCTAAAGCAGATTTTATTGGGCCAGGTGGCGCTGGGAGCGGTCTAGGGCTGGCCATTGCTCGGCACGTGATAGAGGCACACGGGGGCCGCATTACGGTGGAGAGTAAGGTTGGGCAAGGTAGCACCTTTAGCTTTACGTTGCCTGTGGCAGTTCCTGGTTGAGTGAGATTCTAGCGAGAACAGAGAAAAAGAGGATACATGAAAGCATATGGCAGATTTCATAAAAGTAGCCGAACTGAGTGACCTGGAAGAAGGCGATCTCATGGAAGTAGAGGTTGATGGTGAACCGGTTTGCCTGGCGAAGGCCGATGGTGTCATCTGCGCCTTTACCGATAACTGCACCCATATCAGCGGTCCCCTCAGCGAGGGCGAACTCGATGGGAATGTGCTGACTTGCCCCTGGCATGGTGCACAATTCAATGTACACACCGGCAAGGTGCTGCGTGGGCCTGCACGCCAGGACATTCAGACGTACCCCGTGCGTGTTGTAGGCGAGGATATTTTTGTCAGCGTACCTGACGAATAAAACCTGTAACTCTTCATGTACCTGACTTCTCGCCGCCTGCGGCGGCTCGCATGTTTTTGTGCAGCGGGCATGGCAGCCGCAGGCTGCCGTGCCCGCTGCACAAAAACTCTTGCGAACTGCCGTAGAGTGCCGATTTATCGAGCACGGTAGGCCACCGATTTATCGAGTGGACACCGCAGGTGGGAGGAGTCCTGAAGAGTTGTTACTAAAACCTTGAAAAATGTGCCAGGAATCCCTACAATAGAGTGAATGAACACATGTTGGCAAATAAGAGGAGAACAACAATCAATGGAAGGTAGATCGCATCTACTGATTGGGCTGACGGCGGGCGTTGTCCTTGATAACTTTGTGCATTTATCCGGGCCTCCATTGACCATGGTAAAATCGGTTACACTAGTACTTCTGGTAAGGAAGGCTGTATACTATTTCATGGTGGGATTCGGTGCGCTGCTACCCGATATTGATAATGCGCGGAGTACATTGGGGCAGAAGCTAGGCCCGATCAGTAAAGAAATCCAGCACATTGCTGGCCACCGGACGCTCTTTCATAGCATCCTGGGGTTAGTGTTGGGTTCGCTGTTGGCCATTGGTCTGCAACAAGTGGTCATCTATCTCCTCGCTCAGCGGGGGTTTGCCACCCCGGCTCTCTACATAAGCGAGTCTCACCTGGTCTTTATTGCGATCTTATTTGGTTGTATCATGCATATTGCAGCCGATGCACTCACCCAGGGCGGCGTGCCGCTCTTTTGGCCCAATCGCAAACGTTTCGGGTTTCCCCCCAGTCCGCGTTGGCGCTTCCGCACAGGCACCTGGCCAGAGTTCGCGATTGTCTGGGGGTTCATGCTTCTGGTCGGTATCGGCGTCTGGCAAGCCTATATTGTTGTTTGATAGAGTCATTTGATAGGATCAGCTCCCATGGCATTCAAACACGATTACATTGCAGCGTCAGTTTCAATGGAAGACCCGCCGGCTTCCTTGCCTCGTGCTCCCTTGCCCCAAGGGAGTGGCTTCCTGCATGCCATCAAGCGTTTTGACGCCCAATGGATAGCATGGACATGGCTGTTACTAGCGATGCTAGTGTATGCCGTGGTGATGAGTCACCAGGCATTGCTGCGCTACGACACGTTCAAGGCGACGGCATTTGATCTTGGCAATATGGACCAGGTGCTCTGGAATACGATCCATGGGCGTCCATTCCAGTTCACCAATCAGGCAATTGACTGGTATGGCCCGCCAACACGCCTCGCTATTCATTTCGAGCCGATTATTTTACCGCTTTCCTTGCTCTATCTTTTTCATGCGGACCCACGTATTCTGCTCGTATTCCAGACGTTGGTGCTGGTAGCGGGCGCATTGCCGGTCTTCCTGCTCACGCGCAAATACCTGCCTGAATGGCCGCTGCTTGCCGCGTGCATGGCAGTCGCCTACCTTCTCTCCCCTGCTTTGCTCGGCCTGAATATCTTCGACTTCCATCCCGTGAGCCTGGCAACGCCGCTTTTGCTGTATGCCATGCTTGCGCTCGCCTACAAGCGCCATGTCTGGTTTCTCATTGCCTGTGTGCTTGCCGCCGCGTGCAAGGAAGATATTCCGCTGACGATTGCGATGTTAGGCATTCTGGTTATCTGGCACCACAAATCGCCGCGCCTGGGAACGGTGTTGATACTTGGTGGATTGCTTTGGAGCTTCCTGGCCTTTTTCGTGATTATTCCGCACTTTTATCCTGGCGCACAGCATAACAATTACTGGTATCGCTATGAGTCGTTGGGAAGCTCTCCTCGTGCGGCAGTCTTGAACCTCTTGCTGCATCCCTGGTTGCTTTTTGCCCCATTTATCACCTTTGATCGCCTGTTCTACCTCGCTGGCCTCTTGCGCAGCACCGGTTTTCTCGCGTTGCTCGCCCCGGAATGGGTGTTGCCGGCATTACCTGGCCTGGCGGTGAACATGCTCAGTGGAGACCCCCTGCTGTATAGCGGCGTATATCACTATAATGCCACGATCATCCCATTCGTCATGCTGGCGGCGATCCATGGTACGCGGCGCTTGATAACTGTCTGGCAGGGATGGCGTCAGGAAAGGGTGCAAACGCAGAAAAGTGAGGAGCGCATACCGTCCCTCAGACGGCATCTCTTCGAGGAAAACAGGGCGGGGGCAAGCCCAGCCCCTACCATACGACGGCTTCGCAGGCCGATTCGTCGTATGGTAGGGGCAAGGGTGGTTGAGTGGTGGAGGGTGGGCCCTTGCGGTTGCCCTGTTGCGCTGGTGCAGAAGATTTCGTCTCTAGTCCTGGTGCAATGGCGTCGTTTCAGTGAGCGCATGATTCCTCTGGCCAGGGAAGTCTCGGTGCCGCGTCTCCAGTGGGTGGTTGTTACCTGGATCACTTGCATGTTCGTTTTAAATTATGTGATCGCTACCCCTACGCTCAATATTTTCTGGGCGGACCATGAACCGGGGAGCCGTGAGCAACACATCCAGCAACTGCTGGCCTTGATTCCAGCCGACGCATCGGTTTCGGCAGGAGACAACCTGAACCCGCACCTGAGTGATCGCCAGCGGCTGGCCGTCTTTCCTTCGCCGCTCAATACAAGCGTCGAGTATATCATCGTTGATCTGAATGCCGTCTTCCCCGAGGACCGCGCTGAGATGGCCAGCGAACTCAACCAGCTTGTGACTTCAGGACAATTCCGCGAGTTGGCACGGGCCGAAGGTGTTGTGCTCCTCGTTCGGCGTAGCGCATAATCGGTAAATCATGTTATAATCGATATAGGGTAGCTTATCGGGGAGATAAGTCGCCCGGAGCAAAATTTTTGTCAAGACAGAACAAATAGACAGGCTCTCACGGAGGCTTACAGCATGCACAAAAATCCTTATCCAGAGGACCCAATCAGCGCAGAGACAACCGAAGCCATACCTCCGATGGAAGAGTTACAGCCGAGGCCAGTTCCACATACCTCCCCTGGCAGTGAGGTGGCGGCCCCGGAGACGACGGGGGAAGGCGTGGAGACACGGCAGGAAGAAGCACGCACAGCCGTCTTCGCCATCGGAAAACTCAATGACTTTCTCCAATGGCTCGCCATCGTGTTGGAGATCATGTTGCTGCTGCGTTTCATCTTGAAGCTGATCGGGGCAAATTCAGCCAACCCGTTTGCAGGATTTCTCTATGCCTTGACCGGCATCGTTCTCTCCCCATTCATGGGCATTGTGGGGTCGCCATCAATTCATCCAGACCAGGCCTTTGAGTGGCCAACACTGATCGGTATGCTCGTCTACTGGCTGATATTCTACGCCATCAGGCGTTTCCTGCGCATTCTCATTTCTAGCCCGGAGCCTGCTGAATAGCGAGGTTACTGTGTCACGGAAAGATAAGATGCCTCTCTCCCCTGACGATGGACGCACAGGGGCACGACAACCGAGGAACCATACTCCTGACCCCTTCGATGGTCAGGAACTGCATGATGAAGTGATAAGCATGAGCGGCATGGGTCCCGCGTTTCCGCTTGCTCGCCAACAGGATGTGACCTTTGAGCATGGCGAGCGTGAGCACGAAGCAGGGAAGCGCGACGTCGAGCTCTACATTCGGACCTACAACACATTACTGCGCAGTTCAGGTGAGGTCAGCTTGAAGGCGCTGGTGCAGGCGCACTACAACATCGGCTCTAGTCTCCATCCCGATGCAAAGTCGCCCTATCCCGATATGTCTGCATTCATCTACAGCGTGCTGCGTCTGCCTGCTTCGATCGTTCACTGCGACCTTGTGCTACTAGGTCAGTCCGAACAGGTGTTTCTGCAGCAAGGATTTCATGTTGATAACTGGGAGGCCGTGACGGCATCCGCCCGGCGGCGCAAGTGGTTCTATGATGGCAAGTCGACCCTGGCGGTCTATGTTGCCAGTGTCAGCGACACCGATGACATCGTGCCCATTCTGGTTGCCTTCCAGATCGAATGGAACAAGATGTACTACCTGTTGAATGCAGACCCTACGACCATGCAGTTGTTAGAAACGCGCATGGATCGCGCCTCGCCCGTCTTCGCTGAGATCACCAAGGTATTGCGTGAACGCCTGCATATCCCGGTGGATGATTGGCGGCGTCTGGAGGTGATCTGGGGAGATCGTCTGTGGGAAAACCTGCTCATGATCGGCAGACAGCGTAAGAGCTTCGGCCTGCGCATGTTGGGTGGTTCACACGTGGGCTACGTGCGCGCCACACGCCAATGGTGGGAACCAGTCGAGAATCTGCTCAATACGCTCGGTCTAGAGGAGCGACCAGTGTACTTCGTCTCCAGCAACACCCATAGCCTGCTCAATCTCATGTCTGGCAGCCTGCGGAGCCGTGATGCGGAGTTGACGAAGTTTGCACTCAGCGGTGAGGACCCTTACCTGGCTGAGGAGTGCCGCAAATTGCAGGAGGGAACGGTTCCCGGCAACTGGCAAAACTTCCTCTACTTTACAGCTCGCGAGTGGATGCGCACTCCCGCCGGGCGAGAGTTCAACCGCAACCGCGTACGCGATGAGCAGGAGCACGGCATCTGGTACGTAGGGGCGCGGCATGGCCTGGAGATCGACGCGCAGGTGTTTGAACTTGCCAAACTGCACCCAATGGAGATTGATCCGCGTTGTCGCATGCCCGGCATGGATATGCTAGCCAAAAGTCAGGCCATTGTGCTCAATATCGATTACCCACTGGGCATGGGCGCCTATCGGATGCTGCGCGAGATCATGGAGAACCTGACACACGTACGCGGCATATATATCCTGGGCAAGGCCGCTACGCTCAATGGCAGCATTGGTGATGTGATGATCTCTAATGTCGTGCTGGATGAGCACAGTCAAAATACCTACTGGCTAGACAGTGTCTTTACGGTGCAGGACGTGCAGCCTTACCTGATCTACGGTTCTGTGCTGGATAACCAGAAGGCCGTCTCCGCCAAAGGTACATACCTGCAAAACCGCCAGTACCTGGATTTCTACTACAATGCCAACTATACTGTCGTCGAGATGGAGAGCGGCCCGTACTTGAACGCCGTGTACGAGGACCAGTACCTGGTGCGCTATCCCGTTGGGGAGAATATCAACTTTGCCCGTCTCCCCTATGACCTGGGTATCCTGCATTATGCTTCGGACACGCCCTATACCCGTGGCAAGAACCTGGGTGCCGGCAGTCTTTCCTACCTCGGCATGGACTCGACCTATGCCTGCGCCGTGGCCATCTTGCGCCGCATCTTCGAGCAAGAGATTCGTGTCGTGAAAGAAAAGATGACGGCGCCGCTCGAAACGGAGGCGCAGGAACAGAAAGCAGAACCAGAGATTGTATAGCTTCTTCTCACGCAGCCGTAAGGATTTGGTGCAAATGATCCAGTGGAATCGGGAGTGGTTTACTTTGTGGTTAGCCGATCATCCACCCCCGCCGGGAGTAGAGCCTGCCCGGTGGGTCGATTATTCCGAGATGGTAGAAGATGAATAGCCAGTTAGCGCTACTCATCTTCTAGCAACGATCAACTCGCATGGTCTTGCGAAACCATTACGTCCCTCGAATATACGTAGCTCAGGGCTACGTAAAAGTCGTCCTTTGGCTCAATGCCGGCCCGCGCGCGGGCCGGCATTGAGAGGAATGGTTGAGATGGGAGCAGGCTGGAAGCCTGCTCCCATCTCAACCATTCCTCTCAGCGAGCGCCGAAGGCGCGAGGAAAGACAACGAAACGCGACTTTTACATAGCCCTGTACGTAGCTCATACTCTATTGACAGACTACCTCGAACAGTTTATTCTTCACTGTAGAGGATATCCAGTTGACGACCCCATAATGAGGAAGAGAGAGCAGCATGGACTCTATCGGGAGCACCCTCAATAAGCGCTACCGCCTGGATAGAAAGATCGGCGAAGGGGGATTTGCCAGTGTCTTCCTGGCCACTGACCTCGAACTAGGCCGCCAGGTCGCGGTCAAGGTGCTGGGGCAGGAATGGACGAGGGATAAAGACCTCTTGACCCGCTTCCGCAACGAGGCACGAGCGATTGCCGCTCTGGATCATCCGAACATCCTGCAAATCTACGACTTTGGGGTAACCAGGGATGCCCCGTATCTTGTGATGCCCTATATCAGCGGGGGTACCCTGGGCGATCGCATGAAACGAGAGCGGCTGACCCTGGATGAGATAGGTTTCTATCTAGATCAGATCGGCTCAGCCCTGGATTATGCTCATCAGCGTGGCATCGTCCACCGAGATATCAAGCCAGCCAACCTGCTCATACGCAGCAATGGACAGTTGGCACTGATGGACTTCGGATTGGCGAAGTTGCTTGAAAATGCGTCAGCTGAGGCGGCAACAGCCATCGTCGGGACGGTTGCTTATATGGCTCCCGAGCAGTGTCGGGGTATGGTGAGCGCTGCCAGCGATATCTATATGCTCGGCGTCATCTTATACCAGATGCTGGCGGGAAAATTGCCTTATGAAGGAAACACTATGCAGGTACTGGCCGGACTTCTTCATACGACGCACGCTTCGCTCGTGGGTCAGCCTACTATGCGCTCGGTTCCTCTAGCCGTTGTCCAGGCACTGGATCAGGTACTCCTGAAGGTCCTTGCTAAGGTTCCTGCCGATCGTTATCCGACCTGCCAGGCTCTCAGTTTAGCGTATTATCAGGCTCTGCAAGTCGATCCAAACAGAGCAGCCAAATACCGCAAGGGAGTTGGCTTTTCTCCACAATGGCAGGCTATGCCGGATGCCACGCTGATGGATCCTCCCAGTTCAGCGCCAGCTCGGGTCTCACCGACCCCAGCACCGGGCTCGTTGGAGGCCACGCTGCTGGATCCTCCCAGTTCAGCGCCGGCGTGGGTCTCACCGACCCCAGCACCGGGCTCGTTGGAGGCCACGCTGCTGGATCCTCCCAGTTCAGCGCCGGCGTGGGTCTCACCGACCCCGGCGCCAGGTTCACTGAACGCCAGAGAAGTCGCACCTCACTCGCCACAACGGAAAAAGGTGCTGCTCAAGCCACCGCGCTTGTTAGTGACTACTGAACCGGACCAGGGCTTCCGTGCGACATTTAACCTGATGGGCGAAACGCTATCATTGGGGCGCGCGACAGATAATAACCTGCGGGTGCCTCTACTGATTGTCTCACGCTACCATGCAGTGCTTACCCGCCTCAGCGGCGAATTGGAGGAGCCAGCTTACAAAATTACACAATACAAATCGATCAACCCGCTCCTCTTTAAGGGGAAAAAAGTAACTGAGAAGGTGCTGGAGCATGGGGATATTATTGAAATTGGCGAGCGCGGTTATGCTGATTATATCGTGAAGCTTAGGTATGAAGCCCCAGAATATGGTTTCGTATAAGTTTCGTAACTACTCAGGACTCCTCACCACCTTCGGTGGTTCGCAAGAGTTTTTTGCTGCGGGCTTGGCAGCCTGCGGCTGCCAAGCCCGCAGCAAAAAACGACGCGAGCCGCCGCAGGCGGCGAGGAATCAAACACCTGAGTAGTTACTAAGTTTCAAGCATTTAATAGCTTTAAGTAGTCTGATAGTAGTCAAAAGGAGCCTACGCACATGGCAATGTCATTGGTTAACCGAGTAGGTCGGGTCCTGCAGGGACGCGAACTCCAGTTCAAGGCTGTGGTCATTACAGCGCTCTGTTCGTATGGTCTACAGTTAATCGGCATCTTGCTGCACTGGTCTCTCTCGGCCATTGCAGCGGTGACTATTCTTCCCTGGGTCCCCCTCTTCACAGTGAAGATCCTCTGGAGCAGCAAACACTACGGTTTCATGGCCCTGTACCTGGCAATCATGATCCTGCAATTCGGGCATGTCATGGAACATGTAGCGCAGATGCTACAGTTCATCTTCATCTACAACCCGGCGCACGGCTGCTTTGGCTGGAGTTGGCATGGATTCTGCATGGATGCCCACGGGATCTTCGGTGAACTCAACCGCGAGCTGGTACATTTCGTCTGGGATGGCCTGATCCTCGTCGCCTGTATTGTGGTGAGAGTCCACTTCCGCAACTCCAAGAACATCTGGTTAACGCTCGCTATTATAGCAGCAGCCATCCACCAGATAGAACACATCTACCTGTTTGGCACCTACCTGTTCATGCCGGATCTCTACTACCACGGTGGCACCAACATCTTCGGCCAGCATATTATCAACGGGATAGCAGCACAGGCCGGCCTCATGGGCTACAATGGGGTGGTGGGCACTGCCCTTCCCTTCCTGAACCCCATCTTGCCAGGCCGCATTAACCTGCATTTCATTTACAACGTCTTCGTCTTCATTCCCATGGTACTGGCGTTCTTGAAAGAGACGCAACACATTTATGATGAGTGGCTGGCTAAGGCCATGCCACAATTGAGTGAAGAGCAGTTGATTGCAGCCACGGCGCAGTCTGAGAATGTGCGATTTATGCCTGATCAAATTATCTTCCGCCAGGGTGATCTTGCCGATAAGTTCTACATTATCACCAGAGGCCAGGTCGATATCACACGTTCCGCGAAAAAGGACGGGCAGGAAATGCTAGTAGGGAGGCTGAGCGAAGGACAGTACTTTGGAGAAATTGAGCTGCTGGGCCGTACCGAACGCGCTGTGACAGCCAGAGCAGTTGGTATGGTAGAATGCCTGGCGCTGAACCGCGAGGTCTTCAAGTCGCTGATGGTTGCTTCGGGTCAAGCCTATAAAGATATGGACCTGCTGCTGCGCCGTCGCCTGGTACAGCTTGGCTCTCTTCAGGGCCTGGCCGTGGGGGATTCGGTCAATGCCGATCCAAATACCATCCTGAAGACCCGCATGATCCGTGATCGGCTCAAGATGCTGCAAGGTGACGATGTAAGCAGGATTCTGGGTAGGGCTCCGAGCAGTGCGCAGGGAGCTGCCGTTGCTACCCTGGCGCGACCGAGCCAACTACAACTGGCAGTTGCGATGGCAGAAAATCTGCCACTTGTACGTGCATCGACACCTGCACCGGTGCCCGCGGTGCCTCTATTCAGCAATGGTGGCTTCCATCGCGGTGCGTTACTGGTGCGCAGTGGCCCTTCTGCTGGTCTGCGCTATGAGATCAATGCCCCGCGTATCGTGGTTGGACGCCACGGTGTAACGTCATCTTCCTCATCTGCCAACCTCAATGTACCAATGATGCTGATCGACGATGCACGCATCTCGCGCCAACACCTGGAAATCTTCGCCAGGCCAGATGGCCTCTATGCACACGATTTGGGCTCGGCAAATGGGACCTGGCTCAACGGAAGACAACTGGGTGGGGAACCTGTTCGCCTGGAAGATGGAGCGGAAATCGCTATCGGTCCCGATACTGTGCTCAATTTTCGGGTGAACTAAATGGTATGGACCAACAAGCAGCGAGTGCTGATCTTGGGCGGAGGGTTTGGAGGCGTTGCAACCGCGCAACGCCTCCAGCAACATTTCAGACGCGACCCTGGCGTCGAGATCACGCTGGTCAACCGTGACAACTTCTTTGTCTTCGTGCCGTTACTGGCTTCAGCGGCCTCGGGCTCAATAGAAACACTTCACATCCTCAATCCTATCCGCCGCATGATACCAGGCGTGCATTTTCGTGCGGAAGAGATAATCGGCATTGATCTCGCTCGGCGGGTAGTCACAACCACGTCTCCGGTTACCGGACGCGAAGTCCGCCTGCCCTACGATCACCTGGTCTTTGCCCTGGGCAATACTATCAACCTGGCTGCGATGCCCGGCACTGCGCAGCACGGCAAAACGATGAAGAGCCTGGGTGACGCCCTTCATCTGCGCAACCATGTCATTTCTATGCTGGAAGCCGCCGACGTGGAGACCGATCTGAACATTCGCCGGGAGCTGTTGACGTTCGTGGTAGCTGGGGCAGGGTTCAGTGGAGTCGAAACGGTAGGGGAGCTAAATGACCTCGTACATGCGGTTTCCAGGAACTACCCCTCGCTCAGCAAAGAAGCTGTCAAGGTCATTCTCTTGCACAGTCGCGACCGCATTCTGCCAGAAATGGGGCCCAGGCTGGCCGATTTCGCGCTGACCAAGCTGCGGCAACGTGGTGTAGAGGTCCGCTTGAACACTCGCATAGCAGCTGCCACGCCGCATGAGGCAATTTTGCATACGGGCGAGCGTATCCCCACCCGTACGCTGGTGGTCACGATTGGCTCGGCAGCAAATCCAGTGCTTGCTCCGCTGGCTCTACCCCGCGAAAAGGAACGTATTCTGACCGATGGCTCTATGGCCGTGCCGGGGATGCCAGGTATTTGGGCGCTGGGTGATAACGCCGCTGTGCCAAATATGGCAGCCGGCGGTGAGTTTTCGCCACCGACGGCGCAATTTGCGTTACGGCAGGGTAAGCGTCTGGCCGATAACCTGGCGGCTTGGTTACGTGGACGGCCCCAGGACATGATGCCGTTTGCCTTTCCGGGCGTAGGCCAGCTTTGCCTGGTGGGACACCATGCAGGGGTAGCCGAATTGGCGGGTAACATAAGACTTTCGGGCTTCATTGCCTGGCTGATGTGGCGCAACGTCTATTTGATGAAGTTACCAGGGTGGGATCGCAAGTTACGTGTCGGGCTGGACTGGGCCCTTGATCTCATCTTTCCACGCGAACTCTCCTATCTCAATTTAACCCGCACTCAGGTGGTCAACCAGGCCCACTTTGAAGCCGGCGATTTCATTTTTCGCCAGGGCGATGTGGGTGATCTCTTTTATGTCATTGTATCGGGGGAGGTCGAGATGCTCAAGGAGGTACCCAATGGACAAACAAGTCAGTTGGCCCGCCTGGGCAAGGGTGAGTACTTCGGCGAATCGGCTCTGCTGACCGGTAGACGCCGTCATGCCAGCGCACGGGCTATAACCCCGGTCGATCTGATGTGTCTGGGCCGCGATGAATTCAATAATCTGGCCGGTGCCTGGTTGAAGTTTTCAGACAGTGTGCAGGCCTTATCCCAGGAGCAAGGGAAGGCTAGCGACATCGAGCGCAGCCGTGAGATTGGCACGATCCTGGCCCGTTCGTTGCTTGGCCAGCAGCTAGCAGGGGTGGTGGCCTTGCCTGTCCCATCGCCCAATGCGAGCAACAGGGGAAATATGCCTCCCTTACCCTCAGCGCCTCTGCCGCCTCCACCGCCCTACCTGGTGCGCAGTGATGGGGCAGAATTGCCTCTGGGAGGTGATGTGTTGCATCTGGGGCGTGCCCCAGATAACCACATTGTGGTGAATGATCAGCGCGTATCACGCCATCACGCTGTGCTGAAGTGGGAGGGGAAAAATTATGTATTGGAAGATGTAGGCTCGGCCAGTGGCACCTACGTCAATGAGCAGCGCATTGAGCGTCATGTGCTGGCTCAAGGAGATGTCATCAGGCTAGGCCAGACGTCGTTCACGTATCGTGAAGTGAAATAAGCATGACGCACAGCAAGCCTGGCAGCCGCTTGGAACTATGTTGAAACAGCGATTTGTTCTGATTTTATTCGCCTATCTGACTGTTGTGGGATTGGTGGCGTGTGGCACGTCTGGTACGAGTGGAAGCGCTTCTAATGGTACGCCAGGAAGTGCAAAGGGCAGCACGCCGACGCACGCGGCCACAACTCTATCATCGTCGTCGTCGCCATTCCGAGTGACGAGCATTGATATGGCGGCCAACCCGGCGTCTATCGCCGGAATGGCTTGCGGACAGAG
>Ga0137361_10001376_pt1 | contig 15033 bp, 10 predicted proteins | sample Mad1_80_16metaG_FD_104923 | JGI IMG/M metagenome (GOLD analysis project Ga0137361, IMG submission 104923) | Vadose zone soil microbial communities from Angelo Coast Range Reserve, California, USA - Mad1_80_16 metaG | ecosystem: Environmental > Terrestrial > Soil > Vadose zone | place: USA... | reverse complement strand
GGTTTCAGGACTACGAGCGCCTTTGGCACTTCGCCCCACTTTTCATCGGGCACGGGGATCACTGCGGCCTCCAGAATCACAGGATGCGCCATGATGGTTTTTTCAACTTCAAGCGAAGAGATGTTTTCACCACCGCTGACGATGATGTCTTTCTTGCGGTCCACAATCAGCAGGTAGCCGTCTTCATCGATGGAGGCCATATCTCCGGTATGGAACCACCCGCCGCGCAACGCTTCGGCGGTCGCTTCGGGTTGATTCCAGTAACCTTTCATGACCCCGTCGCTGCGCGTGATGATTTCTCCAACGGTTTTGCCGTCGCGCGGGACCTCCTTGTCTCGATCGTCCACGACGCGCAGTTCGGTACCGGGGTCGGCAAAGCCGGTCATGGCCTGGCGCGCATACTTCTCTTCGCCTTCCAGGACGAATCCGTGCTTGATGAAGGAATGCGACAGCGCGGGTGAAGTTTCCGTAAGGCCATAGCCTGAGATGCAGGTGACACCGAGCTTTTCTTCGACTTCGCGCACCAAAGTCGGGGAGGATGCTGCCCCACCGATAATGACTCTCTCGAGGCTGCTTAAATCGTGTTTCAGCCGGTCCGGCGAATTGACCAAAGCGATGGCCATCGCGGGCACAAGACACATGGTGTAAATGCGCTCCTCTTCGATCACCTTGAAGATTTGCGCGCAATCAAAACGACGAAGAATGACGTGTTTACCGCCGATGAGGGCGAGGACATGCGCGACACCCCAACCATTGGCATGAAACAAGGGAATCGTATGAAGCTGAGCGAAGTCCCGCGTGGGGTCAAAGGTCAAACAGACACTCAAGGCATGCAGGTAAACATTTCTGTGCGTCAGCATAACGCCTTTGGGATTGGCGCTCGTGCCGCTGGTGTAAAAAAGCTCGGCTACCGCATCCTCGTCAATTTCCATGATGTCTGCCTGACGAGGCGAAGCTGCGGCGAGAAGATACTCGTAACTGTGGGGAGAAAGCCAATCTGCTTGGGCCGAACCATCGAGAAGTAAGAAGGACTCGACGGTCGAAAGATTGTTGCGGAAAGAGCCAACGAGGTTGAGAAACTCTTTCTCCAGAAAGAGCACCTTCGCCCCGGAATCATTCAGGATGTAAGCTAGCTCCTGCGATGCCAGCCTTACGTTCAACGGAAGCAGCACGGCGCCGACTTCCAGAACGCCGTAATAAGCTTCAAGCAGTCTGTGGCAATTCATGCTGAGAAATGCGACGCGGTTTCCTGGCATGACGCCAGCATTCTTCAGCACGCCGCCCAGCCGCGCGGCGCGATCGGCAAATTCCCGGTAGGTAAATCGCTCGTTCCCACATACCACGGCAGTCCGATGCGAATACTGCTACTCCGCATATCGCAAGCACCGCAGAGGTGTGAGTGGAATGTTCATTGTGCAGCTCGCCTGGGCTAGGCGGTCTGTCCTCCATCCACGACCAGCACGTGACCGGTGACATAGTCAGATGCACCAGAAGAGAGAAACACGGCGGCGCCCTTCAGATCGTGCTCATTGCCGAAACGACGCAAAGGAATCTTACTCAGAAAAGCGTCCTTGTTTCGTTCGATAACTACTTGCGACATGTCGGTGGGGAACCATCCGGGAGCGATGGCATTTACTTGGATGTTGTGAATTCCCCACTTGCACGCCAGATCGTGTGTGAAGGCAATGACACCACCTTTGCTGGCGTGATAGCCGATGGCTTGAAATTCTGGAGGCGCCCCCCGGAGCCCAGCCACCGAAGCGATATTGATAATTTTTCCGCGGCGCTGAGGAACCATGACCTTGCCAACTGCCTGCGAAAAGAGGAATGTCCCGGTCAGATTCGTCTCAATTACTTTGTTCCAGTGCTCGAGTTGCATGTCTTCGACGGGAGCGCCCCAGGATGTGCCGGCATTGTTGATCAAGATGTCGATTCTGCCGAATTGAGAAACCGTCGACTCCACGACGGCGCGCACATCGTCCGCGTTTTTGACGTCGCAGCCTAGAGCCACGGTCCGCACACCGAGCCGCCTCAATTCGTTCGCGGCTTGCTCGCAACGTTCCTTCTTGCGAGCGCAGAGCACGAGGTTGGCGCCCATTTCTGCCAGGCCCTCGGCCATCTGGCGTCCTAGTCCAACGGAGCCTCCGGTGATAATGGCCACACGCCCTGTGAGGTCAAAAAGTTCTTTGGCGTTCATTTCGAGTGCCTGGCCATTCCGAATGAGCTCTCTCCAAATCCGCTAAATCTCGCAGAGATAGTCCTCTGCCGCGCTCTCCGTAAGCCAGACGCGTAGTGGCACTCGAAGGTAGCCAGGTGCAAGAATCATTTCTGTCTTCAGGGAACGGCGTCGGCGGTGCTGGGGACGGCATCGTCGTCAATCATGCTCTCGATGGTTAGAAATTCAAGCGCACCCCAAGCTGGATCTCGCGCTTCGGGAATGCCGAAGTAAAGCCCAGCGGCTGGCTCGGAGAGAGCGCCGCGCTCCCGTGCACGTTAAACGTGGTGAACCCCAGCCCGCCAGGACAGGCGGGACACGCTGTATTGTTCGCGGGGTTCGTGGGAAGACCAAAAAGCGGGTTCACCTCATTGTTCACGCTGGCATAGTTTGTGTGGTTCGCGATGTTGAAGCCTTCGGCGGTAAGCTGCAGCTTTGCCTTCTCGGCAACTTTATGTTGCCAACTCAAGCGCATGTCGAAATTGGTGTAGCTCGGGCCAAGTCCTGTGTCACGACCGGCTCCGATCGGACGTTCATTGGTGGTGTGATTGTTGCCGTTCACCTCGCCGCCTGCCAACAAGTTGAAAGGATGTCCACTGTTGTACGCAAAAATAGGCGCCAACTGAAAGCCCGAAAGGAAGGGATTCTTCCAGGGGCTGTCAATTACGCCGGCCACCACGACTTTATGGCGCTGATCGAATTCAGATAGCCCGCGATCGGCGCCCAGGTTGGTCGGATCTTGCGGGCCATAATCGCTGTTAAAATCAGTACCTGTGTCGAAGCCTTTGCTAAAAGTGTAGTTGCCAAACATGGTGAAGTGATTGCTGAAGCGCTTCTTGACTTCTAGAATTCCTGCCTGGTAAACGGCGGAACCGGCTGAACTGTATTGATTGTTTTGGACGATAAACGGATTCACAAAGCAAGTGAAGGGATTGGCGTTGCAGGGCAGCCCTTCCGCGCCACCGAGCGGATCGGCCCCGGCGGCTGAGGTGTTCCAGTTACGGTAGGAGATGGTCTTGCCATTGGCCAACGTCACCGTGCTCATGGGAGCCGGGAGTAGATTGGTGTCAATGGCAACCGGGAGGCCGATCGTATGCGAGTAGATGTAACTCGCGGAGACGGAGAGTCCGGTAGCAATCTCGCGCTCAATTCCAAATTCAGCCTGCTGTGAGTAAGGATTCCTAAAGTTAGGCTGGTCGACGAAAACCACCTGAAGCTCGGCTAGCGGACCGCTATTGGTCACGTTGAGACCAAACTGAGCCAGCCCTCCGGGGCCCGCGCCGTGCGTAACACAAGCGTAGTTTCCCGGTGCCGGCTTCGTGCAGCTGATCGCTCCTTGCGCGAATAATGTTTGGAAAACGCTAACGGCATTGAGTGCTGGGTTGCCGCCGGGTACACCCGTGATCGGAATGATATAGATCGAGATTTCGCGGTTACAGGGACTGCTGGCGTTACCAGGGAACAGCCCGAACGCTCCTGCCATTCCGCAGATGGCGTCCAGGTTATTCACTTGACCGGCCTTCGTCGCGTTTCCCACTGAGCTGTTGTTCGCGTTCCGAACTCCGAGTGAGTAATCGACGGCCGGAATCTGGTCGTAGATGGCCGCGTAAAAAATCCCGTAGCCGCCGCGAATCACGGTCTTGTGATCTTTGAAGAGGTCCCAAGCGAACGACACCCGGGGGCCAAAATTCTTTTTGTAGGTATTCAAGGGTGCGTACTGCGTGTCAAGCTCGTAGCGAAGACCATAGTTCAGCGTGAAATTGGGCTTGATCTTCCATGAATCCTGCCAGTACACCGCAGTGAACGGCCTTGTGTAATAGGGGTAGACGGGATTGCCGAAGCCCTGCTGATAGACCTGGGGCAACCCGAGAGAGGCGGTTTGAAGCGAATCTATGCTCGCTCCTGAAGTCAGGAGTCCGCAAGGATTCTGGCTCGTGGAAGTGGCCGAGGGGAAGAAGCACGGGCTGAGTAAGGCACCAGGAAGCGCACCGAATACAAAGCGGCCGGGGAAAAAGGTGTGAGATTCGGTGTGATTGCCGCGAAGCAGCTCGGAGCCGCCGAATTTCATGGTGTGGTGGCCACGGACCAGAGTGAAGTTGTCCGCAAATTCGTATCTCCGGGTAATCGTGAAGTTGGGTATAAAGATGCTCGTTCCCAGGTTATTCACAAAACCGGGGATTTGGAGTCCGACTTCCCCCGGTTCGTTAGGAATGACGTTTAGAGTGGCGTAATCGAACTGCAAGCGGGCTTCGTTCTGCGCCGTAGGGCTGAACTGATGATACCAAGCGGCCAAAGCGTTGTTGTCATAGTCATGGATCGAACTGCCCGCCGAGAAGCCAGTGAGCGAGTGCACGTCGGGATTCTCCTCCAGGTCGTGTCCAAACCTGTAAGTGAGAGCGATCTGGTTCGAGTCGCTGAAGCGATGGTCGAGCCGTCCAGATGCCAAATACTCCCGGGTGTTGAAGTTGAACAGTCCGCCGTTTGTTTCAAGCTGATTTATTAGAAAGTTGTTGAGTTGGGTTTGACGCGTACCAGGCAGCCCCGTCGTGGGGCTAACTGTCAAACCCGTTTCCAGTAAACCAGCGCAAACGGTCGCGGGAAAACTGAAAGGCATGTTTGGGTTGTTTGGGTTATTGAGGCAGGGCACGCTCGCGTTACCGTTGGGACCGGCCGCCAGTGCGGTGACAACCGACTGTTGTCCGGCCCTGGGGTCATCTGACCGGAAGCAGTTTGTAGTTACAGAGCCGCCGCAAAGCGGTACCGGTGCTCCTGCTGTAGGCCCCGCGAAGATGAAACTATTCGTGAGCAGCGGTACTGCGTTCTGCGAGTTCTGCAGCAGGCCTTCGAAGGCAGCAAAAAGGAAAGTCTTGTCCTTTTGAATGGGGAAGCCCAAAGTGCCGCCATCTTGATAGCGCTGCAGGGAGTTTTTGATCGGCTGGCCTTGAGCCGTTAGCGAAAACGGGCCGCCCGGCTGCAGCGCCTGGCTTTTGGCAAACGGGTCGGCTGCATCCATCGCATCATTGCGAAAATAACCGTAGAGGCTGCCATGTAGTTCATTCGTGCCGGATTTGGAGACGATGTTGATGGCTGCTCCGCTGGCACCGCCGAGGTCAGCGGAATAGTTGCTGCGATTGACTTGGAATTCCTGAACGGCATCCTGACTCAGCGTAAGGCGCACTCCGCCCGAGTCATCGTTGGCTTCTCCGCCATCCACGGTGACGCTGTTGCCCCTGCCATTGCTGCCATAGAACGAAAGGCCGCTTTGGGGTGTTTGTTTGACTCGAAAATCCTGGTCGGAGGCCAACCTTGTAGAATTCGAGACGCCCGGAGCCAGCAGAGTGAATGTCAAATAATCGCGACGGTCAATGGGCAGCTGAGCGATATCTTCCTGGGTAAGCGTATTTGCCTGGCTTCCTCTCTCGGTCTCCACCACGGGAAGTTCGGAAGTCACTTCAACTTGTCCCGAAAGCCCGGCCAGCTTAAGGTGGAAGTCGAGGACAAAGGTTTGCCCAACGGTCAAGTCAACGGTGGGGATAACCTCCGTTTGAAAGCCAGCATGTTCGACGCTCACCTTATAGCCCGCAGGGGCGAGCCCCGACAGGCGATAAAAGCCGTGCTCGTCGGTCACCACGCTGCGCTGTATTCCCCTCGCGCTATCAATCACAGTTACCTTAGCGTTCGGAACACCAGCAGCCGATGGATCCGAGACCGTTCCCGTCAGGTCGGCGGAGGCCCCCACGCCTTGCGCACAGACCACTGGGCTGGCCGGCAGCAGTCCTGCCAGGAATACGAATAGGCTTGCACGTAGGGACGATTTCATAGCTCCTCCTAGTTCCTCGAAGGCATCTTGTTTATGGATTTAATCGGACTCAAGTTCGCGTGCTCCCTTAAGATGAGTTTCGCGACGGACAAGGATTACTGTCGACGTCGCCACTCCAACTCGACCCAGAGAATGCAGCACCAAGCAGGCAGGGGATTTAAGTCACTCGCTCTGTACTCGAACCCCAGTCCCCCGGCAGAACTATCAAATATTGTGATAGTCCGTATCACATATTAGGAACTAACGTCAATACCCAATTGCGATCGCGCGGCTAGAGACTTGCTAAGAGGACGCGCGTGTTCAGTTACGCGTGGCACACGAAAAATTCATTTCATGGGGTGAAAGCAATTGCAATGCAATTGTCTAAGGCCATTCCGGACAAAGTACGGATCTCTAATTCCTTGTTGGTTCCGTCAGGGCCGGACCCCGCGCAGGAAAAACTCGACGGCACTGCAGACCCGGTCGGATAGCTTATGAGGGCCCGTAAGATCCACGGCCCACTGGCGGACAATAGTGTTGTAGAGCCCATCCATGAACTCCGCAAGGTGCTCGACGGGAAAGGTCCGGGAAACTTCGCCGCGTTTCTGGCCCTGGGCCAGAATTTCCCGGAGCAACCCCAGTGCAAATTCCTTGTGCTCGCGCATATCCGGAGAACGGACTGGATCCATCGCACCGGAAAGGACCACAGCGTGCCACAAGGGACGGTCGGCCTCCGCGTAACGAGCCAATTCTTGATACAAACGGCTCAAATGTTCGCCGGTAGTGGCCTCACTGGAAAGCTCGTTTTTCAAATGCTCGGTGATGCAGGCGAATCCTCGCCTCCCCACTTCGCCCAAAACCGCGTCCTTGGTTGGGAAATAGCGGAAAAAAGTCGGTTGGCTGATTTCGAGCAACTGCACGATATCGTCAATGCGCGTCTCTTCGTACCCTCGCTTGCGGAACAATCGCACCGCGGTATCGATGATCTCCTGACGAAGGCGTGCCTTCTTGCGTTCTCGGAGGCCGAGCATTTCTTTTTCGCCCGCGCGATTGCCCCTCGGCTTGGTTCGGTCCAACTCCGTTCCGGGACGCCTTCGTACCGCCGGTGGTCGCCTAGCAAAGGGATTACTTCTAACGGTCTTCGTTCGTCCCATGTCTGACTGTTCTCCAGGATGAATAAGCGGGCCCACACTGCGCACAGAATACATTGTGCAAGTTACTCTAACATGAGAGTGGCACACGTCAAGTAGAGGAGCGCGCGTCCGCTTTTCAGGCAAAGAGTTCCATCTCCAACAATTCTAATGTCGGAAACGCACCTAGTGTTCAGCGACTTGAAGAGCTGATGATGGTTTGCAGCTGCTCAAATTGCCGGCTATTTTACACAGTTGAGGCACAGTCAGCGCGGGATCAATGGATGAAATGTGCAAAAGTGCAGTAGAATCAATACCTAGCAAATGTCGGGGCGTAGCGCAGCCTGGTAGCGCGCCTGCCTTGGGCGCAGGAGGTCTCCGGTTCAAATCCGGACGCCCCGACCAAAACATCTCGCGAGTTTTCTTTAGCTTATTGAAAGCTCTCTTCACTCAATACTCGCCTGTGGAATTCCGCCAGACAGGAGGTCGCGATTCGCAACAGTGAGCCACTCGCCGCGGCACGAGAATCGGCCCCGGTTCCAAACCATCAGGGTTGCCAAACACCAGACAAACAGCGCTGACAGCACCCACAATGGCAGGCTCCGCGGAGCGGACCTCGGCAGGACCAGCGGTATAAAGGATGCGCGGGCGGTAGTCGTTATGGTGACAGTGGCCGTCGCGGCATTTGAACCGTCAAGAGTTACGGTAGGAGGGGAAACGGTGCAAGTAACCGTTTGCCGACCTGTGCAACTCCAGGTCACATTTGATTGAACGCGCCGGAGGGTGAACCAGAAACTGTCGAGCTAGTACCTTCCCCTTGGGACTCAGAGAGCTACATCTCCCGAGACGCCACCCACGGAAGCAGCGGCGGCAAAGAATTGCAGCTTGGCTATTACTTCTGCGGACCCTTTTCAGGTGGCAACGCTGCGAGAGCCATAACCAAGTCTAGGCGCCCGTTGCCCATATCGGGCCCCACAAACTGAGCATGCGCCAGTGCCGAGGCGGCCGAGGCTTCATTGAGGTCGGGCCGCAAACTTCGCATCAAAGCGACCCCACCGGAGACAAACGGCGCGCTGAAAGAAGTTCCCCATCCTGCTGCGTACGTGCTGAACGGATAGGTTGTGATTATGGCCTCACCTGGGGCAGCCACCCAAACGATGGGGGCTCCATAATTCGAAAACGTCGAGCGGGTATCCAGGTCGCTGGTCGACGCGACCCCCATCACATCGATTTGCAGCGCCGCTGGATAGACAAAGTTTGGTGGGGCCGGGCTGCCGTCGTTACCTGCGGAGGCCACGCAGATGACGTTAAGTTGATTTGCGTAGTCTAGAGCGTTCTTTAGTTCCGTCGAATTCGTCGTTGTGTCGAAGCTCATGTTGATCACGTTGGCATTGTTCTGCACGGCAAAATAGATCGCGCGCAAAATGTCGGAAAGGAATCCAGTGCCATCCGAACGAAATGCCTTTAATGGCAAGAGCTGTGCTTTGGGCGCCACCAAGTGGATAACGCCCATTACCATGGTCCCGTGGCCGAATGCAGCGTATTGCAAATTCCCGTCAAGAATCGCCGCTGAAGACTGATCCAGAATCGCTGCACTCGATTGATTCACCATGGCCGGTTGACAGTTGGGACAGGGCGGGGGCGCGGAAGTAAAATCTGTCATTTCGGAGCCACCCACCTGGTTGCGTGTGAAGTCGTAACCTGGCAGAAGTGCACTGATCAATGCGGGATGGCTGGGATCCACTCCCGTGTCAATGTCCGCGACAATGCCCTTCCCCACGACGTCGAACATATTCTGCGCATCCCGCACATGTACAATTGCGGATGCCGGCTGGTTGGCGTAGCCGTTCCACACCTTCGTGCCGAATAAATTTACCGGAGCATTGTTCGTTAGTCCGAGGGGCGGGGTCGTAACGGCGTTCAAGCCGCCGACCAGACTGATCAATACATCTAGCTCGGCATCGACGATTCCCGGGGTGTTTTGAAGGACTTTCAGAAAGATCGTTGCGTCAATTGGGGTCGTCAACAGGAAGACTTGGTTCAGCGTTCCGTCGAGGGCGCCGACTACGCTGCAGCCCTGCAAGAGACAAAATTGTCCTAGCGCGTTAGAGCCTAAAGTAGACCTGACGATAAAGCGGTTATCCGCTAGGGCAGGCGTTGTCCACAGCAGGGCCAACAATGCCCCTGCAATCCACATTCTGTGTTTCACGGCTGAGCTCCTTCTTGCTTGTTTTTGGATGGTAATTCGGTTCTCACCCTGACCGTGCCGAGCCCCTTTCTGAGAATCGATTCTTGCCCTCACCCTAAGGTACTCGTTTGTTATCAACAGCCTCCAGGCAGTGTCCGGGGCTGGCGGACTACTGGAGGGCGGGCGGCAAGACTCGCGCCAATACTTCCAGTTAAATAGGGTGAAAATGGGAGGAAAAGAAAGAAGGAGAACAATGGAAATTGTATTAGGGTGAATACCTGGTCCTGGGATGCATGGAAACCCTCTCTCCCGGGCGGAACCAGGCAGCGGCAATCCTTTGTGGCAGATCAAATCAGGTCTTTACCTGAGGGCTATTAGGGGAGTTTACTTGCTTGAGAGGGCAGGTTACCCATGGTATTGCCATAGCAGTGTCAGGTGTGGCCACACGGCGAATGGTAGGAGCCGAGCCCTTCACTACCAGGAGAGAACCATCCATGGCAAAACGAAATGAAATGGTCAAAGAGACAGTGGAATCCAATAATCAGGTGACGGACCTGTCGCGCAGCGAAGCACCGTCAGAGCTCCTGCGGGAGCTTGTGTCGCACCTGCGGCAAAACCGAACGCAACTGCGCGAAGAATGGGTGGTCCGCATTTCCGAGGCGCGCCTGCTCACAGCGATGACAAAAGAAGAGATTTTTGCTGAAGCAACTTCGGTGTACGACAGTTACGTGGAGGCTCTGGAGACAGAAACCTTTGAGGCGCTGCAGGCTTACGCGCGAAATCTCTCGGAACGCATCATTCCCCGAGGCGTCGAGACTCACGAAGTCGTGGGAATCGTGCTGTTGTTGCGCGACGTGCTGGCGCGCTCTCTCTTCGCAAAATATCAGACAGACTTCAAGAAATTGAATCGCATCTTGGATGCTTATGAGCCGGCGGCCAACCGCATTGCAAACACGGTGGCGGTCGGATTCGTGCAGGAGCGCGAGCGCGTCATCCGTCAGCAACAGGAAGCGATCCGCGAACTCTCCACTCCCGTGCTGCAGGTTCGCGAGCGATTGCTGATTCTCCCCATCATCGGCGTGATCGATCCCCAGCGCGCCCGGCAGTTGACGGAACAATTGCTGCGGGGAATTCGCACCAACCGCGCGAAAGTCATCGTGATCGATATCACGGGTGTGGCAGCCATGGACGTCACGGTGGCGAACCACTTGGTGCAAACGGTTGAGGCATCGCGGCTTCTCGGCGCGACCGTTATTGTCACGGGGCTTTCGCCAGAAATTGCACAGACGCTGGTGACCATCGGCGTCGACCTCGGCAAGATGAATACTGTGGGCGACCTGCAGGGTGGCATCGAGCAGGCGGAAAGACTGTTGGGATACAAAGTTGAGAGGCTGCCGGAACCACGCTAGGAAACGCGGAGGAAGGGCTACGTGGAAGTCCCGATTCTCAAGCAAGGAACGGTCCTGATCGCGACCTTTCAGGCCGCTCTCTCGGACGCAGACCTAAACCAACTGCGCATGGGTTTAGTTCAGCAAGTTGTTAAGTTTCGCTCCCGAGCGGTTATCGTCGATGTTACTGCGATGGACGTGATGGACTCGTTTGCATCACGGACGCTGCGTGAGATCGCCCACATGATTCGGCTGCGAGGTGCGGAGACGGTTATCGTCGGAATTCAACCGGAAGTGGCTTTTGCGATGGTACAGCTTGGATTGACGCTTGAAGACGTTACTACGGCGCTGGACCTGGAAGAAGGGCTGGCGTATTTGAACGAAAAGTTCAAGAACACGCATTGAGAGTGAGCCATGGTGGCGTCTCCAGAAATCCGAGTGACAATCAATTCGGACCCGGATATTGTCACAGCCCGACAGAAGGGCCGGGCCAGAGCCATAGAACTGGGGTTTTCCTCGGGTGATGCCACCCTCATTGCCACGGCCATTTCCGAACTAGCTCGCAACATCGTGGCCTACGCCAAAAAAGGCCTAATCACACTGCAGGACGTAAACGGGGCGAATCGTCAGGGCATTTCGGTGACGGCGAGCGATGAAGGTCCCGGTATTCCCGATATCCGTCAAGCATTACGCGATGGCTTCTCCACTTCCGGGAGTCTAGGGCTTGGGCTGCCGGGAGTGCGGCGCTTGATGGACGAATTTGAAATCACCTCGCTACCCGGCCGAGGGACAACGGTGGTGGTGAAAAAATGGAGACAATAAAAGAGCCGATGGTGGAATACGGCGTGGCCAAGCTCGCCCTTCCAGGTCATGAGCAGTCGGGCGACCACCATGTGGTCCGTTGCAACAGAAACGGAGTGCTCCTTGCCGCGATCGATGGCATCGGCCATGGCGACGAGGCAGCCGAAGCTGCGATGGTAGCGGCTTCCATTCTTAATGCCAGTGTCGACGAACCAATTTTTTCTTTAGTGGAACAGTGCCACGAGCAGCTTCGGCCGACTCGCGGCGTTGTGTTGAGCCTTGCATCCATCGACCCAGCGCATGGGATGATGACTTGGCTGGGAGTCGGGAACGTTCAAGGAGTATTGAAGCGCGCTGACGCAAAAAATGGAAATCCGAAAGAAACGCTACTGCTGCGTGCGGGCGTCGTGGGATCCCGATTGCCTCCCCTGCAAGCCACGGTAATCCCAGTAGCCAAGGATGACACGCTGTTCTTTGTCACTGATGGCATCAGCAGCGATTTTGTCGAAGGACTGTTTGCGATGGGAAACCCACAGCGAGCAGCGGACAGGATTCTCGAACGATACCGGATCGGGAACGACGACGCGCTGGTGTTAATCGCCCGATTGGTAGGAATTCGAACGTGAAGATGACTACCCAAGGCAAACCCAAAGCGCAAGCAAGTTTTGTGGACGAATACGCGTCTTTCTTGCGTGAATACGCAGCAGGCAGCGGCGAAGCCGCGCTAGGCAAAGCGTATGAGCTGGGGCGACGAGCTCTTACGGAAAGGAAGAGCCTGGTGGAGATCGCATCCCTGCACCATAAGGCCCTGCAAGGCTTGATTCTGGAAGAAAAAGATCGGGAACTTCGCGAGAGTTTGCTCGCGACGAATGGCGATTTCCTCGCGGAATGCCTGTCTCCGTACGAGATGGCGCACCGGGGATTTCAGGATGCAGTGAAGGCCCTGCGGCAACTTAACGAAACACTGGAGGAAGAGATCAAGCGCATCGCGTACGCGGTGCACGACGAAGCTGGACAGCTATTGGTCGCCGTGCACCTTGCGCTCGCGGAAGTCGCGCGGGAATTGCCACAGGCTCAGCAAGAGCAGATCGGGCGCATCGAAGGATTGCTGAATGAAGTTGAAAAGCATTTGCGCCGGTATTCGCACGAACTCCGCCCCACGATCCTAGATGACCTCGGCTGGATTCCCGCAATCCGTTTTCTGGCGGAGGGAATTTCAGCTAGAGCCGGTTTGCCAATCCACATTGAGGCTTCCGTTTCCGGACGGCTCCCCGGCGCCGTGGAGACGGCGCTGTATCGAACGGTGCAAGAAGGATTGACCAATGCGGTTAAGCATGCAAAGGCAAGGAATGTCTGGATTCGCGCGTGGAAAGAGAGAGACGCGCTGTGTTGCTCGATCCGGGACGACGGAGCAGGTTTTGACCCCCGCGACGTTCAAACGGAACCGAGCCGCAAAGGGCTGGGATTGATCGCCATGCGAGAGCGAATGAGCGCAATCGGAGGCACTCTCCGCGTCGAATCCTGTCCTGGACGCGGAACAGAGCTGTCAGTACGAGTCCCATTGGAGGTTGACCATGCCAATACGCGTAGTGCTCGCGGATGACCATGTCCTGGTACGCCAAGGACTGAAGTCATTGCTGGAGAGGGAACATTTTCAAGTAGTTGCAGAAGCATCCGATGGACAGGAAGCTGTGCGCCTGTCGGAATCACTTCAAGCAGATATTGCGGTCATTGATATCAGCATGCCGATACTGAACGGCATTGAAGCGGTTCGTGAGTTGGGCCGTTCCTGCCCGAAAACGAAGGTGATTCTGTTAACGCAGCATGAAGAGGATCAATACATCCGAGAGGCGCTTGCAGCTGGAGTGAAAGGATATGTCTTGAAGAACCAGGCAGCCAGCGACCTCATTCACGCTATTCAGCAAGTCTCGCGAGGCCAGTTTTACCTGAGTCCGGGCGTATCGCGGGCAGTGGTGGAGGCCTACCGCACTAAGTCGGAAAGCCCTGCCGATCCCCTGACAGCGCGCGAGCGCCAGGTGTTGCAATTGATTGCCGAGGGGAAATCCACTAAGGATGCCGCGTCCCTCCTGGGGATCAGCGTGAAGACGGCCGAATCGCACCGCATGAGGCTGATGCAGAAGCTGGATATTCACGAGACAGCGAGTCTTGTGCGCTATGCGGTGCGCCGTGGCTTAATACAGCCCTGAATCGAAGATTTTCTATGACCGGCGCAAAACTTCCAGGCCTCGTCAGCATGGCGCCGATATGGGTCGTTTAACTTATTAGGATTGGGTGATTCACCGGATTGCAACCATTTGCCAACAGGCTATCTTGGGGCCAGGAGGAACGGCCGCTTCCGTGTGCCCGCGTTCTGCCGCTGGTGTTCTTCAATCCTCCGCTTCTTGGGTCACGATGTGCACGTCCACGGCCGGAGACTCCCGAAGGAAGCGGTGCACGGCTGAGAGATATAGGTACTTGCGCCAGTCATGCACGGGAGCTCGGCCGAAAATCACCTGCGTGATGTGCTTGGAGCGAACAAATTCAGCCACCGCGTCCGCAACGCTTTTCCCTTTCAGGCGTACCACTTTTGCGCCGAGACTCTCCGCGAAGCGCAGGTTCGCTGCCAGCGCGTTCTGATTGGATTCTTTTGGGCCGAACTCCCGGTCAACGTGAATCACGTACAATTCTGCGTCCATGCGCCGCGCCATTCTTGCACCGCGAGCGATGAGATATTGGCCGGCGGGATTCGAGGAAATGCACACCGCCATGCGCTCACGTACACCCCAATTTTTTCGGATTTCCTTCGCTTCCATGTACGATTCGAGGCTGCGATCCACCTGCTCCGCCACTTGGCGCAGGGCCAACTCGCGCAAGGCAATCAAGTTGCCCCGCCGGAAGAAATTCTTCAGTGAGCGCTCGACCTTATCGGCGCCGTACACGTCTCCTCGCTTCATGCGGTTTTGCAGGGCTTCGGGTGTCAGATCAACCAAGACGGTTTCGTTCGCCGTCAGTGGTACCCAATCCGGCACAGTCTCGCGCACGATGATGCCCGTAATAGAACGCACCACCGGCGCAATGCTTTCGATGTGCTGAATGTTTAGGGTGGAGATTACGTCGATTTTAGCCGCTAGAAGCTCTTGCACATCCTCGTAACGCTTCCGGCGTTTGCTTCCTGGAATATTGGTGTGCGCAAGTTCATCTACCAGTACGACTTCGGGGCGGCGCGCGAGGATCGCGTCGACATCCATTTCTTCGAAAACTGTGCCTTTGTATTCGATCTTCTTGCGCGGGACCGACTCCATCTGCTCGGCAAGCTCTTCAATGCCTTTGCGTCCGTGGGTTTCAATGAAGCCGATAACGACATCCTCGCCACGGCTGCGCCGCCGCAGCGCTTCGCGTAACATGTTGAAGGTCTTGCCCACACCTGGCGCATAGCCGAGAAAAAGCTTAAAAACTCCGCGTGTTTTCTGAGGCGGCGACGCAACTTCCAACCATTCTTCTGGCTTCTTTGG
>Ga0137361_10001374_pt1 | contig 15033 bp, 11 predicted proteins | sample Mad1_80_16metaG_FD_104923 | JGI IMG/M metagenome (GOLD analysis project Ga0137361, IMG submission 104923) | Vadose zone soil microbial communities from Angelo Coast Range Reserve, California, USA - Mad1_80_16 metaG | ecosystem: Environmental > Terrestrial > Soil > Vadose zone | place: USA... | reverse complement strand
TCGACTGTTTCCAACGTGACGCTCAAAGCCGTCTTGGAAAATGGTAAGCGCGTGCACGGCGAAACCCGCATCACCGCCAGCCGTTTTCCGATTCGCAAGTTAATGTTGGTCCCGCGGAACGTCCGGCCGCTTTCCGAAGCAATCGACGCGATTCGCGAAGCCGACCTGATTTTGATCGGCCCGGGCTCGCTCTACACCAGTATTCTTCCGAATCTTTTGATCCCGGATATCGCGCGCGCCATCGCGCATTCGCGCGCGCCGCGCGTGTACATCGCAAACTTGATGACGCAGCCCGGCGAAACCACGGACTATTCCGTCGCGGAGCACCTGCGCGCAATCCAAAGCCACGTCAAGCCGCGCATCGTCGATCTTGTCGTCGCAAATCGGCAAAAAGTTTCGCCCGCGGTTGCGCGCCGGTATCGCAAACAGGGCGCGTCGCAAGTCATGGTAGACGCCGACGGCCTGCGTAAATCCGGGGTGCAATTGCTTCTGGGAAATTTGCTCCAGGAACACGACAAAATCCGCCACGATTCGGCGCGCCTCGCGCGGTTGCTGCTGGAAGAGTTTTCTCCGTACCGCAAAAAATAATGCGCGCACAGGCTACTGGATCTTCCCGCGAATCACGGTGATCGAAGCTCGCGGCAGAAGAAAAGTACCACCAGGCTTCGCTTGTAACGACGAGACTGCGGGCGGCCCGTCCGGGTCGGCGTGACTTTTCGCACCTTCGGGATGCCAGACATATTGCTCAGCGCCGAACGTTGTGACCGAGACTTTGCCCGTAAATCGTTGCGTAACGCTTGCGCCGCCGGCTGCAAATTGAATTCCGACGGCGTGCGCGTTCGCGGAGTCTTTGTTCACTAGCAAAACGGACCAGTCGCCGTCGGGCTGCAAGGCTGCATACGCTGTAACTATAATATTGCCTGCGTTGTCGGTCAGGTCCGACGCGGCGGGATAAAATCGGTGAATTCCCGCGCCATGTTTCAGCCAATCTAGATTGATCATGCGGCTTGCAAAATACTGAGCGGTGTATTGTTTGATGTTCAGATCTTCGTCGGCTACGAAATTTCCGTAAGTGCTGTAGCCGTGGCATCCGGCGCGTAATGTTTCCGGCTGAATCGGTGAATGGTAATACACGGCCCCGCCACCAGCGAACTGCAGGAACGATCCCACGCTGTCGGCCAGCCACAACGCGGCGAACACGTCCTGCATCGGTTCGGTCAGTTCCCACGACAAATTGCTTTCCGTATTCATGAGCGGAATACTTTCCGGTACGCCATCCTCACGCCACGCGCGGAGAACGGCGCGCGTCCTCTCCGGTTCGCGATACAAATCGCTCCAATTCACATCGCACGGCGGAATCGGATAGTGTTCGAACGAAACGAACGCGAGATCGTCAAGCCGGTTATGCGCTTTCAGGTACTCGACGAATCGTCCCAGCCACGACGTTTTTCCATTCGCGTCAGGCCACGTCTTGATGTCTTCATTCACGCCTTCGAACACCGGGCCGCCGAGTTGCAATCGCGGATCAATTCTATGTAGCGCGCTTGCCCATTGCAGATAAAGCGCCGCGTAATCTTCCGGCAACATGTACTGGCCGTCAGGCTCTTCGCCAATTTCGACATACGAAATGGGATAGCCCCGCTTGCGCAGATAAGATAATTCGGCAGCGCTGTCTTCTGGAGTTCCGTAAACCACGGACACGGGAATCATGGCAGGCAAACGATTGGCGTAGCCGCTGGTGAAAAAAAGATCAAACCCGGTCTGGATTGCGCGCGTGTCCAAATCCGTTTCTGAATGCCAGGGATCGATGGAAGAAACCAGCGTGACGGTTTGGTTTTCTCCTGGCGCATGTTTTACGAGATCGATAAATTTTCCATCACTGGAAAAATTTCCTGCAAACACTTCGCTTGCGGCATAGCCAACACAGTTTCGCGGATCGGCCGGTCCGTGCGTGTTGCAGGTGTTCGACGACTCGCTCATCCAGACGCGGATGAAGCGCGTGCTCACCGGTTCGGATGCGAGCCGCATGATTGGCGAGCCGCCCTGCGAGTTTGCAAGTTCGCCTTGCGGGAAATTCAACCATTCGCCGGAAACCGGCTTGTTCATGGCATCGTCGCTGCCCAGCCAATATTGGACGCTAAAGGTTTTTGCATGGGGTTCGGCCCATGCGATGCGCACGGCCTCGATAGGCTGCGGCGAGCCAAAATCAATCACGATCCACTGTGGATGGCGCAAATCACTTTCGCCCGTAAATCGCGACGACAGATAGGGATTGCTTTTCCAGTAAGTCGTTGCGTCGCCGTCCGTCAGGCGCGAATAACCGTGCGAAGCGCCACCGTTGCGGGTATTGCCGCGGTGCGGCAACGGGTAGCCGTAAGAAACACGCAGCGTGTCTTTGGGCTCGGCGCTTCCCGTGAAATAGCCGCTCTGGTGTTCGGCGTCGCTCCAAGAACCATTGGGATTACAATGCCACGCGGCAATGGTCAGTTCAGTGTTCTGGCGGTAGGTGATGGGACCCCAGCCGGCGGAAAGCGATGCTTTGACGGTTTCCGGGTGGAAAACTTTTTCGAATTGCCGGGCGGGCAGAATATCGAGCGAAGTCCCGAGCGCGAGGTCAGGGTCGAACGGAATAGCTTTGTCCGCGGAAATGTCCACGCGCACGGTTTGCGCGGCGGCGGTAGCTGCGACCGCCAGAAGCGCAGAAAAAGAAAGCAAGCAGCGAACCAGCAGCGACCGCATTCACGCCTCGCCAAAAGTTTTTACGACTAAAACTCAACCTGTGCAGACTGACTTCCGCCGAATTACGTTACGTCCGATTTAGAAGGCTGCCAAGCAAAAACGACGGGAAGCAAAAGGACAGTTGGTTGGCTGCTGCTGCACATCCTGCTAAATTCGATTAGTCAGACCGGTCATGGAGAGAATGCGAAGTTAAGCATAATTTGTGTTCTTCGAGGCGGGCAATGTCCACATTTGGTTTGATCGATTATAGAGATGCAAGTCCGGAAGTACGCGCCGTTTACGACGACATTATGGCCACGCGCAAAACCGATTGGATAAACAATTTCTGGAAGGCGATTGCGCACGATCCCGCTCTTTTGCGGCGCACCTGGGAAGACATTAAGGAAATCATGGCGCCCGGCGCTCTGGATCCGCTGACCAAGGAACTAATCTATGTCGCGGTAAGCGTCACCAACAATTGTCAGTACTGCATCGCGTCACACACATCGTCGGCAGTGAAGAAAGGCATGACACCGGCGATGTTCAAGGAGTTGCAAGCGGTGATCGGCATGGCGAACGAAACCAACAAACTGGTGACGGGTTATCAGGTGGCCATCGACGAACAGTTCAAGTTGCCGTTCGGACCGGCGAAATAAGCACGCGGCTTAGGTACCAGCGGTCGCCCAACGACACGCGAGTAGTCGGTTCGAAAGTTGAGATCCTTCGCCCGCCTCCCGCGGGCTCAGGATGACAACCTCGCGTGTCGCATTCACTAGCGAATCCGCAGGATCATGTGATCTTCGTCAACGTAGGCGGAGCCCACTTTCAGTGCGTTCGATTCGGTGCCGAAAGTTTCGAATCCGAAAGACCGGTAAAGTTTTCTCGCCGCGGTTTGAGATGTGGCCACTGTCAACAACACTTGTTGCAGAGTGGGATCCTGCCTGGCGTTTTCCAACAGAGCGGCGATCAGAGCTTTTCCAACGCCCTTTCCTCTGTGCGCCGCGGACACATAGACGGCATAAATGCGCCCCTTATGTCTTTCTTTTAGCCCGGTCTCGCGCATGAAAGTTGCAGTGCCGATGAGGTTTCCGTTTTCGAAGGCTCCGAGATTGCAATTGCCTTTGCCTACGTCGCGGAATCGCGCCGCGATCGTTTCCACGGAAGTCGCCCGGTGCTCTTCAACCGCTTTGCCAAAAGCGAATGGCTCGGCCTGCAGAGCTTCCAGCCGGACCTGCCACCACGAGCCAGCGTCGCTTTCGATCAGTGAGCGAATTTCCATCGCTTCCATTTTATCGGGAATTTCAACACCAGGTCGCGAAAGTGTTTTTTCCCTCGACCACCCACTTGTTTGTGAAATGAAAATCAAAATGCCCACCTGTCCGTCGGTACAGGTGTTTCCTTGGTAGTACGCGCGTACTATCGCGACTCCAACCACGCACGGCCAACCTATAAAGGATAGGCGGCGTGGAGTTCTTCCTCGGGGACCGCCCAACAAATTCGCAAGGGCAAGCAGGTAGGCATGGCGCCAATCACAAAAGAACCAGAAATACTGAGTTCGGCGCAGTCGAGCACGGGAACGACGCCGCCAGCCGGTACAAAGTCGCAGCCCGCCGCAGCGGAAATTCCCGTGACCGTGAACGGCGCCCGCAGCGTCGAGGGCACCGACCGTCGCGAGCCATTTTCAGAAAAAACGCATACGGTACTGGTTTTCGCCAATGGCGGGGTGATTCGCCTTTCGTCGCCGGTCTCCTCGGGACAATTGCTCTTTTTGACCAACGAAAAATCAAGAAAAGAAGTTGTTTGCCAGGTGGTGAAATCCAAGAACTACACTAGCGTGAGCGGGTACGTCGAATTGGAGTTCACGGAAGCTTCGCCAGGATTCTGGGGAGTGCGATTTCCCCCAAGCGAAGCTCCAGCGAGCGTTTCTAACGTTGCGAAACCCGCGCTCACGATTCCGCCGCCTGCGCTGAAGCCGGTGGAAGAAACAACCACAAAAACGAACGCAACAAAGCCACCCGCGCCGGTCTCGGCAAACACAATTTCACCAGCGGTTACACAGACCGCGCCACGTCGTTCGCAGCAACTTCCACAGCAATCACCGGTTAGCCCCGCCGACAAACGCACGGATTCCAAGCCTGCTGTCGTGGCAAACCAAGAGCGTTTATCGACCGCGCCGAAGATTCCCACACTATCGGAATTTTTAACTCACGGCGAGTCGGGCCTGGAACTGAAACCTGAACGGGTGAGGCCAGTTACCCAGAATGTGCGACAGGCGCAACCGTCAACGATCGCAGCACCGGCCAAGACCGCGAGCGATGAAGAGAAAAAAGAATCGCTGACCAGGTTACTCGTTCCGGCGCCAGTACGGGAAAATCCCGCGCCCGGCACGTACACCTTCGATTTTGCCGCCGATGAAGTAAAAATTCCGGCGTGGCTGGAACCTCTTGCTCGGAATTCCTCGACCACTTCCGCATCACTTGAAACGAGAATGCCCGCAACTGACGAACAGGACGCGAACGCGCTGGAGCCAAACCCGGTCTTGGCGGAACCTGTGGAGACGTTTACGTCGAATTCCGATTCGGATGAGCGCCAGAAGTTCGAATCACTTTCGCCGGAAGGTGCCGCACAGGATTCAGATTCAAACCAAGAAGCTGTATTCACGCTCTCTGGCTACGGACCTGGGCCAAATTTCGGTTCGGGGTTGGCCCTTGACGAAAAGCCTGAAGCCGCAGACAGTTCGCACGGATCGGGTGCAGGATTGAAATTCGGATTGCTCGCGGCCGGATTGTTGCTCGCAGCGGGTGGCGGCTGGTATTGGTATTCGAACCAACCGCGCAATGTCACGGCGAACGGAACCACCGCAGCGGCAGCGAGCTCTGGCACAACTGCAGGAAACGAAGCTTCGCTTACAAGTCCGAACGGATCATCGTCGAACGGGACATCGTCGCCAACCGGCAAGCCGAATCCTTCCACTAACGTGGTGAACGCGGACGCGAACCGTTCCGCGACAAATCCACAAACAATTCGTACAGGCGACAAGGGATTTTCAGCTACGCCAAACGGACTTTCCAAACCTGCTGCAACCAGCGACCGTGTTGAGACGCCCTCTGCGCCCGCCCGGAAATCTCCGGCCGAGCCGACGCCGCCAGCTGTAATCGAGCCGGAGAAAAAGCCGAGGTTGGGTCGGGTGCGATTGGCAGCGCCAGTAGTTGGCCGCCGCGATTTGGCCTCCGACAATAATAATGTTGCAGACGCAGCACCAGCGCTTGGTAGCGGCGGAGTTACAGCGGGTGATTCGGGCACCGTGAACATACTTGCGAGCAAGAACAATCAGCCCGCGGCTCCGATCACGGTCGGCGGCGACGTAAAGCCGGCGCGGCTACTTTCCTCTGTCGCCCCCGCGTACCCGCAGATGGCGCGAAATCAACACGTAAGCGGCGACGTAAAAATCGACGCGTTAATAGATGCAAACGGCCACGTCTCGGGAATGAAAATAATTTCCGGGCCGGCGTTGTTGCACCAAGCTGCCCAGGATGCAGTGCGGCAGTGGAAGTATCAGCCAGCTACATTGAATGGCCAGTCTATGCCCATGCATCTTATTGTGACCGTGCAATTCAAATTGCAATAGAATTCGCCGGCTTACATCGTCAACACGACCCGGAATTGCGCGTGGCCGCTGAGCATAGGCTTCGCCGGCTTTTTCCAACGGAAATTTTTCGATCATTGGGCGACGCCAGTAAGCGCTGCGAAACGTATAGTGTCCTCGGAGTCGCTGGGAGTGCCGGAAGCCCAGCCCTGTACGCGCTTGCGGCCGTTGCTGAGAGCCGCGCCGGGAATTTCAAGGGGCGTCATATCCGCGCCGACGACCAGCAGCGAACCGTTGCGGCCAAGTCCCTGAAAAATTTCCGACATGGCCTTGGAACTCGGGGCAGTGGCGAGAATGACGCTCGCGCCACCCAACTTCTTCAACTCCTCGGCAGCGCTAACCGCCTTACTGTCTATCTAGTGATGCGCGCCAAGTTTTTTCGCGAGCACGGCATTTTCAGGGCCGCGTCCGACAGCCGCTACGCGATAGCCAAATTTGTTCGCGAATTGGATGCCGAGATGGCCAAGCCCGCCGATACCCTGCACAGCGACGAGATCGCCGGGACCGGCTGCGCTGTGACGAAACGAATTTAAAGTAGCAATTCCGGCACATAGAAGCGGGCGGCTTCGGCAGGTTCCAGTCCATCCGGAATGCGCGCAACGGCTTCGATGGGCGCAAGCATATATTCCTGATAGCTGCCGTCGTAAGTTATGCCAGTAATCTTCGTGGTTTCACAATTGGCGAAATCTCCGCGCGGCATGCGGAACAAGTGTTGTCCTGGCCGCCGTGCCAGCCCACACCGGCGCGAACGCCTTTTTTCCAAGTCGAGACTCCGGAGCCGACTTCGTCAATGACCCCGGCAACTTCGTGATCTGGAATAACGTGGAAATTGCAGGCCCGGCCACAAGCCTTCCTTGGTGTAGAGATCGCAGGGGCAAACGCCACAGGCCTGTACCTTGATACGGACCTGACCTGGTCCCGGAGACGGAATATCCCGCTCGACAAGTTCAAAGTCCCCTTTCGCTTTAGAAATTTGCGCAACTCTCATCTTGGTCATTTTATGCTGACCGCCGTCGGATTTAGTTGGGAGTTGCCGCCTATTCGATGCAGGGAGTTTTGTGCAAATTGTGCCGACGAAAAGCTGGTCAGAACGAGACGTTTTTGAGTGGCGAAATATCGCGAGATGGAGATTCTTCGGCCGAAATGGAGATGGCAAGAGCTTCACGCAGATCGCGAAGCTTAGGAGGTTTGGGCAGAACTCGATCGACATAAGGAGGAATATCGCCTTCGGCGACCAGGCGTTGTCCCCAGCCAGTGAGAAGAATTACCGGCGTGGATTTCGCAGCGGCTTTGACGGAGCTTGCGACAGTACGGCCGTCCACACGCGGCATGCCGAGATCCGTGATTACCACGGCGAACGGGTTGTGTTGGGCGAGCGCTGCACAGAAAGTGTCGATGCCCGCTTGACCACCATTTGCGGCGACCACTTGGTGACCGTCGTTTTCGAGAATGTCGGTCAGTGTTTTCAGCAGGAGAGGGTCGTCGTCCACCACCAGCACGCGTTTTCTGGAGAGTATTTTGCCAGGGCCGTCGGACTGCGCGGCGACCGTTTCCATTGGAGAAGCCGCGGCGAAGGTCAGACGAATCGTGCTGCCGTTGCCGACGCTGCTTTCGATTTCAATATCCGCGCTGTGGCGCTGAACCACGCCATAGACCATGGCTAGACCGAGGCCGGTACCGCGTTCACCCTTGGTGGTGAAAAATGGTTCGAAACAGCGGCGGCGTGTTTCGTCATCCATACCGACCCCGGTGTCGCAGACTTCGACGGCAACCATGTCGGGCGCTGGATGAGCGGAAGTCCGCGCGGATGGCTGTGGCGAGCGCGTGGCGCGGGTGCGCACGGTCAGCGTGCCGCCGAGGGGCATGGCGTCTACGGCGTTGAAGACAAGATTGATGAGCGCTTCACGAATTTCGCTTTCAACTCCCATGATGGCTGGTGGGTTTAGCGCAAGCTCACTGCGCATCTCGATGCTGATGCCTTGCTGCATTGGCATATTGCTCCAGCGCGCGCGAGTCATATCCGAGACCTGTTGGACTAGGTCATTGATTTGCAGCGGGGCCAGCGTCAATTGAGGCTCGCGCTGGCGGGAGAACTCGCGCATGCGGGAAACGGTTTTTGCGACGTCATCCGCGGCGCGCTGAATCATTTCCAGATGCTTGCGAGTCTGAGGAGTGAGTGATGCTTCCTTTTCCAGCAGCATTTCCGTGTACAGGACCATTGGAGAGATGGCGTTGTTAATGTCGTGTGCAATGCCACTGGCCATCTGACCGAGCGCGCGCAACCGCTCCTGCTGCAGGACAGCTTGCTGCGTCCGCCGCAAATCGTCGTAGGCTTCCTGTAAAGAAGCGTGTAGCTGCGCCTGGTGAGCAGCCAGCGCGACATGCTCGCTTAATTGACGCAGAAATTCGCATTCGGCGCTGCTGAAGCCGTTCGCTTTCCGGCGCGCTGCGACAAACACGCCGAAAACTCTGCTTTCGACAAGTAGCGGCGCAATCACCAGGGAACGCAAGCCGGCATTGCACAGATTTTGCGGGAACGGCATCCTTATTTCCGCGACGTCGGGTTCGTAGACCAGATTTCCCTGTACGCAGCGGCTTAGGCCATTGGCGTCAATCGGAATGCGGGCTTGTTCGGTGAACGCCAATTCGAAAGCCAGCGTCTGGCCGGCCGCAACATGGATCACGGTAAGCTCGTCCCGGGCCGCGTCGTAATCGCAGATGCAGCCAAAGTCGAAAGCGAGATTTTCCTCGAGAGTATGCAAGACAACCTGATAAATGCTGCGCAAGTCTTCTCTTCCGCCGATGGCGCGCGTGATCTGATGAAGCAGGTTCAGCTTTTCCAACTGATCACGGACTTTGCTTTCCGCGAGACCGCGCTTGAAATCGCTGCTTCGCAGAAGAGCGGCATTCGCCCAGATGAGCGCGCCAAAAATGAGTACGTTCGCCAGCGCGAACAGGGAGATTCCTGCTTCGGTGCCGTACCAACCAGCACGCTGTCCTTGCAAACGGAGCCACCCGATTACGAGAGGCATGACCGAGACTGCGGGGATGAGCCTGCGCGCAATGGTCCCAGCAGGACCGCCGTCCGTAAGCAAAGCCACGAGACCAATCTCAGGACCTGTGCAAAGAATCCCCGTGCTGAGCAAGAGGAAGCAGAGCGCCGTGTGAACCGCCATCTGGGTGTACGGCAGGAGGGGTTGCCCGCCATATAAGTAATGGCTGAAGCCAAGCCAGGCAACCAGTCCGGCAAGCAGGGCCAGAGCTTGAAATACCCGTGCGAAACGCGCGGTGCGTGACAGCAACAGCGCTCCGCCAAGCAAGAAAAATGCAGTCGAAGTAGCGGGCGACATGCGCGCCGGCGAAGGGCCCGGAAAAGCTTCGTGAAAACCAAGTCGATCGATGCCCGGATCCCAGCCCAAAGCATAAAACGTTAGCCAAAGCGCGGCGGATGCGACGACAACGGTCACCAAGACAAAAAAGAGCCAGGGGTCGAGTGGTTTCAGCCCTCCGTGCGTTTCAGGTTTATTTGAGTTCTGGCGCGCTGCGATCCAAAGTGCCAATCCGGCCAACACGAACAGAGAAGCCGTAAGCGGCGACATCTTGGGCAGCCCCGGCAGTACAGTTTTCAGCCAAGCAAGATCAAGCACCCAGCCCAACAGTACCGCCGCGCCCGCAAGCGAGACTAAAACGGCAATGATTTGCGCGGCTGGGCGGGGCCACTTCGCGACTGATGCCGGGCTCATCTTACAAGTCCATCAAATGTAGGAAGGATCTCGGTAAGACAGCGAAGTTGCGGTTCCAAACGAATTGCAGCGGGGGATTCTTCTGCTGCGTCGAAGCTGCTGCGGAAACCGAACGCTGGCAGTAAGGCTTCAATGGGACCTCCCCCAACAGGCCTGAAACAACCCGAAACAGCAGCTCTGGAGGGGTGAAGAAAATGCTACCACCAGTTCGTTTGCCACCGATGGAATTCAAAGCCGAATGTACCAAAACAGTTATAACTGAGTGAACTAACCGTATTTCGCGGCTGCCATTACGCGAGAATTCGTGATCAGTGCGAATGAGATCGCGCACTGCATCGCCAGTCGGATAGCGTTTTTGGAACCCAGTTTACAAGTCGCGGCTTGCGGGCGAACGGAAAGGATTCGTATACTGGCGGCCCGGCCTTGTGACGGCACCGCAGGTGGGTAGCCTGCTAATTTTCAGCGTCACAGGCCAATCGAAGACAAAGCTGCAACCGTAATCGCGTCAGCTTGTTCAAGGCGGCGGAGCGGAGCCCTGTTTTTCCGCAGACAAAGGAGCGTTTGGGATGTCGCAAGGGACTGCACCGGAAGAAATGAATGTGTACCAGAACGCGGAGGCGCGTTTTGAAGAAGCGGCAAGAAAGCTGGGGCTTGAGCAGGGAATTTATCGCTATCTGAAATACCCGGATAAAGAAGTGACACTGTACATTCCGGTGGGGATGGACAACGGGACGCTCGAAGTGTTCACGGGATATCGCGTGCTGCACTCCACGGTACGCGGGCCTGGCAAAGGTGGAATCCGCTTCGCGCCGGATGTGAGTCTGGACGAAGTGCGAGCGCTGGCGGCGTGGATGACTTGGAAATGCGCGGTGGTGGATATTCCGTTTGGCGGAGCGAAGGGCGGTGTGATCTGCGATCCGCAGAAGATGTCGCGCGGAGAGCAGGAGCGTCTGACTCGGCGGTACACAGCGGAGCTTTCGAGTTGGCTGGGACCGGAGCGCGACGTGCCGGCGCCGGACGTCGGCACCAACGAGCAGACCATGGCATGGGTCATGGACACCTACTCGATGCATGTCGGTATGGCCACGACAGCAGTGGTTACGGGTAAGCCGATCGAACTGGGTGGATCACGCGGCCGCAAAGAAGCCACCGGCCGCGGAGTGATGATCTGCGTGGACAAGGCGGTTGAAAAGCTGGGAATGAAGAAGGAAGCCTGCCGCACCATTATCCAAGGATTCGGAAATGTGGGCTCGATGGCTGCGGACTTGATGAGCAAGGCCGGTTACAAGATAGTCGGGCTTGCCGACATCGGTGGCGGTCTATATAACGAAAACGGGTTCGATATTCCCAAGGTCATTGATTGGGTTACGAACCAGAAAAAGCCGTTGCAGGACTTTCCGGGTGGCGGGGCCAAGATGAGCTCCAGAGATGTTTTATTCCAACCCTGCGAAGTGCTTATCCCCGCCGCGATTGAAAACCAGATCACCGAGAAAAATGCCGCCAGCGTACAGGCCAAGATCCTGTGCGAAGGCGCCAACGGACCAACCACCTGGCAAGCCGACGCCATCCTGGACAGCAAGGGCGTCTTCACCGTGCCGGACATTCTTGGCAACGCAGGCGGAGTAACCGTCAGCTACTTCGAATGGGTACAGGACCGCCAGGGCTTCTTCTGGCGCGAAAGCGAAGTCAACGAACGCCTGATGGACATCATGGTGAATGCTTTTGACGTGGTGGTAAAGTACGCGGAAGCGCACAAGGTCAATAACCGCATCGCGGCCTACATGGTGGCGATCGACCGGGTAGCGAAAGCCTTAAAAATGCGCGGAATTTACGCCTAGGCAGGTCAATCCGAAGCAGCCCCACAGGCGATTATGGCCGGTCCGCCAGGAGCAAAATAATCGAAATAATTTAGTTGCAAAATTGCTCGCACGGTAGATAATGCCGCGCGAGGAGGAGTCCCGCACCGTGCGCCCGGACTCAGACTTGAGTGGAACTTACAAGAACGAAAAGCAGCACCGGCGCGAGCTTTGCCTCGTGGGCCGGTGGCTGTACGAGCGCGGCCACATCGTCGCGTGCGAGGGCAATGTATCGGTGCGCCTCGGCGACGGCCGCATCCTGACCACGCCAACTTGTATGAACAAAGGCATGCTCGAGCCCGAAGATCTGGTGGTAGTGGATCTCGAAGGCCGGCACCTTGAAGGCCAGCGAAAAGCGTCCTCGGAAGTACTGATGCACCTGCTGTTTTACCGGACGCGGCGTGACGTGCACGCGATTTGCCACGCCCATCCCGCTACCGCGACCGGATTTGCAGCCGCCGGCCGCGCGCTTGATCAGGCGCTATTGCCGGAAGTTGTGATCGGGCTCGGCAAAGTGCCGCTGGTGCGTTACGCGACGCCGGGAACTCCGGAATTGAGCGCCGCGATTGAGCCTTACGTGCAGAACTATGATGCGCTGCTCCTCGCGAATCACGGCGCAGTGACCTGCGGCCCGGACCTGCTTACAGCTTTTTACCGCATGGAGACAGTAGAGCACACCGCGAAAATCACGCTGGCCGCGGAAAAGGCTGGCACGCCAAAGCTTTTCTCGAGCAGGGAAGTGGCAAAATTAATGGCGGCGCGCGCCCGCTACGGCGTCCAATCCCCGCCCGGCGGCGGTGCCGATCTGCCGGTCACTAGCGACGAAGAAGAAAGCGTCACCGACCAAATCACCCTCAAGCGCGACGAACTGGATGCGCTGATCGAAGACGCAGTCCGCAAAGACCGGGCCCGGCGATAAATTCCTCGTTCCGTTTTTGTTCGAACGAAGCTCGAGCAAAATAAGATTCTTTTTTCCCCGGAGAAAACCGATGGATGATACACAGGCGCTGTTCGAATCGATTCGAACCGGCGACGCAGGGAAAGTACGGGAACTCGTCAGCGCGAATGCCAATCTGGTGAACGCACGGAATCCGCAAATGCGATCCGCCGTGTTGATGTCCTGCTACCAGGGGCGAGAAGAAATTCGCGACCTGTTGATCGAAAAGGGCGCGACGCTGGAGTTGCACGAAGCCGTGGCTGCGGGAAACTTGGCGTGCATTAAAGAATTCGTGGAAGGCAATCCCGAACTCGCGAAAAACTATTCTCCGGATGGATTTCCGGTGTTCGCGTTGGCGGCGGCATTCGGACATGAAGACGGCGCGCGCTATTTGCATGGCAAAGGGGCGGAGATCAACGCCATCGCAACAAATGAAACGGGATATTCCGCGCTCACTGGAGCGGTCGCCCGCGGACACGTCTCCATCGCGCAGTGGCTTGCGGAAAACGGTGCGGACGTGAACTACCGCTACGCGAAAGGTTATTCGCCGCTGCTCACGGCTGCAGCCAATGGCCACCTGGAAATTGTGAAAATGCTGCTGGCCCACGGCGCCGACTGGCACGCGCGCACCGACGACGGCAAGAACGCGCTGGCGTTTGCGCAGGAGCGCGGCCACAACGAAGTCGCCAAGTATTTGCAGGAACTTGGATTGACCAGACCGTAGCTCAGAAATTAAGTCTCGCCCTCGCGGTCACGCCCACTGATGTCATAAAGCGCCCGAACATTCAGGGCGAGTGCTGTCGGGTCGTCTTCCTTTGGGAACGCTGCATCCACACCATGCACCAGGGCCCTTTTCGGTCTCCGGGCTTACTTCTTCCGCGACCAGCAGAAGCGGAACGCTGGGAATGTGTTGCTTAAACGCATTGGCTACTTGCAGATCATCCGCGGCAGCCAGTTCTAGGATCGCAATATCAGGTCGCAGTTCGACCGCCTCGCGGAGCGCTTCTTCGCCGATCTCGACTTTCCCGCAAACCTGGAAATCAGGCTGCTCGTTCGGGTATTCAAAAAGCCACTGGCCGAAATTGGCATCATCGAAAGCGAGAAATACACTAATCACGGGGCCTCCTCCTCTCAATCGACTATCAGGCGGACACCAGCGCGAACCGGAAACTCGGAGACGATAATGGGAACTATCCTGCGAAGAGTTTCCGCGCTGGCACGAAACAAGAGATCGTAGATCACCTTTTTGTTCTGCAGCACCACTGGGTCTCGTCGCCTTCATTTTCTTTTTCAAGCATTTCTGAACGTTATCCTTAGAGGATTCATAAGTCTCGTCTGAATTCACAGCCGTTGGCCGCGAGACTTCTGACTGACACTGTCGAGTCCACCAGGAGATTGTCAAAGATGATTTTATCGATTGTGGCTGCATCACGACGCCTTCGGAAATAATCCACTTGGGCGAGTCCTCATTAACGCCGATCGCGGACAAGTGGGATCCGGCGCGAAAGCTGGCGGTTCAAAATGGACGGGACCCCGACTAACCAGAGTTGACTATGTCAACATGTGGGAAGGTTCGGGCTTGCATTCATGTGAGAATGGAAAGTGGATGGAGCATTGGCCGGCACTTCGATAATTGACTTCGTTCCTGCTGACGCATCAAGAAGTTTCGCGGCGCTCCCAGATTGTGGTTGCCTGTGCCTTCAATGAACTGACGGAGAAAAAATGCAAAACACGGTCACGAGTGTCCTCGGATTCTTGATGTTATTCAGCTCAGCATCACAACAGGAGCGGCCCCGCGAGTTGAAGGGTGCTGGACATTTGCTTGGCGAAACCGCTGAGCGTTTCTTCTCCGAAGATGCCGTTGGGCAACTGTTACTCGCATGCCAAGCCGGGGACTGGAAAGCTGTGAAACAGCTGGCAAAGGCCGTAAACCCTGCCTCCAAACCCAACGCCAAAGATATTTGTTCTAACGCGGCGCTCGTCAAGCAACAAGCTACAAGCGGGGCACGTCAAGAGTACGGCGGCTGCGACGACAAAGCTATGAGGACGGATACATTTACTTTGGACGTGGGCCACTTGGTCAGGATAGACCTGGTATTTAACGTCTCGACCACCGACGTTGAAGGATACCAC
>Ga0137361_10001373_pt1 | contig 15035 bp, 13 predicted proteins | sample Mad1_80_16metaG_FD_104923 | JGI IMG/M metagenome (GOLD analysis project Ga0137361, IMG submission 104923) | Vadose zone soil microbial communities from Angelo Coast Range Reserve, California, USA - Mad1_80_16 metaG | ecosystem: Environmental > Terrestrial > Soil > Vadose zone | place: USA... | reverse complement strand
GCGTCTCGCGCCTGCTCACGAAGCTCCGCCGGATGCGAGGCGCGCTGCCACCAGCCACGCCGCCGACACCAGCACAGCCCTGAGGCACCGGCTAGCCCCCCGCCGACACCCTTCTGCACCCCGCAAAGGCCCTCTGATATGCGCGACCCATCGCACGTTTTCGACCCACGCGACCGAGCGACCTGACCTGACGGCACGCCGACGCATCCGCGCTCCACGCCCGCCCAACGATGCGCCAGACGGCAGCGCGACCGCCTCGCCCGGCACTTCGCCGAGGCCGCGCGCATCCTCCGGCATGCGGGCGGGCTGGGACTCCGCGTGCTCGGCCACCAAGGCGCCTGTCCCCGAGGTTCTTGCGCGCCGCGGCTTGCCCGCGTGTTCGGGCGTTTGCTAGCTCACACGGCGGGAGGCCCGACACAGGGGACGGAGGAAAACGGGCAGCGGGGGACGACGGAGGTCGCTCCGAGCGCACGGGCGTCCGCCCGCATGTTGCTGGTCGCCTCGGTGACGGCCTCCTCGCAGCCGTTCCAGCTGGCGGCACGGCCCCGCACCATGCCGAAGTTCGGCAGCAGCTCTGTGCGTCGGTCCCGCTTGCCTGCGGCGAGGTGAACGTTGACCAGCTCGGGAGCCCTCCAGGCCGGAAGACGGGCCGTCGGGGGGGCTCAGGCGGGCGCTGGCGTAGCGGGGCGGGGCAGCTGGGCGGAAAGGACGCCCGCAGTCGGCTCCGCTCGGCCATCCGCGAAATGGAGCGCCAGGCGGAGGAGATATGGCGAGGCACTACCCTCAGGTCAGGGTTCTACGTGAAGAGCACGGCGCTCGTGCCGGCGCCTGACTCGCCGGTCGGCACCATCCTCGCCGAGCGGCGCGCCGCGCTGGTCGCCGACCTGGGCGAGCAAGAGGCGTGCTCGTCGCTCATGGCAGCATCGGCCCGTGTGGCAGGTCGTTCGCGACCGCGCCGCGCTCGTCGGCCAGCTCCAGTCGGATTTCTCCCGGCGACGGGGCCCCCCGACAGGGGCGGCGCCGAGGCGCATTGCGTGATCGGCGGAACCGTAGCCTCACTGACGGCCGTGTCAGGGTAAGAGCTGGGCCGTTCCTGGGAGCGAGACGGCGCCCGGGCCGGGCAAGATCGTACGCGCTGTCGACCACCGCGGTGAAGGTCGGCGGGAATGCAGAAGATGCTGACCAGGGTCGAGGGGTGACAGCCCGTCGGTCAGGTTCCCGGCGGGCGCGCCGGTCTCGGTGATCGTGCGGGCGCCACCGCCGCATCGTGCGTGCGTGTCCTGCGCGCCGTCATGCCCGGCTGGGAGCACCCAGAGCGACGGATGCGGAGCCTCTTCAAGATGGCCCGGTACCAACGCCGCAATGGCTGCTACGTGCCCGGGGCCGGGCTTCGCGAGGCACGCGCCCGAGCGGTTGCGGGCACTCCTCCGACTCGTCTGAGCCAGGCAGGCCCCGCCGCGCGCGGCGCGCTGATCGACCACGGGCGCCGCCCGCGCCGGCCGCTGAGAGCGCGCCGGAAATCCAAAGGCGCTTGGGATCGGGCGTTGGGAGGAGTTCGCAGGCGCGGGCAAGTCGATTTTCTTTTTTTAGTTCCCGGCGGGCCGCTTGTCCTGTGACGAGCTTTTTAACCCTTCAGCCGCACCGCGTCGTTGACACATGTGCTAGGAGTCTAACGTCTCTAGGCTGCTGCTACCCTATGAGGGCGACCATGCAAACCGTCACGTCCCCGGAGGGCCTCCGCCGCGCGTCTGGCCGGGCGGCGCTCGCGCGCGGCGCGGTGCTAGCCAGCTTGCTCGTTTCGGGCGTTGCGCCGCCCGTGCCGGCGCAGCAGATGCCGCCTGGATGCGGCGCCCCGAGCATGACCTTCAAGTTCTTCGTGGAGCGCGCCGACGGAAGTGAGGCCGGCGCGGGGTCGGCTGGACAGCAGCCCCGGCGAGATCGACCGGCATCGCGTAGGTACTAACGAGGGCAGAAATGGCTAGCACGAAACCTATTCTCTCCGTGGTCGCTGTCCTTCTCTTGGTGTGCGGAGCGCGAGCGGCCTGGGCTCACCAGGACCCGCCGGGGTGCAACGGCGTTGGCGTCGGCATCGCGATCTTCTCCCCCTTCCGCGCCGACGGTGTGACTCCGGTCGGCTCCGGTTCGGTCACGCACTGCGAGACGCTCGTCTTCAAGGCTCAACAAGTGAAATATCAGCCGAGTACCACTAGCGTCCCCACCTGCGCCTTGGAAGGCGGGAACCTCATATTGACGACCCCGGACGGTATCGACCACACGATCACGACGAGCATTCCGTGCCTTGGGGGCACGACGAATGACCCGAACTCGGCCAGCAATGGGGGACGGGGGCAGTGCCTAGGGGCGCCCACATCGTTCCCCGAGATCCTTACCGAGACGGGCGTCACGTACACTGTCCGCGACCAGGACATCGTGAACGGGTTCATCGCTGTCAACGCCAAGTACCCGGAGACGCTTGGCACGTCGTTCAACCACACCAATAGCACAGATTCGGTGGGCGGCACGGCCACGAACCAGCAGCCGATCCCGGTGATCAGCTGTCCGGTGGTGAACACTGGCTGCGAGCAGGCGGGCTGCGACCCCGTTACCTTTGCCTGCTTCGATAACCACGACACCTGCCCGGTCGCCAGCACCGGCTGCGAGCAGGCGGGCTGCGACCCGACGAAGACCTTCCCCGGCTGCTTCCACACCACGGTCACGTGCTCCAACCCTACCTGTCAGCAATGCGACGCGAGCACCGGGCTATGCGGGCCAATTACCCCGACGCCGCCACGATGTGTAGGACATCGTCATGATCCCCGACGTCGAAGACCGGGGTGAGCCCTCGATAACAGACGACTTCAGCACCCTCTCGCCCCGCGTGTCGTGCTCACTTCATTAGCCTGGGCCGAACGACGCCGTGGACAGCCACGCGCGCGTTATAGTAGACGGCGGCGGTGGGTCGCTTAGCTTTTCTGCCATGCATCCTCGCCGCGGCCTGCGTGTCAATTCCGCCGGGCGCGCTCAAGCCCGCCCGGACCTACACGCCGCACCTTGACCGCCTGAGCGTTGCGGGCTTCCAGGGCTCGCAGTGGGTGCAGACGGGAGCGCAGGTCGGTTCTCTCGCCTCCCCTTCCCTCGGTCTGTACGGCTACAGCATCGCTGTGAGCGGGCAGATCGTGCCGACCAACGACTTGGCGGCGATGCGGTACGCACTGGAGAACACGGGTTGCATCGACGTCGTGGAGGAGGGCATGGCAGCTCCCGTGCGACTCGAGGGCACGGCCGACGCCGAGGATCGTACAGGGGTGCGCTGGGTTCCGATCATCGTGGAGTCCTGCACCCTGCTCCCGATCGTTGGGTTGCCTGTCCCTGACAGAGTAGCGAGCTCGGCCACGGGGCGTCTCTACAGGAACGGTCGCCCCGTCAAGAACTACGAGGTGCAAGAGGAGTTCCCGTACTGGACCACGCTCTACCCTGTGGACAGGGACCATGGACGCGCACTTGCGATCGTCCGGGGCATGGCGCTCCGGGACCTCGCCGATCAGGTAGCCGCCGATCTCTGCGCAGGCGGCAGCGAGGGGGTTCAATAGGGACATGAGACGCGCGCTGATCGGCCTAGCAATTCTCGTGTCGAGCTGTGGACAGCCACACTTCACGAGGTCGGATGGAACCGGACTGGGCCTCGCGCGCGACCGCTACGCCTGCGAAGTGCAAGCGCAACAGCTCGCCGAACACCCCGGGGGCGAAACCGCCATCGGGCCGGCCATTGCCACGACGATCGCGAAGCACCGGGTTCTTCAACGACTGCATGGCTGCCAAGGGATGGACGCGGGAGTAGCGGGCCCCTGGGGCGTCAAAGCGGCGGGGACGCCAAGGCGCTCCGGCCTACGCCGATACATCGGGCGCCTCGCGGTCTCGTCGGGCCTCATGGTGACGACCGCCTGCACCTATTCGGTCGCCCGCTTGGACTACAGAGGACACCCCGAGCTGCGCGCTGTGCGATTGTGGGCGAGCCGCAGGGATGCCGCCGTGCCGAATCTCGGTCCCGTAGAGGCGAGCAGGGGAGGATGGACCGACTGCGATGGGATGGCGACGGGCGCCACGCTTGATCTTCTGGAGGAGGCTCGCGTCAGGGGCGGGGACGGTGTCATCGCGACTCGGTATCAGAACCTCGCCCACTGGGCAGGGCGCCCGCGCTGTCGGCGCAACTGGGTACTCCTCGGGCACATGACCGTCTGCGCGATCGGCCTCGCGGCCAAAGGTGCACCCTCTCTCCCGAGCGAGCCGGCGCCCTAGACGGGGCCGGGTGGTGCAATCGTCAACGGACTAGCTGCTGCAGCATGAAACGCGAGCGGCGGCGATCCAGGAGCCAATCTGCTTCGGCCACCCCTGAATGAGCCCGCGCAGCAGCGAGGCATCCTGGTCCACCCAAATGAAGGGGCAGTAGGCGCACGGACTACCCTCGAACTCGGCTGTCAGCAGGAGGATGAACTCGCGGTACTGGCTGTGCACCGGGTCGAGGTACTCGGGCTCGCCACCGGCGGCGGCTTCTCCGCTTGCAAACTGCCAATCGCAGAAGTACGCAGCGCACCGCCCGGCAAGGGCTTCGCGGCCAGGTCGCAGCGGTGCGGGAAGAAAGGCGGCGACGGCCTCGGGCCGTGCGTCATATTCCACCGCGAGCGCCGTTCCGACATAGTGCCACGGTGGCGGTTGAACGAGGCTCGAACGGCCGAGCGGTGTTCGTGGCGCGGTATACCCCTTGAGCATCGCGTTCTCCCCTGCGCGACCAGGTTCGCAGCATATCCGACGAGCGGCACGCCGTCTTGACCGCCGGTTGCGTGTTCCCGGGGAGTGCGGTTGATCCCGGCGGCCCGCTTTCTGGTCATTGGCTCTGGCGGGCGCCCTGGCCCTGAGTGTCGCCTCGACTCGTCGAGCACGATACCGATCCTACGAAGAGGGGCGCGAGGGTGATCGCGCCGATCACCGCGAATCAGGGCGGCCTCTCCCTTCCCGCTGAGCATCGCCCCGCATAAGCCCGGTCTCCTGGCGGCCCTATAGACCCTCGGCTGGAAAAGTCGAGCAGGTCGCAGGTGCTCCGGCTTCCGCTGGGAGACGATCCCTTCAGGTGCAGGCGCTGGCCCCCCTCCGAGTCAGCGGCAATCTTCGCCGCCGAAAATGTTCGGTCGGCACTCCACGACGTGGTATACGCTGCCTGAAGTCCTGCCCTCCGAAGATGTTCGGGCGTGACTCGATCCGCCCGCTGTTCGCGAGGCGGTAGTCCTTGCCGCCGAAGATGTTGGGCCTCGACTCGATGGTGCCCTTGGGCGTCGTCGTGTCCTCGTCCCCGAAGACGTTCGGGTGCGACGAGGAGCGGGAGCCGTCAGGGAACGTCGTGTCGTAGCCACCGAAGACGTTGGGCGTCGAGGAGGAGCGCCCTTCGGGGCCGATGCAGTCCTGCCCGCCGAAGATGTTGGGGCGCCAGGAGACCTGGGCGCTGCTGACACCCGGAAGGACCAGAAGGGGCGTAGGCAACTCAAACAGCCTAGTTGACAGAATCCCCGACATCAGACGTTGCCCCGTACCCCCTCTCGCGCGCCTTCCTCCTCTTCCCCCCATATGACGCTACGGGGCGTGAGAAGCTCACCCGCGTGAGTTGACAGAAACCCCGTTGCCGCCGCAAGGATCCTCCCAGATGCACGCCGGACCGGTCTTCGTGGGTCGGCAGCGTGAGCTCGCGGAGCTGCGCGCGGGCCTGGAGGACGCCGTCGGCGGGCGGGGGCGCTTCTTCCTCGTCGTCGGCGAAGCGGGCATCGGGAAGACCCGGCTCGCGGAGGAGCTCGCTCGGGAGGCGGCCGAGCGCGGCGGCGTCGCCCTCTGGGGACGGTGCTGGGAAGGCGAGGGTGCGCCGCCCTACTGGCCGTGGGTCCAGGTGATCCGGGCGCTTCTCCAGGGCGTCCCCGCGGAGGAGCTGCGCCCCGCCGTCGGCGCGGGCGCTCCCTACCTCGTGCCGCTCGTCCCGGAGCTCGGCGAGCGCTTCCGAGACCTCCCCGCGCTGTCCACCTCGCCGCGATCCGAGCACGCGCGCTTCTACCTCTTCGACGCGGTGGCGACGCTCCTCCGGAGCGCCGCTCAGCGGACGCCGCTCGTCCTCGTGCTCGACGACCTGCAGTGGGCCGATGCGCCGTCGCTCCTTCTCCTGCAGTTCCTCGCGCACGAGCTGCGCGACGTTCGGATTCTCCTCCTCGGCACGTACCGGGAAGTGGAGGTCCGGCAGGCCCCGGCCGTGGCCGAGATCCTGGGCGCGCTCGGCCGCGACGGCCACCACGTGCCGCTGCGCGGCCTCGGGGAGGAGGAGGTGCGGCGCTTCCTCGAGGAGACGATCGGCCGGAGCCCGGCGCCGGTGCTCGTCCGTGCCGTCCATCGGGAGACCGAGGGCAATCCCTTCTTCGTCGACGAGATCGTGCGCTTGCTCGTTGCCGAGCGAGCGCTCGAGCGGCACGAGGACCCGAGCCCGGGGAGGTTTCCGGTGCCGCAGGGCGTGCGCGAGGCGATCCGCCGCCGCCTCGCGCCCTTGCCGCCGCCCGCCCGGGAGGCCCTTGCGCTCGCATCGGTCGTCGGACGCGAATTCGACCTGGCCATCCTGCACCGCGCGTGCGGGCTCGACCCGGAGGCGCTCCTCGAGACGCTGGGCCCTGCCCTCGCCCGCGAGATCGTCGTCCGCGAGCCGGGCGGAGTGGGGCGGTACCGATTCGCCCACGCGCTGATCCGGGAGACCCTCTACGAGGAGCTGGGGCCCGCAGAGCGCATCCGGCTGCACGGGCAGATCGGCGAGGTCCTCGAGGAGGTCCACCGCACGGACCCGACGCCGCACCTGACGGCGCTCGCCCATCATTTCCTGGAGGCTGCGCCGGCGCGGGGCGCCGACAAGGCGCTCGTGTACAGCACGCGAGCCGGGCGGCATGCCGCGGCCTCGCTGGCCTACGAGGCGGCCGCGGCGCACTTCCAGTCCGCGCTCGAGGTCCTCGGGCTGGCGCGCCCCGGAGACGAGCGCGAGCGCTGCGAGCTCCTGCTCGCGCGCGGCGACGTGCAGTGGAAATCCGGCGACGGGCGCGGGGCGCGCGAGACGTTCCAGCAGGCCGCCGAGATCGCGCGACGGATCGGAGACGCGCCGCTGCTGGCTCGCAGCGCGCTCGGTTTCGCCGGGGAGGGCTCGCGCCTGCTCTGGGTGCGGAGCGAGGTCGTCGACCAACCCCGCATCGAGCTCCTCGAGGAGGCGCTCCACCGCCTCGGCGACGGCGACCCGGGGCTGCGGGCGCAGCTCCTCGCGCGCCTGGCGATCAATCTCTACTGGGCGCCCGAGCCCGAGCGGGTCGTCGCGCTCAGCGAGGAGGCGGTCAGGCTCGCACGGCAGCTCGGCGACCCGCGGCTTCTCGCCGCCGTGCTCCGTGCGCGCTGGATCGCCCTCTGGCGGCCGGAGGGAGCGGCGGAGCGCCTCGCGATCGCCGACGAGATCCTGCACCTCGGGGAGCGGACGGGGGACCGCGAGCTCGCGCTGCTCGGACACAGGTTTCGCATCGTCGGATTCCTCGAGCACGGCGACGTGGTCGCCACCGACCGCGAGATCGAGGCGTGGGCACAGATCGCCGGCGAGCTGCGCCAGCCGCTCTACCTGACGGACCTGGCGATGTGGCGGGCGACGCGCGCGATCATGGACGGCCGGTTCGCCGACGGCGAGGAGCAGGCGCAGCGCGCGGTCGAGCTCGGTCAGCGGGAGCCCGATGTCCAACCGATCCTGCGCCACGAGATTCAGACATTCCTCCTCCGCTTTCACAAGGGCTGTCTGGATCAGCTCGTTGGACGGTCGCAACCCCGTACTGGCGTGCCCGCCACGATGTTCCAGCGCTGCGCCCGTGCGTTCGTGTGGAGCGAAACGGGCCGTCAGGCCGAAGCGCGGCGCGAGCTTTCCGCGCTGGCGAAGGAGGGCTTTCCGCTGCCCCGCGACGGCGCCTGGGTGGTCTCGATGAGCCTTCTCTCCGCCGTCGCCGCAGAGCTGAACGACCGCACGAGCGCGGCGCAGCTCTACGAGCTCCTGATGCCCTACGCCGGTCGCGTCGGGATCTTCGCCGCGGGGCTCGCCTGCTGGGGGTCGGTCTCCTACCACCTCGGCCTGCTGGCCTCGACGCTCGGCCGCGTCGCCGACGCGATTCGCCACTACGAGGACGCGGCGACGGTGCACGAGCGGATGGGCGCGCGACCCTTTCTCGCGTGGACCCAGCTCGCGCATGCCCGCTTGCTCCTCACGCGCGATGCCGGCGCGCGCCGTGGCGAGGCCGCGGCTCTGCTCACGAGCGCACTCGCCACGGCGCGGGAGCTCGGGATGGACGGCCTCGTGGCGAAGGTGCGCCGTCTCGGCCTCGACGCCGCGCCGACCGCCGGTGCGCAAGAGCCGGCCGATGGCGAGGCGGTCTTTCGCAACGAGGGAGATGTCTGGACCGTCATCTACGCGGGCACGTCCGTGCGGCTGAAGCACAGCAAGGGCCTCGGCGACATCGCGATCCTGCTCGCCAACCGGGGCAGGGATATCCACGTCGCGGACCTGATCGCCGCCTCCGCGGGCGCGCCGCCCGACCCGCGCAGCACCCCCGCCGCGGACCTCGTTGCGCAGGGTCTCAGGGTGTCCCGAGGGGCTTCCGGAGACGCCGTCCTCGACCATCGGGCACGGGCGGACTACCGGGAACGGTTGGCGGGGCTGCACCGCGAGCTCGAGGACGCCGAGCGCTGCAACGACGAGGGACGCGTGGCGCGGGCGCGCGCCGAGTTCGACTTCATCGCCGGGGAGCTGGCGTCCGCCTTTGGCCTGGGCGGCCGCGGTCGACGGGCCGGCAGCCCGATCGAGCGCGCCCGGAAGGCGGTCGCCTCGCGAATTCGCTTCAGCCTCGCGCACATCGCGCGCGTGCATCCCGCGCTGGCCAGCCACCTCCGTCGGTACATCCGGACCGGCACGGTCTGCAGCTACGTGGTGCCCGACGAGCCCGTGCGCTGGAGGGTGTGAGGGCGATAGCCGCCTCGGGCCGCGCTCCCGTCCCGGGACACGCCCGCGCCTCTGGCAATTGCTACACGGTTTCTAGCGCCTCCAGGTCAGGGCCTCTCGCCCTCAGGCGAGGCCCTCGAAAGGGAGGATATCTCATGCGAGCGGGACTCCAAAGCATCGCAATCGCCGTCGTGGCGCTGGCACTCGTGCAGGCGACGGCAAGTCGGGCGGCGCCGGATCGTGGCACCCTGGTGTGCACGTGGGGTGGCACCCCGGACGCGCCCACCGGCGTTATAACATTCAGCCCGGGCGTCACGGACTTCCCGTCGACGGAACCTATCGAGTTCACGGCGACCGGCGAGCTCGGCGGGGGTGAAGGGTGCACGGGGGTGCTCACCTTCCGCGGCGTGGCCGACCCCGGCACGTCCTGCTTGGTCGGGATGCCGCTCCACGCCACCGCGACGGGGTTTCCCCCCATCGCGTACGTCGAAGGCACGATCGGCGTGGTGGGCACCGCCCCGATCGTCTTGTATGACCGCGACGGCAACGTCGTCGGGTCAGAGCAAGCACAGTTCCTCACCGACATACTCAACGACTCGGACTGCAACACGCCCGAGGGCCTCACTCGCGCGTACTGGAGCGACACCCTCGAGCTGTTCGCCGTACCCTGACCACCGATAGCTGAAGCGCGCCCGACGGCTCGCTGTGCACGCGAATCGTGACGCCAGGAGGGGTTTCCGAGCGGCTGCGTCGACCACCTGGCCGAGGGCGAGTAGCGTTGGCACCGCCCGTCCTCTTGCAGTTCCGCTTCTCGCACTACAACGAGAAGGCGCGCTGGGCGCTCGACTGGAAGGGCATCGCGCACGTGCGCCGCTCGCTCCTGCCCGGCTTCCACGTCCCGCGCGTCCTCTGGATGACGGGGCAGAAGGCGCTGCCGGTCCTCGTGCTCGACGGCGAGACGATCCACGACTCGACGCGCAGAATCGAGCGCCTCGAGCGCCTGCGGCCCGAGCCGGCGCTCTACCCGGCCGACGCGACCGACCGCCGCCGGGCGCTCGAGCTCGAGGACTTCTTCGACGAGGAGCTCGGCCCGCACGTGCGGCGCGCGCTCTTCCACGAGCTCCTGCCGGAGACCGAGTTCGCGGCTGCCGCCTTCACGCTGGGGTACGGGCCGGTCACGCAACGCCTCTACCGCGCCCTCTTCCCCGCCCTCCGAGTGGTGATGAAGGCCGACATGAAGATCGACGCCGGCAGCGCGGCGCGGAGTCGCGAGAAGGTGCTCGCGGCGCTCGACCGTCTCGAGGCCGAGCTTCGGCCCTCCGGCTATCTGGTCGGCGACCGCTTCAGCGTCGCCGACCTGACCGCCGCCGCGCTCCTCGCGCCAGTGGTACTCCCGCCCGAGTTCCCCTATCGGCCCCCGGGCCCGCTGCCCGCGCCGGTGACGCGCTGGCGTGACGCGCTGGTGAGCCGGCCCGTGTGCCGCTGGGCCGCCGAGATGTACCGGCGGCACCGGGGCCGGTCGGCGGAGATCGGGGCGTGACCCGCCCAGTGTTCGCGCTTGCCGAACGATGAGGTGCCTGCGCTCGAGTGTAAGCGCATCCTGCATGCGCGCCGCGCTCCTGTCGCGGGGCGAAACCTGTCCTCTGGCAGATGCTATACGGTTTCTGGCGCCTTCAGGTCAGGGGCCGCCACCCGACCGGCGAGGCCCTCGAAAGGGAGGATATCCGAATGAGACACGAACGATGTTTGGCAGCATTCCTCGGCGTCCTGCTGTGGGGCGCGACAGGTCGTGCGGACATCACCATGACGACGCCCTACGACTACGACCATCCGCCGAAGCCGGGGACGGAGCGAGGCACCTACATGGCGGCGGCCTCGGGGTCGTTCGGCCCCGATTGCTTCTTCACCTTCATCGGGACGGCCAAGTACCTCCCGAACCCCGACGGCTCCGGTGGCAAGCATTGCACGAAGGGCAACGTCGAGCTGAGCGGGAGCGGCCCCGGCTGCGCGTTCAAGCCCTACGAGACCATGCCGGTGGTCACCGAGACTGACTACACCTACAACGGCGATGGCACCTTGTGTGAGCGCGTCAGATTCGTCGGTGGACCGCTCGCTGGGACGGAGTTCCCCTTCCACACCTACGTCGACCCGAATGGCAGGTGGGTGTTCCCCACGACGCAAGACATCGCGTACCCCTGCCCCAACGCCGCTTCCAACATCACGGGGATCAACAGCCAAGGACCGGGTTTCAAGATCGGGGCCTTCGGCGACGATCCGGCGGGGTCGGGCCAGCTGCCCTGTACTAATCCCTGAGGGCTCTGGCCCCCGGGGGGCGAGACATCGCAGCGGCCGGCGGCGGTGGTCGGGCGCCGCGGGTCGCCCGCGACTCAGCGACTTCTCGCCTTGCGATGCGCCCCGGTTGCGGCGAGCACAGCGATCCTCCGCGGAGCCCTCTAGAGCAGCTTGCCAGACGGTTTCTAGCGCCTCCCAGTCAGGGGCTCCGCGGCCTCCGCATGGACGAAGCCCTCGAGAGGAGACAACTCGATGCCCGCCCTGGCGCAAGTGCTCGGGGCCACGTCCCGACTGTGCCCCGACTGTGCCCGCACCCAGCCCATCTCCGCCCATCTCACATCGCGGCGACCGGTTGCCGGTCCCGTCCTCACGGGGCTCGGATGGTTTCAGACGGGCTGCGTGAGTGCGGTCCTCAGGCTTCGAACCTGCAGGTCGCCCGTTCGAATCGGGCCGGGCGCGCTAGCGAGAGCCGGCGGCTTTCCGCGGGCTTCAGGTTCTACGGATTCTTCAGCCACAGCCAGCGGGTGCGCTCGGAAGGTGGGCCGCCCGGCGCCGGCGAGCTGACGCCAGGCCTGCCGCCGGCCCGTGTCGACGGCGCGCTCGACACGGGCCGGCGGCTTGTGTCATCGGATGGTCCACACGTATGGCGCGCCCTATCGTTCGTTACGCCACGACGGCCGATGGGTTCGAGATCGCCTACCAGGTGCTGGGCGCCGGCCCGCTCGACGTCGTGATCGTTCCCGGGAGCGTCTCGAACCTCGACCGGAACGCCGACTACCCGTTCTACGCTGGCTACCTGCGACGTTTCCCCCGCTTTGCCCGCACGATCCTGCTCGACAAGCGGGGCGGCGGCGTGTCGGACCGCGAGGTCGGCAGCGGCAGCCCGGAGAACCGCATGGACGACGTGCGGGCGGTGCTGGACGCCGTCGGCTGCCAGCGGGCGGCGCTGCTCGGTCAGCTCGACGGCGGCCCGATCGCGATCCTGTTCGCGGCGACCTTCCCCGACCGGGTCTCGGCGCTCGTTCTCATCGAGACCGCGGCGCGGAGGCTCCAGGCATCCGACTACCCGGAGGGACTCTCCCCCGACGAGGCGGAGGCGGCGTTCTCGAACTTCGCGACCACCTGGGGGACCGGCCGCCGGCTGCTCCCCTACACGACGGACGCCCCGGACGAGGCGGCGGCTCTCGACGCGCTCGCCGTCCTCGAGCGGAGCGTCGGCACGCCGCGTTCGATGCGGCGCTACCAGGAGGTCATGGATGCCGTGGATGTACGCTCGGCGTTACCGCTGGTCGAAGCGCCGACGCTGGTGATGCATACGCGCCGCTTGGCGCGGTTCCCGCACACCCTCACCCGTTACCTCGCGGACCACATCCGCGGCGCGCGCTACGTCGAGATGCCGGTGGGTGTCGGCAGCTGGGACGTGGCGAAACAGGATGTCTACATCGACGTCATCGAGGAGTTCCTCACCGGACAGCGGCCTCCTGTCGCCGACGTCGACCGCGTGCTTGCCACCGTGCTGTTCACGGACATCGTTGACTCGACCCGGCACGCGGCCGACCTGGGCGACCATCGCTGGCGCGGCCTGCTCGACGCACACGACGCATGCGGCATGGCCGAGGTCGAGCGCTTCCGGGGCCGCGTCGTCAAGCGGACGGGCGATGGCCTGCTCGCCAGATTCGACGGCCCCGCTCGTGCAATCCGCTGCGCGCAGGCGATCGTGGCCGCGGCGCGCGGCCTCGGGCTCGAGGTGCGCGCGGGTCTGCATACCGGCGAGGTCGAGCCGCGCCACGACGACCTGAGCGGCCTCGCCGTCCACATCGGGGCCCGCATCGGTGCCCTCGCAGGCGCCGGTGAGGTGCTCGTCTCGGGGACTGTCCGCGATCTTGTTGTCGGCTCGGGACTCGAGTTCGACGAGCGCGGCGAACACGAGCTGCGCGGCATCGACGGCCGCTGGCGGCTGTTCGCGGTACGCCCGGAGCGTGGTACGCGCGCATAGTTCTGCGCGTGACGTCGTTTCTGGAGGCCTCGGCGATCGTGGCGCAGATCGAGGCACGCCGACGCGATGGCCCTTGCCGGCGGCAGCGCACGACGTGCTACGCTCGACCGCGCCCGCCGGAGGGCCTGGGGGCCAGGGATGCGAGCACCTACTGCGCCAACGGGTGCAGGAGCAGACTCACGCCTTCGTGCGTGAGCCAGTCGCGATATACCCAGGATGGGAAGATCGTCGGCCGTGTCCGTGGGCCAGTAAGGGTCGACGAGGCAACCGCGCGCGTGGAGTTCTCGACGATCATCCGTGCCGAGGAGTTCGACAAGGGCCGAATCGACGACCGGGGTCAGCCAACAGGCCGGACGCTAGAGCAGGGCCGCGCAACGTCAAGCTGCTAGGTCACGCGCCCAGCCGCATGGCAGAGTTCAGAAACCGCTGGCGCGCGCTCTGCCCCACGATTCGCGCCTTGTGCGTGTTCCTTCTGCTGAACGGTGTCGGCCTGAATCTTCTGCTCGCAGCGCTGCCGTGGACGCCAGGGCGGAAGACGGTCTTCAACTACACAGCCCGCACGGTGATGGCCAACGGCGGGACCGACTCGTGGGGGCAGATGGCGACCGCCATGGCGGAGTTCAGGGCTCGTCCCGAGGGGGAGCTCTACCACCACGTATTCCTCCGCCGACACATTCGGTTCCCCTATCCGCCCACGAGCCTCCTCCTGACGGATGCGACCGAGCACCTGGGGCTCGGATTCGCATTCCTGAACCTCGTGTCCGCGATGGCCGTCCTCGCGACGATGGCCGTCGTGGCCGTGCTCTTGACCGGCGGGTTCGAAGACAGAGCGTCGATCGGGTTGAATCGCGCGGACCGCAACGCGCTCTTTGTCGTTGCGGTTGTCTCCACGCTCACATTCTACCCGATCGTCAAGGGGTTCGCGCTCGGGCAGATTCAGACGTGGATCAATTTGGCGCTGGGCCTCGTGCTCTGGCTGTGGATCTCAGGAAGAGAGCGCAGTGCTGGAGTCCTGGCAGCGGTCACTGCCGTGCTCAAGCCGCACTACGGATTCCTGCTTCTCTGGGCGGCCTCGCGCCGCCGCTGGACCTTCTGTATCTCGTTCGGCGGAACGATCTTGCTGACTGTCCTGGCCTCTCTCTGGGTATTCGGCCTCGCCAACCATCTCGACTACCTCTGGATGCTCTCCCACGTCTCTCGACACGGCGAGAGCTACTTCGCCAACAACGCGGTCAACGGGTTCCTGCACCGGCTCCTGTTCAACGGGGAGAATCTGGAATGGCACGAGGACCGATACCCGCCCATGAACGAATGGGTCGTTGGCGGGACCCTGGTGGCCTCCGCCACGCTCGTGGCCCTTTGCCTTGTTTGGCGTCGCCGTGAGGCCGACGCGGGTGGAATCGTCGACCTCATGAGCGCCGTGCTCACCTGCGTGATGGCGTCCCCTGTGGCGTGGGAGCACCACTATGGCATCCTGCTGCCGATCTATGCAGTACTCCTTCCGAAAGTGCTCCGCCCACCAAGGGCACCGGTCGTGTGGCTGGCCGTTTCCTACGTGCTGACGAGCAACTACTTCGGCGTGACGACGCTTGCGGCTGGCACATGGCTCAACTTCGTCCAATCCTCGCTGCTGTTCGGTGCTGCCATGGTCCTGGTTTGCCTCTACCGATCGCGCTCGTGGCAGGCGCTAGGCTCCTCATGACAGTCGGTGAAGGC
>Ga0137361_10001366_pt1 | contig 15062 bp, 12 predicted proteins | sample Mad1_80_16metaG_FD_104923 | JGI IMG/M metagenome (GOLD analysis project Ga0137361, IMG submission 104923) | Vadose zone soil microbial communities from Angelo Coast Range Reserve, California, USA - Mad1_80_16 metaG | ecosystem: Environmental > Terrestrial > Soil > Vadose zone | place: USA... | reverse complement strand
CCCCGAGGCGACGCCGGAGGAGGAGGCGGCCGAGCGCGACGAGACGCGGCCGCGGACCGAGCTGAACGAGAACCTCTTCCGCAACGTGGACGAGCTCGAGCTCTCCGTCCGCGCCTCGAACTGTCTGAAGACCGCCAACATTCGGACCATCGCCGATCTCGTGCAGAAGACCGAGGCCGAGCTCCTGAAGACGAAGAACTTCGGCAAGAAGTCGCTCAACGAGATCAAGACGATCCTCGGCGAGATGGGCCTCTCGCTCGGCATGCGCCTCGACCCCGAGGAGCTCGAGCGCCTGCGCGCCCAGTACGAGCGGGCGTACGAGAGCTAGGGCATCGGAGGGGGGCTTTGCCCCCATTCTCGATCGGAGGGGGCCCCGACCGCCCCCTCCGAGACCTCCCCCAGGACTCGATTGCGCGGGCCAAGCCCGCGGAAGCAAAACCCTCGATCGAAGGCCTTTGGATTGACGCGGGCCGATGGCTCGCGGTATCCTCTCGATGGATCCATTCTGGTACCAATTTGGATACACCACGATGGCGACGCTGACGGTCAAGAACGTCCCCCAGCCACTGGTCCGCCGTCTCAAGGCGCGGGCGACCCTGCACCGGCGGAGCCTCAACCGCGAGGTCATCGCGTGCCTCGAGGTGCTCGCCCAGGCGGCTCCGGTGGACGCCGAAGCCCTGCTCGCGCGCGCGCGCGAGGTGCGTCACACGCCGGCGGGTGGGCGTCTCACCGATCGGGTGCTGGCGCGACTCAAGACCGCCGGGCGTGCGTGATCGTCGTTGACACGAATCTGCTCGTGTATCTGTACGTGAGCGGGCAGAACACGGCGCAGGCAGAAACGGTGCTGGTCCGGGATCCGGTGTGGGTGGCCCCGCTGCTCTGGCGCTCGGAATTCCGCAACGTTCTGGCGTGCCTGGTGCACCGGCGCGGGCTCGGCCTCGACGACGCCGTCCGCATCGCGCATGAGGCCGAGCGCAGGATGGCGGGCGGAGAGTACACCGTCGCGTCCCAGCAGGTTCTCGGGCTCGCGGCGCGTTCGGGGTGCTCCGCCTACGACTGCGAGTTCGTGGGGCTGGCTCGGGATCTTCGGGTGTCGTTCGTCACCGGCGACCGACAGATCCTCGCCGCCTTCCCGTCCACGGCGATCTCGCCCACAGCGTTCGTCACCCGGCGCTAAAAGCGCGCCCGAGTCACCGCCGTTCCGGCGCGGGCTCCGCCCGCGCAACCGGTGTGTGGGCGTGGCCGCCGCGAGTGACCGGTGGGGGGTGTCGGGGAGCAGCGCCCCTCCCCCTGACGTTGACTAGAGCGCCAGGCGGGTCTTGATCCGGTCGACCGCCTCCTCCGTCTCGTTGCGCCGGCCGAATGCGGTCAGTCGCACGTAGCCCTCGCCGCTCGGCCCGAACCCGGCACCCGGCGTGGTGACGACGTGCGCCTGGCCGAGGAGCCTGTCGAAGAAGTCCCACGAGCCGAGCCCCCGGGGCGTCTTGACCCAGATGTACGGCGCGTTCTTCCCGCCATAGGCCCTGAGCCCCGCCGCCTCGATCCCCTCCCGGATGATCCGGGCGTTCTCCATGTAGAAATCGATCGCCGACCCGACCTCGCGGCGCCCCTCGTCGGTGTAGACGGCGGCGGCCCCGCGCTGGACGATATAGGGCACGCCGTTGAACTTCGTCGACTGGCGCCGGAACCAGAGCGCGTTGAGGCTCACCGGCTGGCCGGCGCCGTCGCGGCCCATGAGGCCCTTGGGCACGACGGTGAACGCGCATCGCGTCCCGGTGAAGCCCGCCGTCTTCGAGAAGCTGCGGAATTCGATCGCGACGTCGCGCGCGCCCTCGATCTCGTAGATGGAGTGTGGGATCTCCGGGTCGCGGATGTAGGCCTCGTACGCCGCGTCGTAGAGGAGCACCGCGCCCTCGCGCCGTGCCCAGTCCACCCAGCGTTTGAGCCCCGCACGCCCGAGGACGGCCCCGGTGGGGTTGTTCGGGAAGCACAGGTAGATGAGGTCCACGTGGCGCTCGGGGAGCGGCGGCTCGAAGCCGTTCTCCGCGGTGCAGGGCAGGTAGACGACACGGTCGTAGCGGCCGTCGTCGCGCGCCGCGCCCGCCCGCCCCGCCATCACGGTGCTGTCCAGGTACACGGGGTAGATCGGGTCGATGACGGCGACGACGCAGTCGGCGGCGAAGATCTCCTGGATGTTCGCCGAGTCGCTCTTGCCCCCGTCGCTCACGAAGATCTCGTCGGGCGCGACCGTGACGCCGCGCTCGCCGAAGTCGTGCTTGGCGATCAGCTCGACGAGGAAGTCGTACCCCGTCTCCGGGCCGTACCCCTTGAACGTCTCGGCCCGCGCCATCTCGTCCACCGCGGAGTGCAAGGCTTTGACGACCGCGGGTGCCAGCGGACGAGTGACGTCGCCGATCCCGAGGCGAATGAGCCCGGCACCCGGGTGATCGTTCTGGAACTCCCTCACACGCCGCGCGATCTCCGAGAAGAGATAGCTCGACCGGAGCTTCAGGTAGTGGTCGTTGACTCTCGCCATGGCGCTCGATTCTAACAAATCGCCTCGGGGTCGAGGCAGAAGCGGTCGGTCGCCCGCGCGGCCCAGCGGGTGACCGTGAGCGTCCGGCCGTCGGTCTCGAAGATCACCGCGCCGTCGCGGTCCGTCCGGTAGAGGCGCGCCCCCGCCGCTGCCAAACGCTCGAGCACGCCGGGATCGGGGTGGCCGTACGGATTGCGCGGGCCCACCGAGATCACGGCGATCGCCGGGCCGACGGCGCCGAGGAACGCGGGGGTGCTCGACGTGCGCGACCCGTGGTGCGCGACCTTGAGGACGGTCGCGGCGAGCGGCGACCTCGTGGCGACGAGGGCCTGCTCGCGCGCGGCCTCGATGTCAGACGCGAGCAGGAACGACGCGAGCCCGTACTCGACGCGCAGGACGATGGCCTCGTCGTTCCGCCCGCGCCGTGACCGGGCGGCGGGGCTCCAGGCGCCCTTCTCGACCGCGCTAGCCGTCAGCCCGTAAGCCGAGGTCTCGGGCGGCGCAGAGGGCCGGGCAACCCCCAGACGCAACGGGTCTCGAAGGGCACCCGGAGCCCCGCCGCCGACGTCTCCGCGCGGGCCGAGGAGCGAGATCATAGCGCCGGCGATCCAGTGCGGGCCTCGCGCGAGCGTTTCGGCCTCCAGCCCTGGCGCGACGCCGAAGCGGCGGCGGATCGATTCCATGCCACCGGCGTGGTCGGCGTCTTGGTGGGTGGCGATCGCGCCTGCGAGCCGCAGGTGTCCACGGTTCCACAGGAATGGCGCCACCACGCGCGCGCCGGCGTCGAGCCGCATCGGGCCTCCCGTGCCCGCGTCCACGAGCAGCACGCGGCCGTCGGGCGCCTCGACGACGATCGCGTCGCCCTGGCCGACGTCGAGGACGATGACGCGCAGGCGGCCGTCGGGGGGCCGGAGCAGAGGCCACACCGCGACGGCGACGGCGAGCGCGAGCAGGATGAGGGCCGCCGCGCCGCTCGGTCCCCCGACGTGAGGCCGCTCGGCACGAAGCCGCCACCAGACGAGCCCCAGCGCGAGGGCTCCCGCGTAGAAGGCGATGGCGACCCCGTGGGGCGCCGGCAGGTACACGACCGCCCCGGGCACCGCGGCCGCGAGCGCGACCACGGCGCGGAGAGCGAGCAGAACTGGCCAGACCGCGTCGAAGCCGATCTGGGCTGCGCCCGCGCTCAGGAAAGAGGCAGCGACCGCGAGGAGCCCCGCGACCGTGGCCACGCCCGCCAGGGGCACGACCCCGAGGTTTACGACGACGCCGATCGTCGAGAGCTGGTTGAAGTGGGTGAGGGTGATCGGCAGAACCGCGAGCTGGGCCGCCGCGCTGACAGCGATCGCGCCGGCGATCACGCCGCGCGGCATCGGCGCCGCTACGATGCCGGCGGTCGCGGCGAAGGAGAGCTGAAAGCCCGGGTCGAGCAGGTCACCCGGGCGGATGGCGAGGATCGCCAGCGCGGCGAGGGCGAGGCTGTTGGTGACCGAAGCCTCCCGCTCGAGGAGCAGCGCCGCGAGAACGAGCACCGCCATGACGACGGCGCGCAGCACCGAGGGCTCGGGCCCGACGACCGCTGCGAAGCCGACGACGACGACGATCGCGGCGACCGTGGACACGCGGCGGCCGACGCGGGCGAGCCGGCAGAGGGCGAGCACCGCCGCGGCGAGCAGCACGACGTTGAAGCCGGACACCGCGAGGACGTGATAGACGCCGGCGCGGCGGAAGCCCTCGTCGAGCTCGGGTGGCAGGGCGGTCCGCTCGCCCAGCAGGAGCCCCGCCAGCAGCGCCGCGGAGGTGCGTGGCAACGCCTGGGAGATCGCCGCCACCGACGCGCGCTTGATCCGCTCGGGCCAAGGCGGCGCGGGGTGATCGACCGGCGTGAGGCGGTCGGCGCGCGCCGTTGCCGTGACGCGGATGTCCTCGCGCTTGAGGTGCTCAGCGTAATCGAACGTCCCGGGATTGCGGAAGCCGAGCGCGGGGTGGAGGCGCAGCTCGGCCGTGATCCGCTGGCCGAGGACGAGCGGTGGCGCCACGCCGTACACGGTCGCCTGGATCCGTCCCGAGCGCTCGAGGCCGTCGACGCGCTCGACCTCGATGAGGAGACGGACGCGATCGGGGGCCCACCAGACCGGCTCGGCGACGAGCCGCCCATCCACGTGCGCGGTCCGCGGCAGATCGAGGCGGGCGACGTGGCCGGGTGGCAGGGGCGCCTCGATTCCATGAAGGGCGCCGACGGCCGCGACGCCGACGAGGAGCAAGGCCGTCGCCCCGGACGTCCGGCCCCTGAGGAGGAGCGCGCCGGTGCTCGCGAGCGCTGCGAGCCACGTCGTCCAGGCCACGTCCGGACGCGCCCAGGGGGCGAGGCCCACGCCGGCGGCGAACGCGATCGCGACGGGAGCGAGCGGCATCGCGCGCCATGGCATGGAAGCCCCGTCAGCGGGTGACCGTCACGAGCCGTCGGAGCCGCTCGATCGTGCGGCGGCTCACGCCGCCCACGTGGTGGAGATCGTCCACCGCGGCGAATGGTCCGTCGGCCTCGCGCGCCTGGACGATTCGCGTCGCCAGCACGGGCCCGATGCCGGGAAGCTGCGTCAGCTCGGCGACGTCCGCGCGATTGAGGTCGATGCGCGCGGCGCGCGACGTCTGTCGCGCCGACCGCGGCGTCGCTCGTGGGTGCCCGCGCTCGGGGGATGCCGGGAACCGCGCCGGCGGCGCGAGTGAGCCCGCGGGCGGCGGGGTCCGATCGAACTGCTCCAGCCGCTCGACGACATCGGGGTGAGCGCGGCGCCAGTGACCGACGGCGAGGCCGAACCCCGCGGCGCTGAGGAGGACGAGCAGCACGATCAGCTGATGGCGCGAGTAGAGCGTCATGCGCCGACGATCCCACGCCGCGGCGCGCGTGACTAGAGTCGAAAATTTTATACAGGAGTTGACAGCGAGGTGATGCTGGTGTCTCCTGAGGCGCGTCAGATTCTGGCCCAGGAGGTCTCCATGGTCTCACTCACTGTCAACGGCAAAGCGCAGCGGGTCGACGTCCAGCCCGAGATGCCTCTCCTGTGGGTGCTCCGGGAGACGCTTGGCCTGACCGGAACCAAGTACGGGTGCGGCATGGCGCTCTGCGGCGCGTGCACGGTCCACCTCGATGGCGCGCCCGTGCGCGCGTGCGTCACGCCGGCCTCGGCCGCCGCCGGCAAGCGCGTGACCACGATCGAGGGCCTTTCGGACAAGGGTGACCACCCCCTGCAGCGCGCGTGGACGGAGGTGGACGTGCCCCAGTGCGGTTACTGCCAGCCGGGGCAGATCATGTCGGCCGCGGCCCTCCTGGCCAGCAAGCCCTCCCCGACGGACGCCGACATCGACGCCGCGATGGCGGGCAACATCTGCCGCTGCGGGACCTACCAGCGCATCCGGGCCGCGATCCATCAGGCGGCGGCGCTCCAGAAAGGAGGCGCGCGATGAAGACGCTCGTCTCCCGACGCGCGCTCCTCAAGGGCGGCCTCGCGGTCGGCGCGGGGCTCACGATCGGTTTCCCGCTCCCGCGTCGCCGGTCCGACGCGCTCGCGCAGACGCCGGGTGTGTTCGCGCCGAACCAGTGGCTCCGGATCGATCGCGACGGCGTCGTGACGATTATCAACTCGGTCCCCGAGATGGGGCAGGGCTCGCTGACCACGACGCCCATGATCATCGCCGATGAGCTCGACGTCGACCTCGACCGGGTCCGCGTCGAACAGGCGCCCGCCAATCCCGCGCTCTTCAAGAACCCTGTCACGGGCGCCCAGTCCTACGGTGGAAGCCGCGGCGTCCGCGACCACCTGGCGATGTGGCGCAAGGCCGCCGCAGGGGCGCGCGAGATGCTGATGCAGGCCGCCGCCAACGAGTGAGGGGTGCCGGTCGAGAGCGTGGAGACGGAGCCGAACGAGGTGGTCCACAAGCCGACCGGACGACGGCTCCTCTACGGCCAGCTCGTGGACCGTGCGCAGCAGCTGCCCGTGCCGCAGGACCCGAAGCTCAAGACTCCCGACAAATTCCGCTACATCGGCAAGCACGTGCGCCGGCGCGACACGCCCGAGAAGATCACCGGCCGCGGCGTCTACGGGGTCGACGTGGTGGTCCCGGGGATGCTCGTCGCCTCGATCGAGCGCTGCCCCGTCTTCGGCGGCAAGGTGAAGAGCTTCGACGCGACAGCCGCGAAACAGGTGAAAGGCGTCAAGCACGTCGTCCAGGTGTCGAACGGCATCGCCGTGGTCGCCGACGGCTTCTGGTCGGCCTCCCAGGGGCGCAAGGCGCTCCGGGTGACGTGGGACGAGGGACCGACCGCTCAGGTGTCGAGCGCGATGATCACGCGCGAGTACGAGGCCGCCGCCAGACAGCCGGGTCAGGTCGCGCGGAACGACGGCGACGCCGAGAAGGCGCTCGCCGCAGGCGGGCGCGTGCACGAGGCGGTGTACCAGGTGCCGTTCCTCGAGCACGCGTGCATGGAGCCGATGAACGCGACGGCGCAGGTGACGCCCGACGCCTGCGTGATCTGGGCGCCGACGCAGAACCCTGGAGGCACTCAGGCGACGGGCGCGCGCCTCACCGGGCTCCCGCCCGAGAAGGTCACCGTGCACACGACGCTGCTGGGCGGCGGGTTCGGCCGGCGCGGCGAGCAGGATTTCATCGTGGACGCCGTCGAGACGGCGAAGGCCGTCGGCGCGCCCGTGAAGGTCATGTGGACGCGCGAGGACGACCTGACTCACGGCTTCTACCGTCCCGCAACGTACAACCTCTTCCGGGCGGCGCTCGACGCCAACGGCATGCCCGCCGCGTGGTTCACGCGGATGGTGGGGCCGGGCATTCTGATCCAGAAGGGGCGCGCGAAGGCGGGCGAGATCGACGCCGCCGCGGTAGAAGCGGTGCGCAACATGCCCTACGACGTCCCGAATCTCCGCATCGAGTGGACTAACAAGGACTTCGGTATCCCGCTCGGGTTCTGGCGCTCGGTCGGCCCGTCGCAGAACGGGTTCATCATCGAGAGCTTCATCGACGAGCTGGCCCACTTGGCCGGCAAGGATCCGTACGAGTACCGGCGTGCGCTGCTCGGCAAGTCGCCCCGCCACAAGGGGGTGCTGGAGCTGGCCGCGACCAAGGCGAACTGGGGGGCGCCGCTCCCGTCCGGGCGCGGACGCGGCATCGCTGTCGTATTCTCCTACGGCAGCTACGCCGCCACGGTGGCCGAGGTGTCGGTCGCCCCGGACGGGGCCGTCCGCGTCCACCGGCTCGTCGCCGCCATCGATCCCGGCATCGCGGTCAATCCCGACCAGGTCAGGGCGCAGATGGAAGGGGGCGCGGTGTACGCGCTCACGGCCGCGTTCTACGGCCGGATCACGATCGACCGCGGTCGTGTGCAACAGTCCAATTTCCACGACTATCCGATGCTCCGCATCAACGAGATGCCGGTCGTCGAGCCGCACATCCTGGACTCCGGCGAGGCGCCGGGAGGCCTCGGCGAGCCCGGCGTGCCGAGCGTGGCGCCCGCCGTCTGCAACGCGATCTACGCGGTGACGGGCAAGCGCGTTCGCGCGCTTCCGATCGACCGTGCCCAGCTGAAGCGCGCGTGACCCGCAAGGGCGGGTGACCCGCATTGGCGGTCACCCGCCCACCTCGTCGATGGAGCGCCCCCGCGCGCGGGCCTTCGGCAGCCTCCGGTCGCGGAACGTCCGTCTCTTTCTCGGTGGCCAGTCCGTGTCGCTGGTCGGCACCTGGGTCCAGCAGGTGGCGATGGGCTGGCTCGCCTATCGGCTGACGGGCTCGCCACTCCTGCTCGGCGTCCTCGCCGCCGCGGGCCAGCTCCCCTCGCTCCTCTTGATGCCCATCGCGGGGGGGCTCAGCGACCGGTGGAGCCGTCACAGGATCCTCGTCGTCACGCAGAGCCTCGCGATGGCGCTGACGCTGGTCCTGGCAGGGCTGGCGCTGGCGGGTGTGGTCACCGTCTGGCGCCTGGTCGCGATCGGCGCCCTCCTCGGGGTCGTCGGCGCCCTCGACGTCCCGGCCCGCCAGGCCTTCGTCGCCGACATCGTCGAGAGTCGGGACGACGTCGGGAACGCGGTCGCCCTGCACGCGTCGGTCACGAACGCGGCGCGACTGATCGGCCCCTCGATCGGCGGCGCCATCGTCGCGCACGCCGGTGAGGGGGTATGCTTTCTCGTGAACGGCGCGAGCTACGCGGCGGTCCTCCTGGCGCTCGGGGCGATGCGCGCAGCGCCGGAGGTCCCGGCGCGGACCGCGACGCCGATCCTCCGTGGGCTCCACGAGACCGCGCGCTACGCACGCTCGACCCGGCCGATCGCGGCCATTCTAATGTTGGTGGCCCTCGTCACTCTGCTGGGTCGTCCGTACACCGTGCTGCTTCCCGTGTTCGCGTCGGAAGTGCTCCACGGCGGCCCGGAGACCCTCGGCTGGCTGATGGCGGCGTCCGGCTGCGGCGCGCTCGTCGGTACGCTCGTCCTGTCGGGCCAGCGCTCGCTCGGTCAGTCGGCGGCCACGATCACGGTCGGAGCCGCCGTGGCCGGCAGCGCGCTCGCCTTGTTCGCGCTCTCCGACGCGCTCTGGCTGTCGCTCGCCCTGCTGTTCGTCACCGGATTCGGCGTGATGGTCCAGCTCGCCTCGAGCAACGCGCTGATCCAGACCATCGTCGCGGACGACCGGCGCGGGGGCGTGATGGGCCTCTACACGATGGCGTTCGTCGGTCTCGCACCGGCCGGCACGCTGCTGGCGGGGACGCTCGCGGCGAGCCTCGGCACCGCGCGCATGGTGCTGCTGGGCGGGCTCGGCTGCCTCGCGGGATCGCTCGCGTTCGGCCGCCGGTGCCGTGGACGCCGAGCGTCGGAGTGAGCGCCGTTCGAGCGCCGGCTTGGCCGGCGCGCTCGAGTTCCGGGGGTTCGCTCCCTCGCGGGAGCGCTTCCCCCGGCCTCGGAGGGGGCCGTCGAGGCCCCCTCCGATTGGTTGGCTACGCCTTCTGCTGGATCGCCGTGAGCACGCGCTCGGCCGTGAGCGGCGCGCTCCGCACCCGCGCGCCGGTCGCCGCGAAGATCGCGTTCGAAAGCGCGGGGAGGATCGTGGTCGTGCCGGGCTCGCCGAGGCCCGTGGGGTACTCGGTTGACGGGACGACATGCACTTCGACTTCGGGCACGTCGCTCATCCTCAATACCTGGTAGTCGTGGAAGTTCGACTGCTCGAGCGCCCCGTTCTTCACGGTGCCCCGCTCCTTCAGCGCGTTCGAGAGGCCGAAGAGCAGCGAGCCCTCGATCTGCGAGCGGGCGCCGTCGGGGTTGACGACGATGCCGCAGTCCACCGCGCAGACGATCTTCCGCACCTTCACCGCGCCGCTCGCCGGGTCCACCTGCGTCTCCACCACGCTCGCCGTCCACGTCGGCGACTTCCGCTCCTGCGCGGTCACGCAGGCGACCCCGCGGCCCACGTTGGGCGGAAGCGGGGAGTCCCATCCGGCCCGATCGGCGGCGAGCTTCAGCACACGGGCCAGCCGCGGTGCACCGCCCAGCATCGCCAGGCGGAACTGCACCGGGTCGGCCTTGGCCAGGTGGGCCAGCTCGTCGATGAATGTCTCGACGGCGAAGAACGTGTAGTTGGGCGCGACGGCCCGCACGTAGCCGACCGACATTCCCGTCTCGGCCCGGACGGCGCGCACGAACTGGTTCGGGATCTCGTACACGTGGTCGCTGCCGTTGAGCGCGAACTGATCGCGTCCCTTGTCGTCGAGCCCGCCATAGCGTTCGCCGGGATACGCCGCCACCAGCGTGTTCTCCCAGGCGATCACCTTGCCGTCGGCCGAGAGGCCACCGCGCAGCACCTGGAGCGTGGCCGAGCGATAGTAGTCGCGCCGCAGATCCTCCTCGCGCGAGCGAATCAGCTTGACCGGCCGCTTGACCTCCCGCGCGATGAGCGCGGTCTCCAGCATGATGTCGGGCTCGAGCCGGCGACCGAAGCCACCGCCGAGGTAGTGCTGGTGGATGCGGATCTTCGAGGGGTCGACGCCGAGCTTCTTGGAGAGCGCCCCCACGGCCATCGTCTGGAACTGGCTGCCGGTGTAGACGTCGTACGCGCCGCCGTCCAGGCGCACGACACAGTTCATCGGCTCCATCTGCATGTGGGCTACGTAGTCGGTCGTGAAGGTCGCCTCGTGGGTCTTCGCGGCCTGGGCCAGGCCCGCCTTCACATCGCCCTGCTCGACCCAGGAGGGCGCGGTCAGGTCCTCCTTCGCCTTCTTCGCGTACATCTCGAAGATCGACGCGGTGCTGACGCCGGCATTGGGGCCCGGGTCCCAGGAGACCCTGAGCGCGTCACGCGCCCTCACCGCGTTGTCGTAGGTGTCCGCCACCACGGCCACCACGTCGTCGGTCACGACCGTCTGGATCCAGCCCTTCACCTTCCGCGCCCCGGTGTCATCGACGGCCGTATGCTTGCCCCCCTCGCGCGTCGGGGGGTAGGCGACCTTCGCGTAGACCATCCCAGGAAGAAATGTGTCGATCCCGAACTTCGCCTTGCCCGTCACCTTCTCCGGGATGTCCAGGCGCGGGATCCACTTCCCGATGATCCGGTACTGGCTCGGCTTCTTGAGCTCGATCTTCTTGAGGTCTTCCTCGGAGAGGGTCCGCGTGATCGGGACCTTCGCGACGATCTCTCCGTACGGCATCGACCGGCCGGTCGGGAGGTGCCGAATCCGGCCGTCCTCGGCGACGCAGTCCGCGACTGCCACGTTCATCTGCTTGGCGGCGGCCTCGGTCAAGAGCATCCTCGCCCCGGCGCCCGCGCGCGAGAGGGAGTCGAACGTCCAGTTCACCGACCAACTCCCGCCGGTGAGCATGAGCCCGTATTTCGGGTCGTTCATCGGGTAGTCGATGCGAACGTCCTTCCAGTCGGCTTCCAGCTCCTCGGCGACGATCTGGGCGAGCGCGGTGCCGACGCCCTGGCCCATCTCCGCCTTCGTGATGTGCACGGTGATGATCCCGTCCGGCGTGATCGTGAGAGTGGCGTTCGGCTCGAACGCCGCGGCTGCCGATGCCTCTCGAGCGCCCGCGCCCGGGATGGTGAAGCTCAGGGTAAGGCCGGCGCCCGCGACCGCAGTGGTCTTCAGAAAGTCTCGACGGCTGAGCTCGGTCCTCGTGCTCTTCATGGCCTAGACCCCCCGCGCGGCGCGCTTGATCGCGCGCTTGATGCGCAGATACGTGGCGCAGCGGCAGATGTTGCCGGACATCGCGGCCACGATCTCCTCGTCGGTCGGGTTGGGGCTCTTCGCCAGGAGCGCCGCCGCCTGCATGATCTGGCCCGACTGGCAGTAGCCGCACTGCGGCACCTGCTCGGCGATCCACGCCCTCTGGAGGGGATGCTCCCCCTTGGGGTGGAGCCCTTCGATCGTCGTGATCTTCTTTCCGGCGGCCTGGGCGAGGGTCGTCTGGCACGACCGCACCGCCGCGCCGTCGAGGTGGACGGTGCACGCACCGCACTGGGCGATCCCGCAGCCGAACTTGGTGCCGGTCAGCTGCAGCCGCTCGCGGATGACCCACAGGAGCGGTGTCGCGGGATCGGCGTCGACCATGAAGGTCTTGCCGTTGATCAGGAGCTGAGCCATACGCACCTCCCCGGACGTGGCCATCGGCCACGGTGGCAGGCACCCTGCCACAACGCGGACCGGAGCACAAGACCCCTCGCGCAACGGTCCTCGAGCGTCTCGAGTCCATCGCCCTTCGAGCGCGGGCTCCGCCCGCGCAACCCTTCCTGGGGGCGGCTCGGAGGGGGCCGTCGAGGCCCCCTTCGATGAATTAGGGCACGAGGGCCGCGCGCGTGATCGTGGTCGTCTCCCGGTTGTGCCACTCCGAGTCGGCGAACGCCTGATTGATCTTTTCGAGCGGGTACTTGTGCGAGAGGAGCCGGTCGAAGGGGAAGCGCGCCCGGTTGCGCACGAGGAAGTCGATCGCGCGGGGGATGACCCACGGATCGTACTGGATCACGCCCACGATCTTCTTCGACCCCCAGACGAGCAGTGATGGCTCGAGCTCGACCTTCGCGCCGCGGCTGATCGTGCCGATCTCGAGGTACGTGCCGCCCGAGCGGAGCATCTCGATCCCCTCCGGGATGACCTGCGGGAAGCCGACGAAGTCGCAGACGACGTCCGCGCCGCCGCCGCCCGTCCACGTCCGCACGAGCGCGACACGCTCCTTGCGGTCGGCGACCTCCTTGAGGTTGATCGTGTGGTCGGCGCCGAACGCCCGCGCCAGCTCGAGCCGCCCCGGGAGCTGATCGACGACGATCACCGTCGCGGCGCCCATGTCCCGGGCGACCGCCGCCGCCTGGATCCCGAGGCCGCCGGCGCCCTGGATCACGACGCTCCCGCCGAAGGCGAGGCCCGCCCTCCCGAGCCCGAAGATCACCTGCGAGAGGGCGCAGTTCACCGGCGCAACCATCTCGTCGGGCAGCGCGTCGGGGACGAGGAAGAGCGCGCCGCGCGGCCGCAGATAGTAGTACTCGGCGAACGCGCCGTGGAAGTGCGGGAACTCGGACGGCCCTCGCGGCCGCTCGATCTTCGCCGGACACGCCGCGGGCTCGTTGGCGAGGCAGGCGTAGCAGCGCCCGCAGGGGTAGAAGTAGGTGTAGGCGACGCGGTCGCCTTCCCTGAGCGGGCGCCCCAGCGAGTCCGTCTGGACGCGCGCGCCGAGCCGGGACACCCGGCCGGTCATCTCGTGGCCGAAGATCCAGCCGTCGTCGGGCAGGCGCAATGGCGCGTCGCCCCGCCAGAAGTGGAGGTCGGAACCGCACACGTTGGCGAGCGCGACGCGGATGAGGACGGCGTCGGGCTCCACCTCGGGCAGTGGCAACTCCCGGAGCTCGAACGGCTTGCCGGGACCGAAGAAGACCGCGGCCTTGCCCCGGCTCATCGGTTGGCCCCCTTGCCGACCTCGAAGGCGTCGTGGAGGGCGCGGACGGCCAGCTCCGCGTACTTGTCCTCGATGACGCACGAGATCGCGATCTCGGAGGTGGAGATCATCTGGATGTTGATCCCTTCCTTGGAGAGCGTGGCGAACATCTTCGCGGCGACGCCCCCGTGGCTCCGCATGCCGACGCCGACGATCGAGACCTTGGCCACGCGCTCGTCGTGGACGACGCCGAGGGCGCCGATCGACCGCGCGACTTCCTCGAGCGCGACGACGGCGCCGGCGTGGTCGCCGCGCGGCAGGGTGAACGACATGTCGGTGTACCCGTCGCGGCTGATGTTCTGGACGATCATGTCCACGACGATGTTCTTCGCGGCGATCGCGCCGAACGCCTGGGCGGCGATGCCCGGCCGATCGGGGACTCTCAGGATGGAGATCTTCGCCTGGCTCCGGTCGTGCGTGACGCCGGTGACGACCACTTCTTCCATGCCCTGCTCCTCTTTCGTCACGAGCGTGCCGGGGTCCGGCTTGAACGTCGAGCGGACGTGGACGGTCACGCCGTACTTCTTCGCGAACTCGACGGAGCGGGACTGCAGCACCTTCGCGCCGAGGCTCGCCATCTCGAGCATCTCGTCGTACGAGACGCGGGCGAGCTTCTTGGCGTCGGGGACGATGGCGGGGTCGGCGGTGTAGACGCCGTCCACGTCGGTGTAGATCTCGCACACCTCGGCTTTGAGGGCGGCCGCGAGCGCCACGGCGGTGAGGTCCGAGCCGCCGCGACCGAGCGTCGTGATCTCGTCCTCGTCGGACAGCCCCTGGAACCCCGCGACGACGGCGATCTCGCCCGCGTCGAGGGACTGGCGGACGCGCTCGGTGCTGATCTGCGTGATCCGTGCCCGCGTGTGGGCGCGGTCGGTGCGGATCGCCGCCTGGAATCCCGTGAACGAACGCGCCCGCAGCCCTACGGACTGCAGGGCCATCGCGAGGAGGGCGATCGTGACCTGCTCGCCCGTGGCGAGCAGCATGTCCATCTCGCGTGGCTCGGGCGACGGCGACACCTGGTGCGCGAGGGCCACGAGGCCGTCGGTCGTCTTGCCCATCGCCGAGACGACGACGACAAGCTGGTGGCCGGGCGCGCTCGCCGCGACGCGCCGGGCGACGTTCCGGATCTTCTCGTCGTCGGCGACCGACGAGCCGCCGTATTTCTGGACGACCAGCGCCATAGCGTTAGAAATCTACCACGAGCGCGCCCGCAGCAGGCCACCCACGGCGCGACCCAGGCACGCGGTCCTCGCCTGGAATGAATGGTGGCGGAGGAGCGCAGCCGGGTCGCACCTGGCGTCAGGCCACCCACCGACCGCGCCGGCCGCGCGACCTCGCTTGGAGTGGATGGTGACAAGAGGGACGGCGCCGGGTCGCACCTGGTGTCAGGCCACCCATCGACTGCGCCGGCCGCGCGGCCTCGCCTGGAGTGGATGGTGACAAGAGGGACGGCGCCGGGTCGCACCTGGTGTCAGGCCACCCACCGACTGCGCCGGCCGCGCGGCCTCGCCTGGAGTGGATGGTGACAAGAGGGACGGCGCCGGGTCGCACCT
>Ga0137361_10001359_pt1 | contig 15109 bp, 11 predicted proteins | sample Mad1_80_16metaG_FD_104923 | JGI IMG/M metagenome (GOLD analysis project Ga0137361, IMG submission 104923) | Vadose zone soil microbial communities from Angelo Coast Range Reserve, California, USA - Mad1_80_16 metaG | ecosystem: Environmental > Terrestrial > Soil > Vadose zone | place: USA... | reverse complement strand
TTCAGGAATATCGGGAGGGACGGCGCAAAGCCGGCTGTCACCTGGCTTCATAACGGCGCTGCGCCGGGCGCTAAGCGCTGACTATGGTGAGATGCCTGGCTTGGCAGATGGGCGAAAGCTACGTGCTCGGTGCCGTCGCGGCCCAGGGCAGTAGGCGCCGCACGAATCCCTGCTCTGCTGCCGCGCCGCAGGAACTGCCGGGTAGTCTGCGGGAACTTCCGGGATGTTCCGGGCACGTTTTCGCCAACCGCCGGCGTTACCGCCAGCAAGGCCAAGCCACTGAAAAATCGGCGCCCGACGACTGTTGATTTCACGGTGTTTTTCTGCGTTTTCCATTTCGGGCTTGCACATGCCACATGTTGCAGCGATAGAACGGCTTGATATGGGGTTCTTCGATCGGCGTCACGTCATGGGCAAGGCGTTCGGTCCGATACCAGTTGGCCGCGCCGACGACCTTCATATGGTCATGCGGCTGAACTCCCCATGGCCGGCTGCGGCGACGACGCCTGCATGGCCATGGCCATGCGCACCGCGCTTCTAAGGCTCGCGTGGTCGGCTTTGCCGGTCCCGGCGATATCGAAGGCGGTCCCGTGATCCACGCTGGTGCGGATGAAGGGCAGGCCGATGGTGATATTGACCCCTTCCTCGACGCCCAGATATTTGACCGGGATCAGGCCCTGGTCGTGATACTGGGCCACCACCACGTCGAACTCGCCGCGCCGCGCCCGCATGAAGATCGTATCGCCGGCCCAGGGACCGGAGGCCTCGATGCCCGCGGCGCGCGCCTTCTCGACCGCGGGCAGGATGGTCTCCATATCCTCGCGACCGAACAACCCGTTCTCGCCGGCGTGCGGATTGAGCCCGGCGACGGCGACACGCGGTCGTTCGATCCCGAAGCGGAGGCAGGCCTCATGGGCCAGGCGGATCACCCGGAGTTCCGTCTCGACGGTGATCAGCCGGCCGACATCGGCAAGAGGGACATGGATGGTGGCGAGCACGACGCGCAGTTCCTCGTTGGCCAGCATCATGGCGAAATTCTCGGTGCCCGACTGGGCCGCCAAGATCTCCGTATGTCCCGGGTAATCTATGCCGGCGGCCTTCATCGCCTCCTTGTTGAGCGGCGCGGTGACGATGGCTGCGATATTGCCGGCCAGCGCCTCGCGGATCGCTCGTTCGACATAGGCATAGGCGGCGGCACCGGCCCGGGCATCGACCCGGCCGAAGGCGAGATCGGCGGGCAGCGCGCCGACGGGCAGGAGGTCGATGGTGCCGGGCGCCCGCCGCGCCTCATCCGGCCGGTCGATGCGCCGCACCGAGAGGGATGCCCCGACGATACCGACCGCGCGGCGCATGATCGCCACGTCGCCGATCACAACCGCCGGCGGCAGGCCGCCCTCGGCCCAGAGCTTGGCGATGATCTCTGGGCCGATGCCGGCGGGATCGCCCATGGTGAGGGCGACCGGCGGCTTTGGCGTCGCGCTAGAAGGCAATTTCGGCTGTCTTGGCAAGCTCGACGAAGGCGCCGTCGAGAGTCTTGTTGTGATGGGCGACGATTCGCTCCGCCGGCAGCACGCTGGTGTCGAAAGTGGTATGGGCATCGCCAGCCAGGACCACCCGATATCCCAGGGCCACTGCAGCGCGGCAGGCGGAATCGACGCACATTTCCGTTTGCATCCCGGCGATGACGAGCCGGTCGATGCCGGCCTTCCTCAGCTGATCATGGAAGTCCGTGCCATGGAAGGCACTGATATGGCGCTTTTCGACGACAGGCTCGCCCGCCTTGGGGGCGACTGCGGGATGGTGGTGCCAGCCGGGCGACCCCTTGCACAGAATATCCCCGGCCCCGCCGTCGTGCTGAACGTGAAACACGGGGACCCGAGCGGCGCGCGCCCGCGCGAGCAGATCGGCGCAATGCTGCAGCACGTCCTCGCCGCGATGGGGTGCCACGACATCGGTGAACATGCCTTGTTGCATGTCGATGATCACCAGGGCGGTCGGCATTGAGCGCTTCCTCATCTGAGAGACGGACAATCCAACTTGGCGGTAGGAACAGCATAGGCAAAGAGCGGACGGGTAAACAAGCATTCACGCCGCCGGTTCGAGCCGGAGCGACGGGCGATTGGCTATCCTTGCCGCAATCGCAAGCGAAACGGTGCGGGATGGTCGGGTTGGGTGGTGACGACGGCGGCTGGAAGCACCGACCTCGTGCCGATCAGCGCAACTTCAAAATGCCGAATGAGAGTCGCCAGCACGATGGTTGCCTCGGTCAGGGCGAACTGGGCGCCCACGCAGACACGCGGGCCCGTGCCGAAGGGCAGATAGGCCAGGCGCGGTATCGCCGGCGCCCCCTCCAGGAAACGCGAAGGGTCGAAGGCGTCCGGGTTCTGCCAATATCGGCGATGGCGATGCAGAATCCAGGGCGACACCATGGCAAGGGAACCGGCGGGTATCGCGACATCCTGCCAGCGGTCTTCGGCGATCGCCTCGCGCACGATGACAAAGGCGGGGGGATAGAGGCGCAAAGCCTCGCTGACCACGGCGCGGGTATAGGGGAGATCCGTCAGGGCGCGGTCTATCCCACCGGGCGCGAGATCGATTCCGGCTACCTCGTCGGCCAGGCGCTGCTGCTCCGCCGGCGCCGAGGCCAGGAGGTAGAGTGACCAGAACAGCGCCAGGGCCGTCGTCTCATGGCCGGCGACGATGAGGGTCGCCACTTGATCGCGCAGTTGGGCCGGCGAAAAGGCGGCGCCGGTTTCCGGATCCCGTGCCGCCCGCAATACATCGAACAAGTCGCGCGGCGCGCCTTCCAGCGCCACAGCCAGGCGCGCCTCGACGATGCGGTCCATCAGCGCCACCCACTGCCCGCGGAACCGATGGCGGGCCAGATCGCGCAAGGTGGGGATCGAGGGCGGCAGAAGCATATCGAACAGATAGGGTCGGCCCAACCGCGCCCCAAAGAGGGCGATCAATTTTCGCAAGGCTGGCCCGTGCCGCCGCATCTCCAGGGAAAACATCGACCGGCCTGCGATCTCCAGGGCCAGGAACTGCAGGGCAGCGAGAAGGTCGATCGCCTCATCCTGGCATGATGTCAGGCGCTGGACCGCTTCTTGCGCCACATCCGCCACATGCCGGGCGAGAAGCGGGAGCACGCGCGGCGCCAGCGAGGGCGCGATGGTGCGGCGCTGATGTTTCCAATCCTCGCCTTCGCTGAGAAACAGCCCGTCGCCAACGAGGGGGCGCAGGATGCGAATGCTGGCGGGCGAGCGGCGATAATTGGCTGCGTTCTCCACCAGCACGTGGTGAATCGCGCCAGCCGCGTTCAACAGCACGCGCTGGCGGCCGAAAAACTTGTTGACCAGGATATCCTGCTCATAGGCGCCCTCGGGCCACATCCCCAGGGCGTCGCTGCGCAAGGCCCTCAGCAGCCGGTACCAATTGAGTTCCCGCCGTCGGGGGACCGGGCGGGGCGGGACGAACAGGTCGGCCGATGGCATGGTCAACCGGCCGCGAAGACGTGGGCGCTAAAATCATCGGCGAGCCGGTTGAGTTCGGGACCCAGAACCCGGTCGCCCTCCACCGGCGGCACGATGGCGCGCAGATTCTCCACGAAGCCATGCAGCGCGAGGGGCGCCTGGCGCCGGGTCACGTGAAGGGCCTGGGATGCCACCACCGCCAGCATGGCGAGTGCTGCATCCAGACATCGGCCGGCGCGTTCCGCCTTGGACCAGGCCAGAAAGACTGGAGAGGCCACATCGTCCTGCCCGGCGCCGGCGGATTCGCTGCCCGGAATGAACGTCCGCTGGGCTGCGGCCCTGGCCTGCTCGAGATAGCCGGTCACCGCCATTGGCACATAGCCGATATTGCCGTGGCCATCGGCATCGCTCGCCTCGCGGCCGACCATCAGCAGATCGGGCAGCAGCGATACACGCCCAATGAGAAGCTTCGAACTATGTCTGTCGCAAAGCAGGCAGATGTCCGCCCATATGCCCGCCAGATCGTCGAGGGCTGGCGCCGCCATGGCATTGTGATAGCCCCCGGTGCTGAGGCAGCGCCCCCAGGGATGCTCATCGTCCGGCGGCACATAGACCGGATTGTCGGAGACCGAGCGGAGCGAGAGAGTGGCGGCACGCTCGGCAGCCGCCGTGGCGCGATGGGCATGGCCCAGCACCCGGGGCAGGATGCGATAGCTGACCGGCGCTTGGAAGTTTCGCCGGCCACCGCCCGCGCCGGCGAGAAAGCCGCGCAGGCCGCGGAGTGCTGCGGCTTCGTGTTCGTCGCCCCAGAGCGACTCCAGGGCCGCGTCGTAGTGTTCGAGCGGCGCGCGGAAGGCTTCGATGGAAAGCGCGAAGACCTTATGCGCCGCATCCAGCCGCCGGCGCGCCGCCAGCGCCGCATCGGCTACCAATGCGGCGGCGCAGGGTGAGCCGTTGATGAGCGAGCCGCGCTCCTTCACCTCCAGATCGAATCGCGTCGAGAGACCGGCGAACAACGGGTAGAGGGCCAATATCTCGCCTGCACCTCCCTGGCCGGCGCCGGGCACCGGCGGCATCGGGCCGCCCTCCAGCATGGCGGCCACGGCGTCAGCGATCCGCGGAGTCGTCGCCGCGTTGCCCTCGATGAAATTGGCCAGGCGGGCCAGCACGATTCCCCTGACCACGCGATCGGGCAGGGGATCGCCGAAGGAGGTGGCGGCGGCGAAGGGTTTCAAGCGCGCATGACGATCGCGCTCCTCGGCCCTCAGCCGGCGGCTGGCCAATTCGCCCGTCGCGGTCGTCACCCCGTAGATGACGAGGTCGGGATCCTTGTCGATCAGTTGCAGGAATGACCGGCGGCAGGCGGCGATGACCTGGAGTGCGGTATCGGAGAGGCGAACACCCTCGCCCTGCCAGGCGACCCTGCGAAAGCTATCCAGGTTGATATCGGCGCGCCGCGTCAAGATGACGGTCATGCCCGAAGGATCTCCTTTGAGAGAAGCATGAAGATCGGAAGCATAGCCTAAGCGCAAAGCCCCTTCAGGCGACCCAGATTCTCGATGGTCCTGGCGCAGGCCTCGGCGGTGTCGGCTCCCTTCACCCGAAAATGCTCACGGAAAAATCGACGGTGAAGGATTTGCACCCCGCCCTGGGAACGTTTGCCGCCAGCCAAAGCGGCGGATGCCATAACTTTGGGGCAACGTCATAATGGCCGCCATGGCGCACCATCCCCTGATCCCGCACAATCCGGACGCCGCGCCCGGTATCACGCCATGAACGACGGGCGCCTTGCCGCCGGGATCGGCGCGGCTCTAGCCGGTTTCGGCACGATTGGATGGCTGCTGGTCCGGGGCGCGCGCCTGCCCGGCGGGTTGATTTGGCCCGATTACGCCTTGCTGGGCGTGATTGCGCTGGCGCTGCTTTGCTTTTCGCTGGCCTATGGGGCGCTGGCACGCCAGCAGCGTCGGTTGGAAAGACTGCGCGGTGCCGTGACCATCGCAGCCGGCCTGGGCACGCCGTTGCCGCCGCCGCCGGCCGGTCGGCCCGATTCGATCGAACGCTTGCGCCAGGCGGTTGCCGATCTGATCGGTCGCGAGCGCGACCGGCGCGGCATGCTCGACCGGAGGCTGGAAGCTGTTCTGGGTGCCATCGAGGACGCCATTGTCGTGGTCACATCCCAGGGCCAGGTGAGCTTGTTGAATGCCGCGGGCAAGGCGCTGCTCGGCGGACGAAGCGGGCTCGGCCGCAGCCTGTTCGAATTGTTCGATCGGGAAAGCCTCGCCGAGGCGCTTCTGCTGGCCGAGGGCGAAGGGCCGGCCCGGCGCAGCATGTTGCGTGGCGTCGACGGTGGGCAGATCGAGGCTCAGATCGCCGGGCTCGGCCCCGACGGCGGGGCGCTCTTTCGCTTTGCCGCCGCGAACAAAACGGGTCAGCGCCTGCTGGAGCACGATCTGGGGCTCCACGACCATAGCCCGCCATCGGCAGTGCCGAGCGACGAAACCCTGCTGGAAGACCTCTCGGCCATATCCCTGGATACGGAGACGACCGGCCTCAACGTCCGGCGCGACCGCATGCTGTCGGTGGCTGCGGTGCCGCTCCATGGCAGTAAGATTTATGGCGCGGTCGTCTTCGATCGTCTGGTCAATCCTGGAAATCGCATCCCCCCGGGCTCGACCGCCGTCCACAGCATTACCGACGCGATGGTTGCCGACGCGCCTGCCTTCCGCAGCATCGCCGACGATCTGGCCGCCTTCTGCGGCGAGCGCGTCTGGGTCGGTCATAATATCGGCTTCGACATCGCCATCCTGCGGCGCGAAGCGAAACTGGCGGACTTGCCTTGGCGCGAACCGGTGGGCCTGGATACCTTGCGGCTCTACGCGGCACTTTATCCCGAGGCGCCCGACGTCGAACTCGACGCGGTTGCCGCCGACCTCGATGTCGATGTCAGGGGCCGCCATACCGCCCTGGGCGACGCTCTCGTCACGGCCGAAGTCTATCGCCGGCTTCTTCCCCTGCTCGGCGCGGCGGGTGTTCGAACCTTGGGCGAGGCGCTGGCCTTCGCCGAACGTCCGCGCATGATCCGCCGACTCCAGCGCGCCTTGGGCTGGTGAGGCCATGGATCGCACGACGATCGAGCGCATCGACCCCTTCATCTACCGCCATCGCGTTGCTGAGGCGATGAACGCGCCGGCCATCATCGTCTCGCCGGATACTTCGTTGCAGGCGGCCGCGCAAATGATGCAGCAGCATCGGATCAGCGGCCTGATCGCCGTGGATGAGCGCGGCCGGCCCAATGGAATCGTAACGGAGCATGACGTCTTGGCCGCCGTGGCGATTGGAGCAGGTGCCGCGCTGGGCCGACCAATCGAAAGCCTGCTCAACCGGCCGGTCGCAACAGTAACGCCCGAGGATTTTCTTCACACGGCGATCACGCGCATGGAAAGTCGGGGCGTTCGCCACCTGGGCGTCGTCGAACGGGCAAGCGGGCGGACAGTCGGGATTCTCGTGGCGCGCGCGATGCTGCGCCAGCGCGCGGGTTCCGCCTTGGCCTTGGGCGACGACATCGCGGCGGCATGCGACGCCGAAGCCCTGGCTACCGCATATCGCCGCCTTCCCGTGGTGGCGCGGGGCCTGATGTCCGAGGGCATGACGCCGGCCGAGATCGCCGAGGTCACCAGCGATGGCCTGCGAAGCATATCGGCGCGTGCCGCCAGCCTGGCCGAACAGGCAATGCGCGACGAGGGCCAGGGCGCGGCTCCGGCCCGCTGGACCTTTCTCGTCCTTGGCTCGGCCGGGCGGGGGGAAAGCCTGCTCGCCGCCGATCAGGACAATGCGCTGGTTCATGCCGGGTCGGAATCGGACGATGCTTGGTATGCCGAGCTCGGCCGGCGCGCGGCCGACCTCATGAATGCGGCCGGGCTCGTCTATTGCAGCGGCGAAGTGATGGCCAAGAACAAGGCCTGCCGCCACAGCCTGGAGGGCTGGCGGGCCGAAATCGACCGCTGGGTCAGGGAACGCGAGCCGATCGATCTCTTGAACGCCGACATATTTTACGATTTCCGGGATGTGCAGGGCGATACAGATCTCGCGGCGGAGTTGCGCGAATATGCCCTGGCGGCCGCCCGCTCGCCCGCCTTCCTGATGCGCCTTGCCCATATGCTCGAGGTGCGCAGCCCCGCGCTCTCGCCCGTCCTCGGGCGTTTTCGCACCCGCGCCGGGCGGGTCGATCTGAAGCGGGGCGGCCTTCGCTCTCTGGTCGCAGCGGCCCGCATCCTCGCCCTCTATATCGGCGCCTCGGCCCTATCGACGGAGCAACGCCTGGTGGCGGTGACGCAGGCTGGTCTGTTGCAGGCGGACGACTTGGCGCTCTTTCGCGACGCCTATGGCCGTCTACTGCGCTTGATCCTTGAGCAGCAGCTCCGGGACATCGAGACCGGCCGGGCGCCGGGAACTTCCATCGAGATCCGCCGACTGCCGCGCCTCGAGCGCGACCGGCTGACGGCCGCCTTGACGGCGATCGGACGTATCGACCTGGTGGTGCGCGAGGCGCTGTCGCGCTAACTGAACGCCACAAAAGCAATCCCCGCCCTCGGAGGAGGGCGGGGATCGCTTGGCTCAACCAGTCAGTTGCGCCGCGGCGTCAATGCTCGAGATCCCGGCTTCTAGTGTCGCGCAGGAAGAGAGCGCCGATCACCAGGGTTATCGCCGCCACCACGATGGGATACCAGAGGCCATAGTAGATGTCGCCCGTTGTCGCCACCATGGCTGTGGCGAGCAGCGGCAACATGCCGCCGAACCAACCGTTGCCGATGTGATAGGGCAACGACATGGAGGTGTAGCGGATCCGGGTCGGGAAGAGTTCGACCAGGAAGGCGGCGATCGGTCCATACACCATCGTCACATAGAGCATCATGATGACCAGGATCAGCAGGGCCATCGGATAGTTCATGTTCGCCGTCTGGGCGGTCGCCGGATATCCCGCCGTCTTCAGCGCATCTTTCAGCTTGGCCTCGTCCCAGCCTTCAATCTGCACGCTGCCGAGGTTGGTGACCACGGTCTTGCCCGGCACCTCGGGCACGGATTGGAAGGACAGGCCCGATTTTGTCAGAAAGTCCTTCACCCGGTCGCAGTCGGAGAATTTTGTCCCGGGGAAGACGAAGACATGCAGGCTGCAGTCGTTGGCCGCCACGGTAATGGTATTGGCCGCTTGGAACTGCTCGAGGCCGGGATTCACATAATGGGTCAGGGCCTTGAACAGCGGGTGGTAGGTGAGAGCCGCGATGAGGCAGCCCGCCAGGATGATCTTCAGCCGGCCGATGCGGTCGGAGAGCCAGCCGAAGACGATGAAGAACGGCGTGCCGATGACGAGCGCCGCGCCGATCAGCGTATAAGCGGTCACATAATCGACCTTGAGCGTGATGGTGAGGAAGAACAGGGCATAGAACTGGCCCGTATACCAGACCACGCCTTGCCCCGCGGTGGCACCCAGCAGAGCCAGCAAGACGAGTTTGTTGTTGGGATATCGCAGGAAGCTGTCGGTCAGAGGCGATTTGGACCCGCGGCCCTCGGCCTTCATGCGCGCAAACACCGGCGATTCGTTCAACTTCATCCGGATATAGACGGAGAAGATCAGCAGGATGAAAGAGAAGAGGAACGGTATTCGCCAGCCCCAGCTGGCGAAGGATTCTTTATCCATGTTGTCTCGGCAAAGCAGGATGATCATTAGCGACATGAAGAATCCCAATGTCGCCGTGGTCTGGATCCAGCTGGTGGCATAGCCGCGACGGTTATCGGGCGCATGCTCGGCGACGTAAGTCGCCTACCCGCCGTATTCTCCGCCCAGGGCCAGGCCTTGAATCAGGCGCAATGCCAGAAGCAGCAGCGGGGCCAGAAGGCCGATGCTGGCGTAGGTCGGCAGCAAACCGACGGCCACCGTCGAGCCGCCCATAAAGATGATGGTGACGAGGAAGGTATACTTGCGCCCGACAAGATCGCCGATGCGCCCGAAGACGATCGCGCCGAAGGGCCGAACCAGGAATCCGGCAGCATATGTGGCGAAAGCGGAGAGCAGCGCTGCGGTATCGTTGCCTTTCGGGAAGAATAGCGCGGCGAAGAAAGGCGCCAGCGTGGCGTAAAGATAAAAGTCGTACCATTCAAAGACGGTGCCGAGCGAGGAGGCGAAAATGACCCGCCGTTCCTCCGTCTTCGAGACGCGATGATGCGGATGTACCGCTGCTGCTGTCGCCATGTCTCAAACCCCCAAAGACCGTTATGGACAAACCGTGGGCCGGAACCCGGGACGATGCCGTAGTGTCATGGGCGACGACGCCACCTTCAGGCTAAGCGATTTCAAGATGCCCCGCTATCGCGGCGGCTGGCGGCGGGCCGCCTCATGAGGTAAAAGACCCGGCCCTGTTCCAGTGCCCGCGGAGAGACAATGGCCGCCTACCAGTACATCTATGTGATGAAAGGCCTCGCCAAGGTCTATCCCGGCGGCCGCAAGGTGCTCGACAACATCTGGTTAAGTTTTCTGCCCGGGGCCAAGATCGGTGTTCTCGGCCTCAATGGTTCGGGCAAGTCCACTTTGCTGCGCATCATGGCCGGCCTCGATCACGATACCTCGGGCGAAGCCTGGGCGGCCGAGGGCGTCAGCGTCGGCTTTCTGCCGCAGGAGCCCTCGCTCGACCCCACGAAGGACGTCCTGGGCAACGTCATGGAAGGCATGGCGCAGAAAAAGGCCCTGCTGGATCGCTTCGAGGCGGTGAGCAATCGCCTGGGCGAGGATATTTCGCCCGAGGAGATGGAAACGCTCATCGCCGAGCAGGGCGAGCTGCAGGAAAAAATCGATTCCGCGGACGCCTGGGATCTGCAGCGCACGGTCGAGATCGCCATGGATGCCCTGCGCTGTCCGCCCGGCGATGCGGAAGTATCGAAGCTCTCCGGTGGCGAGCGCCGCCGGGTGGCCCTGTGCCGGCTGTTGCTCCAGCGCCCCGATCTTCTGCTACTCGACGAGCCCACCAACCATCTCGACGCAGAATCCGTCGCCTGGCTCGAGCGGTTCCTGCACGACTATCCGGGCACCGTGGTCGCCGTCACCCACGACCGCTATTTCCTGGACAATGTGGCGGGTTGGATTCTGGAGCTCGATCGCGGCCAGGGCATTCCCTGGGAGGGCAATTATTCCTCCTGGCTCGAACAGAAGCAGAAGCGCCTGGAGCAGGAGGAAAAGACCGAATCGGCGCGCCAGCGCACCCTGCAGAACGAGCTGGAATGGATCCGCCAATCCGCCCGGGCGCGTCAGGCCAAGAGCAAGGCCCGTATCGCAGCCTATGAGCAGCTGCTCGCCGCCAGCGGCCAGCAGCAGACCGACGCGGGCCAGATCCGCATTCCGCCCGGCCCGCGGCTGGGCGATCTCGTCATCGTGGCGGAGCATCTGCGCAAGGGCTATGGCGACCGCCTGTTGATCGACGATCTGAATCTGCGCCTGCCGCCCGCCGGCATCGTCGGCGTCATCGGGCCCAACGGCGCCGGCAAGACCACGCTGTTTCGCATGATCGTCGGGCAGGAGAAGCCCGAGGGCGGCGCGCTGAAGGTGGGCGAGACGGTCAAGCTGGGCTACGTCGACCAGTCGCGCGACACGTTGAACGCGACCCGCACGGTATGGGAGGAAATCGCCGACGGGCGAGACGAGGTCGAGCTGGGCAAGGCCAAGGTGCCGAGCCGCAGCTACGTAGCATCCTTCAATTTCAAGGGCGCCGACCAGCAGAAGAAGGTAGGCCAGCTCTCCGGCGGCGAGCGCAACCGCGTCCATCTGGCCAAGATGTTGAAATCTGGGGCCAATCTGCTGTTGCTGGACGAACCGACCAACGATCTCGACGTCGACACGCTACGCTCGCTGGAGGAGGCCCTGCTGGATTTTGCCGGCTCGGCCATGGTCATCAGCCACGATCGCTGGTTTCTCGACCGCATCGCCAGCCATATCCTGGCCTTTGAGGGCGATAGCCAGGTGGTCTGGTTCGAGGGCAATTACGCCGATTACGAAGCCGACCGCAAGCGCCGGCTGGGCGCGGAGGCCGATCAGCCCCATCGCATCCGCTTCAAGCCGCTGACCCGGAGTTGAGCCGCAGGACCGCCTCGGTGCGATCGACGGCTACTGGCTGCCGACCTTCTGGCGCAGCGCGTCGAGCAATCCGGCGACCGTGCCGCCGTTGCTCTGGATCGCCGACGCGAAGTCCGAGCGGTGGGTGGTGCGCAGGCTGACGCCTTCGACGAGCAGATCCGTGATCTTCGTAGCACCGGACTGATCATCGACCCGCCAGTCTAGTCGGATAATGTCGCCGTTCGGCCGGTCGACGGAGGAATTGACCAGCATGCTGCCGTCGTCGTTGCCATGGGCACCCGTCACCTTGAATTTCTCGCCGGCATATTGCGCGAAGGTCTTGGCATAGGATTGGGTCAGAAGGTCCTTGAGCAGCTTCTGAAATTCCGTTTGCTGGTCCGGCTTTGCGATCTTCCAATAGCGCCCTAAAACGAATTTGCTGATCCCGAGCATATCGAAATCGGCCACCAGCAGCGCGCGAAAGCGCGTCTCTCGATCATGGGGGCTCAGTGTCGAACCGGTCAGCGAACTGATCGCGTTCTCGCCCAGGTTGCTGATGAACTTCCTGGCGTCGTCGGCAGAGACCGCCGCCATCGCCGTCTGTCGGATGAGGATCAGCGCCGCGGCGCCCGCGGCCAGGAAAACACGTCGCTGCATGGTGTCAGTTCGTCTGGCTCAGCTGCGGGCCGCTCGATTGGTAGGGAAGCGAGGATACCGGCGCATCCGGATTCTCGCCATTCTTGATCGCGTCGTTGCGATGCTGGCGATACAGGCTGCGGATCGTGGCGTAATAATCGATCGCCCCCTTGCGTATCGCATCCAGGGTATCGAGATTGCGTGCGCGCAGGTCGATGCCCTCGATCACGGCACGCGCATAGCTCAGCTCGGTGATATCGTAGTGATGGAAGACGTAGCCCCAGGGGTCGATCGCCGAATCGACCACCTTGCCGCCGAGATCGCGCGGGTTCGAGGGCCCCAGGATCGGCACCACGAGATAGGGGCCCTCGCCCGTTCCCCAAACCGCGAGCGTCTGGCCGAAATCCTCGTCGTGATAGGTAAGGCCGAACCAGTCGGCGGCAACGTCGAACAGGCCGCCAGCACCGAGCGTGGTGTTGATCAGGAATCGCTTAGCGGTGATGCCGGCGCGCTTGCCATTGCCCTGGAACAGATCGTTGGCCAGGATGACGGGCCCGTTCAGATTGCGCAGGAGGTTGTGCACGCTGTGCTCGACCGGCGTCGGCAGGATGGTGTCGTACCAGGAGGCGATCGGCTTAATGAGCAATTCGTCAAGGGCGTAGTTGACCTCGAAGAAATAGCGGTTCATCGGCTCAAGCGGATCGTTGTTTTCTTTGTAGGCAGCAAGCTCATCGGGGTCCGTCGGCGGGGTCGCACACCCGGACAGCAACACGACGGCAACGAGCGCCGCGAGAGCTGGAAGCCGGAAAAATTTACTGGCGATGGTACGCATTGCTTACTCGATCCCCCTACTCAAGACCCGCCACCGCCCGAAGTATTGTCGGGTCACAAGCCGGGACGAGCGCATGCGCCACCGGCTTGTCGGTTGCGCCCACTCGCGTCCCTTCGTTCCGACGCCTATTGGCACGTCGCCTTACGAGTCTTTTCCGGCACGACTCATAATTCCGTGCCACTTCAATTTGGTAGCATAGGGCCCCGGGATTTGCCATAGGCGACCCACCGGCTGATTCCTTCGGGTGACAGCTCTGTTGCAGAAATGTCGCAGTCGCAGGCTGCGAGTCAGTTGATACTCTCGGCGTAGTGGCAGGCGACATGCCGGCCATCCACGAGGCGCAGCTCCGGCCGCCTCTCCGCGCATTCCGCGGTGGCATAGGGGCAGCGCCTATGGAAGGCGCAGCCCGAGGGCGGATCGATGGGAGAGGGCAACTCGCCTGTCAAGACAATGCGCTTGCCCCGGGCTTTCGGGTCGACGGCGGGCGTGCTGGCGAGTAGCGCGCGGGTATAGGGGTGGCGGGGCCGGGCGAAGACGGTCTCCTTGTTCCCTTGTTCGGCCGGCCGGCCGAGGTACATGACCATCACCTCGTAGGAGATATGGCGGACCACCGACAGATCGTGGGAGATGAACAGATAGGCCAGCCGAAACTCCTCCTGCAGATCCATGAGCAGGTTCAGCACCTGGGCCCGGATGGAGACGTCCAGCGCCGACACGGGCTCGTCGGCCACGACGATCCGCGGATTCAGCATCAGAGCCCGCGCAATGGCGATGCGCTGGCGCTGGCCGCCGGAGAACATGTGGGGGTATCGGGCATAATGCTCGGGCCTGAGACCGACCTTGGCCATCATCTCGCGGGCTGCGGCGTGACGGGCATCGGCCGATAAACGCGCGTTGATGACCACCGGTTCTTCCAGGATGGCGCCCACCTTCTTGCGCGGGTTGAGCGAGCCATAGGGATTCTGAAAGACCATCTGGACGACGGGGCGCAACCGCTTCAGCGCCTCGCCGTCGGCCGTCGTCACTTCTACGCCGTCGATCTTGAGACTGCCCGCCGTTGGCGCCTCGATCATGGCCACCATGCGCGCCAATGTGGATTTGCCGCAGCCCGACTCCCCGACCACGGCCAGCGTCTTGCCGGCGGCCAGCGTGAAGCTGACGCCATCGACCGCCTTCAGCGCCTTGGGCTTGCGCAGCAGACCGCCGCCGATCTGGTAGTGGCGCTTCAGCTCGCGAACCTCCAGAAGCATTGGCTCGCTCATGATGCGGCCCTGGCCGGCGCGCTGTTCAACGGCTTCAGGCAACGCACCTGGCGGCCTTCGTCATCGGCGGTCAGGCCGGGCATCACCTGCCGGCAGCGGTCGTCGGCATAGGTGCAGCGCGGATTGAACAGGCAGCCCGTCGGCCGATCCTCGACCCCCGGCACGACTCCCGAAATGGTGCTGAGGCGGCGCCGGCCGGCGCTGCGTTCGGGCAAGGCATCCAGCAATGCTGCGGTATAGGGATGGCGCGGGCCTTCGAACAGCTGTGCCGCCGACTGCATCTCCACTTGCTGGCCGGCATACATGACCATGATTCGATGGGCCGTCTCGGCCACCACACCCATGTCGTGGGTGATCAGGACCAGCGCCATGCCGCGCTCGCGCTGCAGGTTCAGCAGCAGGTCGATGATCTGGGCCTGGATGGTGACATCCAGCGCGGTGGTCGGCTCGTCGGCGATCAGCAGGCGCGGATTGCATGCGATCGCCATGGCGATCATCACCCGCTGGTTCATACCGCCGGATAGCTGATGGGGAAACGACGACAGGCGAGATGCCGGGCTAGGGATGCCGACCTGCTCCAGCAGCTCGATGGTGCGCGCGCGGCGGGCGGCTTTGCTGCCGCCTTCATGCACGTGCAGCGTCTCCATGATCTGGAATCCGATGGTGAAGCAGGGGTTAAGACTGGTCGTCGGCTCCTGAAAGATCATCGCGACGTCTTTGCCGGTGATGCGGCGGCGCTCGGCGGCGGGCATGGCCAGCAGGTCCTGGCCGTCGAAGACCAGGCGATCGGCCGTCACCTTGCCGGGCC
>Ga0137361_10001356_pt1 | contig 15120 bp, 9 predicted proteins | sample Mad1_80_16metaG_FD_104923 | JGI IMG/M metagenome (GOLD analysis project Ga0137361, IMG submission 104923) | Vadose zone soil microbial communities from Angelo Coast Range Reserve, California, USA - Mad1_80_16 metaG | ecosystem: Environmental > Terrestrial > Soil > Vadose zone | place: USA... | reverse complement strand
TCGCCGTCGTGGGGAAGGCACTCCCAGGCCACGAAGGCGATCGGGGCCCCCGCCGCGCCCAGAGAGACCGCGGTGCGGACCCAGCCGTCCCGCGCGATCGCCAGGTGGGGGTCGCCCTCGTGCGAGTTGCGCGCGCTCCCGTCGGCCAGGCCCACCCGCGCCGCCACCGCGGCCCCCTCCAGGCGCAGGCGCGCCTCCAGGTACACGTACCGGCGCGGATCGTCGACCACCTGTTCCCGCTTCTGGCCGCGGCCGGGGGCGATCTTGCCCTCGCGCTCCAGCTCCTTCGCCATCACGCGGTACGTCCAGGGGCTCGTGTCCATGATCGACTCGCGGGTCCCCGCGTCCGGGGGCACCGGCGCCGGTACCGTCGAGACGAGGGCGCCGCTGCGGCCGCGGTCGAGGAACACGTTGTTCAGGGTGGCCACGAGCAGCACGGGGTGGGCGCCGACCCTCCGGCCCTTGAATGCCCGCAGGTCGTGGTCGGTCCCCTGGAAGCGCTCGGACGCGACCGACCCGTCCGACGCCAGCACCACCTCGTAGGCCATCTCGATGTCGGTGGCCCGTCCCCAGCGGGCGAGGAGAGCGCGGGTGGGCGTGCCGCCGTCCTCGTTGCTGAAGAGGACCGTGTAGCGCAGGCGCCGTTGGCCACCGACCGTGTCCTCCTCCACGTACGCGAGCAGGGGGACGTCCGTGGCCTCGCCCACCGTATCGGCCCGCAGCCAGAGGCGGGGCGCGAAGCGGAGGCGGTCGTGCTCGGGCTGGCCGGGGGTCACCGGCTGCGTGCCGAGCCGCTTCCAGGCCAGCCGCGGCTCGGCCGGCCACAGCGCGCTGGGCCGCAGCTCCACCTGGTGACGCCCCGCGGCGAGGGGTCCCACGAGGGCTTCGTACCGATCGCGGCCGGAGCCCGGGAGGAGCAGGATCTCCTGGTCCTCCTTCCCATCGACCAGGAGGGTCGCCGCGGTGACCGTGAGCGGCGCGTCGAGGGGAGTCTTGTCGTCCACGTCGAGCTGGACCACCACCTCGGTCCCCGCGCCCGTCTCCACCTGCGTGGCCAGCCGGGGCCCTTCGGCCTCGGCGGCGGGCCGGGGGACCACCTGAAGGACGGCGCCCACCGCCAGCAACCCGACGGTCGTGCTTCGCACCCGACACCTCCCGTTGACGAGCCTCGAGGCCCTTGCCCCCCGCCGCGCGGTTTGCTCATCATAGGGGGTCGTGACGTAGAACCGTCCTGCCCGGAGGTCCTATGAGCCAGAGAACCCTCACTCTGCTCCTCGGCAGCTGCGTCGTGATAGGGGCGGGTCGCTTGTCGGCCTTCCAGGCCGCCACGGCCCCGCCCGCCGCAAACGCCCCCGAAGCCGCGAAGAAAGCCCCGCCCCCGAAAAGGCCGGCCGGGCCGGCCCTCCTCGAAGGCATCGTGAAGGATCCGGAGCAGAAGCCCCTGGAAGGCGCGCGCGTCCAGGCCTGGCCGCTGTCCCGGCTCTCCGACCCGCCACAGTCGATCCGGACCGACCCCTCGGGACGATTCCGACTGCCCCTCACGGCCACGGGAGCGCACCGCCTTCGGGTCGCGGCGCCGGGCCTGGCCACCCTGGTCGTCGACAAGGTGATGCCGGGGCCGGGTCTCAGCCTCGTCCTGTCCAAGGGCGGCGCCATCGAAGGTACGGTGAGGGACGCGACGAACGGCGCGCCGCTCGCGCGCGTCCGTGTTCGCGCCCTCGTCGACGCCTGGTTCGGTCGCACCGCCTGGTGGGACGCCGACGCCCCCTCCGCGGCCACCGACGCCCGTGGCCGTTATCGCATCGAGGGGCTCGGCCCCGGTATCTACGCCGTGACGGCCACCGCGCGAGGCTTCGGCTCCGTGACGCGGCCGAGCGTGCGCGTGGGCGGTCGAGCCGATCTGGCCCTGCGTCCCGGCGGGTATGTCTTCGGAACGATCGTGGGTCCCGACGGGCGGCCACAGCAAGGAGCGCAGGCGCGGGCTGAGATGTCGCCTCGTGGCATGTCGGCGAGCTCGGCGAGGCCCACGGGGGCCGACGGCCGATTCGAGGTGCAGGGCCTCGAGCCCGGCACGTACACACTCCTCGTCCGGCATCCTGATTTCGCCCCTGCGGTCGTGACCGGTATCCAGGTCGAGGCGGACGGGGGGGTCGAAGCCGCCGCCGCCCTGTCCGCAGGGGCGACCCTGACCGGGCGCCTGATGGGACCGGGTGAGCGACCGGCCGCCGGACAGGTGAGCCTCGAGGACCTCGATGGGTCACCGGCTCCCTCGGCCCTCACCGAGATGCTCCGCGCGGAGGCGGCCGCCGACGGACGCTTCCGGCTCGAGCGGATGCCCCCGGGCGCAATGGTCCTGGGCGTGCGGGCCCCCGGCTACGCCGCGAAGCGCGTCGACGCCTCGATCGGAGAGCGGCAGTCGCAGGTCGACCTGGGCGACATCGAGCTGGAGGTCGGCCTCGCCATCCGTGGCCGGGTTCACGACAAGACGGGGGCGGGAATTCCGGACGCGCGGGTCTGGGCCTCGCAGCGTCGTGAGAACGGGCACTACACCGACACCGAGACGGGGGCGACGGGTGACTTCGTCCTCGCGGGCCTGCGGCCCGGGACGTACCAGCTCGTGGTCTCCGCGGTTGGCTTCGCTCGGATCAACGAGCGAGCCGCCGAGGCGGGGGCCGAGAACGTGGACATCGTCCTCGCGCCCGGCGGTGCGATCACGGGCGCCGTCGTCGACGAGTCGAAGAGCCCGGTCGAGGCGTTCCGCGTCGCCGCCGAGCCCGTGCGCAGCGATAGGAGGAACAGTAGCGGCCCCGGCTATCCGAAGTCGTCGTCCGACGGCCGCTTCACCGTCGAGGACCTCGCGGAAGGCCCGCATCTGCTGAAAGTCGAGGCCCCTGGCTTCCAGCCGGCGGTCCTTTCCGACGTCAAGGTTGCGGCCGGCCAGACCGCCGAGGTCGGGACGATCCGCCTCGCCCGGGGCGGCGTCGTGCGCGGGATGGTCGTGGACCGTGCCGGACAACCGGTGCCGTTCGCCACCGTCAGCAGCCGGGCGGCGGGGAACGAGAACGTCTGGTATGGCAACGAGCCGCAAGGGACGAGCGACGGCACCGGCGTCTTCGAGATCGTCGGTCTGCGCCCGGGGCGAGTCGCGCTGCAGGCGCGCCACCCCGACTATGCATCCGGCTCCGTGTCGAGTCTCGAGGTCGATCCCGCGAGGGGCCCGACCGAGGCGCGGATCGTCCTGAGCCGCGGCGGCCGGATCGTGGGCTGGGTCCGGAAGCGCGACGGGAGCCCCGTTACCGGGATGAAGATCAGCGTCGGCCGGTCGGCCGGAGAGCCCTTCTTCGGAGGCGGTGGGCCGCCCCTGGCCGAGCCGGGTCCCGACGGCTCCTACGCGCTGAGCCACGTCCCCGACGGATCGGTCGACGTGGTGCTCCTCGCCGGCGACCAGAACCGGCTCTCCTCGACGCAGTCGCGGACGGTCGAGGTCCGAGAGGGCGAGACCGCCGAAGCGACGTTCACGGTCCGCGAGATCCTCGTCTCCGGACGGGTCACGCGCTCCGGCGCTCCCATGGCGGGGGCGCGGATCCAGCTACGGGGCGAGACGTGGTCGATGATGAGCTTCGGCGGGCCGCCCCGGACTCCGCCCGCCGGTCCGCAGCGGCTGGAAGGGGTGGCCCGGGATGACGGCGGCTACGAGCTGCTGGTGGACGAGCCTGGCAAGTACCTGGTTCAGGTCTCGGCCCTCGCGGACAAGGGCTGGTTTCCGTGGCGCAAGGTCGAGGTTCCCGACGCCGACGGTTACGCCCTGGACCTGGAGTTCAGCGGGGTCTCGGTCTCCGGCGTCGTCGTGGACAAGGAGACGGGCGAGCCCGTCCCGCGCGCCAGTCTGAGCCTTTTTGCGAAACGGCATACCGGCTTCAGCACGGGAGTGGGAGGCACCGCCGAGGCGGACGGGCAGTTCAACCTGGAGGCCGAGCAAGGTGACTTTGGGCTTTGGGCGCGAGCGGAGGGCTATGCGTCCATGCAGACGGACCTCAGCCTCTCGGGAGACGGGGTTTCGGGCCTCCGCGTGGAGCTCGTTCGGGGCCTCGTCCTGGAAGGGCGGGTGCTCGACGCGGGGGGCCGCCCCGTCCCCGGGGTCGAGGTGTCGGCCACGGTCACCGCGGACAACCGCCGGGACTCCGCGTTCGCCCGGACGATGCCGGACGGCCGCTTTCGTTTCGCAAGCCTCCGGCCCCTGTCCTACGACCTGCTCGCCGGCTCCGAGCTGGGCGGCTTCGCCATGCGAGTGGGCGTGACGCCTGGGGAGGAAGGCCTGGTCCTGCGGCTGCGACCGGGCGGGCGCGTCCACCTGACGCTGCACGACGCGGCGGGCCGGCCGGCGGCGCGCGCCTCCGCGCGAGTCCGCACGGTGGACGGGGTGAGCGTCGAGCCGCTACGCGGTTTCTACGGCTCCGCGGACGCACAGGGTGTCTCGGAGTTCGCGGTTCCCGCGGGGCAGATCGAGCTCCAGGTGTCGAAGGAAAGGCTCACAGGCAGAGCCACCGTGACGGTCGGGGAAGCCGAGACCGTGCCCGCGGACATCACCTTGAGGGGCGCGGCCGCCCACTGACCGTTTGGGCCCGCCCGCCGCCTTCCCGTGGGGCTGGGGTAGAATCGGGAAATGCCCGAGATCAGAATCATCGTCAGGAACAACGGGCCTCTGCGCGTGGAGGGGGACGGCATCATGGTGCTCGATCAGGAAGGCCGCCCGTTCGGGCTGGCCGGGCGCACCGCGGTCTCCTTCTGCCGCTGCGGGCACTCCTCGAACAAGCCCTTCTGCGACGGCACCCACAACAAGGTGGGGTTCGTCTCGGAGTGCCCGGCGCGGGACCTGCCGCCCCCGGCCCCCAAGGCCTGAGGAGCCGATGCGCCACCGCTCCGCGGCTCTCCTCGCCCTGACCCTGGCCGCCGCCCTCCCGGGCTGCAGCAACACCCCCACCGTCCCCAGCGGCATCGCCCGGGCCGTGATCACGGTCGCGGTCGACCCCACCCCCGTCATCATCGGCACGTCCACCACCTCGATCGGCCTCCACCAGGCGAAGTACAAGGTCGTGGTGACGGAGACGGCCGGCCTGGGCGGGGAGTTCGTGCGCATCGACTCCACGATCTTCGACGACACGACGGGACTCTCCATGGGCATCAACAACTACGACGCGGCCGACCTGGTCGTCTTCGTGGGCTCGAAGCGACTGGAAGCGAGCCAGAAGGTCGAGATCGCGCAGCAGATCGACTTCGTCCTCCCCGCGGACTTCAAGGGGGCCCGGATCGCGGTCTCCGTCCAGTTCCGCGACGACCGCGCCAACGTGCTGAACCAGTCCATCCTCGTCGTGGCCACGGTTCCCACGGCTCCCTGAACGTGGCGACCGGCCGCGTCGCCGGCATCCTGCTGCACCCCACGAGCCTCCCGGGCCCGAACGGAATCGGAGAGCTGGGCGACGAGGCCCGGGAGTTCCTGGACTTCCTTCACGAGACGCGGCAGGGGCTCTGGCAGGTGCTGCCCCTGGGGCCCACCGGCTACGGCGACTCGCCCTACCAGTGCTTCTCCGCCTTCGCGGGCAACCCGCTGCTCGTGAGCCTGGAGCGGCTGCGCGAGGACGGGCTACTGACCGCTTCCGACCTCGAGGTGAGGCCCCCGCTGCCATCGCACGAGGTGGACTTCGGGGCGGTGAAGGCGTTCAAGCAGCCCCTTCTCGCCAAGGCCTGCGCGAGCTTCGAGAGGAAGGCCCCGCCTTCCCGGCGGGAAGCGTTCGAGGCCTTCTGCCGGGAGCACGCCTCCTGGCTCGACGACTTCGGGCTCTTCATGGCCCTGAAGGAGGCGAACGCCGGGCGCTCCTGGCACACCTGGGACCGGGCGGTGGTGAACCGGGAGGGGGAAGCCCTCGAAAGGGCCCGGCGCGAGCTGGCTCGCGAGATCGGGGCGGTGCGCCTGACCCAGTTCCTCTTCTTCGAGCAGTGGGCGGCGGTCCGTGCCTACGCCCACGAGCGCGCGATCTCGATCATGGGGGACATCCCGATCTTCGTGGCCCACGACAGCTCGGACGTGTGGGCCCACCCGGAGCTGTTCACCCTGGCCGCCGACGGGAGCCCCTCCTTCATCGCCGGGGTGCCCCCCGACTACTTCAGCGCCACCGGCCAGCGCTGGGGGAACCCGCTCTACCGGTGGGAGGTGCTCGCCCGCACCGGCTACGCGTGGTGGGTGGAGCGGTTCCGCGCCTTGTTCCGCCTCGTCGATTCCGTGCGCCTCGACCACTTCCGTGGCTTCGAGGCCTACTGGGAGATCCCGGCCAGCGAGGCCACGGCGGTGAAGGGACGCTGGGTGAAGGGGCCGGGGGCGGCGTTCTTCGAGGCTCTCCAGGCGGCGCTCGGGCCGCTGCCGATCGTGGCCGAGAACCTGGGCGTCATCACCCCGGAGGTGGAGGCGCTGCGCGCCCGCTTCGGCTTTCCGGGCATGGCCATCCTCCAGTTCGCCTTCGGCAGCGATTCCCAGTCCAACGAGTTCATCCCCCACAACTACCCGCGCGAGCGCGTGGTCTACACGGGGACCCACGACAACGACACCGTGGTCGGCTGGTGGACGAGCGGGGTCGGGGACAGCACGCGCACGGAGGAGGAGGTCGAGAAGGAACGCGCCTTCGCCCTGACCTACGTCGGAGGAGACGGGACGGAGATCCATTGGGACTTCATCCGGACCCTACTGGTCTCGGTGGCCAACACCGCGATGGTGCCGCTCCAGGACGTGCTGGGAATAGACGGCGAAGGGCGGATGAACCTGCCGGGCCGCCCGGGCGGCAACTGGCGCTGGCGCTACATCAAGGACGCGCTGTCCCCCGAAGTCCGCAGGCGGTTGAAGGCCCTCACCGAAGCCAGCGGCCGCCACTACGGGCTGGCGGAGAAGGACAGGGTCGGGGGTCGATAAAGAGCGGAGCCGCCCGCGGATCAGCATTTCCTCCCCCCTACGTGGGGGAGGATAGGAGGGGGGGTCGATGACAGACAAGCCCCGTCTCTCGTTCTGGCAGATCTGGAACATGAGCTTCGGCTTCCTGGGGATCCAGTTCGGCTGGGGGCTGCAGATGGCGAACATGAGCGCCATCTACGAGTACCTCGGCGCGGGTCCGGACGAGATCCCGATGCTCTGGCTGGCCGCGCCCCTGACCGGCCTGCTGGTGCAGCCGGTCATCGGCACCATGAGCGACCGCACCTGGGGCCGCCTCGGCCGCCGCCGGCCCTACTTCCTGACCGGCGCCATCCTGAGCTCGCTCGCCCTCATCCTCATGCCCAACTCCTCGGCCCTCTGGATGGCGGCGGGGCTGCTCTGGATCCTCGACGCCTCGATCAACATCAGCATGGAGCCGTTCCGGGCCTTCGTGGCCGACCTGCTGCCGGAGGAGCAGCGCACCCGGGGCTTCGCCACGCAGAGCCTGTTCATCGGCCTGGGCGCGGTGGTGGCCTCGGCCCTGCCCTACGTGCTGACCAACGCCTTCGGGGTCGCGGGCGAGGCGGGAGCGGGGGGGCACGCGATTCCGTTGACCGTGAAGCTCTCGTTCTACGCGGGCTCGGCCGCGTTCCTCGGGGCCGTGCTCTGGACCATCGCGACCACGAAGGAGTATCCCCCCGAGGACCTCGCGGCCTTCCGCGCGATGAAGGAGAAGGGGGTGGGGGTCGCGGGGACCATGCGGGAGATCCTGGACGCGATCCGGCAGATGCCGCGGGCCATGAAGCTCCTCGCCCCCGTGCAGCTCTGCACCTGGTTCGGCCTCTTCTGCATGTGGCTCTACTTCCCGGTCGCGGTCGCCCGCAACGTGTTCGGCGCCCCCGACGAGACCTCGCCCCTGTATCGGGAGGGCGTGGAGTGGGCCGGGATCTGCTTTGCCACGTACTCGGCGGTCACCTTCCTCTTCGCTTTCGCCCTGCCCGGGCTGGCCCGGGTGCTCGGCCGCAAGGGGACACACTCGCTCTGCCTGGTCTGCGGGGCGCTCGGGTTGCTCTCGGTGGCGGTGATCCGCGAGCCCCGGCTCCTGCTCCTCTCCATGGCCGGGGTCGGGATCGCGTGGGCCAGCATCCTCTCCATGCCCTACGCGCTCCTCTCGGAAGCGCTCCCCGCCCGCCGCACCGGCGTCTACATGGGCATCTTCAACTTCTTCATCGTGATCCCGGAGATCGTGGCCTCGCTGTTCTTCGGCTGGGTCATGCTCCACGTGCTCGACAACAACCGCCTGGCCGCGGTAGTGGCCGGGGGCGCGTTCCTGCTCGTCGCGGCCGTGCTCGTGCAGCGGGTCCCCGAGAGCGCCGCTGGTTAGGACGGTGGGGAGCGCGGAGCCCCTCTTGCACGAGCGGTCCCCTCCCCCTACGTGGGGAGGGATAGGGTGGGGGGTCGATGATGAGTAGGCCGCGCTTCCTGGCAACCCTCGCCCTGCTCCCGGTGCTGGCGCCTCCGGCGGCCCGCGACGCCTCCGAGGTTCGCGCGAGCTACACCAAGCACGAGTACGAGATCCCCATGCGCGACGGGAAGAGGCTCTTCACCGCGGTCTACGTGCCGAAGGACGCCTCGCGCACCTACCCGATCCTCCTGAACCGCACGCCCTACGGGGTGCGGCCGTACGGGGTCGACCGCTACCGGGAGGAGCTCGGCCCGTCCAGCCTGTTCCGCAAGGACGGCTTCATCTTCGCCTACCAGGACGTGCGCGGCCGCTTCATGTCGGAAGGGGAATGGCGGGAGATGACGCCCCAGGTGGCGGGAAAGCGCGGGGCCTCGGACGTGGACGAGAGCACGGATGCCTGGGACACCATCGACTGGCTGGTGAAGAACGTCCGGAGCAACGGCCGGGTGGGGGTCTGGGGAATCTCCTACCCGGGCTTCTACGCGGCGGCCAGCCTGGTCGACTCCCACCCCGCCCTCAAGGCGGTCTCGCCCCAGGCCCCGGTGGCCGACCTCTACATGGGCGACGACGCCTTCCACAACGGCGCCTTCTACCTGGCCGCGAACTTCGGCTTCTACGCGACGTTCTTCTCGCGCGAGGGGGGGCCGCGGCCCCCCGAGGAGCCCTTCGACTACGGCACCCCGGACGGCTACGACTACTTCCTGAAGATGGGGCCGCTCGCGGGCTTCGCGCAGCGCATGGGGCGCGACAACCCGCTCTTCCGGGCCAACCTCGAGCACACGACCTACGACGAGTTCTGGAAGAGCCGGGCCCTGCCTCCGCACCTCCAGGCCGTGCGCCCCGCGGTCCTCACCGTGGGCGGCTGGTACGACGCCGAGGATCCGACGGGGCCGCTCAGCGTGTACCGGGCGATCGAGAGCACCAGCCCCGGCATCTTCAACGCCCTCGTGATGGGCCCCTGGTGCCACGGCTGCTGGGCGGACGGCGACGGGGACCGCCTGGGCAACCTGGCCTTCGCCACCAAGACGGCCGCCTTCTACCGGGAGACCGTGGAGTTCCCGTTCTTCGCCCATTACCTGAAGGGCGCGGCCCTCCCCACCTTGCCCGAGGCCCTCGTCTTCCAGACGGGGACGAACGAGTGGCGGCGCTTCGAGACCTGGCCGCCCGCTTCCGCGGCGAAGCGGACGCTCCACTTCGTCGCCGGGGGGCGGCTGTCCTTCGACCCGCCCACCGAGGCCGGGGAGGCGTTCGACGAATACCTGAGCGACCCGAGCCGGCCCGTCCCCTTCCTGGGCTCCCCGGCCCCCGCCATGCCCTCCGATTACATGACCGAGGACCAGCGGTTCGCCGCCACCCGTCCCGACGTCCTGGTCTACGAGACCGAGCCCCTGCCCGCGGACGTGAGCGTGGCGGGTCCCATCGCGGTGACCCTGCGCGTCTCGACGAGCGGAACCGACTCGGACTTCGTGGTGAAGCTGGTCGACGCCTATCCCGGGACGTATCCCGAACCCCCGAAGCCGGAAGGGACGGGAGAGCGCGCAAAGGCGGTCCCCATGGGCGGCTACCAGCAGCTCGTGCGGGGCGAGCCCTTCCGCGGGAAATTCCGCCGGAGCTTCGAGAAGCCGGAGCCCTTCGAGCCCGGCAAGCCGGAGACGATCGCCTTCAGCATGCCCGACGTCTGCCACACGTTCCGCAAGGGGCACCGCATAATGGTCCACGTGCAGAGCTCGTGGTTCCCCCTCGTGGACCGCAACCCGCAGACGTTCGTCGACATCCCGAGCGCGGCCCCCGCCGATTTCCGCAAGGCCACGGAGCGGATCTACCGCTCCCCGTCGAGCCTGACCCTGCTCGTCGAAGGAGGCGCACGATGAGCCCCCGCCCGGTCGTTCTCGCCGCCACCCTGGCCCTGCTGGCCGCACCGCCCCCGTCCCGCGCGGACGACGCGGCGGAGGCGAAGGTCCGCCGGATCGACGCCCTCGTGGAGGCCTACCGCCAGATCGGCCAGTTCAACGGGTCGGTGCTCGTGGCCGAGAAGGGCGCCGTGCTCTTGAAGAAGGGCTACGGGCTCGCCCAGATGGAGTGGGGGATTCCGAACACCGCGGACACCCGGTTCCGCCTGGGCTCGATCACGAAGCAGTTCACGGCCACCCTGGTCCTGCGCCAGGTCGAGCAGGGCCGCATCCGCCTCGACGGCAAGCTCTCCGACTACCTGCCGGACTACCGCCCGGACACCGGCCAGAAGGTGACGATCCACCACCTCCTGACCCACACCTCGGGGATCCCGAGCTACACGGACAGCCCCACCTTCTTCTCCGAGGTGAGCCGCGATCCCCACCCGGTCGACGAGTTCGTGAAGAAGTTCTGCAGCGGCGACCTGGAGTTCGAGCCGGGCTCGAAATTCCACTACGACAACTCCGGCTACTTCCTGCTGGGGGCCCTGCTGGAGAAGGTCAGCGGCCGGAGCTACGAGCAGCTCCTGCGCGAGGAGATCCTGGACCCCCTCGGCATGAAGGACACGGGCTACGACCGGGGCGAGACCCTCCTGCCGCACCGGGCGGCGGGCTACGAGAAGGACCTGGCCGGGTATCGCAACGCGCCCTACCTGGACATGTCACTGCCTTACGCGGCGGGGGCCCTCTACTCGACGGTGGAGGACCTCTACCGCTGGGACCAGGCCCTCTACGGCACGGCCGTGCTCTCCGAGGCCTCGAAGGAGCGGATGTTCACCCCGTTCCTCGAGGGCTACGCCTACGGCTGGAACGTTCGCACCATTCCCGAGGGGGAGCCGGAAGCGGGCCGCAAGGAGATCGGACACGGCGGGGGAATCAACGGCTTCAACACCCTGATCCGGCGCGTGCCCGACGACCACGGCCTGATCGTCCTCCTCAACAACACGGGCGCCACCGCCCTGGGGGCGATCGCCCGCGGGATCCGCGATGTCCTGGCGGGTCGGGAGCCCGCGCCGCCGAAGCAGGGGATCGCGGAGGCGATCGCGCCCGTCCTGTTCGAGCAGGGGGCGGCGGCCGCGGTCGCCCGCTACCACGCGCTGAAGACGACCCGCGCCGCCGACTTCGGCTTCGAGGAGTTCCGGCTCAACGCCATGGGCTACCAGCTCCTGGGGCGCGACCGCGCCGACGACGCAATCGCCATCTTCAAGCTGAACGTCGAGGAGTTCCCGCGTTCCGGCAACGTCCACGACAGCCTGGGCGAGGCATACCTGAAGGCGGGCCAGAAGGACCTGGCCATCGCCAGCTACCGGAGGTCGCTGGCGCTGAACCCGTCCAACCAGAACGCCCGGGACGTCCTCAAGAAGCTGGAAGCGCCCGCGCCCTGATCTCGCGGCGGAGGGCCCGAAAGCTGAAACGCCCGGGACCTTGCGGTCCCGGGCGCTTGAAATGGGTTCGGTGGTTGTCCTAGATGCGGCTGACGTTGGCGGCGCGGGGCCCCTTCGGGCTGTCGACGACCTCGAACCGCACCTTGTCGCCCTCGTTCAGCGTCCGGAAGCCCTCGGCCCGGATCTCGGAGTGGTGAACGAAAACGTCCGGCCCACCCTCGCGCGAGAGGAAACCGAAGCCCTTGGACTCATTGAACCACTTGACGGTACCTTCGATCATGAACGTACAGGCCTCCTTGGCCTTTGCCTAGTGCCACGTCACCTGCGCGTCCACGAAAGAAGAGGCAGCCACCATGGCTGCCCCCATCCAGAAACGCCAGACAACGGCAACTAATGCGACTAGAAACATAGCATTTTCGCCTGCCCCTTGCCAGTCAAATCCGTCAACGACTTGCCGCCGCCTCGACGGAATCGAGCCGACGGGGCCCCGCGTCTGCGGGCCTGCGAAGTTCTTGAGCGAGAGGGGGTTCGGGTCACCCGCTACCCTATTCCGCGCGCAGGGCGACCGCCGGATCCACCATCGCCGCCCGCCGCGCCGGCAGATAGCTCGCCAGCAGCCCCACCAACAGAAGGATGGCCGACGCCGCGACGAACGTCGCCGGATCCTGCGGCGACACCTCGAACAGCAAGCTCTGCATCAGGCGCGTGAGGGCGAGCGCGCCCGCCGCCCCCAGGGCGATGCCGCCGGCCGTCAGCCGCAGCCCCTGGCCGACCACGAGCCCGAGCACGTCGCGACGTTCCGCCCCCAGCGCGATCCGCACCCCGATCTCGTGGGTGCGCTGCGCCACCGAATAGGCGATCAGGCCGTAGATGCCGACTGTGGCGACCACCAGGGCGAGGACGGCGAAGCCCGAAAGCAGCAGCGCATTGAACCGCGGTCGGGCGATCGACTCCGCGACGAGCTCGGTCATGGGCCGGGGGCGCATTGCCGTCAGGCCTGCGCCCGCCGCCGCGACGGCCGCCTTGACCGATCGAACCACCGCCATGGGTTCGGACGTCGTACGGACGAAGACGGCGGTCCACAGGGACGGCGTCTGCGCGAAGGGCGTGTAGAGGGCCGCCTCGCCGGGATCGTCCAGCCCCTGGTAGCGAACGTCCCCCACGACCCCGACGATGGTGCGCCACTCCGCGCTCTGCGTCGCGTCGCGGAGACGCACCCGCCTGCCCACCGCCCTTTCCCCCCGGAAGAGCCGCCGGGCCAGGCTGCGATTGAGGATGGCCACCCCCGGCGCCCCCTCGGCATCCCGCTCGTCGAACGCGCGCCCATCCAGAAGAGGCGTGCCCAGCGCCCGAAAGTAGAGGGGATCCGTCGCGATGAAATACGCGGTGCGGGCGGGCACGCCCGGATCCTCCCCCTCCGCCTCGTAGCGGACCGAGCGCTGCGCCGTGACGGGTGGCATCGCCGTTCCCGCCCCGGCCGCCTCGACGCCAGGGAGGGCGCGAATCCGCTCGAGTACTGCTTCCACCACCCGTGCCCGGTGCCCTCCCTCGTCGTAGCCGGCCATGACCAGGCTGAGGGTCAGCAGTCGGTCGGCATCGAATCCGGTCTCCACGTGGAGCAGCCTCGAGAAGCTGCGCACCACGAGCCCGGCGCCCAGCAGCAGCACGAGCGCCATCGCCAGCTCGGCCACCACGAGGCCGCTTCGGACCCGTCGGGCCCGAGGGCTGGCACCTGTCCCGCGAGCGCCTTGCCGCAGCGAGCGCCCCAACGTAACCGGTGAGCCCAGAAGCGCCGGCCCCAGGCCGAAGAGGATCGAGGTCAGGCCGGTGACGCCGAGGGAGAAGGACAGGACGAGGGAATCGAGCCGGATCGCCTCGCCGCGCGGGAGCCTCGAGGCCAGGAACGCGGGCAGCGCGCCGATGCACCATGTCGCCAGGATCAATCCCGCGGCTCCTCCGAGGAGCGCGAGCACCAGGCTCTCGGTGAGGAGCTGCCGCGCGATGCGCGATCGGCGGGCCCCCAGCGACACCCGAACCGCCATCTCGCGCTCCCGCGCCATCGTCCGCGCGAGGAGCAGGCTCGCGACGTTGGCGCAGGCGATGAGGAGGAGCAGGCCGACCGCCCCCAGGAGCAGCACCAAGGCCGGGCGGACAGATCCGAGGAGCAGCTCCGCCAGCGGCGCATACGCGAAGCCCACGCCGGCATTCGTATCCGGGTACGCCCGCTGCAGCCGTCCGGCCACCATGTCCACCTCGGCCTGGGCTCGCTCCCGCGTCACTCCCTCGCGCACCCGCGCGATGCCGCGGAAGACCCGAAGGGTCCGGCTGTTCTCTCCCGGGCCGAGAGCCTGCTCCAGCGGCGTCCACACCTGGAACTCGGCGGAAGGAATCTGGAAGGAGGGGGGCATGACCCCGACGATCGTGTAGGGCCAGTCGCTCAGCCGGAGGGTGCGGCCGATGACCGCCGGGTCGCCCCCGAACCTCTGCTTCCACATTCCGTAGCCGATCACCGCGACCGGCTTCCGATAGTCCTCCTGGTCGAAGGTGTGCCCGAGGAGGGGCGCGACCCCGAGCAGCGGGAAAAACCGCGCGGTCACGATCGCCCCCTGCATCTCCTCGGGGTCGCCGTTCCCACCGCTGAGGCTCCATCCGTTGGCCGCCCAGAGCGCGCTCTCCTCGAACGCGGCCACGCCCTCTCGCAGGTCCTCGAAATCCGGGAGCGACATGGGCGCCACCAGCAGCCGCTCGGCGTGCGCGTAGGGCAGGGGATCGAGGAGCACCGCTTTCACCACGCTGAACATGGCGGTGTTCGCGCCGATCCCGAGGGCCAGGGTGAGGAGGGCCACCGCGGCGAAGCCGGGGTTCTTGCGGAGCATGCGAAACGAATAAAGGACGTCGTGGAGCATGTCGCTTGCCGGAGACGCTACGCCCGGTGAGGACGAGCGTCAACGTGGTGTAGGCTCTCCGGCACATGAAGCCCTTCGCTGCCCTCGTCGTCGCCTTCCTTCTCCCGAGCGCGGTGGTTCCCGCGCCTGCGCCCGCCGGGGCCGCCCCGCCCGGCGCACCTGAGATCCAGAAGGTCGAGCCCCCGAGCTGGTGGCCCGGCCATTCCCTCGATCCCGTGCGCCTGATGGTGCGCGGAAAGGGCCTCCGGGGAGCGCGGATCGAGAGCGCCGGAGCCGGTCTCGCAGCGAGCGGGGTGAAGGTCAACGAAGCGGGCACGTACCTCTTCGCGGACGTGAGGATCGACCCCAAGGCGGGGCCCGGGCCGCGAAAGATCCGCATCCGCACCGCGACCGGCGTGGCCGAGGCGCCCTTCGAGCTTCTGAGCCCGCTCCCGCGCGAGGGCCGCTTCCAGGGCTTCTC
>Ga0137361_10001350_pt1 | contig 15139 bp, 11 predicted proteins | sample Mad1_80_16metaG_FD_104923 | JGI IMG/M metagenome (GOLD analysis project Ga0137361, IMG submission 104923) | Vadose zone soil microbial communities from Angelo Coast Range Reserve, California, USA - Mad1_80_16 metaG | ecosystem: Environmental > Terrestrial > Soil > Vadose zone | place: USA... | reverse complement strand
CGCCGCTTCCGGGACCCTGATGATCACCATACCGACCGTCGAGACGGAACGCTTGATCCTGCGCGGATGGCGCGAGGAAGACTTCGAGCCGTTCGCGCGCTTCATGGCCGATCCGGACGTGACGCGCTATCTGAACGGTGTTCAATCGCGCTCGGATGCGTGGCGCATCTTAGCCACAACAATCGGCCATTGGGTCTTGCGCGGTTTCGGCTTCTGGGCCGTCGAGCGAAAATCGGATGGCGCCTTCATCGGGCGCATTGGATTGCTGCGACCCGAGGGCTGGCCCAGCATGGAGGTAGGTTGGACGCTCGGGCGCGAATATTGGGGCCAGGGTTACGCCACCGAAGCCGCCAAGGCGTCGCTCGATTATGGTTTCCTGAATTACGATGTACCGAAATTGATCTCCATGATCGATCCCGACAATCGCGCTTCTCAGCGTGTAGCGGAGCGGCTGGGAGAGAGCAGGGGCGCTCTAACGGAGCTCTCAATCTTCGGCCATACCTATCCGGTAGAAATCTGGGAAATCGCGCGGGAAGACTGGGCCGCGGCGCGCGGTGGAGCCCGCGGATAGGACGCAGCATCCCATTCTTGCCGTTGCGAACTTGGCTGCTATAAGTCGAGTCGCCTGTCCATCCGATCTCGCCAAGGTTTTCCATGAACATTCACGAGTATCAGGCGAAGGAAGTCTTGCGCGCCTTCGGCGCTCCCACGCCGCGGGGGAAGGCCGCATTCTCGGTCGAGGAAGCGGTCGCCGCGGCAAAAGAGCTGGGCGGGCCGGTGTGGGTCGTGAAAGCGCAGATTCACGCCGGCGGACGCGGCAAGGGCGGCGGGGTGAAGTTGGTCCGCTCGGTGGAGGACGTCGCCAAAGAGGCCAAGCGCATGCTGGGCATGACTCTGGTGACCCATCAGACGGGACCGCATGGCCGCGTGGTGCGCCGGCTTTATATCGAGGAGGGCTCCGATATCGCGCGCGAGCTTTATCTCTCCGCGCTGGTCGATCGTGCGACGGCGCGCGTCGCCTTCATCGCCTCCACTGAAGGCGGCATGGACATCGAAGAGGTAGCCAAGAAGACGCCGGAAAAAATCCTCACCTTTCAAATCGATCCGGCCGCCGGCTACAGCGAGCATACCGGCCGTGCGATAGCGACGGCGCTGAAGCTTGAAGGCGAGCAATCGAAGCAGATCGTCGCACTGATCGAGAGCCTCTACAACGCGTTCAGCGCCAAGGATATGAGCCTCTTGGAGATCAATCCGTTGGTGGTCACCAAGGCGGGCCAGGTGATCTGTCTCGACGCCAAGGTCAATTTCGACGACAACGCCCTCTATCGTCATCGCGACGTGCAGACGCTGCGCGACGCGGACGAAGAGGATCCGACCGAACGCGAAGCCGCGAAATACGACCTCAATTACATCAAGCTCGACGGTTCGATTGGCTGCATGGTGAACGGCGCGGGTCTCGCCATGGCGACGATGGACATCATCAAGCTCTATGGCTCGGAGCCGGCGAATTTCCTCGACGTCGGCGGGGGCGCATCGAAGGAGAAGGTGACGGCGGCGCTGAAGATCATCCTCTCCGACCCCAACGTGAAGGGGATCCTGGTCAACATCTTCGGCGGCATCATGCGCTGCGACATCATCGCCAACGGCATCGTTGAAGCAGCGAAGGAAGTCTCGTTGTCGGTGCCCGTCGTGGTCCGCCTTGAAGGCACCAATGTCGAGCAGGGCAAGGAGATTCTGGCCAAATCGGGGCTTGCCATCATTTCCGCCAACGATCTCGCCGATGCGGCGCAGAAAATCGTCAAGGCAGTGAAGGGCCCGTGATGTCCATTCTGGTCGACAAGAACACCAAAGTGATCTGCCAGGGCTTCACCGGCGCGCAAGGCACGTTTCATTCCGAGCAGGCGATCGCCTATGGCACCAAGATGGTCGGCGGCGTCTCGCCGGGCAAAGGCGGCCGCATGCATCTCAATCTTCCGGTGTTCGAAACCGTGCGCGAAGCCAAGGACAAAACCGGCGCCACCGCTTCGGTGATCTATGTCCCGCCTGCTTTCGCCGCCGATGCCATTCTGGAAGCGATCGATGCAGGCATCAAGCTGGCCGTTTGCATCACCGAAGGCATAGCGGTGCTCGACATGGTGCGGGTGAAGCGCGCGCTGTGCGGCTCGGGCACGCGGTTGATCGGACCCAATTGCCCCGGCGTCATTACGCCGAACGAATGCAAGATCGGCATCATGCCTGGCCATATCCACCGCAAGGGATCGGTCGGCATCGTCTCGCGTTCCGGCACGCTGACCTATGAGGCCGTGGCGCAGACCACGGCCGCCGGCTTGGGCCAGTCGACCTGTGTCGGCATTGGCGGCGATCCGGTGAAAGGCACGGAGTTCATCGACGTGCTGGAGATGTTCCTGGCCGACCCCGAGACCAAGTCGCTCATCATGATCGGCGAGATCGGCGGCTCTGCCGAAGAAGACGCGGCCGATTTCCTGAAGCGCTCGAAGGTGAAAAAGCCGACAGTCGGATTCATTGCCGGCGTCACCGCGCCACCCGGCCGCCGTATGGGTCATGCGGGGGCGATCATCTCGGGGGGCAAGGGCGATGCCAATTCCAAGATCGAGGCGATGAAGTCGGCCGGCATCATGGTTTCGCCCAATCCCGCCGCGCTCGGAACAAGCCTCGCGGAGATGCTGAAGGCCCATTGAATCGGGCTTGAATGATGCAATCTTAAACAAATGGGTTTAGGCCTTTCTCGAGTGGCGCGTTTCCTGCGAGGAGAGGGACGGCAGACTGCTATTTGGGGACCGCTTGGGCCCGCGCGCGTCTCCGTCAAGCGTATGAAATGACTGCGGAATCCAAATCAAACCGGCCGCCCAAGAGGACCTCGCCCAATCGGGTCCTGGAGGCGACGTCGTTTCTTTACGGAGCCAATGCCGGCTTCATCGAAGGTCTTTATGCCCAGTATTTGAGCGACCCGAACTCGGTCGACGGCACCTGGCGCGCGTTCTTCGACGCGCTCGGCGACAAAGCCGTCTCGCCGTCACAATTGGGCCGCGGTCCATCCTGGCAGCGCGACGCAACGCTCGCGCTCGAAAAGAGCGAGCTGATATCGGCGCTCACCGGCGATTGGGGCATCGTACGCACCAAGATGGAACCGGTTGCGCCCCGGCCTGCGGACGGCGAGTCCGAAGGGCAAGCGTCCATCCGTGCTTTCCAGCTGATCAGGGCCTATCGCATCATCGGCCACCTCGAAGCACACCTCGATCCTTTGGAGCTGGAACAGAAGAAGCCGCTGCCGCAATTGCAGCCTTCGTTCTACGGCTTTCAAGAACAGGATCTCGATCGTCCCATCTTCATCGACGGAATCATGGGGCTCGAATACGTCGCCCCTCGCCGGCTCGTCGAGATCTTGAGGCGCACCTATTGCGGGAGCATCGGCTACGAATACATGCACATCAACGATCCGGAGCAGCGCGAGTGGCTGCAGCGCCGGATCGAAGCCCCGGAGAAACAGATTTCCTTCACACCCGAAGGCAAGCGCGCGATCCTGAACAAGCTGATCGAGGCCGAGATCTTCGAAAAATTCAGCGGCGTAAAATTCGTCGGCACCAAACGTTTCGGGTTAGACGGCGCGGAAGCGACGATTCCCGCGCTGGAGCAGATCATCAAACGCGGCGGTGCGCTGGGCGTCAAAGACATCGTGCTCGGCATGCCCCATCGCGGCCGGCTGAACGTGCTCGCGAACGTGATGAGCAAGCCTTACCGCCAGCTTTTCCATGAATTCCAAGGCGGCTCCGCGAAGCCTTCTGACGTGCAAGGCTCAGGCGATGTGAAATACCATCTCGGCGCCTCGTCCGACCGGGTCTTCGACGGCAAAACCGTACATCTGTCGCTAACGGCGAACCCCTCGCATCTGGAGGCGGTCGATCCGGTGGTGCTGGGCAAAGCCCGCGCCAAGCAATTTCAATATGGCGACAAGGTCACGCGAGCCTCCACGATGCCGCTGCTCATGCATGGCGACGCGGCCTTTGCCGGCCAGGGCGTCGTGGCGGAATGTTTCGCCATGTCGGGCACCAAGGGATTCCGCACCGGCGGCACGATCCATTTCATCGTCAACAATCAGCTGGGATTCACGACCGCGCCGGCCTATGCGCGCTCATCGCCTTATCCTTCGGATGTCGCTTTGATGGTGCAGGCGCCGATCTTCCATGTAAACGGCGACGATCCCGAAGCGGTGGTGCATTGCGCGCGCGTCGCCACCGAATTCCGGCAATTGTTCCACAAGGACGTCGTCGTCGACATGTTCTGCTACCGCCGCTTCGGCCACAATGAAGGCGACGAACCCTCCTTCACGCAGCCGCTGATGTATCGCGCGATCAGGTCTCATCCGACGACGCTCGAGATCTATTCCAAGAAGCTGATCGACGAGGGCGTCATCACCGCGGCCGAGGTCGAGGAGATGACCGCCGCTTTCAGCCGGCATTTGGAGGAAGAGCTCGACATCGCCAAGCAGCACCGCCCCGACAAGGCCGATTGGCTCGACGGGCGCTGGATGGGCATGGAGACCGCGCCCAGAGGCGACCGCCGCGGCTCGACGGCGGTCGATCTGGAGACGCTGAAGAAAGTCGGCCACGCGATTTCATCGGCGCCGGAGAATTTTCATCTGCACAAGACGCTTGTCCGTCTTTTGGAGGCGAAGCGCCGCATGTTCGAGAGCGGCGAAGGAATCGACTGGGCAACCGGCGAAGCGCTCGCCTTCGGGACGCTCTTGGACGAGGAATTCCCGGTGCGCCTGTCGGGCCAGGATTCTTCGCGCGGAACGTTCTCGCAGCGCCACTCGGTGCTCGTCGATCAGGAGACCGAAGACCGCTATGTGCCGCTCAACCATATCGGGGAAGGGCAGGCGGAATTTGAAGTGGTGGATTCTCTGCTCTCCGAGGTGGCCGTGCTCGGATTCGAGTATGGCTACTCGCTGGCGGAGCCCAAGTCGCTCGTGTGCTGGGAAGCGCAATTCGGCGATTTCGCCAACGGCGCGCAGGTTGTCATCGATCAGTTCATCGCCTCGGGCGAGATGAAATGGCTGCGCATGTCGGGATTGGTTCTGCTGCTGCCGCATGGATTCGAGGGCCAGGGCCCGGAGCACTCCTCGGCCAGGCTCGAGCGCTTTCTGCAGCTTTGCGCCGACGACAACATGCAAGTCGCCAACTGCACGACGCCGGCGAATTATTTCCATATTCTGCGGCGCCAGCTGCACCGCACGTTCCGCAAGCCTCTCGTGATCATGTCGCCAAAATCGCTGCTGCGCCACAAGCGGGCGATCTCCAGTTTGAGCGAATTCGGTCCGGGCTCCTCGTTCCACCGCGTGCTGTGGGATGATGCCGAAAGCAAGCCCGGCTCGACCATCACGCTCAAGCCGAACGAGGAGATCAAGCGCGTCATCCTGTGCTCGGGCAAGGTTTACTACGATCTGCTCGATGAGCGCGAAAAGCGCGGCGAGGACCGCATCCAGATCCTGCGTCTCGAACAGATCTATCCGTTCCCGGGTCTCGCGCTGACCGACGAGCTGACGCGGTTTGCCAACGCCGAAATCATCTGGTGCCAGGAAGAGCCGAAGAACCAGGGCGCCTGGAGCTTTGTCGCTCCCAACATCGAGAGCTTGATCGAGCAATTGGGCTTGAAGGGTCCCGTGCGCTATGCCGGACGCAAGGCATCGGCTTCGCCCGCCGCCGGCCAGGCGAGCCAGCATCAGGCCGAACTGCAAGCCTTCCTGAACGACGCGCTGACGCTGTGATCTGAAACCTGTTAGGGGTCGCTATGAGCATCGAAATCAAAGTGCCGGCGATGGGAGAATCCGTCACCGAAGCGACCATTGCGCGTTGGCTGAAAAAAGAAGGCGACGCGGTCAAGCAGGATGAGCCGCTGGTCGAGCTCGAGACCGACAAGGTCAGCGTCGAAGTGCCCTCGCCCGCCGCGGGCGTGCTGGAACGCATCCAGGTGCAGCCCGGCGGCACGGTCGGCGTGGGCACGGTGCTTGGTCAAGTGAAGGAAGCCGCAGGCCCGGCCGCGGGCGCGCCGAAAGCACAAACTGAAACCAAACCGGCCGCCGCCGGGCCGGCGCCCGCGAAGCCGGAGACTCCAAAAGCCGAAGCGCCTAAAGCCGCGGTGCAGCCCCCGCCCCCGCCGCCATCAGTCAGGCGCATCGCCGAAGAAGAGAAGCTCGATCTTTCGACCGTGAGCGGCTCGGGCAAACGCGGCCAGATCACCAAAGAAGACGCGCTCGCCGCATTGGAAGCAGTGAGAGTCCTGCCCGCAGCTCAGCCGGCGCAGACTCCGTCGGGCCCGCGTCCGCGCGCGCAACGCGAAGAGCGTGTGCCGATGTCGCGCTTGCGCAAGACCATCGCGCTGCGCTTGAAGGAGAGCCAGGAGATCGCGGCCCAGCTCACCACCTTCAATGAAGCCGACATGTCGAAAATGATGGCCTTGCGCGCCGCCTACAAGGATGGCTTCGAGAAGAAGCACGGCGTGAAGCTTGGCTTCATGGGCTTTTTCGTGAAGGCTTGCATCGCCGCGCTGAAGGAAATCCCATCGGTCAATGCGGAGATCGACGGCGACGACATCGTCTACAAGAATTATTACGACGTCGGCGTGGCGGTCTCGACCGAGCGCGGTCTGGTCGTGCCGGTGGTGCGCGATGCCGAGGCGCTCAGTCTCGCAGAGATCGAACGACATATTGCCGATTTCGGCGCGCGCGCACGCGACAACAAGCTCAAGCTGGAAGAGCTCTTGGGCGGCACCTTCACCATCTCCAACGGCGGCGTGTTCGGCTCACTGATGTCGACGCCCATCCTGAACATGCCGCAGAGCGGCATTCTCGGCATGCACAAGATTCAGAATCGTCCGATCGCCGTTGGCGACAAGATCGAAATCCGCCCGATGATGTATTTGGCGCTCTCCTACGATCACCGGCTGGTGGACGGGCGCGAGGCCGTAACCTTCCTGGTGCGGGTCAAGGAAAACATCGAAGACCCCCAACGCATGCTGCTGGATTTGTAGCTGCCGTCATGGCCGATAATTTCGATGTCGTCGTGATAGGAGGCGGACCGGGCGGCTACAATTGCGCCATCCGTTTGGGCCAGCTTGGCCTCAAGGCGGCGTGCGTCGACAAGCGCGGGCCCTTCGGCGGGACGTGCTTGAATGTGGGCTGCATTCCCTCGAAAGCGCTGTTGCACGCGACCGATCTCTACACGGTCGCGCGCCTGGATTTTCCGCGATTCGGCATCACGGGAACGCCAGGCGTCGATTTGAAAGCGATGATGGCGCACAAGGACAAGGTCGTCGGCGAGCTCACCAAGGGCGTCGAGTTCCTGTTCAAGAAGAACAAGGTCACAGGAATCGTCGGCGAAGGAAAAATCACGGCGCCCGGCAAAGTCAGCGTGAAAACCAAGGACGGCGTGCGCGAGATCGAAGCGAAGCACATCGTCATCGCCACCGGATCCGACGTGGCCACGCTGCCCGGCATTACGATCGACGAAAAAGAGATCGTCTCCTCGACCGGCGCGCTGGAATTCTCTTCGGTGCCAAAGCGACTTCTCGTGGTCGGCGCGGGCGTGGTCGGACTCGAGCTCGGCTCGGTATGGCGGCGGCTGGGGTCCGAGGTGCTGGTGGTCGAATTCCTCGATCGCATCGTGCCCGGCGTCGACGGCGAAGTGGCGCGGCAATTCGAGCGGCTGCTGACGCGGCAGGGAATCAAATTCAAGCTCGCAAGCAAAGTCGTCGGCGTCGAGAGGACGGATTCCGTCCTCAACATTGCGGTCGAGCCGGCCGCCGGCGGCGCGCGCGAGAACTTTGAAGCCGAGGCGATGCTGGTTGCGATCGGGCGCCGTCCTTATACGGACGGACTTGGGCTCGACGAGATCGGGGTGAAGCGCGATACGCGCGGCCGCGTCGTGACCGACGAGCATTTCAAGACCAATGTCTCCGGTGTCTGGGCCATCGGAGACGTACGCGAAGGGGCGATGCTCGCGCACAAGGCCGAGGACGAAGCGGTTGCCTGCGCGGAGAACATTGTTGGCCGAGCGGGCCACGTGAACTACGACGCGATCCCGTCCGTGATCTACACCTATCCTGAAGTCGCGGTCGTTGGGAAAACCGAAGAGGAGCTGAAGACCGCCGGGATCGCCTACAAGGTCGGCAAGTTTCCCTTCACCGCCAATGCGCGGGCCAAGACCAACATCACCACCGAGGGTTTTGTGAAGATCATCGCCGATGCCAAGACCGACCGCGTGCTCGGCGTGCACATGATCGGACCCGACGTCGGCAACATGATCGGCGAGGCTTCGCTGGCGCTGGAATTCTCGGCGTCGTCGGAAGACATCGCGCGCACCAGCCATGCGCATCCGACGCTGACCGAAGCGGTGCGCCAAGCCGCCATGGGCGTCGACGGCTGGACCATGCAGATGTGACGGCCTTTACGTCGTCACGCCTCCAAGCGTCGCGAGAATAACGAAAAGCCCCGTGCGAGCGCGCGGGGCTTTTCTAAGGCCGTCGCTGTTTTACGAGCGGCTAGCCTTTATTGAACTTGAGATTCATCGCGCCGATGCCGGCGGCAACGTTCAGGCCCGTGTGGCCTTCGATGCTCAAGGGCTGCAGCGAGATCGACTTGTCGAAGCCGCCGACGAGCACATTCGCGCCCGCGCCGACGCCGACGGTGGCTTGCGCCGAGACGCCGCCGTAACCGCCTTCAAGAGCGCCCGGCTTCATATCGGAGGACGGGGCAATCACCGTCCAAATGAGAACGCCGCCCTTGGTGTAGCCGATGTCGACGCCGACCTTGGCGATATTGCCGTAATAATGTTCGCCGAAGCCGTTGTTCGGCACGTAGTTGCAGTGAAGGTCCTTCGAAGAGCCGAGGATGTAGCCCCAGCCGGAATCGACGTTGCAGGTCAGCACGCCGACCTTCACGCCCGCGGCTTGGGCTGGAACGGCCATCAACGAACCCATCGCCAGCATGGCGACGCCAATGGTCATGCCGAGTTTCTTACTCATAACTGCCTCCTTTAATCGGGATAGGCAAACAGCCGCGCGCAAGATTGCGCGGGGCCTTAGGTTGGAAACGCTCCCGGGAAGGACCCGTTCCTGATTAAGAACGGTCAAGGCTCGGCTTTGCATCCGAAGAATCAGGGAACCAAAACCGATTTCGCCGCGGCGGGCGTGTGAACATGCTCGGGGCGAAAGCCGATGCCGACGAGGCGCGCGGGAATTCTGCGCAAGAAGGGCCACGCGTTCAGCAGCTTGACGGCGAAGGGCGGTTTTGGGTTGCTCGTCGACTGGAGCACGCGGGTCATCACGCGATTCTGGACGGCCATCTGCAAAGCTTGAGTCATGCGGGTGGGAAATTCGCGCCGCTTCTGCACCCGTTCGAGCTCGTCGAGCCTCGGCGTATCGCGCGCAAAAACCGGTGCGAGAATATTCGCCGCCGCGACCGCGTCCTGCACGGCGAGATTGATGCCGACGCCGCCGATCGGCGACATCGCATGCGCCGCATCGCCGATGCACAACAATCCTGGCCTGCACCATTCGCGCAAGCGATCGACTTTGACGGTGAGCAATTTGATCTGGTCCCAATTCTGCAGTTCGGCGGCGCGATTTGCAAAGTCGGGCGCGACGCGCACGATGGCCGCGCGGAACGCATCCAGTCCCTGCGCGCGCAAGGTGTCGGCGCCACCCTTGGGAATGACGAGGGCGCATTGCCAATAATCGCCGCGATCGAGAGTGACGAAGATCAGGCCGGCGGCGATGCGGCCCAAGGTGGTGGCGGAATCGTCCTTTCGTTTCGAAAGCCGCATCCACATCACATCGATCGGCACGCCGAATTCTTCCAGCGGGAGGCGAGCCTTTTCGCGGATGATGGAATGGCGCCCGTCGGCACCGACCGTGAGGGTTGCGTGAATCTCGAGCGGGCCTTGCAGCGTATCGGCGACGACGCCGAGGATATTTCCTGCGTCTTCGATGAGACTCGTCGCTTCGGCTTCCATGATAAGCCGGAAATTGGCATAGCCCCTGGCGTGCATGTTGAGAAAGTCAAGAAAGTCCCATTGCGGCATCAGCGCGACAAAACGACAGTGGGAAGGCAGGTGGGAAAAGTCGGCGATTTTCACCGGCACGCCGCCGATGATGCCGGACAGCTCGCGCAGCTCCTGATGGGGGCGCTTGAGGAAGTCTTCCAACAATCCCAGCTCGTGAATGATTTCCAGCGTTGAGGGATGAACCGTGTCGCCACGGAAATCGCGCAGGAAATCGGCGTGCTTTTCCAGCACGATCACGTCAACGCCTGCGCGCGCCATCAGGAAACCCAGCACCATTCCGGCCGGTCCGCCGCCGACGATGCAGAGTTGGGTGCGAAAGGATGCCATACCTGGAGCTTATGCCATTTGCCGGCGCGCGTGAGTACGGCCGGCCGCTATCGGCATTCGCTGCAAACTCGGCTATTTTAGACGGGCAATCAGGCGCGCGGCCTGAGACGGGAGGAATGCAATGTCCGACAACACATCCGAACGCTTAGGCCGGCGGAGCTTCTTGAATCGCATGGCGGTCGCGGCCGGCACAGCACAACTTTCGCCGAAACTGCTCGCCGCGGCTGTGCCTGCCGTGGTTGTCGTCGGCGCAGAAGCGAAAGCAGCGGAGGGCGCGGCGAAACATCTTTCCGGCTACACCACGAAGCTCGCGCAATATGCGGCAGCTCTCCGCTACGAGGACGTGCCGGCCGAGGTCAGACAACGGATCAAGAACTGCATCACCGACACCGTTGCCGTGATCCTGTACGGCGGCCAGCTGCCATGGAGCGGGATGGTCATCGCCCATGCCAAGCGCACCGGCCCCGGCGGCAAAAGCGCGATTCTCGGCAGCGGCAGTGCGAAGGTTCACGCGCCGTCGGCCGCGCTTGCCCATGGCGCCATGGCGCACGCCTTCGAGCTCGACAATCTGACCAGCCCGGATTCCGGTTCGCACCCCGGCGCCTCAATGTTCTCCGCCGGTCTCGCGGTGGCGCAGGATCGCGGGCTTGGCGGGCGCGAGCTGATCGGCGCGATGACCGCGGGCGCCGAGGTGATGATCCGCATCGGCCACGCCGCCAAAGGCACGCTGGAGCCGCGCGGCTTTCATGCGCCGGCAACCACGGGTCCGTTCGGCGGCGCGGTGACGGCAGGCAAGCTGATGCAATTCGATGCCGGCAAGATGACCAACGCGCTCGGCGTCGCGGGTTCACTGTCAGGCGGTCTCTTGGAGTTCGCCAATTCGAATGACGGCGCCATGGTGAAAAAGCTGCATCTTGGGCGCGCGGCGGAATCGGGCGTTCTTGCGGCGAGCCTTGCCAACGACGGATTTACGGGCCCCTCCACCGTGCTCGAAGGCGACGCGGGATATCTGCATGCCTTCTGCATGGAATCGGATCCGGCCGAACTGACAAAGGGCCTCGGCCAAGACTATGTCAGCATGTCGATCATGATGAAGCGTTTCGCCTGCCACATCACGGCGCACCGGCCGGTCGAGGCGATGCTCGATCTCAAGAACGAATACAAATTTTCGGCCGCCGATGTGCAGTCGATCGCCATCACCGGCAATCAGCGCATGGCCACGGTGAACAATATTCCCGCGCCGCCCGACGTGCTGCTCGCGCAATACAGCATTCCGTTCTCGGTCGCGCTCGCGCTCTATCGCAATCCCGTCGATCCCGATTCCTTCGACGAGAACGTCGCGAAGGACCGCGAGATTCTGGCGATGGCGGCAAAGGTGAAAATGCTGACCGCAAACGGCCAGTCGCGGGAAAATCTGACCGCCAATGTCTCCGTGACGCTGAAAGACGGCCACACGCTCAACCGCACCGTCACCGAATTCCGCGGCACGCCGGAACGGCCGCTGGATCAGGCGGGCTTACGCGAGAAGTTCATGCTGATGAGCAAACGCTTCCCGCGCGCCCAAATGGAGCGGATGTTCGACCGGCTGCAAAATCTGGAGAACGAACGCAATCTGGATTGGTTGAGCGCGTAAAACCGAGTTGCTCGCAGCCAGCACGTGAGCCCAGCCACCGCGCCGGGATGCCTTGTTTTTTTGCACATGCATTCGCGATACCCCGGCTCGCTGTGGCGAAACTCACACTTTGCCTGTGCCAGGTCTCACCGACGCGATCCGGCCAGCCTCCTACGATCCCAAGTGCAAACTCAAAGGAGGCACACAATGTCCAGGCACTCGAAACTTATGTCTTCCTCGCACATCGCGAGCGGATCGCGCGGGATTGGGCTGATCGTTCTGTTGAGCGCAGCGCTGTCATTGCCCGCTCATGCATCCGCCTTGGGCGATTTCGAGGCGGGCTACTCAGCTCTTCTGCACAAGAATTACGACCGGGCGATTGCGCTTTTCACCGATGCGATTGCGAGCGGAGACTTGCGGCCGGCAAATCTTGCGCTGGCATATCACTATCGCGGCGCCGAATATCTCAAGACCGGCCGCGACGACGAAGCCATCGCCGATTTCGACCGCGCGCTCGCGTTGAACGCAACCCTTTTCACCGCCTATTACGACCGGGGCGTCGCGTTTAAGCGCAAGGGCGATCTTACGCGAGCCATCGCCGATTACAGCGAAGCGATCAGGCTGCATCCCAATCTGAATTACTTCTATCTCCATCGCGGCGCCGCTTACGCGGCGAACAGCCAATATGAGGAGGCGATCGCCGACTACAAACTCGCGCTGTTCTACAGGCCCGATTCCGTTCCGGCTTTCGTGGCGCTCGGTGACGCGCATTTGGCGCAGGGGCGCAACGTTGAGGCGCTTGCCGATTACCGGCAGGCGATGCGCAGGCACGGCGATTTCTTGAAGCTCTATCCTGGAGTCGCCGCCAAGCTCACTGCGCTCGGTGCCACGCCTGAGGCGAACAAGCTCGTTCTGCGTGACACCCGTTAGACCAGCCGCACGAGCAAAACTGCATGGCGTGACAGCCTTCGCTGCTTCGCATCTAAGCGGGCTTGCCAAGCCGTAGCCGCCCCCGGGTCCGCGCGGAACGCGCGGCCCGAGGATAAACTCCGCAGCGAAGGCTGGTGGCCCCGCCCGGACTTGAACCGGGACGCCCCTTTCGGAGCTACGGATTTTAAGTCCGTTGCGTCTACCATTCCGCCACGGGGCCCTGGCCAAAGAACAATCGCATAGGCGCGGAACCGTCAAGCTAAGGACCCCCTATGACAGCCGAGGGGTCGCTATGCTACGGCTCTCGCCGCCATGATCGTCTTTGCCCTCGTCTTTGGCCTGGTAACGCTGCTCGCGAGCGCCTTCGTGGTGCTGCCGCTGCGCCGCCGGCAGCGCGCGGACGACGGAACAAAGACGCGCGGAGCTTGGCTCGCCGTTGGCGCCGGACTGGGCGTCGCCGCAGTCGGGCTCGGGTCCTACGCCTTTATCGGGCAGCCGCAAATCGCCATGAGCGCGTTGCGTGGACCTTCGACGAACGATTATCCCGCGCTGATCGCGACGTTGGCGCAGCGCATGCCGCAACGGCCCGACGATCTCGAGGGCTGGACGCTCTTGGGGCGCGGCTACATGGCATACGGAAATGCTTCCCAGGCGGCAAAAGCCTTCGGCCGTGCGGTCGACATCGCCAAGGCCCAACTCGGCGCGGTGCCGCCGCAGCTGCTTTCGAGTTACGGCGAGGCGCTGACGCAAGAAGCAGGCGAAGTCACCAAGGATGCCGAAGCGGCGTTCCATCAGGCGCTGAGCGAAGACCCCAGCGAATTGATGGCGCGCTATTACCTCGGTCTCGCCCTTTCGAGCCGCGGCGACAAGAACGGCGCTTTGCAGCTGTGGGAGGGAGTCCTTGCCGATGCGCCGCCGAACGTCCCGTGGCGCGGGGCGCTTATCAATCAAATGGCGGCGCTGAGATCCCAAACAGGAGCGGGGGCACCCTTTGATCCGGCTGTTATGGTGGCGCGGCTTGCAAGCCGCCTCGAAACCGATCCGAACGACCTCGACGGCTGGCTGATGTTGATCCGTTCCTACAACCAGCTGGGCGATAAGGAAAAGGCGGCGGCGGCGCTGGCGAAGGCGCGCAGCGTGTTCGCAAACCAAGCAGACGCACAGGCCGCGCTGACACAAGTGGCGCAGCAGAACTCCCTAAACTGAAACGGCGGCCGGAGCCGCCGTAACAACCGCATATTTTCAATATCTTAGCTTGAAACACGGCCTTGCCAGACCGGCCAGCAGGCGAGCTTTCCCGACTTCTTGGCCTCATTATAAAGCTTCATTTGCGCTTCTTCGGCATTGGAGCCTTCGGCGGTGGCGACATAGTCGCCCTTGTCCGAGCACCAAACGTAGAATTGATGGGTACCTTTGGCGAAGAAATCGACCTGGCGATCCGAAGAGAAATTGCCGGCTGCGGCAACCCCGGCCGCGGCGAACAACACCCCGCCGATGGCGGCCGCGAAGACGCGCTTTACGATCATGCGTTACGGCTCCTAAGGCGGGTTGGACTTCGGGCTACGGTGATAAGACTGCCATAGGGTCTCTAGACCGGCAACCGTTAATTTTGGCCGCCTGACGTATTTATCCCACGGGAATTTCTCAGCAATTTTGAATCGAATTGGCAAAGGCCTGTGTCAGAAGGAGGCTAGGATTTGCCCTCGCGCGCCGGCTCGGGCTCGACCCCAAGCGAACGCGCCAGCGCCTCGATCTCAGCGCCTGCGGCTTCCACTTCAGCTTCGTTCCGGCCGCGCACGATCAGCGTCGTTCCGGCGGAAGTGCCGCGTCCGCTTTGCGGGCCGCCTTCGGCAAAAAACGGATAGCTGCCGACGGTCACTTCTCGGTGGCGGTTCTGGATCTCGGACAGCGCCGCCGCGATGCGTCCCTCGGGCAGGCGGACGGTAAACCCAAGGCTTTTTACCGGCACACCGCGCGAGAGCCTCGGGGCGACGTCTTCCAGCATCGCCTGCATGATCTTGGGCACGCCCGCCATGACAAAGACGTTTTCGATCTGAAACCCGGGCGCCACCGACACGGAATTTCTGATCAGGCTCGCGCCCCTCGGCACCCGCGCCATGCGCTGGCGGCGCTCGTTGAACTCGCCCGGCGCATAGCGCGCAGCCAGCATCGCCAGGGCATCGGGATGGTG
>Ga0137361_10001348_pt1 | contig 15145 bp, 13 predicted proteins | sample Mad1_80_16metaG_FD_104923 | JGI IMG/M metagenome (GOLD analysis project Ga0137361, IMG submission 104923) | Vadose zone soil microbial communities from Angelo Coast Range Reserve, California, USA - Mad1_80_16 metaG | ecosystem: Environmental > Terrestrial > Soil > Vadose zone | place: USA... | reverse complement strand
CGAGGCGCCGGCCCCGACGGCCGGCGCTTCTGGATCCCGGTCTTCCTTCTCCCCTTCTTGCTCCTGTATGGCGGCTTCACCCTCTGGCCGCTGCTCGCCACCGGCTACTACTCGCTCTTCAACTGGGACGGCATCCGCCCGCTCACCGATTTCGTCGGCCTGGGCAACTATCAGAAGATCGTGGCCGATCCGATCTTCTGGCTTGCTTTCAAGAACACCCTGGTCTTCGCAGTTGTGGAGACGGCTATCAAACTGCCGCTGGCTCTTTTCGTCGCCATCCTGCTGACCCGCCGATGGCTGCTGTTCAAGACCTTTTTTCGGACCGTGTTCTTCCTGCCCATCATCCTGCCCGTGGCTCTGGCCGGCCTTGTCTTCACCTATTTGTTGAACCCGTCGAACGGCGCCATCGACAGCTTTCTTGCCGATCGCGGATGGATACATACGCCCATCGACCTGCTTGGCCACGGGAATACCGCGCTGGTCGCCATCATCCTGGTTGCGGTCTGGCAGATCTTCGGCCAGTACATGGTCTATTGGATGGCCGCCCTCCAGAACGTCCCCGAGGACGTGTATGAGGCAGCCGACATCGACGGGGCGAACGAGCTGCAGAAGCTGATCCACATCACGCTGCCTCTGATCCGGCCGGTGGCGCTGATCATCACCCTGCTCGCCATCGTCAACGCGCTCCACGTCTTTGGTGTCATCGTGACGCTGACGGCGGGTGGTCCCGGGCAGGCGAGCTACACGGTGTCCTATTTCATCTATAACGAGGCTTTCAGCGAGGCGCCGTTCCGGTACGGATATGGATCCGCCGCTGCCCTCCTGTTCGCGGTATTGGCGTTCATGTTTGTCACCGGGCAGGCCGCGATCGCGCGCGGCGCAGAGCGCATGCGCAAGGACTACAGCGTCTGATGGCGGTGCTGGCGCGCCAGTGGACCACCCTGGTTCATCGACCTCGACTGCATCGCCGTGCTTACCTCAACCTGATCGCCCTGCCAGGCCTCCTCATCGTCAGCCTGGTCTGGGCCTACCCGTTCTTGTGGACCATATCGACAGCGTTCAAAACGCAGCTGGGAGCATTCACCGCCGGTGCCGGCCTGATACCCCATCCGCTGGACCTCGACAACTTCAAACGCGCCTGGGTCACTGCGGGCTTTTCCACCTACTTCATCAACACGGTGGTCTATGCCACGGGATCGACGCTGATCGAGCTGACGAAATCCGCCCTTTGCGGATACGTGCTGGCCCGCTACCGCTTTCCGGGCCGAAACCTGCTCTACAAGCTGATCGTGCTCACGCTCTTCGTGCCCGTGATCTCCATCCTCATCCCGCAGTTCGTCCTGATCCAGCATCTCGGCCTGCTCAACACCAGGCTCGGGGTGATCCTGGCCCAGTCGGGCGGGGCCGGCGCGCTCTACGTCCTTCTCTTCACAGGCTTCTTCGAGAACCTTCCGCAGGACCTCTTCGACGCCGCGAGAGTCGACGGCGCCGGTTTCCTGCAGACGTTCCGGCTGATGCTCCCGCTGGCCCGGCCGATCATCGCCGTCGTCGTCATCTTCCAGTTCGTGTACAACTGGAACGACTTCACGGTCCCGCTTGTGTTCACGCTGGGCCAGCCCGACCTCCAGAACCTCGCGGTGGGCATGCTGCACTTCCAGGGGACCAACAGCTTCGACCTGACCGGCTTCGCGGCCGGGATGTTGATCTCGTTCGTGCCGGTCCTGCTCGTCTTTCTCGTCTTCCAGAGCTACTTCGTGCGCGGGCTGGCCGGCGCCGTCAAGGGATGACGCGCGCTGCCGTCCTTGCTGAGCTCGAGCGCAGGGCGGCGGCCCTGCTGGATTTGGAGCCGCCGACGGTGGTCCGCAAACACACTTTGCCCCCCAGCGGCGACATCCACGATTACCTCTCGATCGCACCCTACTGGTGGCCGAATCCAGACACGGCTGACGGGCTGCCATGGGTGCAGCGCGACGGCCATACCAACCCGCGCTCGCGCGACATACCTGACAAGCGCGGTTGGTACGCGTTGCTCGACCTGGTCTGGGTGCTCGGTCACGCCCACCGCGACTTGGGCCGCCCGGAGTATGCGGAGAAGGCGACCGCTTGCCTGCGAGCCTGGTTTCTCGAGCCCGCGACACGTATGAACCCGAACCTCAACTTCGGCCAGGGGGTGCCCGGGGTGGCCGAAGGAAGGCCCGCCGGCCTGATCGAAACTCGCGAGATCGGGAAGCTTCTCGACGGTGTCCGGCTGCTCGAGGGCTCGGACTCATGGTCTTCGCGTGACACCGATTCGATTCGGGGGTGGGTGCGCGATTTCCTAGACTGGCTCGCGGTCTCGCCGCTCGCCAAAGCGGAGCAAGCAGCCCACAACAACCACGCCACCTGGTATCTCGCCCAGGCGGCCGCGATGCTCGAGTTTGCCGGCGACCGCACGAACGCGCTCGCGATGGTCGATGACGGCCATGCCCTTATCGATCGCCAGATCCTTCCTGACGGCAGCCAGCCCCAAGAGCTCGACCGCGCCAACTCGCGCCACTACTGCATGTTCAACCTGCTCGGCTTATGCCGCCTGGCTGAGCTCGGTGAGCGGGTGGGGGCAAATCTCTGGCAACACAAATCCACCTCGGGCGCCAGCTTGCACTGCGCCTTCGATCACCTCGTTGCCAATTGGGACGACTGGCCGCAGCCAACTCTGGTCCCGATGCCCGCCGACGGCTCGGAGTTCGCGGAGGTGCTCTATCACTCGGCCCGGCACTACGGCGGCGCCTTGCGCGAGCGCTGGGAGCGCACCGCGGCGCCGGGCGACCTCAACGAGCTGCTTTGGGGGACACTTCCAGCGGAGACGGGGTCTAAATAGTGGAAATCAACCTGTCGGGCCAGCGGGCGATCGTCACGGGCGCCAGCACCGGGATCGGGCGCGCGACCGCGATCGCGCTGGCGGAAGCCGGCGCCGACGTGGCGGTCCACTATGGAACCAGCAGGAAGGAGGCCGAGGAGACGGCCCGCGCGATCGAATCCCATCGGCGCCGCGCGGTCATCGTGCAGGGAGACTTCCGCGATCCGGAGGCGACGCGCAAGTCAGTAGAAGAGGCAATCGTTGCACTCGGCGCGCCCGTCGACATCCTCATCAACAACGCCGGATCGTTGATCGCCCGGACCCCCCTTGACCAGATGGATGCCGAACTGTGGCAGGAGGTGATCGCTCTCAACCTGTCCAGCGTCTTCTTCGCCACCAAGGCCGCCCTCCCCCACCTCGGCCCAGGCGCGCGGATCGTGAACGTCTCGTCGATCGCCGCGCGTCATGGTGGAGGACCGGGCGCCTTTGCCTACGCGGCGGCCAAGGGAGGCGTGATGACGCTCACGCGCGGATGGGCGAAAGAGCTCGCGCCGCGAAACATCCGGGTCAATGCGATCGCGCCCGGTGTCATCGAGACGCCCTTCCATGACCGGTTCAGCACGCCCGAGCTGCTCGAGACGTTCAGGAAGAGCATCCCCCTCGGCCGCCTCGGCACGGCCGACGAATGTGCGGGCGCAATTCTCTACCTGGTGTCTTCGCTGGCCTCGTACGTCACCGGCCAGAGCATCGAAATCAACGGCGGGCAGTGGTTTGCCTGAGGGCAGGCTCCACATCAAAGCATCCGAGGGCCGCACGGGATTGCTGGTCAGCCCCCAGAACTCGGCATCAGAAGGGCTCGAGCTGGAGATCATCCACCTCCCGCCGGGCGGCCAGGAAGCCGGCGTTGCGATCGGTAAAGAGGCCCTGCTCGTGGTCCTCGGCGGCCGCATCGATCTCGAAGTCAACGGAGTCCGGTGGGATGGCCTGGGAGAGCGCGCCAACGTCTTCGGCGGCCGCGCCACATCGACTTACCTCCCGCCTTCGACCGAGTATCTCGTGCGCTCGCCGGCCGGCGCGGAGGTGGCGCTTTGCCGCGCCCCGGCCGGACCGGGCGGCGCTCCCTATGTGATTGAACCGGACGAAGTAGACGTCGCGACTCGCGGCCACCACACCTTCGAGCGCGAGGTGCACACGATCCTCGACGCCCGCAAGCCGGCGGCGGCGCTGGTGGTGGGTGAGACGTTCAACGAACCGGGCGCCTGGTCGAGCTACCCGCCCCACAAGCACGACGTCAACGACCCGCCGCGTCAAGCTCGGCTGCAGGAGGTCTATCACTTCCGCGTCGACCCGCCCCAAGGCTTCGGCATCCAGCGCATCTACTCGCCCGAGCACGACCTGCACGAGGCGTTTGTGGTGGAGGACGGCGATACGGTCGTGATCCCATTCGGCTATCACCCGGTCGTGGCCGCGCCCGGCTACCGCCTCTACTACCTGTGGGCGCTCGCCGGTGACGGTCGAGATCTGCGCGTTGTCGAGGATCCCGCGCACAGCTGGGTTGCTCGGCAGCCTTAGCGTCCGGTCATGAGCGACAAGACTTACGTGCTTGCGCTCGACGTAGGCACCTCCTCGGTGAGGGCCATCCTGTACGACCGCCAGGCCCGACCTGTGCCCGGGGCGGCGGTGCACGTCCGCCACGAGCCGCGGATCGGCTCCGACGGAACTTCGGAGATGGATGCAGACGAGCTCGCCGATCTGGCGTGGGCCACCGTCGTCCAGCTCGTGGCTGGGGCCGGCGCGCCGCTGGCAGGCAGGATTGCCGGCGTCGGCGTCTCCAGCTTCTGGCACGGTCTGGTGGCGACGGATGACTCGGCGCGCGCGCTTTCCCCTCTCTACCTCTGGTCGGACACCAGGAGCTGGAAGTCAGCCGAAAATCTGAAGGATCGCTTCGATCCCGAAGCCGTGCGCCAGCGCACAGGCTGTCCCATCCATGCGAGCTACTGGCCGGCAAAGCTGGCCTGGCTGCGCTCGGAGCGGGCCGACCTCTGGAGCCGCCCGGTCCGGTGGATGAGCTTCGGCGACCTGTTGTTCTGGCGGATGTTCGGAAGGCTCGGCACCAGCGTATCGATGGCATCGGGAACCGGCCTCTTCGGGCTGGCCGACTGCGGCTGGGACCAGGAGCTGCTCTCCGTCCTCGAGATTTCGCCAGCAAGCCTGCCACCGATCGCACAGGTCGAACAGACGCTGACGCCCTCGTATCAGCGGCTCTTGCCCAACCTGGCTGGGATTCCGTGGCTGCATGCGCTCGGAGATGGGGCGCTTGCGAACCTGGGCAGCGGCTGCGTGACTCCGGATCGGCGCGCGCTCACAGTTGGCACGTCGGGAGCGCTGCGAGCCGTTGATTCAGCGCCACCCACACACATCCCGCCCGGCCTCTGGTGCTACCGACTCGATGGCGGGCGGGTTGTGATTGGAGGGGCCTTGAGCAACGGAGGCAACCTTCGCGCGTGGTTGGTCAACACGTTGCGCGTGCAAGAGACGAAGCTCGAGGATGCGCTGAGCAGCTTGGTGCCGGGGACTCACGGCCTGACGGTCTTGCCGCATCTTGGCGGCGAGCGCAGCCTCGGTTATGCGCCCCACGCATTTGGTGCGATCGCCGGCATCACGTCAGCCACGACCGCCGAAGACATGGCTCGAGCCGGACTGGAGGCCGTAGCGATCGAATTCGCCCGGGTTGATCGGCGGTTGGATGAAGTGATTCCAGGCGCCACGACACTGGTCGCCAGCGGCGCCGCCCTGTTGAGCTCGCCCGCGTGGATGCAGATGATGGCCGATGCCATCCGGCGCCCGGTCGCGGCCGGGAAGTCGGAAGAAGCTTCCAGCCGTGGGGCGGCGGTTTTTGCGATGGAGTGGCTCGGTATGGCAGGGCCTGCAAAACTCGACCCTGGGACCTCTCGGGTATTCGAGCCTCGAGCAGACTTTGCCGCCATATATAAAGGAATCGAGGCTCGTCAGGAGATTCTGTATCGCGCATTGATCACCGACCGGATACTCGGGACCTGATGCCGATGAACCGAACCGATTACCTCGCCTCGATGTACAGCCTCGAGGGTCAGGTCGCCATCGTGACGGGCGGCACAGGCGTACTCGGCGGCGCGATGGCGAGAGCTCTGGCCATGGCGGGCTCGCGCGTGGGCGTGCTGGGCCGCAATCGCGACAAAGCGGAGCGGGTGGCGTCAGAGCTCGAGGCGTTGGGCGGCGAGGCTTTGGCGCTCCCGGCCGACGTACTCGATAGCGGCGCGCTCGAGTCCGCACGAGACCTGGTCGTGAGTCGGTGGGGATCCATCACCACATTGGTCAATGCAGCCGGGGGCAATATTCCGACGGCGACCATCCCCGAGGGCGGCGATGTTTTTGGGATGTCGCCGGCCGCGTTCCAGCAGGTCGTCGACCTGAACCTGACGGGCACCCTGCTGCCGAGCCTTGTCTTCGGCCGGGCTATGGTCGAGGCTGGGAATGGCTCGATCGTGAACATCTCCTCGATGGCATCTCCCCGCGCCCTGACAAGGAATGCCGGTTACGGGGCCGCGAAATCAGCGGTTGACAACCTGACCCGCTGGCTGGCGGTCGAGCTCGGCACGCGTTATCAAGGCAAGATCCGGGTGAATGCAATCGCGCCTGGCTTTTTCATCGGCGAGCAGAATCGCGAACTGCTCGTGGAGCCGGATGGCAATCCCACCGCCAGGGGACGCGCGATCATCGCCCACACCCCCTTTGGGCGGTATGGCGAGGCGGACGATCTAGCGGGGGCGCTGGTGTGGCTGTGCAGCCCCAGCGCGCGTTTCGTAACCGGGATCGTGGTGCCGGTGGATGGCGGATTCAGCGCGTTCGGGGGCGTGTGATGGAAGGTCGCGTCGAGCTGAGCCGCGGCATCACGGAGGACGAGGTGCGCGACCTCCTCGTGAAGGCTTTCGCCGGCGTGCGCCTGAGTGGACGCCGCTTCCTGGTGCTCATACCCGATGACACGCGGCACGCTCCGATTCCAATGCTCTTTCGTTTGCTGAACGACATCGTCGGCAAGCAGGCGGCGCGACTGGATTTCCTGATCGCCCTGGGCACACACCCGCCGATGGCACCGCCCGCGGTCGACAGATTGGTCGGCATCCCGGAATCAGAGCGCGCTCGGCGCTTTCCGAATGTCTCGGTGCTCAGCCACTGCTGGGATCAGCCTGAGGGTCTTACCCGGATCGGGGTCATCCAGGGATCGGAGCTCGAAGAATTGTCGGGGGGCTTGATGAGCGAGCCGATTCCACTCGATGTCAATCGGCTGCTGGTGGAATATGACCAGCTTGTGATCTGCGGACCAGTGTTTCCGCACGAGGTCGCCGGTTTCTCTGGGGGAGCGAAGTACATCTTACCTAGTGTTGCCGGTCCCGCAGTGATCAGCGCCACGCATTGGCTCGGGGCGCTGGGCTCGAGCATGAAAACGATCGGAGTCAAGGACACCGCGGTCCGGCGGGTGATACACCGGGCGGCGGATCTGGTGCCCACGCCGATCCTCTGCATCGCGTTGGCCGTCCGCGACGATGCCCTCCACGCTATCTTCGCCGGAGGATACGTCGAGGCGTGGGACAAAGCCGCCGACGTCTCAGCCCAGCTCGAGATCACGTACGTCCCGCACGGCTTCAAGCGCGTGCTCTCGATGCCTTCCAACATCTATCACGACCTGTGGACCGCCGCCAAGGCGATGTACAAGACCGAGCCCGCGATCGCCGACGGTGGCGAGGTGGTGATTTACGCGCCGGCCCTGACCGAAATCTCCTACACGCATGGACGTCTGATAGATGAGATCGGCTACCACGTGCTCGAATACTTCACGAAACAGCCGGAGCGCTTCGCGTCGGTACCAGGCGTGATCAAGGCTCACAGCACGCACGTCAAGGGCTGGGGCTCCTACGACGCGCGGACGGGCTCAGAGCGGCCGCGAATCCAGGTCACGCTGGCAACCGGCATTCCCCAAGAACGATGCGAGCGGGTGAACCTCGGCTACCTCGATCCGAAATCAATCGACCTATCCGATTGGGCTGGACGCGAGGCGGAAGGAGTGGCCGTCATCCGCAACGCGGGCGAGACCCTGTACCGTGCCAACGACGTGTCCTAACAGGAGGCCCGCTTGAGTCAAGAAATACAAGCGTCAAGCAGAGTCAATCACACACCATCACGCCGAGCGGCCCTACGAGGCACGAAAGGAGCACGGCACCGAGGATTCCCCAAACCGGCCAAACCACCAGCAAGCCCCCAAGTACCAAGACAGTCACTCGCCGGGCTCCTCTGAGTCTTCGCGCTGCCAGGACGATGGTCACCATGCCGAAGACCGTTGGGATGCCGTAAAGCACCAGCTGGATCGGCACAGGAGTCGCCTCAGCACTAGTTCCTGGACGCAAGAGCACAATCATCACAGCGATTACGGAAACGAAACCCAGCGCGCAGATAAGACCGACAACCGGGAGTGGAAAGCCCGAGTTCCTTCGGATCCTTGGAGAGGGATTTGGAGAGGTCACCGCGAGAGACTACTCGCCAGGAAGGCGGTGTCAGAGTAATGACGTCCTGTCGCCGGGATGAATCCGGCGTTCCAAAGCCTAGTATTGCGGCCCGATGCAGCATCCGCCGCAGCTGTCGCCCGATGGCAACTATTGGTGGGATGGCCAAGCCTGGCAGCTGATGCCAGGTCGTGTCGCCGCAACCCCTGTTGCACAACCCATCACGGGCACGCCCCCGCCGTCATGGTTGCCCGCGGGCGCTGAAGTCCCAATCCGACCGGCACCGCCTGACCTGCCGTTCATCCCGCAGCCGGTCGTGGTCGGGGCCTTGGGCGGCCCGGCCGTCTTCGCGCCGGCCTGGGCCAACGAACCGCCAGCTCCACCCGAGGAGATCTCGATCGGCAAGAAAATCCTGCTTTGGGCTGGCGTGGTTGCGGGGGCTGGGATCCTGCTCCTGGGGCTGCTCGGAATCCCGTTCGCTCTGAGCCAGGGCGACACGACCCGAGTCGACGACATCACCAGCGCCGTGTTGGTCATCATCGTCGGTGGGCTGATCGTCTTGCCGTGCCTCGGCGTGCTGTTGGGGTTTGGGCCGGCGGTGGCAGGGACATTTCATTCACTGGGGATCCTCGGAGTCATTTATGTCCTGGGGAGCATCATCAACGCTTCCTTCGCTCTGACCAATCCGGTGGGCGGAGAGCGTTACTTCATTCCGTGGACCATGCTGGGGGTGGTGGCATTCCGGGCGTGGCGTGGGCGGTGGGTCGGGGCCATCCTCATCCTGGTTACCTGGGCAATATCAACCACGATCACCCTGACTATGGCCCGCGCCTTCTAGCAGTAACCCCGCCCGGGGGATATCCGTTCATAAGGCATGAGGGTCAAGATGATCCTGCCGGCCCTCACCGAAGCTACGAGCCCGTTCTTCAGACCGATCAAATATTCGCTGTTCCCCCCACTTGGCCTCGCTACGCTCGCCGCGTACCTGAGCGATCACGACGACGTCGCGATTTGTGACGAGCACGTCGAAAAACTGCAGCTGGACGATGAGCCCGACCTCGTCGTGATCCAGGTTTACATCACATCGGCAAGACGTGCCTACGAAATCGCCGACCACTATCGCCGGCGCGGAGCACGGGTCGTGCTCGGAGGCCTGCATGTCACCTCGCTTCCCGACGAAGCCGCTGCCCACGCGGACCACATCTTCATGGGCCCCGGCGAGGACACGTGGCCGCAATTCCTCGACGACTTGCGGCGCGGAGCTCCGTTGCCTCGCTACGTTTCGCGCGACAGAACTCTGGCGGCAATTCCGCCGATCCGGCGCGACCTGATCAAACGGCACCTGTACCTGGTGCCGAACTCAATCGTGGTCTCGCGCGGCTGCCCGCACGTGTGCGACTTCTGCTACAAGGTCGCCTTCTTCCAGGGAGGCAAGCAGTTCTACACGATGGAGGTCGATCGCGCGCTTGCGGAGATCGATCGACTGCCCGGGCGGCATCTCTACTTCCTCGACGATCATCTCTTCGGGAATCCGAACTTTGCGGCCGCTTTGTTCGATGGGATGGCCGGCATGGGGCGCCTCTGGCAGGCAGCTGGGACCGTCAAGTCCGTGCTCGAGCAGCCGGTCGTGCTCGAGAAGGCAGTGCGATCGGGCTTGCGCAGCCTGTTCATCGGCTTTGAGACGGTCAACTCAGCCAACCTCCAGGACCAGCGCAAATACCAGAACATCGGGCGCGACTACGCCGCGGCCATCCGCCGCTTGCACGACCTGGGGGTCATGGTCAACGGCAGCTTCGTGTTCGGAATGGACCACGACGAGCCAGATGTATTCGATCGCACGGTGGAATGGGCCGTCGAGCACGGCATCGAAACTTCGACGTACCACATCCTGACTCCGTACCCGACCACCGCCCTCTACCAGCGGATGGAGGCGGAGAACCGGGTGCTGCACCACGACTGGGATCTGTTCGACACCCGTCACGTGGTCTTCAGGCCGCAGAGGCTGACCGCTCAAGAGCTGGAGGCCGGCTACTGGCGGGCATATCGAGATTTCTACCGCTGGGGGTCGATCTGGCGAGGCGCGTCGTCCAAGGCCGGACTCAGACCGCGGTTGCGGCACATGGCCTACGCGGGCGGCTGGAAGAAATTCGAGCCGCTGTGGGACCTGCTGATCCGAACCAAGCACGTGCTCCACGCGCTGCCTGTCCTCGAAACCATTCTCACCGGGTTCGGAAGCCGGCCCGCGTCCCGCGAGCAGCTTGACCATCAGAAGGCGACGCTAATCGGTAGCATCCAGGAGCATGAGCCTGGGCTCGGCTGACGCCGTGGTCGTCGGCGGTGGCGTGATCGGCTGTTCCATCGCGTACCATCTTGCCAACCGCGGTGCGAAGGTGGTGCTGGTCGAAAAAGACGCGCTCGGCTCGCAGTCGACGGGTAAGTGTGCGGGCGGTGTGAGGCGTCAGTTCTCGTCCGAAACCAACGTCCGTATGCAGCAGCTGTCAGTTCGCCTGCTAAAGAGCCTCGAGGCCGAAACGGGCGTCGATCCGGAGTTCAGGCAGATCGGCTACCTCTTCCTCCTGACCGACGATCACCAGGTCGGTGACTTCAGGCGGCTCCTGTCGATGTGGCAGGGGCTGGGAGTCGCCGACGCGCGCTGGGTCGAGCGTTCGGAGATTCGAGAGCTGGCTCCAATCGTTCGCGGCGACGACATCCTGGGCGGCACGTTCTGCCCGACCGACGGCATTGCCAGTCCGCACGCCGTGACCTCGGGATACGCCGGCGCCGCCAAGCGGTTGGGCGCAAAAATCCATGAAGGCGTCGCCGTCACAGGCATCGATGTGCGCGGAGGACGTGTCTCGGCCGTGACGACGTCTGCCGGCGAGATCACGACGCCGGCGGTCTTCAACTGCGCAGGCGCATGGGCGGGCGAAGTCGGCAAGATGGCCGGCGTAGCCGTGCCCGTCGAGCCCTACCCTCGCAACATCTTCGTCACCGAACCTATGCCCGCGGTGACGCGCGACCACCCGATGACGATCGACATGACGACTTCGTTCTACTTCCACCCCGAGGGCGACGGCCTCCTCTTCGGAATGGGGTTGCGCGACGAGACGCCGAGCTTCGACACCGAGGTCGATTGGGCCGTCCTCGACGCGATGGCCGAGGTCGTCGAGCGCCGAGCGCCGGCCCTGGGTAACGCCGGCGTGCGCACGGCCTGGGCAGGCCTGTACGAGATGACGCCCGATCATCAACCCATACTGGGCCCCGTCGACGATCTCGACGGCTTCTGGTGCGCATGCGGATTTTCCGGGCACGGCTTCCAGCAGGCGCCCGCGGTGGGCCATCTGCTGGCCCGAGGTTTCGTCGGCGAGCGGCCAGAGGTTCCCCTGGATGCGTTTGCGCATCGGCGCTTCACGACGGGAGTGGTGGAACCAGAGCTGAACGTGATTTGAAGGAGATTCGGATGAAGACGCAGCTCGTTGATAACCGCCAGTTGCAAGTCGAGGAGATCCTGGGCGCCTTCGACCTGCCGGTTGGCGGCACCTTCTCAGGCGTCGCCTACGGCGGCAGCTTCATCCCAAGCGGGACGGGCGCGTCGATTGAGACGCGTGATCCATCGACCGGAAACGTCCTTGCGCACGTTCGGAGCGCGAGCGAAGCCGATTGCTCGAGCGCCATCGCGGCTGCCCTTGAGGCTTTCAACAGCTGGCGGTCGGTGCCGGCTCCAAAGCGTGGCGAGGTGGTGCGCCAACTCGGTGATGCCTTCCGGCGGCGCAAGGACGACCTGGCTCGCCTGATCAGCCTCGAGAATGGAAAGATCCTCAGCGAAGCCCGCGGAGAGGTCCAGGAAGTGATCGACATCTGTGACCTCGCGGTTGGACAGTCCAGACAGCTTTACGGCCGAGAGATCGCGTCGGAGCGGCGCGATCACCGGCTCGTGGAGCAGTGGCACCCCCTTGGAGTGGTCGGGATCATCTCCGCCTTCAACTTTCCCCTCGCGGTTCCGGGCTGGGGTTGGGCCATCGCGCTGGTTTGCGGCGACACCATCGTGTGGAAGCCGTCCAGCCTCACTCCGCTGATCTCGATTGCCGCCCAGCAAATCTTCCACGAGGTCACGGCCGGCACAGAGGCCGAGGGAGTTTTCAGCCTCGTGATAGGCAGGGGTGGGACGGTTGGCGAAGCCCTCCTCTCGGACCATCGTGTGCCGTTGATCCAGGCGACCGGTTCCTGCGCCGTCGGCGAGCGAGTCTCGGCGGCGGTGGGGAAGCGCTCAGGACGAGCCATCCTCGAGCTTGGAGGCAACAACGCGGTCATCGTGCTCGACGATGCCGATCTCAAGCTCGCGCTCCGAGCGATCGTCTTCGGAAGCGTCGGCACCGCCGGTCAACGCTGCACCAGCACCCGCCGGCTGATCCTCCAACGCGGGATCGCCACCCAGCTCCTGGAGCGGGTGGTGGCGGCCTATCGAACTGTCCGCATCGGCGACCCGCTCGACGAGAAGACTCTGATGGGGCCGCTGGTGTCGCGGGAAGCGGTCGGTGAATACCGCGAGGGCCTCATGGAGATACAGCGACAGGGCGGCAAGTTGGTTTACGGCGGCAAGGTGCTCGAGGACCGCTCCGGCTACTTCGTCGAGCCGGCCATCGTCAGGTCGCGGGTGGACATGCCGATCTGCCGGGAGGAGATCTTTGCACCCATCCTCCACGTTTTCGAAGTGGACAGCCTGGCTGAGGCGATCGAGGTCAACAACGCTGTTCCGCAGGGTCTCAGCAGCGGCCTCTTCACCACCAACCTCAACGCGGCCGAACGATGGCTCTCGGCGGCGGGCTCGGACTGCGGGATCGCCAACGTCAACGCGGGCACCTCCGGAGCGGAGATCGGAGGCGCGTTCGGGGGAGAGAAAGCGACCGGCGGTGGGCGCCAGGCCGGCTCGGATGCCTGGAAGGGCTACATGCGCCGTCAGACGTGCACGATCAATTACGGGGACGACTTGCCGCTTGCCCAGGGAGTCGCCTTTCCGGTCGATTGACGCCCCGACCTGAGCTCGTCGATCACCGGCGCGAAGGCGCGGACGCCTTCCGCCCCACCCATGGTCAGCGCCACCTGGACCTCGGAGATGCCCAGCCGGGCATGTCCGCTGAGAGTCTCCGCCATCTGTCGCGGCGTGCCCGCAAGCGGCCGCTCGTCCGGCCGCGGGGTGTAGCCCGATCCGGGCATCGCCCCGCGCACCGCGGTGGTGGCGACCAGCGTGAGGGGATCACGCCCGTGCTCGCGACAACCCTCGTCGATGATGCGGAGCTGTGTCGCCGCGGACTCGGCGCTTGCGTCCGTGTAGCCGAGCCAGCCGTTCCAGATGTCCGCGTACTGGGCCACGAGCCGGCGCATTCGCGGCCCCGGGTTGAGGGTCCCGATCAGGATCGGGGGACCACCGGGTCTCGGGCCCCGTGGCAGCAAGCGCGCGCCGCGCAAGCGGTGATGGGCGCCGTCGAAGTCGAGCGGGTCAGTTTGGAAAAGACCCTTGATGACAAAAAGCGCCTCCTCGAAGCGGGCCACGGGCTGGTCGTTGGGGAACCCGAACGTGTTGTGCTCGCCTTTGGAATCACCCGCGCCCAATCCCAAAACCAGCCGGCCGGCGCTGATGTCGTCGATGGTCACCGCGATCTTCGCGAGCAGGCCGACGTTCCGGTAGCCGGTGCAGGCGACGAAGGAGCCGAGCGTCAGCCGCGGGATCTCCACGGCCAGCGCGCTGAGCACCGTGAAGCACTCCAGGTAGCCTTCCAGCTCGACCTCGGGGTCATCCGGAAAGTCCACGCCCGCGCGCCGCTTCAGCTCCGCGTTGTTGCTGGGCAGGAGCAGGTGGTCGGTGACGTACAGAGCGTCGAAGCCGGCCTCGGCGGCGCTGCGCGCGACCTCTAGGAGCTCAGACCAGCGCAGATCTGTGGTCGTCCAGGTCGGCAGGATGAGGCCCAACCTCAGTTGCTCCGGAGGCACGGGTGGGCGCATCTCGCCGGCCGGCATGGCGGTAATTATGGGCACGACCCGGCGCCGCCTCGATCGCGCCCACTACTCTTCAGGTGATGTCGGAAGCGCAGGCGCAGGGCTCCATAGCGCGGATACCCGTCGCGCTCATGGACCTGCTCGAGGGGGACGCGCTCGGGCACCTCGCCACCGTCCGCGCCAACGGCACGCCGCACGTGACCCCGCTTTGGATCGATCACGACGGCGACACAGTGCTCGTCAACGTCCGGGTCGACCGCGTCAAGGCCGCCAACATGCGCGAGCGTCCGGCGGTCGCGATCTCGATCGTCGACCCGCGGAATGCCTACCGCTACCTGGCGATCACCGGAGTGGTCGTTTCTTGGTCAGAGGAAGGGTGGAGGGAGCACATGGACAAGCTCAGCCGCCGCTACATGAAGGTCGACCGCTATCCGTGGTCCTTCCCGGGCGAGCGCAGGGCGATCTTCCGAATCGAACCCACGCACGTATATTTCGAAACTGGCGAAGCCTCGACCACCGAGGCCTGACGCTCAGCCCTTCTTCGCGGCCACCATCCACTCGCTCGCGGCCCCCGCTTTGCGCCAGGGAGTGAGCGGTGTGATGTCCACCGTCGGATCAGGCCGGCCCGCGATCGTCTTGGCGAGCAGCTCGGCCACCGGCGGTCCGTGCATGACTCCGTGGCCGCCGAAGCCCGCGGCCATCCAGAGACCATCCTCGACGCTGCCCACATACGGATGGCCGTCGCCACCCATGTCGACGTTGGCGACGACGCGCTTGG
>Ga0137361_10001345_pt1 | contig 15149 bp, 16 predicted proteins | sample Mad1_80_16metaG_FD_104923 | JGI IMG/M metagenome (GOLD analysis project Ga0137361, IMG submission 104923) | Vadose zone soil microbial communities from Angelo Coast Range Reserve, California, USA - Mad1_80_16 metaG | ecosystem: Environmental > Terrestrial > Soil > Vadose zone | place: USA... | reverse complement strand
TAAGCCATCGCTTCCGCGTTCGTCTTATTGTCGGCTACGGCAAAGTCGATCACGGTTTCGCCGAGCACGCCGCGCATGCCGGCTTTCGAAGTCTCGTCCGCGATGGCGTCCTCGAAGTAATACATGTCGCAATAAGTCGTCGTGCCGCCGCGAATCATCTCTGCCAGACCGAGACGCGTACCGACGCGGACGAATTCTTCGGTGACGTTCTTGGCTTCAGCGGGAAAGATGTATTTTGTGAGCCACTCTTGCAGGTCGAGATCGTCGGCCAGCCCGCGAAACAGCGTCATCGGCACGTGTGTGTGGCCGTTGATGAGACCGGGCACTACAACCTTGCCGGTGGCATTTATGACCTGGCGCGCGGTGTACCTTTGATTGATATCGCTGGCCCTACCGATGGCTTCGATGCGTCCTCCTTTGATCGCGATCGCGCCGTTGTCAATCACACGTCGCGGGCCATCCATCGTTACGATGGTTCCGCCGCTTACAATTAGGTCCACCACAGTCTTCCTTTTCTGCGCCATCGTTACGGATTGCGCGACAGAAATCAATAGCAGCAGAGCGATTAGTATGGTTCTCATTTTGTTGGGCGAGTCGTGTCAGACCCGCGAGCGGTAGCGACCGGCCCCGGGTACGCAGGCGTCCCGCCTGCTTCTGTATCGTACGTCTGCGCAGTGCGTAGTGGTTAAAGCAGTCGGGACGACTGCGTACCTAGGACCGGTCGCTACCGCTCGCGGTTCTGACACGCAATTCCGATTTTTATCGAGCGGCTTCCTTCAAGAATCTTGCATCGAAAGCACGCGGTAGGAGATCGGCAACATGCAACTCTTCCTTCTGCCCATGCAGATTTGCCAGCACAATTGTCGCGTGCTTGCAGAACTCCCAGATGATTTGCCGGCAAGTTCCGCAGGGCGGCGTTAATTGTTCCGTGTCGGCGACGATCGCTAGCCGGGCAAAGTCTCGCTCGCCTTCCGAGAGGGCTTTCCAAATCGCGATCCGCTCGGCGCAGACGGTCAGACCGTAACTTGCGCTCTCGACATTGCAACCGCTGAATACCTTACCTTCGTCCGTTTGCAGCGCTGCGCCCACCAAGAAATTTGAAAACGGCGCGACTGAACGCAGCCGCGCGGCAGTCGCTTGCTCAATTAATTGATCCTCAGATTCGCTCAACTATGGCCTCCCACTGAATGCAAAGCATTGGCCAGCCTCTCGCGAATCTTTCCGCTGATCAAATCAATGCTCACCAAATTATAACCACCTTCAGGAATGATTACGTCCGCGTACCGCTTTGACGGTTCGACGAATTGCATGTGCATCGGGCGCACTGTGCCTATGTATTGCTCGATGACTGAATCGAGCGTGCGACCACGCTCGGCGATGTCGCGGCGCAGGCGGCGAATGAAACGGATGTCGTCCGGCGTGTCCACGAAAACCTTGATGTCCATCTCTTCGCGCAACCGCGGCTCAGCAAAAATCAGGATGCCTTCGACGATCACGATTGGTTTTGGATCGACCAAGGTCGTGGCCGGCAGCCGCGAATGAGTGCGGAAATCATAAATCGGAAGTTCGACCGGCTCGCCCGCGTTCAGCCGCTTGAGATGATTGACCAGCAGATCATTATCGAGCGCGTCCGGATGATCGAAGTTAGCCGCGTTCCGATAGTCCAGCGGCATGTCCTTGAGATCGCGATAGTAAAGGTCTTGTTGGATGAAGACTACTTCGTCTGCACTGACCGATTCCAGGATACGATTGGCGATCGTGGTCTTGCCTGAACCAGTGCCGCCGCAGATGCCAATAATCATAGTAAGTACTAGATTCGAGTGCAGCCCTTTTGAACCTATAGATCCAATCTTCTGATAACGCGTCTCAATAGTTCAGTGAACTGGGCCCGCACGCGCTCGCCCGTGGCGATCACCAGACTATGATCCACCGGTTGATCGGAAACCCCAGCCGCCAGATTCGTGATGCACGAAATCCCCACCACGTCGATGTCCATGTGGCGCGCAACGATAGCTTCCGGAACAGTGCTCATGCCCACTACATCCGCACCCAACGCGCGCAGCATGTGAATCTCGGCGGGCGTCTCGTAGCTTGGTCCCGCCAGCGCGGCGTAAATTCCCCGGCGCACTTCGATTCCGATCGCGTTTGCTTCCTTAATAACGATGTCTTGCAACCGGCGCGCATAAACCGAAGTGAGATCGGGAAAGCGCGGCCCGAAACGCTCATCGTTTTCTCCGCGCAGCGGGTTATCGCCGATCAGGTTGAGATGATCGCTAATTACCATCAAGGAGCCTGGTTCGACCTCCATATTCAGCGTGCCGGCGGCGTTGGTCAACAGCAGCGTTCGCACCCCCAGCAATTTCAAAACCCGAATTGGAAATGTGACTTGCTGCAGCGAGTATCCTTCGTAGTAATGAAAGCGGCCCTGCATCGCCGCGATCGTTACCTCACCGACTTTGCCAAGGACCAGACGACCAGCATGACCTTCGACTGTCGCTCGCGCGAAGCCGGGGATTTCGTTATAAGGAATCTCGATCGAATTGGTCAGGTCGTCAGCGAAAGCGCCGAGTCCGCTGCCGAGGACGATTGCTACCGGCACTTCGGCGTCGGTGCGCATGCGAACGGCACGCGCAGCTTTCTCTGCGCGCTCGTAAAGTGTAGATGGACTTAGCTCAGTGGCCATTTTTCAAAAAGAAATATGAACTCGCGGATTGGTGTCAGAGTTTCTCGCTAACGACCTGAAGGCTTACGCTCTCGCCTGCTTGTCTTTTGGGCCCATATCAGTCGTACTCTCTCGGCACGCTCCAAGTAGCCGGCTATTAGCAGGCGGTTTTGACTTGAATGTCCAATGATAATATATCGATTCTCGGTTTGCGAATGATCGGGATCGTCAAAAACGACGAAGAGAGGATCCCTGAAGAGTGAGGAGCCTTCTAAAAAGCTGGCATGCTTCTCTCATTTTTGATTGTCCCACGCGAATCTCAAGTCACCAATTCTTTCAGCTCCTTCAGAGAAACTGACGGAGGCATTTAGTAACCTCGCTATCTACCGCTCTTTCTGATACGGAATTCCCAGCGCTCTCGGCGCGCGCGACTGACCGATGAAACCCGCGAGCACCACGATTGTAACCACGTATGGAATCATTTGGATGAACTGGACCGGAACCTCCACCTTATCCATGCCCCCGGATGTGGCGAACAACATTCGCCAGAGGATTCCCGAGATCAAGACGGCCGTGGATAGCTCAATAATTCTATTCCGATTTAGCAGTGCAACCTGATGTGCGATGAACCAGATAAACAGGAAGATGAGGATGCCAACCCCGATGCGCAGGAACAGCACTGAGACTGGCACGCCTTGCAGTTGGATAGTCAGCGCGTCGGCAAAGCCAAAAAGCAGGCAAGCGAGCATCGTTTGCACGGGGCGCCACTTGCCGAAGATAAGAGCAGCCAGCGCAATGAAGCCGCGGCCCGCTGTCATGTTGCGCGTGAACAGAGACGATTGGCCAATTGAAAGATACGCTCCGCCAATTCCTGCCAACGCGCCCGACAGAATCACGCCTATGTAACGAATGCGATTGACGCCCACGCCGGCGGCATCCGCCGCTTCCGGATTTTCGCCGACGGCCCGGAGCCGCAAACCGAAAGGCGTCCGATACAAAACGTATCGGGTTACCAGAACTATCACGAGCGCCAGGAGTGAAATCACCGAAACTTCCGTGAGAATTCGCCAGGCCGGAACAAATGCGGGAACGAAGCGATAAAGCGTAGGCAATAGATTCTCTTTGGGAATCTGCGGCGTCGAGCCGGAAGAGAGAAATAGCGCGCCACTCAACACCGCCGGCAAACCGAGGAACATGATGTTGATGCCGGTTCCCGTGACGACTTGATCCGCCTTGAAGCGAATGCTCGCCAGCGCAATGATGTAAGCCACTAACGCGCCTGCCAGGATCGCAGCGCCAAGCCCAACCCAGGGACTGCTGGCATAGTAAGTGACGGATGCGGCCGTGAACGCGCCGGCCAGCATCAATCCCTCAAGCGCGATGTTGATTACGCCCGACCGTTCCGAATACAAACCACCCAGCGCGGCCAGCACCAGCGGCGTCGATAATCGAATGGTTGAGAATAGAAGCGAGATTGTAAAGATTTGGCGCATTACCAGAATTGTACTTCGTGCTTTGTACCTCGTGCTTTGTTTTTCAATTTCGATCTGGCCCGCTGATCAATTGAACGGAGAAATGCGTTCAGTTTTGGCGAAAGCTCCTCGATTAGAGCCCGAAGGTTCTTGACCTCTGCCTGTGACAAGAGCTTCCTGATGTAATGATCGGCGTAGCCATGTATGGTCTCGTACAACGAGCCACGCGCTATCCTTACGAAGCGTCGGTTATCCTGAAGGCTACCTCGGCCACTTCCCTCTGCGATATTGGCGCCGATGCTATCGGCGGCCCGCACTACCTGTTTCCAACAGTGTCTCTGGCGAACGAGTCCCACGCGCTAACTACGTTCCAGATACTGTCGGCAATCTTTTTGGACAATTGATAGACTTGCAGCTTCTCGAAGTTTGTTCTTTCCATCTGGAACCTCCCAATTAAAAGCTCTAGGCGGGTAAAGCATCCAAGCACAAAGTACAAAGCACAAAGAACTAATTACACCTTCGCTCTTTTCATCATTCCAAACTTCTTAAGCGGCCCGCGAAAGATTGCTTCAGCCGCGACGAAAACGATCACCAATCCTTGAAGCATATCCACGATGTCTTTTGAAACATGCATCGTAAAGGCGTCAACGAAGATGCCGCCGCGCAGCAGAATCGCGAAAAGGATGGCGGCCAGAAAAACTCCCACCGGGTGATTCCGGCCCAGCAGGGCCACGGCGATGCCGACGAATCCGTAGTTCGCCGAAAAACCATCGTAGTACCGATGCCGATACCCGAGCACTTCGTTGATTCCCACCATTCCCGCCAATCCGCCGGAGATGGCCATCGCCAGAATGATCTGCTTACGAATCGAGATGCCGCCGTATTCAGCAGCCGAAGGATTTGCTCCCGTCGCGCGCAGCTCGTAACCCCACTTCGTCTTCCAGAGAAAAACGTAAACCAGAACGCAGGCAATCAACGCCAGGATAAATGCGATGTTTAGTGGGATTCGCGCCGGCAAGCCAGGAACGAAGCGGCCCAACGTCGGCAAGCCGGCGCCGCCGCTGATCGGGGCTGTTTCCATGATTGCATCGCCGGGAACCTTGTAGTGGTATTGCGTGAAGTAGCTGCACATCGCGACCGCGATGAAGTTCAGCATGATCGTGTTGATGACTTCATGAGATCCAAATCGCGCTTTCAATATTCCCGGAATACCGCCCCAGATCGCCCCGGCTGCGATCGCGACGATGCAACACAACGGCAGCAGAATCCACGCGGGGAAGTTCGCGATCGGAGAATTAACAATGTCACCCGCAGGCGATTTGATAACCACACCGCCCAACTTTATTCCAACCCAGGCAGTCGCAAACGCCGCCACGTAGAGCTGTCCTTCCGCGCCAATGTTAAGCAGCCCGCAACGAAATGCCACCGCCACCGCGAGGCCCGTAAAAATCAAAGGCGTCGCGTTGAAAAGCGTGTAGCCAATTCCGTCGGGCCATGAGAAAGCGCTGCCGAGCAGAAGCTTGTAAGTTTGAATCGGGTTGTCGCCGATCAGCAGTACGACGATGCCGCCGACGATGAACGCGGCAATAACGGCGATAAGCGGAAACAGGATTTCGCGTAAGAGTTTCATTACAAAAATGTAGTTAGTCTTTTGTACTTGGTGCTTTGTCTTCGTTTTTCAAAGATTTCGCCTAAAAAACCTAAGCGACGAACTTTAAATACAAAGCACGAAGTACAAAGTACTAAGACCTTCCTCCGGTCATCATCAATCCGATCTCTTCATTCGTGACGGTCTTCGGATCAACTTCGCCGACAATCGCGCCGTTGTGAATCACCAGCAATCGATCGGACAGCGCCGTCACTTCTTCCAATTCGGCGGAAACTAACAGCACGGCACATCCGGCATCGCGCATGGCCACAATCTTTCGGTGAATGAACTCGATTGCCCCGATGTCCACGCCCCGCGTAGGTTGTGAAACGAGCAACAACTTAGGCGGAAGCTCAAATTCTCTTCCTATAATCAGTTTCTGTTGATTGCCACCTGACAGCGCGCGGGCCGGCAACGCCGGATTCGGCGGACGCACATCAAACTCGCGAATCACCTGTTCAGTGCGTCGCTGAATCCCTTTTTGATCCAGCAATACGGATCCAACGCCAGAGACCGCCGGCTTGCGATAATGAACGCCGAGAATCGTATTTTCGGCCAGACTGAAATCCAGGAGCAGCCCGCGGCGGTGACGATCTTCGGGGACATGGGCGATGCCCAATTCCTTACGCCGGCGTGCGTCTGATGGCGTGATGTCACGACCCTCGAACGTGATCGTCCCCGAGACATGCGAACCTGGAATTAGTCCCGCGAGTCCCTCGATCAGTTCAGTTTGCCCATTGCCTTCGACACCCGCGATGCCGACAATTTCGGCGGCCCGAACTTCGAATGAAAGGTTATCGAGACGCTTCGATCCATCGCGTCCGACGATTGACAGGTCGCGCACGCCGAGCAAGACTGCGCCTGGTTTCGCATCCGGCTTTTCAACGCGCAGCAGCACTTCACGGCCCACCATCAAACGCGCCAACTCCGCCGCATTTGTTTCGGTGGTTTTTAAGTCGCCGACGACGCGCCCATCGCGCATCACCGTGACATTGTCGGAAATGGCCAGGACCTCGGAAAGCTTGTGCGTGATGATCACGATTGTCTTGCCTTGTTCGCGCATTCGACGGAGGATGGCAAAGAACTCTTCCACTTCCTGCGGAGTTAAAACGGCAGTCGGCTCATCCAATATCAATAGTTGGGCGTGACGATAGAGAGCTTTCAGCAACTCGACTCGTTGTTGTTGTCCAACGGAAAGACTTTCGATCGTCGCATTAGGATTGACGGCCAGTTTGAACTCGTCTGAGACTCTACGAATTTCGGCGGCGGCGCGTCGCAAATCCAGCGTGGTCGCGCTCCCGGGCTCGGCACCCAGGACAATGTTTTCGGCCACGGTCATTGGTTCAACCAGCATGAAATGCTGATGAACCATCCCCACCCCCAAGGCAATAGCATCGTGCGGCGTGCGAACCTCGCGCACTTGGCCATCGATTACGATCTCGCCGCTATCAGCCGTGTAGAAGCCGTAGGCTATCCGCATTGCGGTGGACTTACCCGCGCCGTTTTCGCCGACAATAGCATGAACCGTCCCTGGCGTGACCTTAATGCTCACGCGATCGTTTGCCAGCACGTCGCCGAAGCGTTTGGTGATGTTTCTTAATTCGAGCATTATACCGAGAGCTTAGTTTCTTTGAGCTTAGAGCTTAGATGGCTGTGTTTCCTAAGTCGCTGACGTGCGGCCGCCTCAGACACTGACCGATAATACCCATTCAGAGCAGGAGTCAGATTGTCCATGAGACTCTTAAGTTTCTCGACGTCGGTCCAGGTCAAACGTTTTCGCTTGAAAGCCCTCCGCAGCCAATGCGTTGTTTCATACAGTGAGCCGCGAGCGATGTTAATGAACCGGCGATTATCCTGGGCTGTTCCTCGGCCACTTCCTTCCGCAATGCAGGAACCGACTCCGTCAGCGGACTCTACAATCTGCTGACCTACTGTGTTCTTGGCCAGCTGATCCCATTTGATTACGATTTCCCAGATCTCGTCGGCTAGTGCTTCGGCAAGTTGATACATCTTCAAATTTTCGAAGTTTGTCTTCGGCATTCTAAGCTCTAAGCTCCAAGCTCCCTCTAATTCGTCATTGCGTCGGTAACCTTGATTTGTCCCGCGATGATTTTCTGCTTCGCCTCTTCCGCTGCCTGGATCGCCTCGGGAGATACCAGATCTTTATTGTATTGGTCCATCGCGTACCCGACGCCGTCGCTTTCCAGACCGAAGACGTGGAATCCCGCCTGAAACTTTCTTTCGACCACCAGCTCAACGATGTCATACACTGCATTGTCGACGCGTTTCACCATACTGGTGAGCACAAAGCCCGGCTTCACCATGTTTTGATCCGAATCGACGCCGATCACGAAGTGCGTTGCGCGGCCATTATTTTTTCCAGCTTGCTCGACGGCATCAAACGCACCCAGCCCCGAATTGCCGGCAGCGGTGAAGATTACATCCGCGCCCTTGCTGATTTGCGCGAGCGAAAGCTCCTTGCCTTTGCCCGGATTGTTCCAGGCGGCGTCAGTAACGCCCACATAATTTTGAACTATCTGGATGTTGGGATTCACCGCTTTAGCGCCTTCTTCGTAGCCTTTTTCAAAACGATGAATCAAAGGGATGTCCATGCCTCCGACGAATCCGAGAACATTTGTCTTTGTTGTCTTCGCCGCGATTATTCCGACAAGATACGAGCCCTCGTGCTCTTTGAAAACCAACGACGCGACATTCGGAAGTTCACTGACGCCGTCGATGATTGCGAAGTGAAGATTCGGATAATCCTTCGCCACCACTTCCATGATTGGCGCCTGGGCAAAACCAACGCCAATGATCAGATCATAGTTGCGTTCTGCAAAAGCTCGCATCGCCGGCTCGATCGAAGTTGGATTGCCTGGCTCGACGTCGCGCAGCACGATATCCATTGCTGGTTTACCGCAGCTTGTCTTACCATCCGGCAACATTCCGGTTTCGGCGCATTTCACCCCAGTCCATGCCGCGGCGTTGAACGAGCGGTCGTCTTTGCCGCCAATGTCGAAAACAATGCCGACGTGAATCTTTGATTTATCGTCAGCGCCGTAGCTGGCGCGGTTGCAGGCAGGGCCAACAAAGAGCAGGCAAGAGATCAAAAGCAAAATCAGCAAGAGCTTCGCGTTCATCTCAATCCTCGATCACTTCTTTAATCAGGAATGACAATTCTGTCGGCGGTGTGTCATCTATCTCGTAGGCTGTCTGAATCCGTTCCGCCGCGCGCCGGCCACGACTCGAGTCGTCACAATAAACCAGGCCGATTAGTTCACCGGCGCGAACCGCGTCGCCAATCTTCACCTCGTTAATAAAGCCAACCGCGGGATCGATTCGATCTTCAATGCGTACGCGACCCCCGCCGGCCTCGGCAATGGCGTGGCCAATCTCTTCCGTATTAACTTTGGCGACAAAACCGGAGCGCGCCGATTCTACCCTAACCGATGCATCTGTCAACGGCAGAACTTGCGCCGGGTCGTCACAAACACGGCCGTCACCGCCCTGCGCCTCGACGTTCTTTTGAAAGCATTCCAGTGCTGCTCCGGATTCATGCACCTTCCGCACGCGCGCGCCGGCAGCTTCGACTGACGGCTCCAGGCCTGACAGCACAATCATCCGCGCGGCCAATTCGATTGAAAGTTCGAGGACTGGTCGCGTGCCTTCATGAACTTCGCCGCGCAGGAGTTCGATGCATTCGAGGACTTCGAGCGAATTCCCAACCGCCCGGCCCAACGGCTGATTCATATCTGTAATTAACGCTTGTGATTTAACGCCGAGCGAGTTGCCGGTTCTCACCAAAGCACGCGCCAGTTCCCTCGCTCGGTCTTGTGCACGCATGAACGCTCCCGATCCCGTCTTTACGTCGATGACCATCGCATCCAACCCGGCCGCGCCCTTCTTGGAAATAATCGAAGCCACGATCAACGGTATCGCCTCGACGGTCGCCGTCGCGTCGCGAAGTGAATATAGCTTTCTATCGGCCGGGGCAATCTCTGACGTCTGTCCGTTCATGGCAAAGCCAGCCTGGTCGAGAACTGAGCGAAATTCCTTCAGCGACAAATCAACTCGATACCCGGGAATTGATTCCAATTTGTCGAGCGTGCCTCCGGTATGCCCCAAGCCCCGTCCGGAAATCATCGGCACACAAACGCCGGCAGCAGCCGCGAATGGCGCAATCAGGAGCGAGGTTTTGTCTCCCACACCTCCGGTTGAATGCTTGTCAGCTTTTGGTTTCGGAATGTCCGAGAAGTCGAGAATTTCGCCGGAGTGAAGCATCGCCTGAGTCAATGCTGATTGCTCAACGTCAGTCATGCCGTTGAGAAAGATCGCCATCAATAAAGCCGAGACCTGATAGTTGGCAATCTCGTCGCGCGTCACGCCGCTTATGAAGAACGCGATTTCCTCAGGCAACAATTCTTCGCCGTCGCGTTTTTTGCGAATGATGTCCTGCGGTCTCAACTATTTTTCGCCTGAAAGCAAAACAATTACCTGCGCTGAGACGGCTTCACCGCGCCCAACTGCGTCCAGGCCCTCGCCGGTTTTTGCTTTGATGCTCACGCAATTAGCATCAACTTCAAAGAGCTGCGCCAGATTGTCGCGCATTGCCGCTACGTGCTCGCGCAGCTTCGGACGTTCCAAAAACACATTTGCATCGACATTCACGATATTGAAGCCGCGTTCGCGCGCCAACCAACAAACCCGCGCCAGCAACTGCAAACTGTCCGCATCTTTCCATTGCGGATCGTTGTCAGGAAAATGAATACCGAGGTCGCCTTCACACAGTGCGCCGAGGATAGCGTCGGCTAGCGCATGCGTTAGAGCGTCACCGTCAGAATGTCCCTCGGCGCCGCGCTCGAACGGAATTCGCACACCCCCCAGAATCAGAGGTTTGCCTTCCACAAGTCGATGGGTGTCGTTCCCGATGCCGATGCGAAACATGGATAGTTGGTCTTTGGTCTTCGGTCTTTGGTCTTTGGTCTTTGGTCTTTGGTCTTTGGTTGGGTTTGGTCTTTAGTAGTGTACCCGGTTGAATGACCCAAGAACACCAAGAACAAAGAACCAAGACCAAAGGCCTAAGACCTAAGACCCTAGCTTTAGCAGCACTTCAGCGATCGCCAGATCTTCCGCATTAGTAATCTTAATATTCCGCGCGCTTCCCGCTATTGCGACAATCTCGACACCGAGTCGCTCAACCAACATGCTGTCATCGGTTAATTCCATTCCTGAAGATTCAACCTCATTAAGTTGATTGTAAGCGCGCTTTAGAATGTCATAACGAAAACACTGCGGCGTGAGCGCCCGGCGCAAATTTGCGCGGAGCAAAGTACGCATCACCCGGTCGTTCTCAATCTCTTTGATCGTATCAGCCACTGACGACGTCAGAATCGCTGCACCGTTCGCTCTCGCTGCTAGCACTGTCGCGTCAATCTCGTCGGACGTTACGAGCGGGCGGACGCCGTCGTGAACAGCAACAATCTCGGCCTCACTAATCGTCATCAACCCACGGAGTACGGATTGCGCGCGCGTCGCACCGCCGGCAACAGCTCGCCATACTTTTTTCAATCCAAAGTCTTGCGCGCAAGAAAGAAAGTTAGCCGTCTCTTCGGGGGGAAGGACGGCTATGATTTCGTCAATCTGTAGGGAGCGCTCAAATTGCCGGAGCGTGTGAATGATAATCGGGACTCCGCCTATCTCCAGGAATTGCTTTGGGCGGACGCCGCCCAGCCGGGTTCCCTTCCCGGCGGCGACGACGATCGCGACGTTCATGAGATGCTCATTCGCGAGTTTCTAAATCAATCCTAACTCTTTCAAAACACCTGGCAGCCGCGGCAATGGCTTCTGCCACAACCAATCTACTTTCAGCCGCAAGCCTTTCAACACGGCGCTTCGGTAAATACCATTCTCGTCAGGCGACACAAGATGATAGATGCCATCTTCTCCCAATTGATAAAAGCGCGCCTGTTGGCGATCCGGATCGACCATCCAATATTCCGGCACGCCGCCTTCCTGATACTCCCGTAATTTGTCTCGACTGTCGCGTGTTCGGCTGTCGCGACTAACGATTTCTACGACCAGATCGGCGGGACCATCAAGAAAAACATCCTTTAAGCGATCAAGGTGTTCGCGTGCGATAAATATTATGTCAGGCTCGCGGCCAGGCAGGTTCGGCCCCGTTTTCATCTGAAATGGCGGACCAAATACGACTCCCAGGTTGTGCACGTCGACAAAGAATCTGAAAAGCGCTAATAGAAAACCATCAAGGTCCTGATGGCGTTCGGTAGCAGGACTCGATAGAATCACCTCCCCGTCCACCCATTCAGCCCACGTGTCCTCATCGGCCCACTGAAGAAACTCTTCATAAGTCATCTTCAGCGGCGGTGAACTGGTTCGTCCCGCATTAGGTCTTTCTTGGAGCTGCTGCATCATGACAACTATTCCATTCGATTACGATTCCGTATCGTTAATCCGCGTCAACGCCGGTCCCGATCGCACTTCGCGCAATGACCGCCGCGATCGCTCACCATTTCCCGCGCCCTCACTTTCTTCGCAAAGCCGTCCGAAAATCATTTTGCCGGCGGTCGTTTGCAGGACACTGGTGACGGCAATGTCTGCGTTTCTTCCAATCAATCGCCGCGCATTGTCGACGACCACCATCGTGCCGTCGTCCAGATAGGCCACCCCCTGGTTGTATTCCTTGCCTTCCTTCAGGATAAAAACGCGCATCGCTTCGCCCGGCAACACTACGGGCTTCAGAGCATTTGCCAGTTCATTGATGTTGAGAACGTTGACACCGCGCAGTTGTGCGACCTTATTCAGATTGAAGTCGTTCGTGACAATCACTGCGTCAATCTGCTTTCCCAATTCGATTAATTTCAGATCGACCTCGCGCACCGACGGAAAATCGGTCTCAACAATCTGGATGTCGAGCGAGCTGTTGTTCTGCAAACGGTTGAGCATGTCCAGACCGCGTCGTCCCCGTTGGCGCTTTGATGAATCGGGCGAGTCGGCAACCTGCTGCAGCTCGCGCAGGATAAATTGCGGGATGATCAGCGTGCCCGTCAGGAATCCCGTCTCGGCCACGTCAGCTATGCGCCCGTCGATGATCACCGAGGTGTCGAGAATCTTCAGATCGCGACGCGCGGCCTTATCGCTGAAGATGCCACCGAGCGCGGACAGTTCGAGATAGTCGCCCTTCGCCGCGCCCACCATCAATCCCACGTAGGCCATGAAGAACGTCAAAGCCAGCGTCAGGAAAGTCTTGGTCGAAGGCGGCACCGCCATCGACTCCTGGCTGCTAATAAGCGAACCGATCAAGTACGCGCCGACAATCCCCAGAATCGATCCGACCGCCGCTCCGATCAAAGTCTTGAGCGACGAACGCCGAATGCGCATCTCAAAAAAGATGATGGCGATCGCGACGAGACCGGCGGCTGCGGTGGAAATTAGCCGATGCCCGGGAATGGGATGCAGCACATAGCCGGCCGCCAACAATATCCCTGTAAAAACAAGCCTTATCAGAATAATGTCAAAGCGCATAATGACGGGCATTCTAACATGGCTTGAGCATGCCGTCACCGGATTTCGGTGGCCAGCCTAACTCACGCTGTGGCGGCGATTTACCTAATTACAAGCTCAGGCCGCGATGAAGGCGCCTACCTGCTGCCTTCCGTTGTGGATTTGCTGGTTTATTTTGGGATAAGACCTCGCAAGGAAACGCCATATTGGTCTGAGAATCGCGGAACCCAATTGAATCAATAAAGATTTCAATGGGTGCGGGCTTTGCCGCCTGATCAACGAGAGCATGGGAAATCCTTCCTGGTAAACAAAAGACCCAACCTCCGTAACCCACCGAATAAGTCTCGCAATCGTTGCCGTGGCGCGCACCGCCGACGATTCACCATTCGCGATTCACACTTTCCGTACCAACTCAAGATTAGTTCCCTCACCGTGCTATACTCCGTTGCAAGGACTGCCAAGCCATCTCCAGTAACGACGCTTCGGTTTTGACGCTCCTTCGATTCGAGTTTGGATAACGAACGCCTTGAGAGGCGGAAAGCGAGCATCATGACCAACAACAAACCAAAGCCGTTTACTTACAGATTTCTGAATGACGGACCGAAGCTTCTTCTGGAGCTGACCAACGCGACCAAGCAGACGCTCAAGCGGGTCGAGATTTTGACCGTGTTCCTGAAGAACGAGGACGCGTTAGGCCGGGGCCCGTCGCAGGTTCATATTCGATTCGAGCCTCTCGAACGCATCCTCCCGGCAGAGAAGTCGATCCTGCATCACACAATCTGGATCAATGGAAAGCAGGCCGGCCCGGAAAATCATCACTTACAAAAGCTGCAAGCGATCGACGGCGAACTCAATCCCTATGTGCTGGATATTTCCTGGCAGGATACAGAAGGAAAAACGCGGTTTCAGCGAATCCCGGTTGGGCACTGAACTGCGAATTGCGCATCCTGTTCGCATTGAGCGGGCAGCGCAAAAACGTCCCAGGCTTTTGCATTTCCCGTCTTCGCTCATCTAGTCACGATTAACGATCTACGACTCACGCCTGCTTCACAAACTTCAGTGCCACGCCATTCATGCAGTAACGCAGTCCCGTAGGCTTCGGGCCATCATCGAAGACGTGTCCGGTGTGAGCATCGCATCGCGCGCACAACACTTCCGTGCGGGTCATTCCCAGAGTGTTATCAACTTCTTCGCGCACGTTCTCTTTCTTGATGGGTGCCCAAAAACTCGGCCAGCCGGTGCCGGAATTAAACTTCGTCGCAGAACTAAACAGCGGCAATTCGCAAGCGGCGCATTCAAAGGTGCCCGGATCATGAACGTCATTGAGCGGGCTCGAATAGGGCGCTTCAGTCCCTTTCTGGCGCATCACGGTGTACTGCTCAGGCGTTAACTGGCTCTTCCACTCTGCATCTGTCTTGATCACTTTTTTGATTCCTTTGGATTTCGAGGTATCAGTGTTTACTCCCTCTCCCATTGGGAGTGGGCTGGGGCGAGGGCTTGACTGCGAATCAATACCTTTCGATCGCGCATCGCCTACCTGTGTTCCCTTCTGCGAGAGCATCGCGGCCAAAGGCGTTCTCGACAGTCCCACAACCGCGCCCAGCGCAATCGAAGATGAAAGAAAGTAACGTCTGTTCATGAATGACCTCTATGATAACGAGTCTCGTTTCGTCAACCAAATTACGTAAGGGATTGGCAGATCGAATGGCTTCATCGCACTGACAGCGTGAAAATAAAATAGCCGGGGTAAGCACAGCGTAGCCACCCAGAATCCGATCCATTAAAAATAGAAAAGCCGCTTTGGCGGTCGGCAGAATCAGAACCGCGAGCGATAGCGACCCGTTAT
>Ga0137361_10001338_pt1 | contig 15167 bp, 15 predicted proteins | sample Mad1_80_16metaG_FD_104923 | JGI IMG/M metagenome (GOLD analysis project Ga0137361, IMG submission 104923) | Vadose zone soil microbial communities from Angelo Coast Range Reserve, California, USA - Mad1_80_16 metaG | ecosystem: Environmental > Terrestrial > Soil > Vadose zone | place: USA... | reverse complement strand
TAGTGTCATGACGCTCAAGGTGGGGGTGTCAAGGCCCTCATTAAGCTTGTTCAAGTCGCACCGGACGACAAACGTCAGGACGAGGGCAGGGGACGCTAGATTATTCTGGGCGACTTCGATCACGTCGAGAGGCGGGAGTGGATCGCCCAGGGGGCCCACCGCTTCCAATGACGCGTGGCGCAGCCGACCCGGGTATCCTGCCACGGCTCGCGCAGGACGATCTCCGCTTGGTCACGTTTGGCGTGGCGATACCCATCGTTGCGTTCGTGGAGTTCCCATGGGAAATTCGGCCACGCCCATGGACTCGCCGCTGGTCTGCAGTCTGCGACCCGCGATGCGCACATTAGCGCGGGTGCCGACCCTGCTCGGGCTCGGCGTCATCGCGCTGTTTGTTGTGTCCGCGTTCACGCCGATGGCAAACGTCCTCGCCCAATCGGTCGCGGTGCATCCAGAGATTGCACCGGCCGATGCCATCGTCGTGCTCGCTGCTGGTGGCGCTTCCTCGAGCGGTGCGCTGAGTGATAATTCGCTGCGTCGGGCCATCTCCGGCATCGATCTCTATCTCAAAGGGCTCGCCCCGCTCTTGGTCTTCTCCGGCAACGATCCCGACGCATCGCGAGCCGAGAGCCGCATCCGGGCTCATCTGGCTCAAGAGTTCGGGGTCTCGCCGCAGCGAGTCCTGACCAGCTCCGGCGCGAACACGACTCGCGAGGAAGCCGCCCAGGTCAAGGGCCTGCTGTGGCCGCGGGGTGTCCGAAACATTCTCCTCGTCACGGATGCCGATCATATGATCCGCGCCGCGCCGCTCTTCACACACGCGGGCTTTCGGGTGTTCGCCGTGCCCGTGAACGAGCCGGAGTGGGACCTCGGACCCGGAGATCGTCTCGACCTGTTACGCGGAACCCTTCGTGAGATCGTGGCCCTCCTCTATTACAAGATCGCCGGATACCTGTGAACTCCGCCACGGAAATGACCCTCTGGATCGTCGGCGTCGTCGGGGCGACATCACTGGCCTCGTATGTCGTGGGATCGAGATCGCTCGGGCTGTCGACGACTGACCTGAGCGCCGCGCTCAAAAGGATGCTCGACTGTATCGGGACGATCCTGATCTTCACCGTCTTGAACCTTGCCATTGGCGCCGCGGCGATTCTCGGCGCCCGGTTCCTGATCGGACGGTTTGTGTCCCTCTACTTTCTGAATGACGACACCTGGGTGGTGCTCTCCGCGCTTCAGGGCCTCACCTGGGCGCTGTGGAGACAAGCCGGGCGAAGCCGGCGCTCTATCTCGCGCCGGACGTGACGGGCGGACCCTTCACGGCCTCGAGCATGACGTGCAACTCGTCAATCCCCCCTACCACATAGCACGCGAATCGCTCACTGAAGGTGGGATGGCGATCGAGCAGCCATTGAACGGCCCGGGCCCACACGCGATAGGGCCCTCGCCACGCTTCCCCGCCGCCTTCGATGAAGTACTTCATGCGGACGTGGACGACTCGGAACCGTGCCGTGGTGTAGTAGGAGTACTCGTTTTCCCCGAAGTAGCGAAATGATTCCGTCGTAAAACAGCGACGATGGGTCGGATCCTTCCAGGCGTAGATCCCGGAGTAGTGCGGCGTCCGGATCGCGACCTTGCAGTTCGGGCGCGCAAGGCGCCACGCCTCCTCCATGATCGGCAATGGGGTCTCAAAGTGCTCCAGGACGTGGTTCAGGTGGATCTCGTCGGCGCAGTTGTCGGGGAAGGGATATGGTCGATCGTTCAGATCATGCACGAGGTCCACGCCCGGTAACAGTCGGGCGTCGACCCCGAAGGCCCCCGGAACCTTTCTGAAGCCACAGGCGAGGTCGAGAATGACCGGTTGTCCAGCAGTGCGCCGGGTCTGTTCATAGGCTGCAAAGCTAGGGTTTGCAAGCTGGACCATGTATTCTTCCTTATCGTGCGGCGCAGCGGACGCGGTGAGCCTAAAGCGCCCCTCCCCGCTGCCGCAGGCCCGAGGATCTGCCATAAGAAGACCTACGTCAAATGGAGCTCGGCGAGGAATCGCCGCGCTTCACGGAGGTGCCAGAATGCCCCCGAGGACGTCCGAAGTGAGACACCGCCTGTCACCTACCTGTCGCTTGCCGCTCCGTCAGGACTCCCTGATCCTCCTTGACACAGCGGCTCGAGTCCTCCGGGATTTCCAGATTTTCGGCGGCTCGACCCCACGGAGAGAGGTCGTGGCACCGTCTGTGCACTACGGTCTCCAGTAGGAGAGAGGCCATATGTCTTCGACAAAATTCGGCACCCTAGCGACGGCCCTGAATGTTTCTCAAGTCCGGCGGACTTTCCTAGCGGTCTCAGCGCTCGTCCTCATGACCCCGCTCCTCTCGGACGCGCAATCGCCGCCAATGACCTACGCCGCTATCACGGATCGCACCGTCCGTCAGTATCCGCCCCTCCCGTCGCTTGGTAGCGCCGGTTTTCAATTCACTGATCCTGCATTCGGTTCGAAGATGCTCCGCGTCACCGATCAGAATACTCGTCCCGACAGGCCCGGACGAGCGTTTTTCTCGCCTGCGTCTGCGGAGACGAACGCCTGGAGCACCGATAGCACTAAATTCTTTGTGACCGGGGAAGGCGGAGAGATGATCCCCTTCAGCTTTAACCCGACGACCATGGTCGCCTCAAGGATGGGCAATACGAGCAATGGAACCGGGGGTCTTCTGCTGGGCGTCGACGGCGAGCCGGGGTTCAGCTACGTGGACCCAGACTTGATTTATGGACAGAGTGGCAGTCAGATCGTTTCTTATCGTTTCTCAACCGGAGTCCAGACGGCACTTCATGATGTCCACAACTGTCTGCCTGGAATCCAGACGCATGGAGTGGGTGTCTCGGGCACGAAGGACGACCAGCGCCTCCTCATCTTCGTCGGTTCAACCGCGCAGAACCTCGATACCACAGTGTATGTGTACGACCGAACGTTAGGATGTCGCTGGCTCAATACGCAGACGGGGCAGGTGGGCGGCCAGTGGGGGCCAACCGGGGCCTACACGGGGGACAGTGGCTTCACGCTTCACAATGCTCGCCTGTCGAAAAATGGCAAATGGGCGAAGCTTACCGACGGGAGCGGCTCGCCGGCTGGCGTCTATTTCTGGAACGTTGAAACGCTGGCGCTGATCCCGTGTAATGTGAATGCCTTCCCCTTCTGCCCCGGCCATATGGTCACGGGCTTCAATCTCGTGATCGACCACCGTGGTTTGACCGATGGGTTGAATTTCGGGATTCGGCCGATGCTTACGCCGAATAGTGTCACGCAGCTGATCAACCCGGAGCTCTCGCCGACGCAATTTCTGGTCGATACCCATCCCTCCTGGAACAACGTCCAGTCCGACGAGAAGCAGCCCTTCTGTACGGAGGTGTACCGAACGGATGACTTGGTCCAGCGGGCGTGGGATGGGGAGATCATTTGCGTGGAGACCGACGCGCCGGCCGCAACCGTGTGGCGCTTCGCGCATCACCGCAGTCGCGTCGTCTCGTTCGGGGATCAACCCAAGGCCAATGTCTCTCAAGATGGACGATTCGTTCTCTTCACATCGAGCTGGGGGCAGACGCTCGGTCTCCAGCCGGTCGCCGATGGCGGTGGGCCGCGGGATGACGCGTTCGTCGTTCAGCTGACGCCGGCACCCACCACGGCACCGACAGCTCCCACGAGTCTTTCGGTCCGTTGAGCTCGGATAGACGGAGACGGCGATGGTTCCGATGAGGCGCGAATAGTCAACGGTTCGAATGCGCCTCCCGCCGCCATCGGCGGCCGCGGGTTTGCGCTGTCACTGGCTCGGTCGCTCGCATCTCGTCCTCCGTCGCTCGACGCTGCTCCGGACCAGCCCTCGATAGACCCACGCGCGCACACCGCCTGCGATACCTCCGTGGAAGCCAGTCCGGAACGGCCGTCAGCGGGCTCTGCTGCGGCCCTTCAGGATTCCCAAGGGTCCGTCGACCCGAGTTTGAGGAAGTTAGGCACCTGCTCGCGCCAATCGCCAATAAAAATGCGGGTCCGGCGGCTCCAACGCCCGAAGTACATAGATACACGAGCGGCAAGAAATAGTGTGTACAGAAGCGGGTGGAACACCGATTATGCAGGCATGTATTTGCGGGTCGCTCGCCGGCGGAACCGCGACGGCTCCGTCGTCGAGTACTACCAGACGGCGGCAGCAACCGGCCGGCGGTTCGCGCACCATCGTAGCCGCGTGGTTGCTTTCGGGGTTCAACCGCGGGCGAATGTCTCTCAAGCCGGACGGTTCGTGCTCTTCGCGTCGAGCTGGGAGCAGACGCTGAGTCTCGCCCCTGTGACCGATAGCGGCGGGTTTGTGGCGACGCGATCGTGGTGCAGCTCGCTCCGTCAGGCACCACGACGCCGGGCCCTCCCAGCAATCTGACGGTCCGGTGAGCCCGGGTAGGGACCCGACGAAGGTGACGCGGCTCGTGGATCTTCGCCGCGTTGCGCGGTCACGATGAACGGGGAAGTCTCGACGATTCGAATCTCCGCGAAGCCCGCACGCGCGAGGGCGCGGCGGATCCCGCGTTCGGTCTGGAATGACTCGCAGAACCGTGGGTTCAAGGGGAACCTGAAAGTCCTGCCAAGAAAGTGGAACACCAGACCGTTCAGAATGACGTAGCAAAGAAAGATCGCGTGCTGGGCGTTGACCGTCCGCAGGCTCTTCATCAACTCCGAGCGAACGAACGCGAAGCGCTGAAAGACGAGCCAGACCTCCCCCCCGTGACGGAGCACACGCGCAATCTCCTCGAGCGCGATCGGAAGGTTCATGTACGGCAGGGCGACGCGTGATAGGACGGCGTCGAAGGAGGCGTCTTTAAAGGGAAGCGCCTCGCCGGTGGCGCAGGAGAGACGGCATCGCGGAAATAATTTCGAGCCACTCCGCAGGGCGTCGTGGTCAATATCGATGCCGACGGCCAGGAACTCGGTGCCGGCTCTGTCCAGCGCGTCGCCCGTTCCGCAGCCGACGTCCAGGACACGCCGGAGATCGCCCGAGATGACAGGCCACGCCCGGATGCCCTCTCGGCGGTGCGCGATCATGACTGCCTCGGCCGTTACGGCTTCGCCGTCCCGGGCTGGTTGGCGGTCCGCCCGCTGAGGTCAGAGCGCGGCCTTGTTCGGGTCCCCATAGATGACATAGTTGCCGGCCAGCCGCCGTAGGCCGGGGACGGACATGAACCCATAAACGAAGAGGTCGATGAGACTGACGGCGGCCCGCCGGACAACCGCCGACCGCTCGTAGTTGCGGGCGACGAGGAGGAAGCGGTCGAGCCAGCCGAACAGCATGTAGTAGCGGATGCGGAAGTCGGTCAAGTACCGTGACATCAGGTCGAGCTCGTCCCGGATGAGTGGCCCTTCACCTGGCGTGGCATCGGTCCGCACGGGGACCACGCGACGCAGCCGACGCAGCGCTGGGCAGAGGGTTGACGGGCTCGGAAACACGAGCAACCCCTCCGGGCGGGCGCAACGGATCAAGCGCCGCATTACCACCGAGAGATCGTCGAGCACGTGGTCGAGGAAGCCATCTCCCCAAACGGCGCCGAAGCTGTCGTCCGGCGGGACCGCGGTCTCGATGGGTGCCTCGATAGGAGTGACGCGGTCACCGAGTCCAGGGCACTCGGTCCTCCGGCGCGCGAGGTCCGGGGACTTTGGGAGAGGTCTAGGCCCGCTACGTTGGCGCCGAATCCCGCCAGCAGCACCGTGTTGACGCCGTCCCCGCAGCTCACGTCCAGCGCCCTCCGTCCCTCCAGCGGCCGGACGAGGCCGAAGCGGAACTCCGGGCTGAACCGGTTGCGGAGGGGCTTCCGTCCGTACCGCCGGGTGGCGATCGGGTCTAGCTGCAGACGGACGCCCGCTCCGACCGCCTTTCGATCAAAGAATTCCGCCTCGTCCTGCCATCGGCGCCCGCGGGCTTGAGCGGTCACTGGCTCAGACGCTGAGATCTCGTCCCTCCGTCGCGTCACACCGCTCATCCGACGTGCTGGTACACGAATCGTTCGAGTTCGACGCCGTGTCGTTCTCGCAGCCGATCCAGGGCGGGCTTCATGTCCCGTTCGTCAGACTCCGTCGCGTAGGAGGGAACGTAGCGCCAGCACATCGGCGTGATGTCTCGGGTCCACGGCCTTCCGGCGCCGAGGCAGTAGGTCCGCAGGAGCGCATTCAGCCGTTCCGAAGAGTGGACACAGGTGACGTGGTCGAGGGCCCACTGCCGCGGCCGGAACGATTCGCTCCGCTCCAGGAACGCGCTCAGTTGGCCGCCGATCCCGTGCTCGGTAAGCAGAACTCCCGTGTGCTCGTTGATGTAGGCCCTGGAGCCGACGTGTGCCTTCCGCATCATCGCGACCGGCGTGCCGGCGAAGAACGACTCGGTCACCGCCACGCAAGAGCCCTCCCGCCGGCTCAGAATGACGGAGATCCGGGCGTTGCACTGATGGGCGGTGACAACCTCGATGCTCGCATTGGTCAGGATCTCAAGGTCCTGCGGAACGCCGACCGCCCTGGCCTCCTCGCGGAGCTCCGCTTCGCCGCGGCCCGGGGCCTTGATGCCGATGAGGACCACACGCAAGTCCCGTCTCATCCGTCGGAGGGCCCGGAACAGAAGCCAGTGCCGCTTGAAGGGCAAGAAATTCGCGACCATGAGGATGTCGATTTCCCGGCTCGCGCGCGGCTTGGGGGCGTAGAGGTCGGGGTTGATCCAGTCGCAGGCCATGATCGGCACGGGCCTGACCACGGGACGGAGCACGTCGTAGTCCACCACGTCCGCGCGGTTGGAGACGCCGATGAAGAGAGGATCGTCCGTGAGCCCCGCGAAGCCGGCCAGAACGGCGTAATCCGTCGGGGACCACGACGATGCGCCGACCAGCAGGTACTCGGTGAGGAACCGCCGCACGTCGTAGTGCACGAGGAGGCGCGCCCAGTTATCCTCCACTGAAGAGTAGAGGACACCCTTTTCGCCGTCAGGTCCTGGCTCTTTGAGCAAGAGGCTTGTGGTGAGCGTGGCCTTGTCGCCGCCCCGCTGCCGATGGACCCGCGCGATCCGTCCCGTGCGGAGTACCGCGGCGCGGTCGACGGCGAGCCACGGACGCAGCTCGCTGGCCAACCGGCGGCGATGCCACGGAACTGAAACCCGGCGGCACGCCACGAGGAGCGCACAGAGCCGACGATCGAGGCCTCCGAACCCGAGTCGATAGCGGACAATGAGGAGGGCGCCCACCAGTTCCGAGAGCCATCGGCTCTGCCCCAGTCTTTCCTGGAGCCTGGCGCGTAGCCCCCGGCCCATCCGGCGCAACGTCGCACTCGCTCTCACCGCTTGGCGCACCGGATACCGTCAGTCAGTCCAGTGCCAGCACTTGAGCGTCCCGGCCGGTTCTTCGACGGCAAGAGCCGCGGCGTAGCCTCGAGCGGGAGCCAACGCGTGGAGAGACCACCGAAAGGCCTCCTCGGCATCGCCCACCGTGCGTAGCAGGACCGCCGGCTCACCGGGTGCCAGCGACACGTCGAACCAATCGAGCCGTAGCGCGAGGCCCTCGCCCCTGGCCTTGACGTAGGCTTCCTTCCTGGTCCAGCAAGCGAAGAAGGCTTCGACCTGCTCATCCGCCGGAAGGGCGCGCAGCGTCGCAACCTCCCGAGCCGAAAAGAAGTGCTCGGGAATGCGCTCCTGAGCGATTGCCGGCTGGATCTGCTCGAGATCGACACCGACCTCCCGGCCGCGCGTGATCGCGTACAGGACGAGGCCGTCGGAGCGCGAGACATTGAACCGGAGTTGCGTGTCACGGTACGGGGGCGCCAGTGCGGGCTTGCCGCGGCCACCGTAATTGAATTGCAGCCGACTCGAATCCGTCGCCAGGTAACGCCCGAGGATGGCCCGGAGCCGCCCACGACGGATAATGAAGCGGTCGCGGTCTCGCCGAAAGGAGAATCGCTCCGCCGTGGCCTGTTCGCTCAGGCTCAGGGTTTGGCGCCAATCCTCGAGCCCTACGCGTGTGGCGTCCGACGCCGCGCGCCAGACGTGGACCTCCCCTTCCCCGAGGGTCAGCTCTCGTGGCGGCGGGCACCATTCTAGGTGCGGAATCTCAGTTGTCACGTCGTTCCTCGCGCGCTTCAGGTCGCCTCTCGCACCACTTCGAGGCCGCGGGCTGTCACGCTCTGCGCCCAATCGCGCACGAGCCCAAGGAGACGTGCCTGGTCGCGAAGAAACGTAAACGTGTGGGTTGAGCGGGGAATGACGTGAAGGTCCATCCTTCCGCCGGAGCAGAGGTGCTGAAGCTCCTCGCCGTAGACCTCGCGGAAGTAGTCCAGCCCCGCATCGCCCTTTGAAAAGACGAGGAGCAGCCGAACGCCGCGCTCGACCAATGAGCGGAAGTTCGCTGGATCACGATTCATTCCGGACGACGCCCGCTTCGGGCGAGCGTACCGGTATCTGAGCTGGAAGACCAATGCCCTGACGATGGCGGCATAGTTCGCCTCTCCCCGAACTGCTCGCAACCAGCTCTTGGGGTTGCGCAGCGCGGTCTGCCAATAGTAGCGCGAGATCTTACGGTCCACCGCAAAAGCATTCAATTCATTTGCGGCATCCTGCTGGTCTCCCTGGGGATTGATGAGGACCGCGCCCACCACGCGCGGGTCGTACCACGCCGTCTTGAGCGACGTATCTGCCCCAGAGCAGAGGCCAAGGAGAACAAACCGATCCATCCCTCTCGCGGAGCCGAGATGGTTCATCGCATCTTGCGCCTCGCTGACGGCACTCCGTTCGAAGGGCAGATTATCGGGGCGAACCCTGCTGTCTCCAATACCGGAAAAGTCGAAGCGAAGCACGACAAACCCCAGCTCAGCTAGGCTGCGTGCGATCTTCACGTAGAGACGCTGAGGGCCGACGCGATGGACGATCCCTGCGTTCAGCAGGATCATACCGGGAAGGTTGGTGTTTTTGACCGATTCGGGAGGATCGGTGAGGATTCCCACCAAGGACCTCGTCTGGCCAAAGAGGATCGCTTCTTCTCTCACGGCTGCACCCGTGCGATCCAGGAGACTATCGATTGGAGGGTCGGGGCTGGCACTAGGAGGCCGCCCTCGCGGTCCGGCAGCCAGATTCTGGGGCCCGGCAGCAGCTGATACTCAAGTCGGGTCTCCATACTCTTGAGATGCTCGCTCAAGCCTCTCGCGCCACCCCCGCCGTCGCTCTCAAGCACGAGCGTGCTCTTGGCTGGCTTGCGCCGGATCGCGAGGAGGTCGATTGTCTCGAGATCCGCCAGGAGGGAATGGGCCAGGGCGAAGCCGAGTATCTCAAGGGCCGTGCCGTTCGTCGTGCCGTGCTTCGGTCTGGAGAAGGAATGCCCCAGCAGGTCCTGGTGCACTGTGGTCATCTCGCGGATGTAGACCCGCCCGTCGACCACGGGATCCCAGAGCACCAGACCCTCGACGTCGCCTCGTTCAGCTCCGGCCATCATCGACAGCGTCCCCCCGAGGCGGAGCCCGACGAGGCACACCTTGGCCACACCGGATCTCCGTCGTATCTCATCGATCGCCGTCGAGATATCGCTCAGATGCGGGGGAATCCCTTCCAGTTCATCGTCGCCGCCCGAATCGCCGCTTCCGTAGAAATCGAACAGCAATACCGGAAAGCCGACATGGCTGAGGCGAACCGCGAGCTGCCGATAGGCGCGGTGAGAGTTGATGTACTCGTACGCCAGCGGGGGGCAGAGAATGACCCCGCATTGTCGCTGAGGGCCGGACCGCGGCTCGTGGTAGCAGCCAAAGAGCGGTTTGTGGGGGGGACCGAAATAGAACGGGACCATTCCTCAGTTAGACATTTCCGTGACGCGATGGCTCGAGAACGTGCAACCGTTCGTCGCACGCTGCGGCGAGCTGACCCAGAGTCTGGAACATGAGCTCTCGCGGATTGCTGCGAAGGCCCAATTTCTCCTCTAGTTCGGCGATGACCTGCATGGCCAAGAGTGAATGGCCTCCGAGGTCAAAGAAGTTGTCATACACACTGACCTGTTCGACCCCGAGCACTCGTGTCCAGATGCCCGCCACGATCTCTTCGACGGGGGTGCGAGGGGCCACGCACGACTCCGACTCGGGCCTCACGAGCTCGGGGACGGGAAGGGCGCGACGGTCCACTTTGCCGTTGGGGCTCAGCGGGAACGCATCCAGCCCCACCAGGGTCGGAATCATGTAGTGGGGGAGGGTGTCCCTCAAAAAGCGGTACAGTTCGGGGAGTGGCGGCGGCGACTTCTCCGCCGCGACGACGTAGCCAACGAGGCGCCGCTCGCCCGGGGCGTCCTCGCGAGCGAGGACGACGACACCGCGGACGTCGGGATGCGAAGCCAGCACGGCCTCTATCTCCCCGAGCTCGATCCTGAAGCCCCTGATCTTCACCTGGTCGTCCAGCCGCCCTAGGAATTCAAGGTTGCCGTCCGGCCGATGACGAGCGCGGTCGCCGGTCTTGTAGAGGCGCGCGCCGGGGGCCTCGCTGAACGGGTTCGGAATGAACCTTCCCGCGGTGAGGTCCGGCCGGTTCAGATACCCGCGCGCCACCCCGTCGCCTCCGATGTGCAATTCGCCCGCTACCCCGACCGGTAGCGGTTGCAAATGTTTGTCGAGCACAAACACCTCGGTGTTCGCGATGGGGTGGCCGAGGGGGACCGGCCCATCCGCCGAGCCGACCTGATACACGGTCGACCAGACTGTTGTTTCCGAGGGGCCATACATGTTCCACACCGACCGGCCTCTCTTCACCAACTCATTGGCCAGCTCGCGCGGCAGGGATTCCCCGCCACACAGGATCGTCAGATGATCGCTCCCTTCCCACCCCGCATTGATGAGCAAGCGCCAGGTGGCGGGAGTGGCCTGCATGACCGTGGCTCCAGACGTCGCCAGCGTTTGTCGTAATTGCCGTCCGTCGGCGGCGGTGTCACGGCTCGCCAAGACGACGCGGGCGCCGACAATGAGGGGCAGAAAGAGTTCCAACGCCGCGATGTCAAACGACGTCGTCGTCACCGCGAGAAGTATGTCGTTCGCCGTCAATCCCGGTTCCGCCTGCATGGAGGCCAGGAAGTTGACGAGTGAACGATGGGTAATCGCGACGCCTTTCGGCCGCCCCGTTGAGCCGGATGTGTAAATCGCGTACGCCACGGTGCTCGGCTCGGCTCCGCTGCGGCCATTCGTCGAGCGCTCGTGTGGGTCGGCGTGCAGGCCCGAATCCAGGCACACCAACTGCGTGTCGAACTCAGAGAGCTGGCCCCGGAGGTGCGCCTGGGTCAACAACACCTTGAGCCCGGAATCCCGCACCATGAACGCCAGGCGTTCCTTGGGGTACTCCGGGTCGAGCGGGACATACGCGCCACCGGCCTTCAGGATTCCCAAGAGCCCCTCGACGGTCTCCAGGGATCGCTCCACACAAATCCCGACCAGGACCTCCGGCCCCACCCCGAGGCCGCGAAGCTGATGGGCGACCCGGTTGGCGCGCGCATTCAGTTCCCGGAAGGTCAGTTGCTGGTCTTCAGAAACCACCGCAACTGCATCCGGGGTCCGTTCGACTTGCGTTTCGAAGAGTTCGTGAACGCAGGCGTGTGGGTAGGCCCTCCTCGTGTCGTTCCATTTCGATAGCTGGCGCCGCTCGTCGTCGGTTAAGAGCGCTAACTGCCCGAGGTGCTGGCCGGCGTCAGCCACGATGGCCTCGAGCAGGGTCTGCCAATGCCGGCGCATCCGGACGATCATCGACGCGTCGAAGAGATCGGTGTTGTAGATGAAGCGCCCGCTGACGCCCTCTGGCCTGTCTTCCAGTTCGAGGTACAGATCGTACTTCGTCGCCCCCGTGTCCACATCGAACTGGGTGAGGGCCCACGCTGAATCGAGGGGTGCCAGCGGTACCTCGATCAAAAACATTGCCTGAAACAGCGGGTTGCGGCCCGGATCCCGCTGGGGCTGCAACTCCCTCACGAGGTGCTCGAACGGCACCTCGTCGTGGGACAAGGCCTCCAAGGTCACATCCCGCACTCGTCCGAGGAGCTCCCGAAAAGTGGGGTTGCCGGAAAGGTTGGTGCGCAGAACCACGGTGCTGAGGAAGAACCCAATCAGCTTCTCGAGCTCTGGGTGGTTGCGGCCCGACGTGACGCTGCCCACGAGGATGTCTTCCTGCCCTGCATAGCGATAGAGCAACGTCTTGAACGCCGCCAGCAGGGTCATATACAGGGTCACGCCTTCGCGCTGGCTCAGTGCCTTGAGCGCGTCGGTCAAGCTCTTGGACAGCGCGAGTGGTTCCATTGCGCCCCGGAATGATTGAACGGCCGGTCGTGGACGGTCAGTCGGTAGCTCGAGCACGGGCAGATCGCCGGCAAGCTGCTTCTTCCAATAAGCCGTGAGCTTCGAAAGTCTCTCGCCCTGCAGCCACTCCCGCTGCCAATGGGCATAGTCGGCATACTGGATGGTCATCTCTGGGAGCGGAGAGGGCTTGCCGGTACTGAATGCCTCGTAGAGGGCCGCCAGCTCCGGAAGGAAAAGGCGAGATATCGCCACACCATCGAAAATGATGTGGTGCAGGGCCAGGAACAACCGGTGCTCATCATCGCCCAGCCTGACGAGTCTCGCCCTCAGGAGTGGGCCCCGACCTAGGTCGAAGGGTTGCCGAGCGTCCTCCGTGGCCAAGCGCAGGGCTTCCGCCTCCCGCTCGGCCTCCGAAAGTCGCCGCAGGTCCGCCACCGGGAGCGTGATCATTGGGGGCGGATTGACAACCTGGACCATGCGCCCGTCCACGGTCGTGAAGGTGGTTCGCCATGCTTCATGGCGCCGGATGATCTCGTTGAAGCCCCGCTCCAGCGCTGACACGTCGAGCGGGCCCTTCCGGTGAACCGTGATGGCCTCGTTATACAGCGGCATCCCAGGCGCGAGTTGGGCATGCAACCACATTTGCTGCTGCCCAAAGGACAGGGGGTTCGCCGTGCCCGGGGGCCGGCGCGGGATCGCGCCCGTCTCAGGGGAAGACCGTCGGCCGTCGCCTTGCAGGTATTGCTCGAGAAGACGGCGTTTGGCCTCTGACAGGCGGGCGCTTTCTCCAGCCATACTAGAACGAGACCTGCAGCCTGGTGAGACCCCGCAATCCCAGGTTCGCGCGCCACACGAGCGGATCCGGCCCCAAGGCCAGCTTCGGCATGCGCCGGAGCATCGTCTCGAAGGCGGTCTGCCCTTCGATCCGCGCGAGCGCCGCTCCAAAGCAGAAGTGAGGTCCCCAGCCGAATGCCACGTGGCGGTTGTCGCGCCGGGTGATGTCGAGCCGGTCGGGATCCGGGAAGCGTTCCGGGTCGCGGTTCGCGGCGCCCATCACCGCGATCACTGCCTGGTGCTTGCGGATGGGCCGTCCACCCAGCTCCAGGTCTTCAGGAGCCAGCCTGGCCGTGTGCTGGCTCGGGCTCTCGTAGCGGAGGAGCTCCTCGACGGCTGACGGGACGAGCGAGAGATCATCCCGAAGTCGCTGGAGCTGATCAGGATTGCGCAAGAGGGACAACACGCCGTTCCCGATCAAGTTCGTCGTCGTCTCCTGTCCCCCCACCATCGTCAGAATGCAGTTGGCGACGACCTCGTCTTCCGAGAGCCGGTCGCCTTGGACCTCTGCGTTCACGAGCGCACTGACGAGGCCACTCCGGGGCCGCGCCCGTTGCTCGCTGATGGCCGAGCTGAAGTACCGGATCATTTCATCGACGCTCTTCAGGATCCGTGGGGCGCGGTCCGGGTTGTACTGGAAATTCCCCAGCATCTCTGCGAAATCCTGCGACCACGCCTTCAGCTGCGTGTGGTCCTCCACGGGCACGCCGAGCATCTCGGCCATGACGATGCACGGAAGCGGCTCGGCCAGGGCCGTGATCACATCCATGCTCCCGGCGGGAAGGACGGCCTCGAGGAGGTCGTCGGTGATCTCCTGGATGTGCGCGCGCAGGAGTTCCACCCGGTGCGGCGCAAAGGCCTGGGATGCCAGACCCCGCAACCGTGTGTGCGCCGGCGCATCCATGAAGAGCATCTGTTTGATCATCACCTCCCCGATGGGATTCAGCGCCGACAGCCCCATGGCGTTCAGTTGCTCGGGCGCGGGCGTGCAGTTGGCGGAGAACTCGTGGAGGACCCGGATGACGTCCGTATAGCGGGTCACGACCCACTCGTGCAGGAACGGATCCCAATGCACCGGATCCTCGGCGCGGAGGCGATGGTAGAGGGGGTACGGGTTGGCCAGCACCTGAGGGTCGAGGAGCCGAAACAGGCTCAACGAGGGGTCTGCGCCGTCCACGGGCACCGCCGTGAGCGTGCTCATGCCACCTCGCCTGCGGCGAAGAGGCGGCGCGCGTCGGCCTCTGTCATGGCGTCCAGCTTCTCGACCAGGAGTCGCTCGACCTCGGCGGACAGCCTCGCAACCGTCGGAGCATCGAACAGGCTGCGCAGGCTGAGCTCGACGTGAAACGCTTCTCGGAGTCTCGCGATGATCTGCGTCACCAACAACGAGTGGCCGCCGACGAGGAAGAAGTTGTCTTCCACGCCGACTTGCTCGAGACCGAGCAGCGGCGCCACAATCGCCATTACGCGCTTCTCCATCAGCGTTCGGGGTTCGAGGACGCCATCGTCTCGGACCGTGTTCGCGGGGGTCGGCGCGGGCAGGGCGTTCCGGTCCACCTTGCCATTGGAGTTCAGTGGGAGCGCGTCCAGTCGCACAAAGGTCGACGGCACCATATACTCCGGCAGGCGGGCTCGCAGAAAGTGTTCGAGCGCGCCGCGCTTGGGCTGGGATCCGGGAGCGGGCACCAGATACGCGACAAGGCGCTTGTCGCCCGGAGCGACGTCGCGAGCCACGGCGACGCTGGCGAGCACGTCGGGATGCTCGTTGCCGTATAGTTTTGTTTGTACCGCAAGCAGTTCGCGATACAAAGCTTCGGCTTCGACGAGTTTGCCTTCCGCGTGAAGTGTTGCGGCGAGGTGATGGAGCGAGCCAACCGTGGCAGGATGTCCGGCGCCAAGCACTTTTCTCCGGCTCGCCAACGCCTCACGGTATGCGCTTTCGGCTTCGACCAGTTTGCCTTCTGCTCCCAGCACGTCGCCCAAGCCATGCACGTAGCCGCTTGTCAAAGGATTGTCATTACCCTGCAACCTCCTC
>Ga0137361_10001329_pt1 | contig 15191 bp, 12 predicted proteins | sample Mad1_80_16metaG_FD_104923 | JGI IMG/M metagenome (GOLD analysis project Ga0137361, IMG submission 104923) | Vadose zone soil microbial communities from Angelo Coast Range Reserve, California, USA - Mad1_80_16 metaG | ecosystem: Environmental > Terrestrial > Soil > Vadose zone | place: USA... | reverse complement strand
TGGTCTTTGCCCCCGATGGCAGCCTGCTCGCCAGTGGGGGACTGGATGCGACCGTCCGGCTCTGGGACCTGCAGCGGGGTACCCTCCTGGAGGAGGTGCCGCATCCCGGTGCGGTCTTCGCGCTGGCCTGGAGCCCGGATGGACACCTGCTCGCCAGTGGCGACTTCGTCGGCACGATCCGGCTGTGGCAGAGGCAGCCGACCGCACTGGCTCGCTGCAGACAGACACTCGCTGGGCATAGCCGCTGGGTGCGGGGACTGGCCTTTGCCCCCGACAGCAGCGTCCTGGCCAGCGCCAGCTGGGACGGCACAGTCAAGCTGTGGGAGGTGAGAGAGGCGGGAAGCCTTCGCCTGCGCCAGACGCTGGTGGGACATACCGATAAAGTGAAATGCCTAGCCTGGAGTCCGGATGGAGGCACGCTGGCCAGTGGCAGCTATGACCACACCATCCGACTGTGGCAGGCCCAAGAGGGCAGATCGCGGGTGGTGCTGCAGGGCCATAGCAGCCTGGTCTACGGTCTGGCCTTCACGCCCGACAGCCGCTTGCTGCTCAGTGGCAGTGAAGATCGCACCCTGCGCGTGTGGGACGTCGAACGTTCGCAGTGCGTGCGGGTCATGCAGGGCTACGAGGCAGCTCTCTACGACCTCGCCTGGAGTCCGGACGGCACCCAGCTGGCCAGTGCCGGCTCCGAGACCGTCGTGAGCATCTGGGAGGTGGCAAGTGCGAGGCGCTACGAGGTGTTAGACGGCCATCGCTTGACTGTGTACAGTCTGGCCTGGAGTCCTGATGACAGCCTCCTCGCCAGTTCCGGCTGGGATGGTGTCATACGACTCTGGGATCCAACCACCGGGACCTGTGTCCAGACCCTGCGGGACCTCGACCACCCCGACACCGTCTTCTATGGTGTGGCCTGGAGTCCAGACGGAAAACTTCTGGCCTGCGGAACCTATCTGCATGGAGTGCAGGTGTGGCATGTGACAGCGACAGCGCGCTCCCAACGCTGGGCGAGCCGTCAGCTCCCTACCTGGATCCGTCGCGTGGCCTGGAGCCCAGATGGGACACGGCTGGTCGGCGGGGGTGATGATGGCCACGTGTATGTGTGGGACGCCGCGGATGGGACGCAGCTTGAGCGGCTGGCGGGGCATCATGGAGGCGTCACGAGCATGGCCTGGAGCCCCGATGGCTCCCGGTTGGCCTCAGGTGGCAGTGGCCAGGGGCAGGCAGACAGCGGGGAGCTGCTCGTGTGGGATGCGCACAGCGGAAAGCCGGTGCATGCCTTTGTGGGGCATGCGGGGGTGGTCTCTGCGCTGAGCTGGGTCCCAAGTGGGGAGGTGTTGGTCAGTGGAGGCAGTGACGGCAGACTGCGCTGGTGGCAGGTGTCGAGCGGGGAGTGCGTGCGAGTGCAAGAGGCCCATCAGGGGGCGGTGCGAGCCCTCAAGGTGAGCCCCAACGAAAGCCTGCTGGCCAGTTGTGGCGATGATGGGGCCATCCACATCTGGGACCTCGAGCGGGGTGAGCATCTGCGCACGCTGTGCCGCGACCGGCCTTACGAGCGCCTCACTATCACAGGCATCCGAGGACTGACCCAGGCCCAGAAGGCCACGCTGCGGGCCTTGGGGGCCGTAGAGGACGAGGCGCGACCCAGCCCCAAGCACGCGGCCCAGGTCTAGCTCCCGCGGCTGGCTGGCCCACGAGCAGCGAGTGGGCAAAGAAGAGAGGACGAGCAATCCCATCAAATTCGTGCTTGAGATTGATGGCGCATCGTTCAGCATCGAGCCTTCCGATGTAATGCAGGACGGCGCTGCTCGGGTTCCACCCAAAACCCAGGGTTGGGTTAGGGAAAAGCGCGCAACCGCTGAGGTAGAATCCAATCGTCGTTGAGCAGATCGGTCCGCAAGGCGACCACGGCGGTGGCATTGGGTCGGCACCAGCGCATGCCCCGCTTTTTCATGCGACGATTGATGACCAGGGCTACCGCCCGCTCAATCATGCCGCTGCCCACGGGATAGCCAAGCTTGCGCCAGTGCTCATCTGACCCCATCCAGGGGCGTTGGTTCTAAAGACTAGGTGATCGCTTTCTGGATGGTCTCCAGCGGCTCGGCGCACAGGCCCGTTGCCAAGGCACGCAATCCCTGCACCGCTTGATCCACGTCGCCCTGCCACAGCCAGGATCGGTGCAGGTGCAATTGGTAATCTCGTTCTCGCTCTGAGAGGAGCTTGGCGCGTGCGGCCACTCGAATGGCGGCACTGATTTCCCGCCACAGATGCGCCCAGTCCAGAATACAGGTGGCCTGTGGGAAGTGCTGTGCTTGTTCCTGCTTGATCCACTTGGCCCCGTCTGCTATGACCACTACCGGGCGCGATGGGTCGCCACACAGCGTCTGGGCGGCCGCTTTGGCCTGTTGGCCAAGCTGACGCGAGGGACCAAACGTCGCCACAAAGCGCCGCTCCACTAGCCGATGCCGTTGCCTGGCAGGATATCTGGGTCCGCCTCGATCGCTCCAAGAAAACGTCGTGGAGTAGGCTCGCATGGGCAGGTCCTCCATGCGGGAACAGACCACCGCCACTTTCCCTTCCATCCCTGCGCGCTGTTCCCGGCTCCCCACCCAGCCACCATCCAATCCCACCAGCATCGGCTGCTGCGCGTTCTGAGCGGGTGACACCTCCTTGGCCGCAGAGGAACTGACCCGCTCCGCCTCCTCTTGCTGGTGGCAGGCTCGCTGCTTGCCTCGCGCATTGGTCAGCAGGCGCATCTCTTCCGCACTGATTTGGGCTCCGCTCAGCCGCTTCAGCAGGCTGCTGGCCACCCGATAAGGCCACGAGCATCCGGCCAGCATAGCCGCTTCTTGCAGTGGGTGACTGATGGTTCCTCCCTTGAGCTCGGTGAACAGCTCATTGGCTGGACACCAGCGATGCCAACACCCCTGGCAGCGAAAACGCCGCCGGGCTACCTCCACGCGTCCGAAGGTCGTGGCGATGGTCCGGCGCACTGTTCCCTCCAGTCGGCGAGGCTCGTGCCCACAGTGAGGACAGCAGGGCGTTTGCTCTTCTCGTTGCCTGATAGCTTGCTTGAGTGCCTTACGCATCGCTTGCTGACCCGCTACTTGAAGCTGCTCTTCCATCTCGGTTAAGCTGGCGGTTGCTGAAATCTCCATGGTGAGCGATACTTGTACCTGCATGAGAGCGTTCTCCTTCTGTGATTGAGTAAGGTTTCATTTCTTTTCACAGTAGGAGTCTCTCTCTTCTTTTGCAACCCCGGCTTTTTGGCAGAACCCTTTCCTTTTCTTCAGAAGGCTCAGTTGCTTCTCTAGCCTTTTCCGAAACCTTTCATCTTCGTGAGTATAAGAGTAGAAGACCTCAATACTTTGTGACGGATCTGTTATTGAGGACATGGGATATCTGCTCTCTTTCAACTTCTTGGTAAACCGCACTCATCATAATCTTTTACCTGAACACCAGTATATATCATTTGGAGTCCTATTTTCAACAGAAGCATCTAGAAACGCTTTAAGCTAGCTTGCTAATTTCTACTATTCTGGATGTTCTGTCCCAACATGCCAAGCATTCAGGAACTTGAGTTCAGAAATCCGTATCCTAAAAGTTCTTCTTCTTATCGTTTTCATTGTGACTAATGGGTACAAGCTCTCCTCAATGCCACATTAGTCTCAACGTCAACAGATGCCGCAGAAAAGTTAAAAAAAGCAAAAGGAGACAGTCATGGCAGTCCAAGGAGACCGAGCTATCTGGGAAGCCGAATCCGAAGGCGTAGAGTTGGTGAACCTCACCATCGGTGAGGTACTTGAGCAACAGGCTGAAAGAAGGCCTGACAAGGAGGCGCTGGTTTACAGCTATCCAGAAATAGGGCTGAATCTGCGCCTGAACTTTCGTCAGTACCGTGATGAGGTGGACCGCTTGTCGAAAGGCTTGATGGCACTGGACATCGCAAAAGGGGATCATGTAGCCGTCTGGGCCCCCAATGTGCCGGAATGGATTTTCCTGCAACTGGCCCTTGCCCGCATTGGAGCAGTGATGGTCACAGTGAATACCGCTTACAAAGCGTCAGAACTGGAATATGTGCTCCGTCAGGGCGATATCACCACGCTGTTCATGACCGAAGAGTTTCGCGGGAACTCCTACCTGGATTCCGTCTACGGTATTGTACCAGAGATGAAGGATCAAGTCACTGGTGGTGGTACCTTGACCAGAGATGAAGATAGCTTTGAGTTGAAGTCGTCAACGGTGGGTAGACTCTACCCGCATTTGGAGGCCAAAATCGTCAATCCTGCGACAGGAGAGCCGGTCGGTTTGGGTGAGCGTGGCGAGTTCCTCGCACGCGGCTTCAACGTGATGAAGGGGTACTACAATATGCCCGAGAAGACCGCCGAGACGATTGATGCTGATGGCTGGCTGCATACAGGCGACCTGGCAACCATGAATGCCCAGAGGTACGTCAACATCGTGGGTCGAGTCAAGGACATGGTTATCCGCGGTGGAGAGAACCTCTATCCAGCAGAGATCGAACAGTTCTTGATGCGCCACCCCAAGATCGCGGACGCACAGGTCATAGGCATCCCCGATGCATTCATGGGCGAGGAAATGGCAGCCTTCATTCGGCTCAAGCCTGGAGAACAGCTTGTAAAATACGGGAAGAAGATGGGTCTAACGCAATTTTGATGATTCAGGAATGACTCCATTGGGATGGTGGTTCAGCATCGGAGAGGTACTGTTCCCCAAAGCGTTTGATGGCCTCCATGATATCTACGAGGGCCATTCCTTTTTCCGTCAGGCTATATTCAACTCGTGGAGGAATCTCAAGGAAGGCCTGTCGCTGCACCAATCCCATCTCTTCAAGCATCTTGAGGCGCTGCGAAACTGTCCTGGGGCTGGCATTGCCCACCGCCTCGAGGAGTTCGCCAAAGCGTTTTGTCCCTTGCAAAAGCGTATAGACAATGATGAGCGTCCAGACGTCGCCAAGCAAACGCATTGCGCGGCCTAGCGGTTGCGATGCGCAGGTTTCTCGTTGTTCAGTTGTCCGTGTGTCCTCGATCTCATTCATACTGATAAGCATATAACATTTCCAAATGGATAACAATACCCTTGACAATAGCTACTTTCCTAATTATAATTACTAATATAAAGAAAGTAAGATAAGGAGGGGACGGAAGAGTTTCCGTTCCCCAACGGAAAAAACTGTCTGTGTCAATGGAGGAAAGAACATGACAACGCAGAGCGAAACCCGCAGCATCTGGAAACTCGACCCGAATCATACCCTGGTTGAGTTCTCAGGCAAACATATGATGTTTACGACGGTCAAGGGCCACTTCAAGACCGTCAACGGCACCATCGTTCTTGACGAGGCTGACCCGTCTCGCTCCTGGGTGGAAGTGGAGATCGACGCATCGACCCTGGAGTCGGGCGTGGAATAACGCGACAGCCAGCTGAAGTCCCCCGACTTCCTGGATATCCAGACCTATCCGGTCATGACGTTCAAAAGCACCCGTGTCGAGCCAGAGAGCCATGATCACGCCAAGGTGATCGGAGACCTGACGATTCGAGGAGTCACGCGCGAAGTGGTGCTGGATACCCAACTCACCGGACGGGGAAAGATGCCCATGCCTGGTGCGCCGGAGATCGTCGGCTTCGAGGCCAGGACGCAGATCAACCGCAAAGACTTTGGCCTGAACTGGAATATGGCTCTGGAGACAGGGGGCTTCCTGGTCGGCGACATCATCAAGATCGAGATCGCGGTCGAGGCTCACAAGCAGTCCTGAGCCACCAGCGCGGACGCGCGCCATCGACTCCAGTGAGGATGGCTGGGTGGAGCAGGTGCGCGAGGCGCGAGGCGTGAAAGGGGCAGATGTCGTGCTGGAGTCAGTGGGAGGAGCCATTGGGCGCCGGGCGCTTTCGGCAACGACGCGTGGTCATGGTCGTCTGGCTGTCTACGGAAATTCCTCTGGTGGAGGCGATTACGATAGAGACACAGGAGCTGGCAACGCGAGGCGTCACCGTGATCGGCGCCCTTGGCATGATGCTGGCCATGACAGAGTAGGAGATGCGTGCCAGCGCCAATTTTGCGCTGACCGAGGCGGCAGCCGGGCGGCTGGTCGCCACGATAGGGCAGACCTATCCGCTAGAACGTGCCGCCCAGGCCCATGCCGCCATTGAAGCTCGTCAAACCATCGGCAAAGTGCTGCTCATCCCCTGACAGCGCGGAAGCAGTTGCGGCATTTCTCTGACGGGTGAGCTTGTAGTAGTGTAACCAATAAGTAGTGATTAAGCAATAGTAGTTGGGTATCTGACAGACGTTGTGCCATGAAAGGAGCGAAAGCACATGAGTATGGCAAACAATACTCACCTTAACATGAAAGTCATTGCTGGCAGCACGCGCGAAGGCCGTTTCAGCGACAAAGCCGCCGCTTGGATCGCCGAAGAAATCAAGAAGCAGGAAGGGGTCGCGGTCGAAGTGCTTGACCTGCGCGATTATCCTCTGCCGTTTTATACTGATCCGATTTCCCCCGCTATGGTAAAAGATGGTGCGTATTCGAATGAAATGGTAAGAAAATGGGCTACCAAGATTCGTGAGGCTGATGCGTTTATCATCGTTACCCCGGAATACAATCACGGGACGTCCGGCGTGCTAAAAAATGCACTCGATTGGGTGTATCAGGAATGGAACAATAAGCCGGTAGCTTTTGTGAGCTATGGCAGCGTCGGAGGGGCGCGTGCCGTAGAGCAGTTGCGCCTCAACGCCATCGAGCTTCAAATGGCGCCAATTCGAACGGCAGTGCACATTCCCGGCGACCAGTATTTACTGGTGGCGTTCGGCAAAGCAAGCGCCAGTGATCTTTTTGCCTCAATGTCAAAACAGGTCGAGGCCATGATCATGCAATTGTTGTGGTGGGCGCTCGCCCTCAAAAACGCTCGCGGGTAGCCGCTGTGGTATAATGAGAGGCTGAACATTTTTTCCTTTTCTGACTTTTTCGAGGCACTAAAGACATCCTATGATCATTTTTCCAGACCTTCCCAATCTCGAAGTAGAAGGGGTAAAGGAAGCGAGCTAGTTTGCGCTTTCTTCATCTGGCTTGACGAGGAGGTGAGGAAGTGAATTCTACGGCTCCATAGATATCACCCCAGCAGAACCATCGACACGAATCCGTTGCCCTGTGCTAATGCGCTCCGTAGCCCCCAGCACAGCGACAACCGCCGGGATACCATACTCGCGGGCGACCACAGCCCCGTGAGACATCGGTCCGCCCATCTCCATCACCAGGCCGCCAGCCGTCAGGAAGAGCGGCGTCCAGCCGGGATCGGTCGAAGGCGCGACCAGAATTTCACCCGGCTCCAGGTGAGCACCCGTCGGATCAAGAATCACGCGTGCCTTCGCCGTCACCACACCCGCTGAGGCCGGTGTCCCCCTGAGAGTGCCAGCAACTGAATCGGCAGTGGAGGTCTCAGCAGTCGGCTCGGTGCCGTCTGAAAGCAGCACCCGCGGTACATGTCGACGCTTCAACTCACGCTCATAGTTGATACGGTGCTCACGCACGACCGGGCGCATATCCTCTCGGATATCTTTTCCGGACAGGGCTGTGTGTGTCTCAGGAAGTGTCATGAAGAAGATATCCTCGGCCCTCTCCAGCTGCCCGGAGTCTGCCAGTGCCTTGCCAATGGACCACAGCCGCTCGCGCACGCGTGCCAGGAGGAAGACGGCACAGAACTTTGGCATCTCACGCATGCCGGCCAGTAGGCGCACCCGCTTCAAGCAGAAACCAACCAGCATGCCACGCAAGCGACTTTTCCGGGCTGCTCGCCCGGTGAGTTCGGCCACCATGGCCTCGGCCTCTTGCGCCCCTCGCCGAAACTGCACATCCGGCGCCAGCGCCGGGTCTTGCAGTTGGAGGTAGTTGGCAAGCACACCAAGGATGTGTGTCGGGTCCTCTGACCAGCGCGGCAAACCCAGGTCAATTTCGGCCACTCCACGATGTCCATAGGCGCGCAGGAACTCCGCTAATTCTTGCTGGAGTATTGGCGGTAACACCCCTGCACGGTAGTCCTGTCCCTGCTGCTCGGGCGGCGTTTCACGGACATATTGAGCAACCACCGGATCGGCTTGCACCCGCTGTGCCAGTGCCCAGAGCGCGAGATCCATCTCCATCGTTGGATTGTGTGGCAGACCTCGCAGCACGGCCTGCATTTCATCAGGAGTAGCAAGACCTTTCAGGAGTTTGCCTGCCAGGGCGTAAGCCCCCAGTCCACATGCTAAAACCGGACCAGTGCGCCCAATGGTACGCACTATCTTGCTGGGAAAGAACTGCTCAAGAGTAGCCAGCAGGTCGACAGCACTGGCCTCCGCGGAGGCTTCATCGAGCGCCTGCAGCCCCGCTCTCACCCGTGCCACTCGTGCTACTGCTGCCCGCGGCCACAGCAGTGCCTGGAGCATATATAGCGGGATGTGGGTGTGTACCATCAGTAAGCCCAGGGCACGCACTAGCGGCCAGCGTCGCGTCGGGACGAGGGAAAGGCGCGGATCGGTGACAAGCTGCTCAAAGAGCTCAGCAGAGAGAGTCTCGGCGATCTGCGCACCCCCGATCAGCAGCTTGCGCCCGAACGGGCTGCGCAGAGCCCCTGTCACATCGATGAAGAGACGGGAGGCCGCCTCGACAATGACGCCGGGACCACTCAGGGGATCACGGGGAGCCAGACCAAGCAGTGCTGCTACCGAGGAGGTGACGGGCAGAAACGCGGAGAGACCCATGGGAGTGAACGGTCGGTAGACACCCTGAGCGACGTTTACTGAAAAGTAGACACGCAGCACATCATCCGTCTGCGGTGCATTGGCAGGCAAGGGATACAGCGTCGTGATCGGTCGCGCCTGGGTTAACCAGATTTGGCCGGAGGCATCGATAGCCCACTCCGTATCCTGGGGTGCTCCATAATGGGCTTCGACCCTGGCACCGAGGTCTGCCAGGGCGCGTATCTGTTCATCAGAGAGACAGGCTTCGTCGCTGCGCCCGACCTGCTCAATCCGCTGCGTGCCGCCACCCTTGGTGGCCCGAATCACTACACGCTTGTCACCAAGGCGACGCTCAACGATCTCGCCGGTAGCAGTGTTAACGACAAAGTGGTCGGGATTGACCGCACCGGAGACGACGGCCTCGCCCAGGCCTGGGCTGGCATCGATCACGGCCTGGCGACGCTTGCCGGTCAGTGGGTTAGCAGTGAAGAGGACACCCGCCACCGTGGCATCGACCATGCGTTGGACGGCAACTGCCAGGCGCACGGTGCGCTGATCGATGCCGTTGCTGGCACGGTAGCTGACGGCGCGGTCCGTCCAGAGCGAGGCCCAACAGCGTCGCACTGCATCAATCACTGCATCTACGCCGACGACATTGAGGTAGGTATCCTGCTGGCCCGCAAAACTCGCGTAGGGCAAATCCTCGGCAGTAGCCGAGGAACGCACGGCTACCGGGATAGGCTCCACAACGCCCCCACCTCCCAATGCTCGATATGCCTCAGTAATCGCTTCGGCAATGCTGGTCGGCACAGGTGCTGCCAGCAGGCAAGCGCGTGCGGCAGCGGCTAATTTCGCAAGATGGGCCGTATCATCAGCGCGAGTAGTAGCAAGCTCGGCCAGGATCGGTTCAAGATCAGCACTCTCGGCCACGAGTGCGTAGGCGACCGTGGTCACGCAGAAGCCGGGTGGCACAGGCAATCCCGCCTGGAGCATTTCACCCAGATTCGCCGCCTTGCCCCCAACAATGGGCAGCAAAGTACGGTCAATGGCAGCGAATGGCAGGATGATATTAGCTTGAACTTCACGATTCTGGTGTGTCTGACTCTGGGTGCTCATAATGCCTCCTTCTCTTACCAGCTTCGGCAAGCAGGACCATCGCCCGTGTGACATCGGCTTGCTCCTCAGCCGAGAGGTATTCCATAGGACCTTTCAGTAGTTTTTTGACGAAACGCTACCTTTTAGACACAAGCCTTGTTGCGGGATTTCTAAATGGACGACCAAAAGCACTTGCGTTGATTAGATAATAAATTGACATATCATTTGTTTGAGCGATATACCAACTTGATTGTCCCTGAAAATCAACACTAAATGGTATAGGAAAATTGGATGGGTTAAAGACAACTAAAACACAGCTGCCATCTGTGTTTTGGAATGCCAAGCTTTCTACGTTTCCTCTTGTTACCGATTGTATTCTTTGTGCTCCAGGTTTTATATTTTTACTAAATTTTGCGAGTTCGTCGAAGTCTCCGGTACGCGAATATCCGTCTTTCATAACAGTAATTAAACCTGTACAGTTATCGCAGCCATTTCCCATTTTGGGACCACCAGATTCATCTAATACTAAATTCCATACGATAACTCCAGAAACCCAATTCTCTATTGAAGCAAAAAGAAGTTTCTTGATTCCTAAAGGATTATGCCCTTGACTGCATTCCGTAATAATTTGTGTTGATGTAGGAAATTTATTATGAAGATTAGTCATAGTCGATGGATTACCACTATAACAATGCCATGCGATCCCACCCACAGAATCTGAAGCAGACGATTTTAATATGTACTCCGGATAAGCTGGATCGTCCCAGTTCTGATCATATGCATAGATAGAAGTTGATAGGTGGGCGTTTTTTAAGGCAGGAGATAAATAATCTTTAATAAATCTTGCTTCATCTTCAGCTTTCAATGCCATTCCTGGGTATGTATCAACTGGGCTTAATGGTTCGTTTTGAATAGTGAGTGCATAAACGTTAATTCCTTCGTATTGATATGCTTGAATAAATTTCACTAGATAATCCGCATATGTTGCATAATATTCGGGAAGAAGAGTACCAACTTTTTGTTTGTAAGTGCCGAACAATGAATGATTACTTTTCATCCAGTCTGGCGGGCTCCAAGGAGAAGCAATAAATTTCAAATCCGGATTGATTTTCACTGCATGTCGTAGCAAAGGGAGAATATATGCTTTATCGTGAGCGATAGAAAAATGTTGTAATTCTCTATCTGTGTTGCCTGGTGGAAGGTCATCATAGGAGTACATTTGATCATGAGCTATGAAGTCTGATGCACCCACTGGTAAGCGCAAAAGACTTAACCCGATACCTTTCTCAGGATCAAATAAATCTCGCATAATTTCATTTTTATGTGGGGAATTATGAATATTATATGCACTGCTGTCTGTCATTGCTGCTCCCAAACCAAGAAATTCTTGAAGCCTTATTGTTGGATCAATCTCTATACGAGGAAATAATCCCCTTTTGATATTCTCTTGCATATTTACAAGAGATAATGTACCTGCTGCTACAGCAGTTTTGAGAGTAAGATCTACTGCTCCCCGTATAAAAGATCGTCTACTAACCAATCTTGAATTGCCTGGCATATCTTTAGTAAAGTACCTTCTTGCTATTTTCTTGACGAGGAACGCAAGTTCCATTATACTACAATAGGACAGAATCTATGGCACGGGAGAAACTGCTATGACCGCCGACTTCGCGCATCTACATGTCCACAGCGAATACTCCTTACTGGACGGTTTCAGCCGCATCAAGAAACTGGTGAAGCAAGCAAAAGACTATGGCATGCAACACCTCGCCATCACCGATCACGGAGCCATGTATGGCGTACTTGAGTTCTACCAGGAATGCAAAGCGGCGGGTATCAACCCCGTGATTGGAGTCGAGGCATACCTGGCCGATGACATCGACGACCGCAGTGGACGCTACGACTACAACCATCTCCTCTTGCTAGCAAAAAACGAGCGTGGCTATCGCAACCTCTTGAAGCTGACCACCATCGCCCACACCTATGGCTGGCACTATAAGCCGCGTATCGACAAGTACGTGCTCGCCGAGCACGCCGAAGGGTTGATCGCCACCTCGAGCTGTCTCTCCGGCGAAATCCCGGAGATACTGCTCAAGGGCGATACCGAAGGAGCCCGCAAAACTGCGCAGTGGTACCTCGACACCTTCGGACCGGAAAACTTCTATCTTGAGATTCAAGAACATCACGGACAGGATTCGCCACAAGGGAAACTGAACCAATCGCTGTTTGACCTGCATCGCGACATGCACATTCCGCTCGTTCTCACCAACGACCTGCACTATGTCAATGCCGGCGACGCCGACTCACAGGATGTGCTGCTGTGCATTCAGACAGGTAAGCAGCTATCTGAAGAGAAGCGCATGAAGTTCGATAGCAAGGAGTATTATCTCAAAAGTCCCCAGGAAATGGAACAGCTCTTCCCTGACCTACCGGAGGCACTGAAGAACAGCGTGCGCATCGCCGAGCAATGCGAGTTGAACCTGAAGTTCGGACAGGCACAATTGCCGAATTACCCTATCCCACCCGAGTTTAAGACGCAGAACGAGTATCTCTATCATCTGTGTTTGCAGGGCGTACACGAACGCTTCGGCGAGATGAGCGAGCCGGTGCAGAGACAACTCGACTATGAGTTCAACATCATCGCCCAGAAAGGCTTCGTGCAATATTTCCTCATCGAATGGGACTTTGTGAACTATGCACGCATGCACGGCATTCGCTGCGCAGCCCGCGGTTCAGCTGCGGGCAGTCTGCTCGCGTATGTGCTTGGCATCACCAACGTCGATCCCATTCGCTACCGCCTGCTCTTCGAGCGTTTCCTCAACGCCGAGCGCAAGGAAATGCCCGATATCGACATGGACTTCCCCGATGACCGGCGTGAAGATGTCATCGCCTACGTGACGCAGAAATATGGGCTTGATAGAGTGGCGCAGATGGTCACATTTAACACCATGGCTGCGAAGGCCTCCGTCAAAGATGTAGCGCGCGTGATGGGCTGGCAGGATCTGGGTGACCGCATCACCCGTCTCATTCCCACAGGCCCCAGGGTGACACTCAAGGGTTCGCTTGAGACGGTACGGGAACTCACTCAACTCTATGAACAGAGCGAACAGATCAAGAAGCTCATTGACCAGGCGCTGGAGCTAGAGGGCTCTGTCCGTACCACCGGCATACACGCGGCAGGGGTGGTCATCGCACGCGACTCACTCGATGACCTGGTTCCACTGCAACTACGTGATTCCAAAGACTCGAGAAAGGGACGGGTGATCCAGTATGAGCAAAAGTACATAGAACAACTCGGCCTGCTCAAGTATGATTTCCTGGGTCTCTCGAACCTGACCATTTTGCAGAACACCGTCAATTTTATCAAGGAGGCGCGTGGCGAAGAGATCAACCTGGAAAAGATTCCCCTTGATGACCCCAGGGCTTTCGAGCTACTGGCGAGTGGCGAGACAACCGGCATCTTCCAGCTCGAAGGAGCCAAGATGCGCGAATACATCAAACAACTGCGCCCGACGTGCATCGAAGACCTGACCGCCATGGTCGCACTCTATCGTCCCGGCCCCATGGACAGCATTCCCGACTTCATCGAAGCCAAACACGGACGTAAAAAGGTCAAATACCTGGACCCACGCTTGAAGGAGTGGCTGGAAGAGTCCTACGGCATCATCGTCTACCAGGACCAGGTGCTGCTCATCGCCGTGAATCTGGCAGGTTTCTCCTGGGGTGAGGTGGACAAGTTCCGCAAGGCGATGGGCAAAAAAATCATGGAGGAGATTGAGAAGTATAAAGATAAGTTCATCGGTGGTTGCATTAAAAATGACGTGAAGCCTGATGTCGCTGAGAAGCTCTATGAACTGATCTTGCCCTTTGGTGGGTACGGGTTCAATAAGGCACATGCTGCAAGTTACGCGGTGGTGGCCTATCAAACAGCCTACCTCAAGGCCAATTATACAGCAGAATTTATGGCCGCTACCCTCACGACTGAGCTGTCCGATGCCAAAAAGGTGGCCAATGCCATCGCCGAATGCGAACGTATGGGCGTCAAGGTGCTGGGGCCGGATGTTAACAAGAGCGACATCGGTTTCACCGTCGAGGGCGGCAATGTCCGCTTCGGGCTGCTCGCCATCAAAGGCGTCGGCGATGGCCCGGCCACGGAGACAGTGCATGTACGCAAAGAAGGTGGAGCGTTCAAGTCGCTGGCGGACCTCTGCACGCGGGTCGACCCCAAGCAGGTGACGAAGGGCACATTGGAGACCATGATTAAGGCCGGAGCGATGGATGGTCTGGGAGGCGGGAAACGCCACCAGCTGCTCGACGCGGTCGAGCGCGCTATCAGTTGGGGCAAGAACCAGCGTGCGGCAGAGGAACGCGGTCTGATCAGTCTTTTCGGTGAGATAGAGGAAACGGACAGTGCCTTCGAGTTTACCCTGAACCCCAATGCTAAGGAGATTCCGCGCAAGCAGTTGCTCGCCTGGGAAAAAGACCTGATCGGCGTCTATGTCTCCGAACATCCTCTGGAACACCTGAGCAAAGTGATGAAAGAACGGGTCAAGCACAGCACTGCGATGATCACCGAAGAGTCTGCCAGGCAGAAGGTGATACTGGGTGGCATGATTACCGAGGCACGACGCATTACCACCAAAAAGGGCGATGCGATGTGCATCGTGAGGCTGGAGGATATGTACGGTTCCATCAGCGTCACTATTTTCCCCCGGGTCTACGAACAGGACCCGACGCTCTGGGCAGAGGATAGTGTGGTGATCGTGCGTGGCGAGGTACAGATGCGCAACGACGAGCCAACCATCATCTGCGAAAGCGCCGAGCTATTTCAGGTCACTGAGGAGGAGTTGAACCGCAAAGAGTACCGCATCTGGATTACGATCCGTGTGAGTGGTTCCGACGAACTTTCCCTCTCCAATGACAAAATACACGTGCAAAATGTGTACAACTACATCCACAATATCCCTGGCCGCGACCACTATGATCTCCTGATCGTGAACGGCGAGTGGCGAGTGTTGTTGACGCCGGACAATAATACGACGCAATACTCGCCCGAACTGCATCGAAAACTGGAGGAGATCCTGGGCAAGGGAGCAGTCGAGGCACGCGTGATAGAGCAATCAGAGTGAGCGTCACATTTTTGCGTACGGGCCCATGCAGTACCCTAGAAGCGGCCGAGTCCAGAGAGTGCGAACCGCAAGCAGCGAACTGCGCCACATGACATGCACTAGTCCTTTTCAGTGAGTACAAGCAGCAACCCACCGATCAATCCAAGATTCTTCAGAAACTGAATCAAGTGATTCTGACGCCCCGGGCCTGGTTCTTCTTTCCAGAAGGCATGCCCCACCATCGTGGTAGGGACCAT
>Ga0137361_10001325_pt1 | contig 15202 bp, 13 predicted proteins | sample Mad1_80_16metaG_FD_104923 | JGI IMG/M metagenome (GOLD analysis project Ga0137361, IMG submission 104923) | Vadose zone soil microbial communities from Angelo Coast Range Reserve, California, USA - Mad1_80_16 metaG | ecosystem: Environmental > Terrestrial > Soil > Vadose zone | place: USA... | reverse complement strand
GGACGCCCGGCGCCAACGGGATCATCGACCCGCGCAACCTCGCACTGTCGAAGGCCGTGGTGGACGACGACCGCACGCACGTCGTGACCGGGAGCTTCATCTGGGAGCTGCCGGTCGGCGCGGGCCGCCGCTGGCTGAGCAAGGGCCTGCTCGGGCAGGTCGTGGGCGGCTGGCGCATCAGCGGGATCGGCCGCTTCGCGACCGGCCGGCCGCTGGTGGTGGCCGTCCCCGTCAGCAACGGCTCGACCGGCATCGGCGCCTTCGCCCGGGTGGTGGGGCCGCTGCGGCTGCCGGCGGGCCAGCAGAGCTTCAACCGGTGGTTCAACAACGAGAAGGACCCGACCAAGAACCCGGCCCTGCTGCCCCCGCTGGCCTTCAGCCTGGGCGACGGCAAGCGCACCTATCCCGAAGTGCGCGGCCCCAAGGTGAAGCGGCTCGACCTGTTGCTGAGCCGGCTGCAGAAAGTCCGCAGCGCCACCCTGGAGCTGCGCGTCGAGGCCCAGAACGCGTTCAACACGCCACAGATGGACGAACCCATCGGCGACTTCAATAGCGTCGACTATGGGACGATCATCGGCGGTGGCGGGCAGCGTCGGCTGCAGCTCGGCCTGCGCCTCGGCTTCTGATCGGGCCAGCGACCATGCGTCCCGGTGGCGTCGTCCGCGCGCGGGCCCCGATACCGTTGGCGATCCTCGGGATGCTCTGGATGCTGGGGGCGTGCCGCGGCGCAGGCTCGCTGGCGCCGCCCCGAGCGCCACGCCCCACGCCGGGAGCGGTCGCCCTCGGTCCGGAGGTCGACGCCAGCACCATGGACCGCAGGTTGCTCTTCGGCTACCAGGGGTGGTTCGGCTGCCCGGACGACGGATCGCCTCTGCACCGCTGGGAGCACTGGTTCCGCCGCGACGTGCCGGCCAGCCCGGCGACGGTGCACGTCGATTTCTGGCCGGACATGTCGGAGCTGGACCCGGACGAGCACTGCGTCACGCCGCTCCGGCTCCGGGACGGCCGGCCCGCCAACGTGTACTCCGCGTACAACCCGAAGACGGTGAACCGTCACTTCCGCTGGATGAAGGAGTATGGGCTCGCCGGCGTCTTCCTGCAGCGCTTCACCGGCGGGCTTCGGAGCGCAGGGATGCGGGGGTTCCGCGACGCGGTCCTGCACAACGTGAGGGCGGGCGCCGAGGAGCACGGGCGCGTGTTCGCCATCATGTACGACATCTCCGGCCAGCGTGAGGGGATCGTCGAGACGCTCGAGCAGGACTGGATCCATCTCGTCGACGAGCTCCGCGTCACCGAGAGCCCGCGCTACCTGCACCATCGCGGCAAGCCCGTGCTCGCCATCTGGGGCTTCGGATTCCACGACCGGAACGGCACTCCCGCGGAGGCCGCCGAACTGATCGAGTTCTTCAAGAACAACCCGGACCCCCGCTACCGCGTGACGCTGGTGGGGGGGGTGCCGAGCCGCTGGCGCGAGCGCGGGTACGACACGAAGCGTATCCCGGAGTGGGACCGGGTGTACCGGGCTTTCGACGTGATCAGCCCCTGGACGGTGGGACGGTTTCGCGACGCCCCCACCGCGGATCACTTCTATCGGAAAGTGATCGCCCGGGACCTCGACGCGGTGCGCGGGAGCGGGATCGAGTACCTGCCGGTCGTCTTCCCCGGCTTCTCCTGGCACAACCTGAAGGAGGGATCCTCCCCGTTCAACAAGATCCCGCGCCGGGGCGGCCGCTTCTTTTGGCGGCAGGTCCAGAACGCTCTGCGGGCCCACTGCACGATGCTCTACAGCGCCATGTTCGACGAGGTCGACGAGGGCACGGCGATGTACAAGCTCGGCGCGAGCCCCTCGGAAGTCCCGGGCGAGCCGGGCTTCGTCACGCTGGACGCCGACCGGGAGCCGGTTCCGAACGACTGGTACCTGAGGCTCGCGGGCGAGGCACAGAAGATGCTCCGCGGGGAGCCGATGCCCGCCGCGGAGCTGCCACTCGCGCTGCCGGGAAGCTCCGGAGGCGTGCCGTGAGGGGTCGCGCAGGGCGGGCGTCGCGATGGTTAGCGGAGGAGGGGCCTTCAGGCGGGCGCAGTCTCGCGTGGACCTGGAGGTTCATGACCAGCGCGAAGGCGCTCTCCCGGTTCTCTTGTTGTGTGGCATTCTTGGCGACGTGGTGGGGAAGATCGCGGGACAGCACTGATATCCTCGGAAGAGGCTCGGGCGGGTATTGAGTGTTTTGCCGACCAGATACTGCCGCGGGCCGCGTGTGTAATACGTACGTCTTATAGGGTCTTTTATATGCTGTAGCGTTTCTGGCGTTTCTGGTTTTCCAGTAACTTGAGCGGGCTCAATAACACTCGAGAAATCGACTCCCGCCGCCTCCACCATTTTCCCCTCTGCCGGCGGCATCTCACCCACGGTCCGCGCAGGACAGGCTTCATGCTGGAAACGCGATTCAAGAAGCGGCTTCCAAGAGGATGGTCGTACCCAATTGGTGCCCAAGAACTGAGTGCGTACCTTGAAGACGCGCCTGGTGCGAAGGAAAAGCCGCTCTCGTTCACCGACCGCGCCGGCTGGTTCCACTCCCAGCTTGATGCCGAGCGCAGGGACGACCATCCGTACCCGATTCTGCGCTTGTGGCTCTTCCGGGGCGGGGTATTGGCGGACAACCCGGATGCGGGCCACTGGGAGGTCCGTGTGTACGCTGTGCCGAGTACGCTACGGGCCGTGGTTCGGCGGTCACTCTTGCCCATTGCCATGCCGAAGGTGCGAGCCTGGCTGGCCGCCGCGCGGCCCGACACAGCCCTTGACGGAGGCGCCTACTGCTGCGTGTTGACCCGTGAAAGTGACGCCCGTCTTTACTTCGAGCAGTGCGTGAGCAAGTTCGAAAATCCGACTCGAGACGAAATTGAGGTGCCGTCCCGCATTGAGATGCAGGAGCTGACGAGGTCCGCGCCTGGCCAGACGAAGCGCAGCCCTCGCGGCTCTAGGCTGCCCGAACTGGTTTGTAATCCTGTTCGGCCAGGGGTGCCTGACCGATGTCCGCGAGTAGCTGGTTCAGGCGCTCAAGAGGCACGGCCAGGGGAGCCGTAATCTCGATGCCGACCGGGCGGCCGGTGACGTCGTAGTCGACGACCAGGAGGCCATCCGGCGACGGCTTCGTCTTCACGCTCTTTTCGCCTGTCGGGTGGGAGAGATGCAAGTACGCCGCGAAAGGCCGGCCCCTTCGGTAGGTGACTTGTAGCGACCGCTCGGTCATTCGGACACCTCGTAGACGGTCACGACGACAAGCAGGTTGACGCCGGCCTCGGGGTCGAGGATCACGATCCAGGGACGCTGGGGAGCCGATGGTAGCACTCCGACATCGAGGCTACATCCGTTGACGCAGGAGAACGCCCGCACCGCCCGGTAGGCGCGGTCGGCCGTGCTAATCTCTCGTGGCGCGCCCTCGTCCTGAGGCACGCGACGGGTGAACCCATGTCGTATTGGAGGGTGGGAGGGATGGTCGCGGCCGGGATGGCCGCTGCGGCATTGACCGCGACCGTTGGTGCGCAGGGCCATGCAAAGGCGAACTGGCTTACCGACGGGTACGACAAGGAACGCACGTCGTGGCAGCGCAACGAGACGCTGCTGAGCCCCGACACCGTGGGGCGCATGCAGCTCCTGTGGAAGGTGCGGCTCGACAACCAGTCGCACCAGCTGCACAACCTCTTTCCCGCCCTCATCGTCGGCGACGTCCTGACCGCGCAGGGACGCCGCGAACTGGCGATCGTCGCCGGTGTCTCCGACAACATCTACGGCATCGACGTCGAGCAGGGCACGCAGATCTGGAAGCGTCACTTCGACAGCACCTTCGAGGAGTCGGCCACCTCGCCTGCCAGCGTGCTGTGCCCTGGCGGGCTGACGGCGACGCCGATCGTCGTGCCCGCAGAGACGCCGGGCAAGTACACGGTCTACGCGATCTCGTGGGACGGCCGGCTGCGGACGCTCGATGCCTCCACCGGGGAGGAGACGATTCCTGCCGAGCCGTTCCTGCCGCCAAACGGCAAGCCCTACGGGCTGAACTATCTCGACAACGTGCTCTACACCACGACCGCGCAGGGCTGCGGCGGCAATCCGAACCAGTTCTATTCGTACGACCTGGCGACCAAGAAGGTCGGCAGCTTCGATCCCGGGAGTGGCGGGCTGTGGCCACGTCTTGGCCCATCCATCGGCAAGGACGGCCGCGTGTACGCCGGCAGCGGCGACGGCGACTATTTTCCGGAACGACAGATCTTCGGCCAGGCCATCATCGCGGCCAAGCAGAACCCGGCGACCAAGGCGATGGAGATGCAGGACTGGTTCGCGCCCGCCAACGCGTTCTGGCTGCGCAAGCGCGACCTCGACATGAACGTGACCGGTCCCGTTTTCGAGTACGAAGGCCGCGAGTACACCGTGCAGTCGAGCAAAGAGTGCCGTATCTGGCTACTCGATACCAGCGCACTCGGCGGCGAGGATCATCGCACGCCGGTGCACCGGACGCCTCTGGTCTGCAACGAAGAGGTGCAGTTCTCGTCGGCGGGGCCGTGGGGCGCGCTGGCGACATGGGAAGACGCCGACGGCACGCGCTGGATCCTGATGCCGTTCTGGGGGCCCAAGCACCCCAAGTTCACGGCGCCAATCGAGCACGGCGAGGTGGTGCAAGGGGCGGTGGCGGCCTTCAAACTCCAGGCGCGCCCTGGCGAGCTGCGGCTATTGCCCGCCTGGCTATCGCGAAACATGGTGAACGCCGACCCGGTTGTGATCGCCAACGGCGTCGTGTTCGCGTACGGCAGCGGCGAGGACCCGACGCAGGCGACCGTGGATATCGGTCTTGCGTACAACACGGCGGCCAATCGCATCGCGCACTCGACCCACGCGACGCTCTACGCGCTCGATGCGCGCACCGGCAGGGAGCTCTGGTCGAGCGGCGATCAGATCGCGACGTTCAACCACTTCACCAGCCTGTCGGTGGCCAACGGACGCGTCTACATCGGGACGTTCGACGGCTACCTCTATTGTTTCGGCCTCGCGGCCGCCGCCGGCACGAAGTGAGCGGCCGCGCGTTTCGGATGACGCGTCTTCGCAGAGTGAGCATCGTCGCCGGGGCGTCGGCGCTGCTCCACGCGCAGACCCGGGCAGGTGAGTGGACGACCACGGCCGGCGACGCGCAGCGAACCGCCTGGGTGCGTGCGGACGCGCGGCTGACCAAGGAGGCCGTCCAGGAGGGGCAGTTCAGCTTCCTTTGGAAGATGAAGCTCGACAACCAGTCGCGCCAGTGGAGCTCGCTGAGCGAGCCCATCCTGCTCGAGCGCCTGATCGGCTACCGAGGATTCAAGGCGCTTGGTTTCGTCGGGGGGAGCGCCGATCGGCTGTTTGCCGTCGACACCGATCTGGCGCGGCCGTACTGGACGACGCATCTGACCTACGCGGCCGCCACGGGCGGACAACCGCCGAGCTCCTGGGAATGTCCCGGCGGGCTCCTGGCGACACCGAGCCGACGCACGACGCTGGCGCCTTCCGCCTTCGGTGGGGGCAGCGATGGCGGGGGCGGTAGTGGTGCAAGGAGCGCGGTCGGCGAGCCTGGCAAAGGCGCCGCCGTGCTGAGCGAGATCCGGCCGTCGGCCGTCGCCTCGGCGGCGCTACCCGTGGCGCCGGGCGACGTCGCCCCACCGGTGCCGGCCAGCAACGTGCGGGCGCCGATTGCATTTGGTGGGGTCGATCCGCTGTACGTGATGGGGAGCGACGGGCTGCTGCGCACGCTGCGCGTGAGCGACGGTACGATGACCGGCCCCATGGTACCGTTTCTTCCGCCGAGCGCCCGGCCGTCGTCGCTGACCTTCATCGACGGTGTGATCTACACGTCGACCTCACACGGGTGCGGCGGCGCGCCCAACGGTGTCTGGGCGCTCGACCTGACGGCCGCCAACACCGTGACGACCTGGCGCTCAGGTGGCGCCCAGGTGGCGGGAAGTGCCGGGCCCAGCTTCGGCACCGATGGCACGATCTACGTCGCGACGACCACAGACGCTTCGACGCCCGCGGGCCCCTACGCCAACAGCGTCGTCGCCCTCGACCGCGCGACGCTTCGGCCGAAGCACTGGCTTGCGACCGACGGCGCGGACTTCAACGCGTCGCCCGTCCTGTTCAAGCACAAGGACCACGAGCTGGCCGCCGTGTCAGGCAGCGACGGCCGCGTGTATCTGCTCGACACCGCGTCGCTTGGCGGGGCCGACCACCGCACGCCGCTGCACGTCACGGCGAAGTACTCGGCGGCGGGTCAGGGCGGCGGTCTTGCGACTTGGGAAGATGATGAAGGGACGCGATGGATCGCCGCCTCGGTCGGCGGGAGCATCGTCGTCTTCACGCTGGTCGACGCCGGCGGCCGGCCGACGCTCGCTCCGGCGTGGCGGTCACCGAGCCTGGTCTCGCCGTTGGCGCCGCTGGTGGTCAACGGGATGGTGTTTGCCGTGTCGAGCGGCCAGCGCTCGGGGCCTGCGAGGTTGTACGTGCTCGACGCCGCCAGCGGAAAGCTCCTCTGGAACAGCCGTCTGACCATCACCTCGACCGCGCGCGCCAGGATGGCCGCCGGGTCTGGCCAGGTCTATGTGGTGACGGATGACAATCACCTGTACGCCTTCGGCATCCCGATGGAGCACTGAGCGACGATGCGGGGCGCGTTGGTGGTCGTCGCCCTTCTCGCGGGTGCCGCGCGCGCCGCCGGGCAGGATTCCTTCCCCGACGGCCCCGGCAAGGACATCACCGTGCGAGTGTGCGGCGCATGCCACTCTTCGGCGCGCAGCGCGGCCTTGAGGCTCACGCGCGGCGGCTGGCAGGACGTGATCGCGAAGATGGTGTCGCTGGGCGCCAAAGGCAGCGATGCGGAGCTGGCCGCGGTGCTCGACTACCTGTCCGCCAACTTCAAGGGCGACGCGGCCAAGCCCGTCAACATGAACACGGCACCGGCCATCGACCTCGAAAGCGTCGCCGGACTGCTGCGCAAGGAAGCCGCCGTGCTCATCGCTTATCGTGCCAAGCACGGGCCGTGCAAAACGCTACAGGACCTGAAGAAGATCCCCGGCGTCGATTTCCGCAAGATCGAGCGCCGGCGCGACCGTCTGGTCTGCATGTAGGAAGCGCGCGGGCTGCGACTATCGTGCCGCGACCTGCCGCCCGATCCACGGCACGACCGCCTGGAGCAGCGCGGGATGGGCACCGGTGAACCGGTGGTCCGCGCCCTCGATGGTCAGAAGCTCCGGACGGCCGCCGGCGGCGGCCCTGGCATCGACCGAGTCGTGCAGGGGGACGAGCTCATCGGCCGTGCCGTGCACCAGCAGCCAGGGGATGCGAATGCCACGAGCCACGTCGGTCAAGGAGCCGATCCGCCGGGCGTCTTCCTCGAGGTTGCGGTTCCACGGACAGGCGGGCTTTCCCAGCATGGCTTCGCCGGCGCCAAGGTGCCCGAAATGCCGCTGCATGAAGTGATGGACGTGAACCATGCCGGCGAGGGACACCAGAACCGCGATGCGCGGGTCACGGCTCGCCCGCAGGAGCCCGACGGCGCCGCCCATGCTGTGGCCGACGCAGGCCACTCGCCAGCCCGCGAGCGCGTCCAGGATGCTACCGAGGTCCTCTACTTCCTTCGTCGGGGTTGCGTCCTCGAAGCGTCCCTCGGAGGCGCCGTTTCCCGAGAACGAGAATTGCAGGACGGCGATCTCGGTAGCGGTCAGAGCCGCCGCGAGAGCCCTGGCCCACGGCCGATCTCTCTCTGAAGTGACGCCATGGACGATGACGACCACGTCCTGGCGACCCGGCCGGCCCGCGACGAAGGTGTGGTCGAGCCGCTCGCCGCGCGCATTTCGGATCTCGCCTGCCGCAACATGGTTGCCGGTGTCGGGCGGGGTCAATTCTCCTCGATGAGGGCGATCAATCGGTCGACCGCCTCGCGCACGAAGGCGGGGTCCTCGGCATGGGTGTTGCGCTCGACCACGGCCAGGGTCCGGGGCACGCGGGACTTCAGCTCCGCGAAGAAGCGGGCGTCGCTCGCCGGGTCGTTGAGGGGCCCGCCTGGCTTCGCGTAGCTGCCGGTTCCGGCGAGGGGCAGCATCAGTACCGCTTTGCTCCGGGTGTGTTCGAGCCGCCGGGCGATTTCGCGCGCCACCTCCACCATCTCCACGGACTGCAGCCGGGGGACGAAGATGACCGGATTGTGGAACACGTACTTGTAATTCTTGTACTTGTCGGGGACGCTGCTCGGCGGGTCGACCAGCAGGCCCACGTGCTCCGCGCCCCCCGGGCAGAGCACCTGGGGCAGGCCCAGGTCTCCGGCCACGGTCAGCCGCTCCTTGCCGCCCGCGCGCACCCCGCCGAAGAGCTCGTCGGTGATCTCGCCCATCGCGTAGTCGAAGACCGCGCCGACGATGCCCTGGCGCATCATCAGCTCCATGGCGCGTCCTCCCGATCCCACGGCGTGGAAGACGATGACCTCGTAACCTCGGGCGGCGAATTGCTCGAGCGCCAGCAGGGCGCCGCTGGTCAGGACGCCGAGGTTCGACATCCCGATGAGCGTCTTGCCGCGCCGCTCCGTGGGCAGGGAGGCTTCGGCCTGGGCCATCCCGTGCGCGGCCCCCGCTGCGTTCGCCAGCACTTTGCGCAGGAACGCGTTGAGCCCGATGATGTCGGCCACGCTGAACATCATGGTGATGTCCATGACGTCGACGTAGGCTGACGTTTACCCCGAGGCGACCGTCGAGACCATGACTTTCGGCAGGCCGTAAGGCAGCGCGCGCATCACCTCGGTGCAGACCGCGGTTCCCTGCAGACCGCCGAGACCGATCACGCCGTGCAGGGCGCCCCCTTCCACGCGTTCCTGGAGGATCCGGATGGCGCCGCGCGCCATGACGGGCTGGGCCGCCTCCCGACTGGGGTTGCTCAGGAGGTCGCCGAGCGGCACGCCGCCGGCGCGGGCCACCTGTTCCCGCGTCACATCCCCCGCGGGCGTCGGCGTTCCCGTGACTCCCAGATCCACCAGGAAGGCCTGGCTGCCCAGCCTCTCGAGCTGCTCGCGCAAGTACTGGGCTTGCTCGCCCTTGGTATCGAAGGTGGCCAGGACGCCGATGACCTTGGGCATGGGAGGGGAGGCTCAGCCCTTGGTCGAGAAACGGAGGGCGGCAAAGCGCGCCGCGGTTTCCGCGACGGCCTTCTCGATCGGGATCCGCTCGGTGGACGATCCGGTCCAGAACCCGTGGCAGGTGGTGTGATCGAGCATGTACTGGGCCTCCTCCGGCGTTTCCATGGCGGCTCCGTGGGCGACGAGAATCAGGTCGGATTTGAGACGGCGCAGCTTCGGGTTGACGGTCTCCGTGCGCCGGGCCGTCTCCGCGATCGTCTCCCCGGCGTCGAACCCGCGCCGCCCGCCCTTGGTGGTCCCCGCGTGGAAGCAGAACACGTCCGGTTGGGCCTCCGCGACAACCCGGCAGCTGTCCTCCTCGTCGAAGGCGAGGCCGATGGTGACCATGCCCATGTCCTTGGCCACCCTGAGCATGTCGATCTCGTTCTGCAGGGTGATGCCCGCCCTGGTCAGGACCTTGTAGATGTGGCTGTCCTTGTCGACGTAGCTGATCGAGGGTCCGATGTTGGAGACCGCGAGAACGCCCATGCGCTTGAGGTCCTCGAGAAGCAGGACCATGTCCTTCAGCGGATCATTGGCGTTGATGCAGGCGCACACGAACGAGCTGCCCTTGAGGGCGGGCAGGACGTCCTCTCGGGTGTAGTCGAGGGTCTGCCGGTTCGAGTCGAGGATGGGCCAGAGCATCGACATGGTGCCCATCCCGTTGGCGCGCAGGCGCGCCCCGGAGAAGGTGTTGATGCAGTCCACGCCCGCGGCTTCGAGCAATTGCGCGACGAGCCCGCTGGCCGCGCTGGCGATGAACACCGGCACCCGGCGGGCGACCTTGTCGCGCAGCTTGTCGAGGATCTCCGCCCGGGAAGTCCGTCGGACGATCATGGGGGCATCCTATCAATCGAGGCGCTTGACCTCCAGGGCATTGACATACGTAGAACCACGATGTATAAGGCCTCTACGTATGGACATGAGCAAGGACCTGGTTGCTGCCTCGGCCACCCCGCTCGTGCTCGCCATCCTTGCCGAAGGCGACAGTTATGGCTACGCCATCATCAAGCGAGTGGCCGAGCTGTCGGGCGGGCATCTACAGTGGACCGACGGCATGCTCTATCCCGTGCTGCACCGGCTCGAGCGCCAGGGTCATGTCGCGGCGAAGTGGTCCGCGTCCGAGAACGGCCGCCGGCGCAGGTACTACCGGATCACCAGAGAGGGCCGGGCCCAGCTCGCCGCCCAGCGGCAGCAGTGGCAGGTCGTGGACGGTACCCTGCGGGGTATCTGGATGAACGCGTGCACGGCATGACGACCTTCGCCGATCGACCGCTCGAGGAGCAAATCGCGCAGTGGCGAGCGTACGTACGCCGCCGGCCGGCCCTTCACGGTCCCGACGTGGAGGAGCTCGAGGGACATCTGCGCGATCAGCTGGCGGCCCTCACCAAAGCCGGCCTGGCCGGGGATGAAGCTTTCCTGGTCGCGGTCAAGCGCATGGGCAGCCTCGATGCGCTCTCCCGCGAGTTCGCACGCGCGCACTCCGAGCGGCTGTGGAAGCAGTTGGTCATGGCCCCCGGCGCGGCCGACGAGTCGCCGAACCGCACACGCGCCGAGACCCTCGTCGTCCTGATCCTGGCCGTCGCCGCGGCGGTTGCCATCAAGGTGCCGGAGCTGTTCGGGGTTCGACTCGGGAGAGGTGGCGACCCGCCGTTCTATGCCCGGAACGCCAGCCTGTTCGTGTTGCCGCTGCTCACCATCTACTTCCTGTGGAAGCGCGGGTCGGAGGTTGTGAGCGGCCTCTGGCTGGCGCTGCCCTTCGCGGCGGCGGCTCTGTTCGCCAATGTCTACCCGTTCCGCACGGGCGGCGACACGGAGGTACTGACCGCGCTGCACTCGCCAATCGCCCTCTGGCTGGCCGTCGGCTTCGCTTACGTGCGAAGCCGCCGGTTCGCCGACGGTGGGCGCATGGACTTCGTGCGGTTCTCGGGGGAGCTGGCCATCTACTACGTGCTCATCGCGCTCGGCGGAGTCGTCTTCACCGGCTTCACGATGATGATGTTCCGAGCCATCGAAATGAATGCTGAGTGGCTGGCCCAGGGCTGGCTGATCCCGTGCGGGGCGGCGGGGGCCGTGATCATCGCCTCCTGGCTCGTGGAGGCAAAGAAGAGTGTCATCGAGAACATGGCGCCGGTGCTGACCAGGCTGTTCACGCCGCTGTTCACCCTTCTGCTGCTGGTGTTTCTGGCCACCATGGTGTGGACAGGCAGCCCCATCAACGTGAAGCGGGAGGTACTGATCGGCTTCGACCTGCTGCTGGTGCTGGTGGTTGGGCTTTTGCTCTATGCCGCCTCCGCGCGCGACCCGCAGGCACCGCCCGACTTCTTCGACGGCCTGCAACTGCTGCTCGTGGTGAGCGCGCTCGTGGTCGATGGGGTGGCGCTCACGGCGATCGCCGCCCGCATCTCCGAGTTTGGCTTCACCCCCAACCGAGTGGCGGCTCTTGGCGAGAATCTCATTCTGCTCGTCAACCTGGCGTGGTCGGCGTGGCTCTATGCGTGCTTCCTGCGGCACCGGGGCTCGTTTGGCGCCTTGGAGCGATGGCAGATGGCCTATCTGCCCGTGTACTCCGTATGGGCGGCACTGGTGGTCGTCCTGTTCCCACCCGTGTTCGGCTACCGTTGATGCACCGCGCTCTCAGTTCAGCTTCTTGACCCACATGCTTCGGACCGACACCTTGGTGGTGGCCTCGATCTCGATGCCGAACATCCCTGCCTGATTGTTCGACGACGCCGGATCGTCGTCGATCATCACCGCCATCAACTGGCCGTTCAGGATGTGGAGGAACGTGCCGCCGCGCGCGATGACGGTGTACTGGTTCCAGTCGTTCATGTGGACGAGGGCGCCCAACGCCTTACGGTCGGCGATGTTGCCCATCAGTCTCTTGCTGGCTGCCCCAAAGCCCTCCACGACCTGGCCGCGCCAGGCCAGGATCCGCATCGGCGTGTTCTCGGAATAGAACTGGCCCGTGTACACCTGGCTCGGCCAGAAGTCGGCCTGGGGACCGGTCATCATCCAGTCGAGGTTGACCGGACCGACGTTGGCGGTGACGTTCGCGGGGATGCTCGCGAGCCACGGCAACCCGGTCTTGCTGCGGTACTGGATGCCGCTTCCGCCGTCGCCCTCGATCTTGATCTCGAACTTCAGCGTGAAGTCCTTCGCCACGAGGCCCCGATACACGATGTAGCTGTTGCCGCTCGGGTTGGCCGGTGTCGATTCCCCGACGATGGCGCCATTCTCGACGCGCCAGAATTTCGGATTGCCGTCCCATCCCTTCAGGCTCTTGCCATCGAACAGCGGCAGGTAGCCCTGATGGTCGCCAAAATCCAGGGGACTCGGCTCCGAGAAAACGACAGCACCCTGGCCATCGGCGCCGACCCGAAGCGAGGCCCCGAGACCGAGGCCCATGGCCAACACGATGACACCCTGTGGGAGCGGCCTGTTCATGGAGTCCTCCCTGCGCGAAATACACGGAGTATAAGCTTCGGCTGGACGTCGTCGCACGAGGAACGTAGAGGAGAGCCATGACGATCATGACAAGGGCGACCTCCGGAGTCGTACTGTTCCTTGCGATTGCCCCGGTCGGTCGATCCGCCGTTGGTCAAGAGGCTCTCATCCCCGACAAGCTCATCGTCTTGACCTTTGACGACAGCGCCAAGTCCCATGCAACCTATGTCGCCCCGCGCTTGAGGAAGCTCGGCTTCGGCGCGACATTCTTCATCACCGAGGGCTTCGACTTTCCCACGAACAAGACCGGCTACATGACCTGGGAAGAGATCGCCGGGCTGCACAAGATGGGATTCGAGATCGGCAACCACACCGCCAAGCACGCCAACGCGGCCCAGCAGGCCCGGGAGGTGCTGACCGCCGACCTGGAGTCGATCGAGCGCCGCTGCGCGGAGCACGGCCTGCCGAGGCCGGTGAGCTTCGCCTATCCCGGCAACGGGATTGGTGGCATCGTCGTCGAAGTGTTGAAGGAGAGGGGCTATCGGTTTGCGCGGCGCGGCGGAGCTCCGGAGTTCCCTTATGAAGGCGGGGAGGGCATCGCCTTCGATCCCCGCAAGCACGAGCCCCTCTCCATTCCATCGGCCGGCGACGCGCGCCCGGCGTGGAAGCTCGAGGACTTCGTCCGCGCGGTCTCCCAGGCGAAGGACGGAAAGATCGCCGTGCTGCAATTCCATGGCGTACCCGACCGGGAGCACCCCTGGGTCAGCACGGAGCCGGAGATGTTCGAGAAGTATCTGGGTTACCTGAAGGACAACGGGTATACCGTGATGGCGCTGCGGGATGTGGCGAAGTACCTGAGGCCCTAGGCGGTCTACGCCACTTCGACCAGGGTCCCACCCGCTCGGCCGCTGCGATAGATCGCGTCGGTGACCGCCTGCACCTGGCAGGCGTCGGCGAACGTGGGGACGGCGTACGCGGGGTCGGGCTGGCCCAGCAATTGGAGCCCGAAATGCACGTACTGCCAGCGGAAGTACTGCAGGTAGCCGTTGAGCAGGCCCGGCACGGTGTCGGTGTTGGCGTGGCCACCGCCCCCGGGATTGGACACGTGGATGTGCGTCCACCCGCGCTCGCGCTCGGGGGCCTCGGTGACGCCGTCGCCGGCCGGCCGGGCGTGCGAGTAGAACTTGAGGTAGCCCTGGTCCTCCAGCTCCCAGATCGCCGCCCCACGATTCCCGTGGATGGCGGTCTCGAAGAAGGCCTTGTGCCCGGTGGACGTGCGGTTCGCGCGCAGGCTGATCACGGAGCCGTGATCGAAGAGGGCCACGGCGTCGAAGGCGTCCACCGCCTTGCCCTTCGCTCTTTCGTCGGAGCCGGGGATCATCCGGAGGTCCTCCCCGTCGCCGTCGTAGACCCGGGTGTGCGCGGAGACCGCCTCCACCTTCCGCCCGAGCAGGAACTGGACGAGGTCGACCTGGTGCGCGCCGAGGTCCTCGATCACGCCGCCCAGGCCGTTGCCGGCCTCGAAGCGGTGGTTCGAGCGCCCCTTGCGACCCCAGTCCTGCAGGAAGGCCGAGGAGCCTTCGAAATAGCCGGAGGCGCCCAGGACGAGACCGCCCTGGACGAGGCGCCGGGCCTCGAGCGCCCCGGGGGCGCCCTGGTAGCAGAACGTCACCATGGTGGGGGAGCCCGCCTGCCTGGCCGCGCTCGTCATCTCGCGGGCATCCTCGAGGGACGCGCCCAGGGGTTTCTCGCAGACCACGGCCTTGCCGGCCCCCAGGGCCGCGATCGCCATCTCGCGATGCTCCCGGTTCGGGGTGGCGACGACCACCACCTCGGCCTTGCCGATCTCCGCCTTCCAGTCGAGGGCGCTTCGCTCGAAGCCGTACCTCACCCGGGTCTCCGCGAGTCGCAGCGCGTCCCGGCCTGCGATGCAGGAGAGGAGGAGCTCGATTCCTCGCGGCCGCAGCTGCTGGTTCGCTTCGAGGATGGCGCGGGGATGGGCGATGCCCCCCATGAAGCCCTGGCCGATGATGAGAACCTTGACCTTCTTCATCCCCAGACTCCTCGCCCTACCTCTTCTTGCCGCGCCCGCCCGCCGATTTCTTGACCCTGCGCTTGCCCGCGACCAGTGAGTTCAGGGCATCCACCGCCTTCTTGCACTTCTTGGTGGCGGGCCAGGCGTTCGGCCAGAAGCACAAGTCGATCGTCCACCAGTCGTGGGGGGAGCCAGAGTGCGCGGCCAGCTCCTTCATCACCGGGGGGAAGTCGATGTTCCCTTCGCCCATCGGGTTGTGGGTGCTGGTGTGGTGGTCGTTGAGCGACCCGTCGCAGTCGATGACCTGGATGGCGTTGATCTTCCCGCGCAACCTCTTCGCGAGGCCGAGCACGCCGTCCGCCGACACCTCCCGGGGGCCGCCCGTCTGACGCAGCCCCACCACCCCGCAGGTGTAGGCATGGCAGGTGTCGAACATGGCCCCGAAGTTCTTCTCCCCGACGGCGTCGACGAGGGCCACGATGTCGCTCGGCCTATTGAACACGAACCCGGGCTCGAACTCCCAGGTGATTAGCATGCCCATGTC
>Ga0137361_10001321_pt1 | contig 15213 bp, 18 predicted proteins | sample Mad1_80_16metaG_FD_104923 | JGI IMG/M metagenome (GOLD analysis project Ga0137361, IMG submission 104923) | Vadose zone soil microbial communities from Angelo Coast Range Reserve, California, USA - Mad1_80_16 metaG | ecosystem: Environmental > Terrestrial > Soil > Vadose zone | place: USA... | reverse complement strand
TGTGCTTCTGGCTATTCCCATTGCGGTTCTGCTGTGGAGAAATAAAGTCGAAGGTCAATTCCTGTTGCAAGTGTTCGTGGCCGCGCTGCTGGTAAGGGTCCTGGTCGGTGCGGTCATTAACGTATTTGAACTGCAAGAGTTCTTTGGCGGCGATGCCATAACTTACGATTTTTATGGCTTTGCATTAGTGAAATCATGGGGCGGCGACCACTATTATCAAACTAATGTAAACGCTTTTTTTGGCGAGTACGGCCAAAGTGCATGGGGAATGGTGTACATGGTGGGAGCCATCTATAGGGTGATTGGCCGTAACATGCTCGCCATCCAATTCACCAACGCCGTGTTCGGGGCGGCCACAGCGCCGGCAGTTTTTGCCATCGCCCATACACTCTTTCAGAATAGACGAGTCGCTCGCCTGGCCGCTCTTCTGGTGGCTTTTTTCCCTTCTTTGGTTCTTTGGTCATCCCAAGGGCTCAAAGACGGCCCGATAGTATTTATCCTCGTGTTAGCAATACTGTTGACGCTACAACTGGGAGAGAAGTTCAGCTTCAAGAACACCGTTGGTCTCTGTCTAGTCCTCGCAACTTTGATCAGTTTTCGATTTTATCTTTTTTACATGATGACCGCGGCGGTACTGGGAGCATTCGTCATAGGTACGCGCGAATTTACGCTGGCAAGTTTCATCAGGCAATTTTTGGTAGTTATTGGTATTGGCTTCGCTCTTACCTATATGGGAGTGCTCCAGAGAGCTCAGCAGCAAGCCGGATATTTCGGAGATTTGAGAGTCGTTGAAAGAAGCCGTCAGGATCAATCCCGCGCCCAATCCGGATTTGGTCAGGATGTCGACGTGTCGACCACCGAAGGGGCTATTAAAGCGGTCCCACTTGGGACCATAAATCTTCTATTCGCTCCATTTCCGTGGGAAGTGCGCTCCTTGCGCCAATCGATCACTCTTCCGGAGATGCTGGTCTGGTGGTCGTGCTTCCCTCTGTTGATACTCGGCCTTTGGTTCACGATCAGACACCGTCTGCGGCAGTCGTTTGTGATCCTGATTTTCACGACTATGCTAACACTGGCCTACTCGATATATCAGGGAAACGTGGGTACAGCCTATCGCCAGCGGTCTCAACTCCTGGTTTTCTATTTCATCTTCGTCGCGGTGGGATATGTATTGGTGCGGGAAAAGCGCGAAGAAAAGAAACAGCACGTTGACACTGTCCGTCAACACCCTGAAGAACGGCCGCGAGAGCGGCGCCTTCCAATTAGCGCCGGTTCGCCCGCCAAAGCCAGCTAAATTTTACCTCTCAGCTTAGCCCATGCCAGACCAAGGTATTCGTGCAAGGCAAGATCTGTCTTGTGCAACTCGCCGACGCTGGGATAGAAGTCGGATAGCCGCAGACCCTGGCTCGACGACTCATAGTCTGTGGGAGCAGCAATAGGATCCATGCCCAATTTCCTGAACAAGGCCTGCGAGCGCCTCATGTGCGAAGCCGAAGTTACCAGGATGAATCGATCTTTTCCCACAATGGCTTGGACGAACCGAGCAGACTCTTCCGTGTCGCGCGACTGGGTTTCGAGCACGATGTCCTTTTCCTCGACTCCAAGGGCGCGCATGGCCCTGCCCATCACTTCGGCAACTGGCACGTTCTCAAACGTTGTTCCCTCAGAAAGAACCATTTTTGATTCCGGGAGTTCGCTGTGCAACCGTAGTGCCTCGACAATTCGGGACAGCGAAGCGTCGTGCAGTTGCGTTGTCGGGGGCAAAGTAGGTGAGTAATTATCGCCGGCTCCCAGTACGACAATCCACTTCACTGGGGGTTGGGTCAACCCGGCGACTTGTTCGGGTGTGGCGAGCACAGGTGCGAATGGTCGCTCGAGCGGCTTTAATAACAGATTCGGAATGCTCGCATTGGAAAAAAGAAGCAAGGTCCCCGCTCCAAGGGAAATCAGAATTCTTCCCAGTCGCTGTCTGCCGGTAAACCATAAGAAAATTAAACCGGCGATAAGTAACAGGGCACAGACGGGCAGCGGCAGAAAGAGCGAAGATATTATCTTTTTTAGCAAAAACATTTTGAGGGTCAACCTCGGCGAACTTCAAATTTGAATTAGAATGACGTTACGGTACTGGACCTTGACGCTGCGGCGGCGGCGTAGCTACACTCAACTTCGCACTTATGCTTGGACATACCAATACTTTCCTGGCGATCGTGAGAATGCCCGCGAGAATCGTCCGAATGGTTTGGCGCGACTCGCGAGGATTCTTCATGCTGTTAAGGATGGCAGTCTGGGTGGCAACGCTCTCGCTAATGGTTAAGATATTGCCGCTGCCAACTGCCTTCCGTATCATTACTCCGCGAATCAGATCCGAAGCCCCTGACGATCCGCAAGCGATACAGGACAAACTGGCGCGTTTGATTGACCGGCTCCTGGCACTGGATCTGTTTGTTTTTACGCCCACGTGTTGGAAGCGGGCCGCTATCTTACATCGTTATCTGGCTTTGAACGGAATACCGAACCGCGTCATCTTTGGAGTGCGAAACGCTCAGGAAAAAATTCTGGAAGGGCACGCCTGGCTCGAAGCTGATGATCAACCGATACTAGAGAAGATCGCCCCGCAGTACACAAAGATTTACGCCTTTGAATGAACCAGACGCTGGGCTTCAAAGTCCTTCAAGATTTTTTCTACGCTCGCCGCAGCATGATCTGACGACACTTCGTAGGTTTCCGTCATCTTGTTAATAATCTCGGGAAGCGGTTCCTGCTTTTCCAGGCAGGTCCAGACGAGCATTGCCGTCTCGTTAAGTTGATAATATTGCTTTGAATTCAAATCCACGAGCACACCTTCGCCCTGGTCGAATGCAGTCGAGATCACATGTTCAAAAGGAATTGGCGTAGCGCTTTCCAACATTACTTGCTTTCTCCTTCTGGGGAATTTAATTGCCAGACATCTTATCAGAACTCTCGGTAGAGCATGTACTGCTCGCTTCTCAGAATAATTTCGCAGTTTGTACAATCACTCTCGGAACTGATTACGAGCGCGCCTGGCGGAGCTAACTCACCCTTATCCAGGTGTACAAATTCGGACGTGCTTCTCCCTTCGAGCGTCGCGTACCACAACGCGTGTATGTAGGCAGGCCCGTAATATCCATCCGCTAAGTAGATTGGTCTTGAGGGCATGGCCGTGCCCACGTCATAGACCGTCTTGTATCCCGCGTCCAGGGCCAGGGCTCGCTTTGGACCATCGCGCCAAAATACCACTTGAAAGTATGCGGCCTGCAGTGCCGTAGCCAAGAGCAACCCAACTAATAGCGCCTGTCTCGAACTTAGACCAGCAACACCTTTGACCGGTTTTACGTCAGCGCCTTCGACGATGACGTCGAGATTCTCAGTCTTGCGGTTTTCGTATAACCACTCCAGCCCAGGGACCATTAAAACGATTAGAAATATTTGATAGGCAATCATGCGTCCGGTGTGAAACGCGTCTACAGTCAACGCCCCGGGCACCACTGCTGCCAGCGCCGCAAAAATAATGAATCGCCAGAAAGGATCTTGGCGCCGGTAAGCGACTACAATCGCGATACCCAATAGAGAAAGGATGAGTGGCGCGAGCAGCATGCTGCCGTTTGCTTCAGGAACGTGGTGGCGGGCGTTTACGTCCCCGCTCGTCAACAGGCCGATTAAGCTCAGATCTTGAAAATATCGGGAGATGAATCTGAAAACCAGGTCTTGAAGGCTCGGCTCCTTGCGAATGTAAGAGATGAGCGCGAATCTGGAAGTTAATAGTCCGGGATGGCGAAGATTGAAAACAGCCAGGGGAATGAGAGTCGCGCCATAGACAATCCAAACTTTCGCCACCTCGAAAAGGCGTCTTCGATTTACCACCAAGAAGATTAGACCCAGTGCAAGCAGCGGCGCCAGCAAACGGCCAATCGTGTAGGTGTAAGTTAATAAGCCGAGCGTGGCGCCGATCTTAACCACATCCAACCATGTCCAGCGTTCCTTTGACGATGCGGAGTAGAGGGCGAGCAGAAACAGTGCGAGCGCCAAAGGATAGAAAGAAGAATCAAAGTAAAGGCGTCCGACCTCGAACAGCCAGGGCGTAACCAGCGCTGCGAATCCTACGATGATGCCGATCGTGCGTCTTCGCGAGATTCGAAACGCGAGCAATCCCAAAAGCATGGCCGCACCGAACTCCGCAGTCGCACTCAAGAACCGCGAGAGCCAAATGCCGGGAGGAAACACCAGGTTGACCGCAGCTAACAAGTAAATACAGACCGGGTTAGCGTAGGTCGTAAAAGGAGGTGTGAAATTTTTAAAGAACAGTGGCCAGCGCACGCCAAACTCACTCGCTCCGGTCTTTGAAATAAGATAGGCGTTGTAGGCGAAGGCGGACTCGTCAATGTAAAAGCCGGGAGGATTGTGCGTGAGTCCATAGGTGTAGAGGATGAACAGAATGACGATCCCGATCGCGTAAAGAACATTCCGAGCGATACCCGTTACGTTTTCCGGGGAATTCATATCAGGTGATTTCATTAGTCGCTGAGGGCGCGAGCGAAAGTCAAAACACTACAACTTTGCCTTCGTACTTCTCTCGGCAAGCAAATTCATACCATCACATTCAGTGGAAAACGAATCATCTGCGCCGACCTACATTCTTCCGATGAGATGGACGCCGTCTTGGGCCCAACCAGACGCGATATTTGATCGGGTGTTGCCGGATGGAAACCTAGCACACCAAGAGCTTTCAGTAATAGTGCGAAGGCAGGCCACCAGATCGGAAGTGGCACTGCTATGTATTTTCGCGCGAGCCGCAGAGCCAGAGTCGCGCCATTGAGCTTTTCGGGCCCGCACAGTTCAACTATTTTGACGCCCTTCGCGCCACTGCCAATCAAACGAAACACACACTCAACAAAATCATCGAGGTGAACAGGCACAAACTGAATGTTTTGATTTCCCCATAATAGCGGAACGACGTGCAAACGCGCCGCCAGCCACACGAACTTATCGAGACCTTCAAGACTTCCGCCGCCATACAGCTCTGCCGGTTGCAGAATCAATAAGCTGTCCCAGTTCATTTCCTTCAATGCTTCCTCGGCCGCGAGTTTCGATTCTCCGTACGCCCCATTGCCCGCTGCCGCGCAACGAGTGCTTACATAGAAGAAGCGCCGGCAGCCCAACGCTTGCGCCTGTTCCGCCAATTTCTTTGTTCCCTCCAGATTAACTTGCCAATATGCGGCCTCGTCAACCGCGTGAGTGACTGCTGCGAAATGGATGACGAGATCGAGCGGTTGCGGGATCGGCTCAAGAGAGGTATTGGCCGTTAGATCCAGTGAAAACTTGCGGAGCTTTGGATGCGTCACGGAAACATCTCTTCTGTTAACTCCACACCAGATCTCCGAGTAGTCCGCCCGATCCAATAGTCGGCTTAAAACGCGCTCGCCGGGTGCCGAGGAGGCTCCGGTAAATAACACTCTCATTAGTTCCTTAGCTTAATCAACTACGAGAATTTCGCTCTTGCGTGGTCGAGATTCAGAATCGAATTTGCAAAATGCAAATTGTAAATTGGTTAGCAGCATATTTCGCCTCGAGACAAGACGTGAGTCATTTCCCGGAGTTCGATGGAGACCCTTAGTAATTGATGTGACAGTGACGTTCACTGTCCGTTGGCAACTAAGCGCCTTAGCTTGTAAGGTAACGAGTACCCACACCACCAGGCAACCAAGTCGCCAGTTATTCTTGCGCGCAATAGAAGTCTGGAAATTCGCCCGTCCTCTGGCGAGCGGCCTGTCATAGAAGCTTTGGCAGCCAGACGAAGCGCGAGGGCTTCCTGCCTCTGTGCTTCGGAATAAAGATCTTTGTGTAACCAGTGAATACCGGCCATGACGCGTCCCGTGTGGCGCCGCTCTCTAAAAACATGATTCTGGATTCCAGGCTGGCCTGTGAAGGAGCGCGATTCTGAGGTCACCGATGGCAAGAATTGTATGCGACCGGTTGCTCCCGCGCGCAATAAAAATTCCCAGTCATCCCAGATCGGAAATCTGGGATCGAATCCACCAAGGCGTTCCCACGTTGCCTTCCAAAATGCCGTTGCAACCACATAAATGTAGTTGCCGCCAAGCAACCGGTTGAAATCGAACGGATCACAACGTTGCTTAAGATCCACCAATTCGCCTTTGGGTGTGTAAGTAGTGCTACGCACTCCCGTGTAGATTAGATCCGCGCCGGTTCTCTGCAGACCGTCCACCAGGACTTCGAGGTGTGTTGGATCGTATAGGTTATCGTCGTCAAGTAAGGCGATCTTATCCGAATTCGCATGGCGAATTCCGAGATTCGTCGCCGAAGGCCCATTCAAGAGCTTGCCAACCTGCAGGTGTATCAGCCTCGGAAGTGTTTGCTGGAAGGAGTGCAAAACCTCGGTAGCGCTGCTTCGGTTCATGTCGACGACCACAACTTCAAAATCTTGTCGCGACTGATGTACCAGGCTTTCCAGAGCCTCACGCAGGAACTGGTTGCGGTCGAATGTTCGAATAATCACCGAAATGGAAGCGTCATTTCTCATTGACTGAGCCTATATCTTACAAATTATCGTACCCTGCGGCCAAGCACGAGACCTGATTTCAGCGCCGACCTGACTTTTGCAAAAAGACTATAGTCTATGCTAAAGGAAGTGATTGTTATCGTAAGATGGTGAGAGATGCTGACGCGAGACGATAAAAGATCATTTCACGGTAAAGGCGTGCCCGCGTTTGTTGTTTTTAGCCATCCGAATCACGAGCTTGCTATTCTGGGCCTGCTGCAAAGGTTAAGACCCAGGATCGTTTATCTTACAGACGGCGGTGGAAGGAAGCGCGTATCAGAAACTGAAGAAGGCCTTGCAAGCATCGGCTTGCTCAACCAAGCTACCTTCCTGAATTATGCCGAGTATACATTCTATGATTCGCTCCTTGCCTGCGATTACATGTTCTTCAAGAATATATCCGATCAAGTTGGCGCACTGTTGGATTGCTATCGACCGGCGCAAATTCTCTGTGACGCGGTGGAATTCTATAATCCGATTCACGATCTCACCTTCGCGATAGTCCGTGGGGCGCTTCAATCCAAAGATGAGACACCGGTTTTTGAAGTGCCCCTGGCTTATCAGAAATCTATGAGGCCTGGTGATTATGAAATACAGCGCTTGCCAGCTTCCCGACGAAAAGACCAGATTGAGACACAATTGACCGAGGATGAGTTGGACAACAAACTAAAGGCCCGGGACCATATTTATACAAGCTTGCTCAATCAAATGGGACCCCTCATTTCAAAATTGTCTCGCGACCACCTGGGGTTGGAAGTCGTGGCGCCGGCGATCCCCTCTCTGCCAAAACTGAGCGGTGATCGAATTCTGCGCTACGAATGGCGAGCTGAACTTCTGCGAAGCCTTGGCAAAATCCAGAATGCGATTACCTATTCACAGCATTACGCTCCCATGGCGTCCGCGCTGTTAAATGCGAAGGGGACGTTATCAGCGTCAACCGCAATTATGAGTTCGAGTGCAAGCGGTTTTGGCAGCACAATTGCGCCACCGAGCGAAAGCCGTTGAATTGGTGACGTCGAAATTGCGTAAGATGGATCAAACAATTCAATCGCTCTTGCCATGCGAGACGATATGCTGCAGGGTCATGCTACTATCGTCAATATGGACAACCTGAGGTGTCCGACTTGACGAGGGCGTTATTTATGGAATCGGAGACAGATATGAGAAGGATCGACTCGATTGTCTTCGCACCGCCGTGCATGAATGCATGAATGTTTTCAGGCGCATTCGACGTAAACCGATTAACCATTCCGGGCGAAAGGCGGTTTATACATTCATCTTTGGCGATCACGACGATTTGAAATCTCCCGCTATCGTCACGCCGGGTTGGGATTATATCTGTTTCACTGATGACGACACGCTTCGCTCGGATGTCTGGGACGTGCGCGTGTCTCCTCGTCGCCGCTCCGACCGCCAACTCGAATCCAAGAAGTACGCAGGGAAACACAAGATCCTCTTTCATCGCTATCTGCAAGGGAACGATCTTTCGCTCTCCATCGATGCTAATTTGGAGCTGAATTGTAACCTCGACGACTTCGTGCGCGAACACTTCCGGGCGGACGACGATATGATGATCTGCTATCAGGCGCGCGACTGCGTCTATGACGATGCAGAACTATCCAAACGGCGGTTACTTGACCAGCCTGCGCGTATCGATACGCAGATGCAGCGATACCGCGCGGTGGGTTATCCGGCGCACAATGGTCTTTACATGAGCGGAATCATTGCGCGCCGGCATGATCGGGCAAATGTCCGGCAAATGTGTGATCTGTGGTGGCAGGAATACCGTCACGGATCAAGACGCGACCAATTGAGTTTGAACTATGCGATTTGGAAGAGCGCATCGATCAAGACATCCGCGTTGGATTACGGTCAACAGTTTTTCGTGCGGCGCAATTTCATCGGTCGTCGCCACAAGTGGAGCATCAATTTCGGCGGGGCCGATATCAAGTTTGAGACACAACACCCCTGGACAACAGCTCGCCGTTATTGCACAGGCAAAGACTACGTCGGCTCCGTCGACGCGGCAAACTGCGACAGGATTTTCGGTTGGGCTGCGGATCGCAACCGGCTCAACACCTCGATCGACGTCAGCCTCTATGATGGCGGCAGGCTGATCGCGACGGCGCCGGCCAACTTAATGCGCTCAGATGTAGCTCCTTACCTCGGCGATGACGGACGGCATGGCTTCATCATTCCCATTCCAGCCAGTTTTAACGACGGTTCTGCCCACACCATAAGCGTCAGGTTCGAGACTAGCGAAATAGACTTGACTATCCCACCGTGAAGCTGCGGATTCTAAGGATCATTGTTGAGAAGCACAAAGACAAAGATGAGCCGGCATAGAGTAGTAACAATTGTGGGCACGCGCCCGGAGGTTATTAAGATGGCGCCAGTTATTCTGGAGCTTCAACGCTGGCCGTCGGTTTTTGATCACACTTTGGTAAACACGTCGCAGCATCGCGAAATGCTCGTTTCGGCTTTGACGTTGTTCGGAATAGAGCCCGATATAGATCTGAAGCTAATGGAGGAAAATCAAAGTCTGGCATCCTTCGCTGCACGCTCGCTTTCAGCTTTAACCAATCTGCTGGTGGAGCTAAAGCCGGATTTGATCTTGATCCAAGGTGACACCACGACCGTGATGACCGCCGCGCTGGCTGCCTTCTACCAGGACGTTAAGATTGGTCACGTCGAAGCGGGGCTGAGATCGTTCAATCGGAGACACCCGTTCCCGGAAGAAGTCAACCGACGTTTTGTAAGTCTTCTGGCTGACTTACACTTTGCGCCAACTGAGCGCGCGAGACAGAATCTCTTGCGCGACGGAGTCGCCGAGAACAGCATCTTCGTTACTGGAAACACGATTGTTGACGCCCTGCAGTCGATTGCTCCCGCAGAGACCTTCGACGATCAAAGACTCGACCACATTGAGTATGAGCACATGCGCATTTTGCTCGTGACGGCCCACCGACGCGAGAACCATGGAGCGCCGCTGCTCTCAATATGTCGTGGGCTGAAAGAATTGGTCGGTAAATTCGATGATATCGAGATAGTTTTTCCGGTCCATCTGAATCCGAATGTAAGAAGCTTAGTAAACGAAGAGCTTAGCGGCAACTCCAGGATTCATCTGATCGAACCAACCTCATATCGCGATCTTCTTGGTTTAATGCGACGTTGCTATTTAATACTAACGGACTCTGGCGGCATTCAGGAAGAGTCCGTGTCCTTTCACAAGCCCGTGCTGGTGCTGCGCGAGGTTACCGAACGGCCAGAAATCGTGGAAGTTGGCGCCGGTCTGGTTATCGGCGTGGACACTGAACGAATCGTTCAGGAAGCGTCATATCTCTTGAATGACCCGGAGCGGTATCAACGAATGTCTAGCGCCGAGAATCCTTTCGGAGACGGGCACGCGGCTAAACGGATTGTCAAAATACTCGCGGACCACTTCGAGAAATAATCATGCCTCCTCTGAATTAGGAGCCGCGACATCTCGAACTCAAGCATCAACTCGACGCTCTTCACCAAGGCAAATAACGAGGATATGATCTTCGCCGCCGCGTTTAAGGTGTACAGCACAGTTAGCGGGCGTCGCTTCATGAGCGATCTACGCGACGCGTATGACAAAGACTATATATCAAAACTGCCGTGCTACAACTCGATTTTCAATTACTTTGAGAATGAGGCTCTGACGCCTTATCTCAAGATGCTGATCGAAGAAAGCAGCTTGCCACTGCAAACGATTGAATCGTCTTTCGCCGTTGATTCGTCAGGCTTCTCGACTTCCCGGTTCGTTCAATGGGTTCAAGCCAAGCATCACAATCCGAAACTGCTAGAGCAACGGAATTGGATTAGGGAAATGGCTATCCCGCGATGATCTATTCGAGGCTTCGGCGAACACACCGCCCCTCCCTAACCGCTACCGGAATGAACCCACCTTGTTTATAGGAAGCGAGCCGATGATAAAGCGCGAAGGCGGCGGGGTCCTCAGTCTGGCCGCTTTTGCTTTTCAGAGCGGTGGATTGGTGATATAAGGACTACATGGCCACAAAAAAATCAAAGACTAAGGCGAAAACGAAATCATCGAAGAAGTCAAAGGGCAAGAAAGCCCAAAAACGAGCGCCGAAGAAAAAAAGGGCAGCGGCACCAAAAGACCTTGAACGGATTATAGACCTACTCACAAACGGGCCGCGTCGGCTAGGTCAGAAAGCTTACGAAGCTCTATCAGATGCGGATCAACTCAAGGTAATGGAGGCAGCGAAGGGGTTTCTTCAGGCCGCTCTCGATGAGTACGAACGAAACGTCGTGGAGCCCACGCGGAAACGACTCGAAAGCCTTGGTATCTTGAAGAAGCAAAGGTAATCGTCTCACGGTCAGTCAAGTATAGTATTGCCGTAATTTGAACGGGGGCATCATAGGCTCGCCGACTTCGGCTCTTTGTTTTGACCACTAAAAACCCCGCCCTCAGTCTGCCCAAAAACTAATGATTCTGCCCATAAAGTCCCACCATTCCCCGCCTTTTTAGGCAAAGCCCAGAGGATGAATACTTCGGTAACCGGTAGTGGGCTATTAGGAGTTGCTGAGAAAAGAAAAAGGCGAGCGAGCCAGGACGCGCTCGCCATGATTTCGCTGACTTCTCGGCCTACTTTTTCGGAGGAGCCGCTTGTGGCTCGACCGATGTTTTGGCAGCCTCAGCTTTGGCCTTGGCTTCTCTGGCCTTGTTCAATTCAGCTGCCTGTCGAACCAGTGATTCAGGCAGCTTAATCTCGCCGTTATCGGTCTCGTAACCCTTGAGATTCACATTCAGCAAATTTACTAACGCTTTTACCATTGCCGGAGCCATTATCACCGTTGCCATCTTTGTCAGTCCCGTTTCCCCGGTCTGACAGAAGAGCAATCGAATGTCCCACGGTGTGAAGCCGCATTCAGCAAAGTTCGTGTAGAACTCCGTATACTGCGGACTCTCAGATTTCTCTGATACATCGATCTTCCTTTCGTATGTCTCTTGGGGAATGTCTTCTTCTGCCATCACTCCTCCGTTCACAGAAATCAGTTAACAGGTTGCGTGCTTCCCCCTCTAACAAAAACCGAAGGGAAAATGCTCTTATAGGTTTCTATAGATTGAGTAGAAATAGGATCAACTTCTTCGGTGTAATCGATCATAGGCATCTCCTCACCAACTTCCGAAGCTTCTGTTTGGGTTCCGGCGAGCATCGCTCGAAAAATAGGCGACAACCCAATAATCTCAGCGTTCCCGACAGTTGCAGAACGACCCCGCAGCCAGCCTGCATCAACCGCGTACAGTCCTTGTGGCGCGGTATATATTGCGCGCGGTATATAGCTTCCCCGGTAATAACTGGTTGGCATTGCGAGACTTTCTTCTAGTTCTGGTAGTTCGTCTTCAAAACTTTTAACTTCAAGTGCCTGTGTCGAGAGGTCACTAAATTCTGCGAGCAATTTCGTGAACGGAACAAATTTAATAAGCAATGCCACATCGAAAGTCTTCGCTAGTCGCAGTAGCGTTGTAACACTCGGAACGCCAGACTCAGCGTCTTCTAGACGTGAAACGGCGTTTTGCCGCATTCCTACCCGTCTCCCAAGTTCTGTCTGTGACCACCCGCGTTGCTCGCGTAGTGCAATCATTTGAATCGGAAGACTTGTCTTTATGTGCTCCTCGACATAGGCATCTCTATATGCCTTCCGTCTCAGTTTGGCTAGTTGTTTTGTTTTAGAAGTTACACTCATGGGCGCGCGTCCTAACGGCTTTGATTATTTCCATGCGTTGCATCGCTATTACTGGCGCATTCGGCGGCAGGAATTCATCGCCTTGTTCCCGCGCACCGATCAAGAACGTGAAATCCCTTCGGTCTGGCCCGAAGCAGCCAAGCGGCCTATAAACGACGTTCGCATCGCGAAACTTAATCTCAAATATTCCCGAATAGCCCGTCAGCGGAAAGAAGTAATTACCACCCCACTTAGTATGAGGTTTGTCCCTGAAATGCTCAACGATAACGTCTAGCTTTGCCTGTCCCTGGTCTGATAGTTCGTTATACCAAATATCAAACAAATCGACGCCCCGCGCATTCAGAAAGCATTTGAACGTCCAAAGCATACTATCACAAAAACATGATAATGCCAATCAAAAACGCCTTGACAGCGTATCACTTTTTTGTGATAATACCAGCATGGTGTTAAAGAGTAAAGGCCCAACAAGTTACGGTAAGAAACCCGCCTTGTTGAGCCTGTTTTTTGGAGACGTGGCTGAGGGGTCTAAAGCACCTGACTTAAAATCAGCGCGACGGTTAGGGCCGTCCGTGGGTTCGAATCCCACCGTCTCCGCGAATAAGAGCCCCAGCGGAAGTTGTAGCTTCCGCCGAGGCGATCTAACCACGCAGCCAAAGGCTACGCGATCTGACAAGCGCACTATACGCCTCTGCTGTGTGGACTTCAATAGGAGAGTCCACAATGACATGCCACGATTGCAAATCACTCGCTCGTAAGTTTGGAAAGAACAAGCAAGGCAAACAACGCTTCTACTGTAACACCTGTCGGCGCGCTTTCATCGAACGACAAGAAACACTTCGCGACGATCTCCGACTGCCTTTGGACAAGGCTCTGCAATGCCTGCACATGCTGCTAGAGGGTTGCTCTATTAGAAGCGTGTCGCGCATGACTGGCGTCCACAAGCAAACGATCATGGACATGCTTGTAATCGCTGGCGAGCGATGCGAGAAGCTAATGCAGGATCGCATCAAAGGCATAGCAGTTAAAGACGTGGAAGCCGATGAAATCTGGGGATTTTGCAAGATGAAAAACCGCCATAAGCTTTACATGAAAAGTACCGATCCGAAGATTGGCGACGCTTATACCTTCGTCGGCATTGAGCGCAACACAAAACTAGTGCTGGCATGGCATCTAGGCCAGCGCGGAATAGAAGATACAGAGGCTTTCACCGAGAAGCTGAATGAAGCCACAAGCGGCTACTTCCAATTAACTACAGACGGATGGCGGCCTTACGAAAATGCCGTGTCTTATTCACTCGGAACGCGCGTTGACTATGCGATGTTAATCAAAGTCTATGCAAAGGACCGGGAAGGCGAGCAGAAATATTCTCCACCTGAAGTGATTGAAACAAGGACGAAAATAATGATCGGCGATCCCGATCCGAGTCGAATCTGCACAAGCATCGTTGAGCGTTCCAACCTCAGCATGAGAACTTCGATCCGCAGGCTCACGCGCTTAACGAATGCGTTCTCTAAGAAGTGGGAACACTTGCGAGCGATGCTCGCGTTGTATTTTGCCTATTACAACTTTTGCCGCATTCACTCTAGCATCCGATGTACGCCAGCAATGGAAAGCGGATTGACCGCACGCGTTTGGGAGTTGCGCGATTTGGTTTGCGCGGGTTATTAATCCGGCAAATCGAGTTTGTCATCGACCAGAACATCCATTGTGACTCCGGCAAGTCTGGCGTATCGCAGTAGGATCAAGAGATTTGGTTCTCGCGTCCCTCGCTCATAAGCGGAAATAGCCGTGTAGGTCTTTTCCAACTTAAGAAGCTTCGCCATCTCTGTTTGACTCATTCCTAACCTTGCCCGAATAGCAAGCAGCTTTCGAGCTAACCGCTTTGGCTGTTGGCGGCGCAGGCTTGCTGCCATCAGGAGTTCTCTCCTGACATAGCAAGCATTGACTTGCGCCTATCTACCGCCGGAGATAGAATGCTCGCCGCGCTAGAGGCTGCCCGGACACTTATCACCGTCCGGGCGAGGAACATCAGCCGGTCTTTCCTCGTGCGCTAGTTGTCAACATCCGATCTTAGTCAGCACAGGATACGGGACTCCCCGTCTCTATTTCAAATGTACGTTATCAATTTCGCCGATCCGGTCTACCATCTCGCGTTAGATGAACGCTTCACGCTCTGTATGGTTTGGATCGGCAATCCGAATAGGCAACGGCGGTATGATGATTGGCAACTAGCTGCCGAACTATCAGCGGATCGGTTTATGATTCTATGTTGTGAGTGTGAGAGAATAGCCGCTGAAAAGAATTTGGAGGATTAACAACTCCTAATAGCCCACTACCCGGTAACCGACTTCACCTTTAGAGAAAAATTACAGCAACTGATCTAGGAAGCTGATTTCAGCCGTGGGGCGACACGATCGCGCGCGCTCGTATTTACTCGACTCGGCTTTAAGTTTCTCGGCCAGGTCAGGCTTGCCCCCTTGCGTAGCTTTGTCAGTCATCGTTCGCATCCAGGAAACGGCCTCGTCACAGCGGCCTAACTCGCCGAGGGCCAAGGCCACTAGCGCGCCGTGGTTTGCCAAGCCAGTTGCTTTATAAATGAGTTGGGCGAGTTCGAGCGCCCTCTTGCCATCGCGCAAATCGTATTGCGGTGAAGCGGCCAGCAGATAGGCCAGCATCACCGCCGTCTGTCCCTTTTGTGGGTATTGCGCGTGGCCCTTTTCAAGGACATCCAACGCTTGCTTGTAACGCTTCTGCCAAAGCAGGAGCTTCGTCTCTTCATGCAGCGCTTCTTCATTGGTGGGGTCGGCTTGCGCCACGCGTGCGAATTCAACCGGCGCCTGTTCCAGTCCGGAAGCCCTTAATCTTTCCTGTTTCATGAGGAAGCGCGCACCGAGATC
>Ga0137361_10001319_pt1 | contig 15217 bp, 20 predicted proteins | sample Mad1_80_16metaG_FD_104923 | JGI IMG/M metagenome (GOLD analysis project Ga0137361, IMG submission 104923) | Vadose zone soil microbial communities from Angelo Coast Range Reserve, California, USA - Mad1_80_16 metaG | ecosystem: Environmental > Terrestrial > Soil > Vadose zone | place: USA... | reverse complement strand
GATAGGGTTGCTGGCTCCACTTCTTGTGTTGATTGGACGGCTGTTGCAGGGATTTTCGGCAGGGATGGAATTGGGCGGAGTGTCGGTTTATTTGTCCGAGATTGCTACACCAGGGCACAAAGGTTTTTACGTGAGCTGGCAGTCGGGCAGCCAGCAGGTAGCGGTGATGTTCGCCGCGCTTGTGGGCGTGGTGCTCAGCTCAATTCTACCGCCGGAGAAAATGGCTGCATGGGGATGGCGCGTTCCGCTGCTGCTAGGCTGCGGGATCATACCGTTCTTGTTCCGGCTGAGGCGGTCACTGCAAGAGACGGATGAATTTGTAGCGCGAAAGCACCGGCCGACAACTTCGGAAATATTTCGTTCGCTGACGACCAACTGGGCGGTGGTGGTCATTGGGACGCTGATGGTCACGATGACGACTGTTTCCTTCTACATGATTACGGCTTACACGCCGACGTTTGGCAACTCGGTGCTGCACCTAGCAAACATTGATACCTTGGTGGTGACTCTCTGCGTTGGTGCATCCAACCTCTTCTGGCTTCCCGTGATGGGCGCCCTGTCGGACCGGATAGGGCGGCGCCCCTTACTATTCGCTTTCACGATATTGATGCTGGTTACGGCCTATCCGGCGATGCTCTGGCTCGTGCGCGAGCCTTCGTTCACTCGCCTTCTGACAGTCGAACTCTGGTTATCTTTTATCTACGGCAGCTATAACGGTGCCATGGTTGTCTTCTTGACGGAGATCATGCCGATCGATGTACGAACCTCTGGATTCTCGCTCGCATATAGTCTGGCCACGGCTGTCTTCGGTGGCTTTACGCCAGCGATCAGCACCTATCTCATTCATCGCACGGGGAACCGGGCCGTTCCTGGATTGTGGTTGTCCTTCGCCGCTGCGTGCGGGCTTCTGGCAGCGCTCTTAGCTAGGCCTCAGCGGGAGCAAATTGAAGCTCGCCAATGAATCTTTCCGTCTCAGCCACGTGCGGTGCGGGATGCACGCTGAATCTTTTCCATGTAAGATGTTAGAAATGCAATTAGGGGCGTAGCTCAGTGGTAGAGCAGCGGCCTTTTAACTCGAAAAACGGATTTCCCTCACGGCCCACTTCCCACCACGCCCGCGAACTGTAACACGTTGAAAACAGGCGCATGTCGTTGAGCGCGCGGCCCGTTGCGGGCTTTTCAGTGCTCGTGAGGGCGAGCACCTTCGTATTGTTTCATGCGGGCTGATACTGGCCGATAATGGTCTGTCTGCTACGTTTCTGCTACGGCTCTACTATGCTTCTACCAAGGGCTCTCCTGATATGCTAAAGGCGCTGGCCCGACAATGAACTACATTCTGAACCTAGCCACAGCTTTCATCGCGGCGTTTCAACTCGCAAAGGACTGGGGCGCGCACAAAGCGACCTGGCGAAGGGCCGTGGTGTTATCTCTAATCGTGGTGCTAGCAGTCGGAGGCACGATAAACACCTACTTCGCGAGCAGGAAAGCGGCGGCTTCGCGCGAAGCGGACCAACTGGTAATAAAGGGGCTTAAGACGGCTGTCGAGACGGCGAACAAGGCTCAATCAGACAATACGGCATTGTTCGTGACGTCGTTCGGCAGTCTCTCGCGGAAACTGGGCGACATGGAAACGCAAGTAAAGACCGCGGGACTTCAAAAGGAGGCGGCGAAGCTGAGGGCTGAGCTCGAATCGACTCAGAAGGCTCTCAAACCCCCACAGGCCGAGCTGGTGGCATCGCTTGGGGAAGTCACGGATACACTCGAAAATATCGGAGTAACCGAACGGTCAGTTCAACGAGGGCTCGATGGGACGGTTAGCTTCACCGTCAAAATAGTGAACACGTCAACCGTTCAAGCGAAGGCTGTCTCGATTTTTCTGAGGGTCTGCGAACCGTGTAAGTTTGCTGAGGAACCCAAGGAATTCATCAAACCGATCGGCACAGAAGACTATGACCGTCAGATGACAACGCAATTATTGGCAGCAACTACGGGAATAGCAGTGCCCTTGAAAATCAAGCCACCAGAAGGAAAGCATCGATTCGAGTTAGCAGTCACTCTCAGGTGCGAAAACTGCACGGCTCATCAAAAGCAAGCCTTGTATATCAACTACTGAGAATTTTTGCCCCGGCGCGCTCTTGGGAGCCGACCGCTGTGCGGGAGGCAAGCGGCGCGCCGGGGCGGCGCAACGTTGCTACGGTGTGGGTTCGACTTTTGCGAACCGTTCCAGGTCACTGAAGAGGGGCTCCATCCTCTCTTGCAGTTCGTCGAACGCCTCGTCTAGCGCCTGGTACTTCTCTACTAACTCATCGGGTTCGAGGAGCAGTTTTTGGAAGCGCTTCGTGAGTGCGTAATATCGTGCACTCAGAGCCACGTACTCCGCGTAGAGTTGCTTCCATCGTCTCGCGAGGGCGGCCCCTTCTGCCGTGCCGTTCGTTGCCGCGGCATAGACGATGTCATAGTGGGAGACCATTCGTTTCTTGATTCCGTATCCGGCTGCCTGCACTAGGCCGCCTTCCGGGACTCGATGAACTGCACGAGCGCCTGTCCCTCCGGGAACTCGAGCAGCTTCTTGCGGTCCTCGGCGACCTCCTCCATCGCACCAATGAGCTTGAGTCCAAGCTCCTGGAGTTCGTCGTAGCTGCGCAAGTATTCTCCGAGGCGGTAGCCCTCGAGACCCGTCTCCTTCGCCAGGTCGTAGTCGTCCATGCTCTCCACCATGTCGGGGCACCTCTTCAGGACGAAGGCCACCTTCTCGAGGCCCCTTGCCGCGCCCCTGGCCTCTTCCCTGAGCGCCTCGAGCGCCATCACTTTGTGTGTGAACGTGTAAAGCAGCAGTCCGATATCCACGTACCTCTTGGGGTCGGGTGCCATCGCAGTGCCTCCTTCGTTGGTCATCATCGTTCCTCCACACCTCGGCGGTGCCCGCGCGCAGGCCTACGGCACACGTGTCAGGCTTGAAGCCTCGCTTTCGAGTGTGCGGCCATTATGTCACGGAAAGGCCAAATAGTCAACCTAAATCATCAATGTACTCTATAGGTAACTTAAGTGGCCCCTTAATTCTCGGAGGGAAAATCCGTGGGTCGGCCCACTAATTGCGCGAGGTGAAATCCGGTGAGTTTGTCCGGGAAGACTAGTTCGGTTTTCCGAACTTCTCCGGCGGGGCCTGCTCCAGCCATAGCCTGACCGCGGCCTGGGTGCGCTCGAGTTCTGCACGCAGCTCCTCCTAGCGAATCTCCTCCGCCTCGACCTCGGCCCTGAGGCGGTCGGCCACGCAAGGAAGTCGATGCGAAACGGATTTTAGCTCTTCGCGCTCGGGGGCTTTCCTGGCGCATGGTCGCCAAGAGGTTACACGTAGGGGCGGGAACGGCCTTTTCGTGCCGCTCAGGGCCGTTCCAAGAGTGTTTCTTAACTACGGCGTGTAGCGCGCAGCAAGGAGGCCAAGAGTCTGCTTTCATGGTGGCGTGCTTTTTCACAGGCTTCGCAAAATCAAACAGAATCAAAGCCAGCCCAACCCCGCAAGTTTCGGAAGCACGCCGCGTGGAAATTTGCTCGGCTTTTAGCCATGGCCTGCTGCGATTTTTGCGCCCACCTCTACAAGTACTTTGACGAGTAGATCCGGGGCTTTTTCGGCCAGAGCCTCTCTCAGCCTGTGAAGCATGCCTTCTTTTTCTTGCTCTGGATACGTCAGAACGGCAATTTTGTTTTCGAGGCCCTTTACGACAGCCGGTAGAATCGGTATTTCTCCAAACTCAGCAAGCTCAGGCTGTAGATAGGTCTGTCCTTTTGCGGTGAGCTGCAACACCCTGTAAACCATACCGCCAGGCACAATCTTGAGCAGGCGCCTTTCGTTCAGATAGTCAGTGTGCCTTTGCAGGTAGTTCAACAGAGCCTGACCATCAGTGGGTCTGCAATCCCGTACCAATTCCATTAAGTGGCCTTCACAGGGCGGATTCCAGGCAGACGATGTTTCCCGAAGCTCCCCAAGTCGAAGCATGATCTGATGGAGCAAGCTAAGATCCAAGTCTCCGGATGCCATTTTTCCGTTCGCCTCATTTGGACGGTTTCTTGCGTTTTGCTGCCAAATGCTCACTCAGGTTCGCCGAACAATTCCGAAAGAAAACGTCGCACGACAGAAGCTTTAACGACTCGCAGTATTGCGCCCTTTTTGTGGCAGTGCGTAACGGTTCCTGCAAATCTGAAATTAGGCCGCCAGATGATCTCCTTCTTGTCGCTTTCCCACCAAACAGCGGCCCCGCTAACACCCCCTGGTTGCTTGCTGACGCCGGCTCCATCATAGGGCATCGGGTAGTGGCGACTAGAATCAAGATCGTCGTAATGAAATTTCACCTCATCTTGGGACGGAAAAGGCAACACCGAACTACTGAAAGTTGTAGGCCAGACAGCTACGTCAACTTCGTCCCTTGAGGGACTGACGACTCTGTGGTTCACTCTGAAGCTATGGTCCGTAGGAAAGCCGCAACAATGCACAGGCTCACCAACTGCTGGGTCAATCCAGTTTGTCTCGGGTTCGATGAAATCGACGTTCGGAAATTGGTCTGCGTCGATGGTAACGACCGCAAGGTCTTCCCATCCGCACCGATAAATCTTAGAACCCTCAGTCAGTGCCACCCCATCTACGATATCGGCTGGCGTCAGTGACTCGCGCGATTTGTAAGTGGCCGGTAGCTTGGTATAGGCGAACACGCGCAAGTCTTTCGGTCCGGCCTTTTCAAAAACGTGAGCTGCTGACAAGACGAAGTAGTGTTCTCGCCATTTCATCGGAGTACCAGTTCCTGGCACCTCGGAGTCCGCGCGCCGTCCTGTAGATGGATCGGTTCCAAACTCTCTGACCATATTCACAATCGCGGCGGTGTGTAGCAACACGTGCCTCATGCACGCGTCTGAGCTCTGGTCAATAAGACCGTGTTTGGTGGTACGCGATCCGAACAAAGGTAGTCTCCTGAATCCGACGACTGCGTGGAGAAATTCTAACAACAAAATGGGCAGCGCGACTACCCTGGCGGGAGCACCCCACGCCGGTCTTGAAGCCCCTGTTTCGCGGGACAGTCCCTCTCGGCAAAACCATTTCATTTTGCCGATGCCAGGTCGAGACTCGCCTGGATAAGTTCAAATGGACAAGAATGCCTGGATAACCGGACGTGCTCCTGGCTTTTCAACAGGGAGAACTTGGTTTCCCTGGTTTTCCGCCAACCTAGACCACCTTCAGCTTCCTCTTCTCCGCCTTCTGCTTCTCGGCGTACTCCTCGGTGATAGCCGCTATGGTGTCGCGCGGTTGGGCCTTGAGGTCCTGCGTCCGCCTGGAACTAATGCGCGGACGCGCCAAACCCAAACTGATTTGTCCGGCGCGGAACTCTGCTTGGAACCTGGCCATCTCCCAGACGAGCGGGCTGGGCTTGCCCTTCGCGTCGAGCATCGCCTCCTGCTTGGACAACTCCGCCTGACAGCGCAGAATTATCTCGAGGCAGATCTTCTGCGAGAGAAGCATGAACATCTCGCCGGGCAGCACCTCAGACCATCCCCCGAAACCTGCGACGACGTTCTGGACGTAGTCCTGGACCAAGCGGTCGATGGTCTTGTCCCCGGTTGATTTCGTCTCGAGCTTGATTTGGGTGGGACTCCTCGGCTTATTCATTCTTTCCCTTTCTTGCACGCCTCGTAGAAGCCCAGGGCTGCGCGGTGCGACTCCTCAAGCCGCCTTACCGCCGCCTTGAACTCTTCCATCGGTGCGCCTTGCTCCCATAAACTTTGAATCAAGTCCGGCAGCCTGCCCGTGATGTCCGCGTAGAGATGCGGAGCGCGCTCCTTCAACCAGACCAGCACGCCGGCAGGCATATGATTTCTGCACACGAAACTTCTGAACACTGCGGCGAATGCGCCGAAGGTAGCGCCGCGGTTCTCGAGGAAGGAGCGCAATTCGTCCTCACGTTCGAGAATCAGTTCGCCGATCCGGTCAGTGTCCTCGGGCAGTAAATCGCCCGTGTCCTTCACAGAGAAATTCACTCGCGATGGGTGCTGGTGAAACTGGACCCCGCGCGATTCGAGTTGCGCCACGAGTGAGGCGATCGCTTCCACGGGCTCCTACTTTTCGCCCTGGTCGTATGTCCGCACGGTCGCCACGCGCGCCGCAGGGTCGAGCGGCACCTGTAGGCTGCTCGCGTTCGACTCGTTCGTCGGGAGGTTCGTGATGGAGCACGGCGCGTCGTCGTTCTTCGGCTTCTGACGGCGACTCTCCATTTCGGCGACCGTCGGCAGGGGCGCCGTGCGCGGCATCGGTCCGCGCCTCACGACTCCTCCACCAGGTCCGCGTGGTGGGCCCGCATCTCCTCCACGGGATTTATCGGCTGCGGGGCCACGGCCACGCTCCCCGGCTGCCCGGCCTTGCTCGGGTCCGTGGTCCTCGCGTCGGGATGGGTTCCCGGCTGCCCGTTCGCGTTACTGGCACTTCTCGGTCCGCTCTTCATGTTTCTCCTCCTCCGTCTCGCCCGCAGAAGCGGACGCACTACCTCGCAGCCGACTTCAACTTCTGCTGGACAAGGAAGTACGAGTCGCTCAGGCGGCGGTACTCCGGCGTGTTCTGCATCCACTTCCTCTTGTGCCACGCTTCGAGCTCGGCCGCGAGCTTGTCGCGCATCTCGGTCAGCTCCTGCGTGGTGAAAAGACTCTTGCCCATCCCGCCAGCGATGGCCGCGATCCCCTGGACCTGCATGACATTCTTCTCGAGTGTCTCGACCGTCTCAGCCGAGCCCTGCATGCCGCGCAACTGCCCGAGGCACTTCGCGATCTCCTCGCGCAAACTCTCGACCGACAGGCCGCGCCCCTCGGCGTTCCACGTTCCGCTCCTGTGCCCCTTCTCGCGCGCCCGCGCCAAATCTCTCCGACACGGTAAAGTGGACAGGGCGAAGACTGCCGCGGTCCGCGCCTTCTCTAAATCCGCAACCTCACAGCACTGGCGGAGCGCCGTCGAGCAGGCCTTCAGGTCGGCGGCAATCTGCGGTGCGCGCTGATTAAAGTCGTCAGGAGCCAACATGTCGCAAGTGATGGAACTGCCTGCGAAGTTGAGAGCCCTCGTGACTTCCTGGGGAAGCGGACGGCAGCCCGCGCGCAACTGAATCGCCACGGCGTCCACGGCGTCGGCGAGGAGAAAGTAGTCCGCCTCCGTGTCCGCGGCGATGATGTCCGTCACCGTCGGCACGCCGGAGAGAGACTTCACGATCTTGATCGAGCAGTCCGGGTTCGCAGGATTGTCCACGAGAGACAATTCGTTGAGTCGGTACTCGTCGGTGCGCCTGGTTCCGTCCGGGAGCATGGTGCTGCGCAGCCTGGTTCCCCCGATCGAGTACGCCTGCAAGACGCCCTCCTGGCACTTGATGAGCGTGCTCTCCGCACCTCGGCTTATCCTGCTCTTCACGACGATGTTCTTGGCCGCGTCATTCGCGACCACTGAAATTGCCTTTCCAACTGCGAGGGCACCGTGCATCTCTCGAATATTCTTGGCACTCCAATCAGCGAAGGCTCGCTTGCTCGCATCATAGGAGACCTGCTCACCCTGAAGGTCCCGCGTCTCCGATGTGGCCACGCCCTCAACCGTCCGGCTCGCGACATCAACCTTCGTGATGGGAAACGTGAGCGCGAACTCGAACGCAGTCCCGCCCGCCAGCCGCTCCAAGACCGGAGCCAAGGCCTTCCTGAAAATCTCGTCCAGCCCGATAAGCTCCAACCCGCCCGCCATAAGCACCCCCGAACCCGCGCCAAGAGCCACAAAGTCCAACCTTGCGGCAACAACAGCCTCGGACGATTCCGCCGATGATCGCAACCGGAGATTGCGGGCGCAGCGCAGAAGAACCGGGTTCAGATTGCGGACGACGCGGCGCGCGCGGTTGACTACGGTTCGCAGTGGGTGGTGTTGTAATAAGCGCAACCCGAGGGGCCGCGTGCCCGGCGCATGAGCCACAAGAGGTTAGGCACGGTCGCGAGCGGTCTGGCCCCGTGCTGAGCGGGTGAGACATTCTGCTTGGTAGCAAAGCGGTTGCGTCATTACTCGTCTTCGCACCGGGAACGGCGGGCGCATAATGCCGGGGCCGTGGGGGCGCTCCTCTATAAAGGACCACGAACGGCGTCCGTGCGAGACGCCGCGCGTGCATGCGCACGGCAACGTCATTATTATGTGTGCGTTGCAAGCCTCGCTGCGCGCGTAGCAGCCAGCCTAGCAGCCCGAGCCCTGGCTTTCTCCCGGTATCTGTCCGCGTCAGCCGTCTCGAGATACCTGTCCACGTCCGCAGGGCGGACTCGGACGAACCTGCCCACCTTCACGCTCCTCAGCTCGCCAGTCCAAACCAGTTGCCAGCACAGCCACTGGCTCACCCCCAGCATCTGCGCGACCTGCGGCACGTCCAGTAACCGTCCATCCATGGTCCACCCCCGATGGACCAGCACGGACCTTACACTCGCCAGCACGACGCCGTACGAGTTCTGCACGACTCACTCGGAATCAGGCGCCAGCAGTGGTGAGTTTCAGCAGCAGTGCGGGAAACGAGAACAACCACGCAGCCGAGTTGGCGCGTTTGTACTGACTAGTTGCTCGCGTTGGTGGACGGCGAGGTGTCGGTCTTGGGCGCTGGGGTTGGGTCGTGCGGGCTGGCGTTGCCATGGGCATCGCGTTGGCTTTGGGTTACGTCGTGTCTGTCGGGCGGTCAGGCACGTGGACGCATCGGCATGGGGAGCTCACGGCTCTGGGGGTCTGTGGGTTAGCGCTGGGGATGTGGCTTGGTCCACGGGATGTTCGCTGGGATTGGGCTCGGGGGGGGGGTGCGGCCCGTGTTGCATTCTGCACGTTTCCACGGGTCGGGCACGAGAAATCTTTCCCGGCCGCGCGGATTTTGCTTGCAATCCCGCGTATATTATTATACATATATAATATATTAACGCATGAGTATACTAGAAACTTGCTTGAGGGAGGAGGACCATCATGGCAATCCTATTCGGTGAGGACGCCGCGAGGGCGCGCATCGCGCTACCCGTCGAGCCGTCCGAGAAGTGCTGCATCGCGGGCGTGTCGGGCTCGGGCAAGTCGTACCTCGCCGGGCGCATGGTCGAGCAGTGGCTGATGGCGGGGGCCCGGGTCGTGGTTCTGGATCCGGTCGGAATCTTCTGGGGCCTGCGTACTGGGTTCGACGGCGACCCAGCCGGGGGAATGCCGATAAGAATCTTCGGTGGCATGCGCATGGACCAACAAATCCCACAACCAGCGGAGGCGGCGCGTAGAGTGGCGCTCGGCGAGGACTGGTCGGCGGTGCTCGACTTCTCCTTCATGCCGTTCGCTTCCGTGCACTGGTACGCCGCCGAGTTTCTGAACGCGCTCGGCGCTCTCGGCCCGCGCATCGTCGCGCCGGTGCACATCGTCGTGGAGGAGGCACCGATCTTCGTTCCGCAGACGGGCAGCCTCTCTCACTACCAGCGCGACTGCAAGGCGGCGTTCGCGCAGTGCGCGCGTGTGTACCGGAATTTTGGAATAGGAATGACGGTCGTCACTCAACGTGCCGCCGCCGTCTCGAAGGACGTGCTCACGCAGTGCGGGACCGTGTTCGCGATGCGGCTCGCCGCGAAGCTCGACCGCCGTGCCCTGATGGACTGGTCCGCCTCGAATGCCTCGGGTGTGGACGTGGACGCCGCGCTCGCTAGCCTCACGCTCGCGGAGCCCGGACATGGCGTTCTTCTGTCGCCGACGTGGGGCTGCGCCGCTGTGAACGGAAAGAGTTTCAAGGTGTTGCCGCGCTTGACGTTCCATCCCGACCCGCGAAGGCTGAACGAGAATCGGTCCGTGGAGTTGTGCCCCTCACCAGCAGGCATGGCCAGTGCTCAGCCCAGCATCCCCTCGCTCTGGCACCAGTTCGGCGATTTCGCGGGCAGGTTCCTCAATTCTGGCGTCAACTAGGCCGATTCACCTGACTTATCGGGACTTAGCGCCAAACCATGATAAAAGGTACGTGCGCCATGGAGGATGCCAGTTTTGTCTCTTGACTCCTGCCAGGTTCAGGTTCATAAGAATTGCTAATTACTGCACACCATGCAAGGCAACGTGGAAGTTGAACGACTACAAAAACCTAAACGCATTGGGATAGTACTCGGGTCCATTGGGGACCTGAACGTATCAGTGCTTCAGTTTCTTGTGCTTCGCCTGAACTCGCTTCAAAAGAGCTTCGAATACGAATTCTTGCCGAATGACCCAATAGGCGACAGCTTTCTGCAGATGCTTCGCAGCAACTCTTTGGTGGACCGTAAGACGGTTAGAGGTGGGGTCACCGGATTCCTTGGTCGCTACCAGAAATATCTCGAGGATTTCATTCGAGATTTTCACTTAAAAGAATCAAGGCCAAACTACTTCGTGGTCATCACCCTAGCACGATTCGACGACCAGTATTATTCAATGAGAGAGAATCGTATCTCCGTCTTGGCTCTCGGCAATTGGGAGCGTCGCATGGCGCCCCCTTCTATCTTTGAATTTGTTCTCACGCTTATTCTGCGCGAGTCTGTGGCTGTGGTTTCTCCTTCACTCCGCAGTTCGATTCACCTTGGCACCAAAGGATGCCTCCTCGACTTCACACCATCCCTCGGTGATGCCAGATTCAAGGCGCTGAATGGGTTCATTTGCAACCACTGCCGCGAGGCTCTCCAATCTGATGGGTTCGCGGATTTGTCTGATGAACTCGTTCGAGTGCTAAAAAAGAAATGGCTGGGAAAGTCCTTTGATCCGAGTTCCCCAGCGGGGATTGTCTCCAAGCTAGGATATGACCTGTTCATGACACGCGGCCTCAAGCCGACACTGCGCGAGAGAGTTCTTGCGGGGCTTCAAGAAACGGCAGTCAAGCAACTCCTTCAAATCGTAGGAGGGATCGTTCTAGCCGCGCTTCTGGTTTGGCTTGGACTCAAAAAGCCTTAGCTAGTTTTGCTTCTTGCGAAGCAAGAGTCTGCAATTTCTGCCCTCCGCACTTCCTGTAAAACCTGAGACCCGCACTGTGCGCATCCACGGACTCGAGGAGCATGGATATGTCGCGGTCGAGTTGGGGGTCGCGGGCGCGCGCGGCCCGCAGGGAGTTCAGGCCCGCGTACGCTCCGGTCTCCGTGTATCCGAGGAGGTCCGTGATCTCGCGGACGAGCAGGCCGGCATGGCGCAGGAGGTGGGCGGCGGTCCATCGCGGGAGTCCCGATGCCCTGGAGAAGGAGCCGCGCCTGGGGGATATGAGGTCCGCGACCTTGACTCCATAGTGCCGTGCGACGGCGGAGATGATTGCGCCCGCGAGGCCATGTGGGGGGACGCGCTTGCGGTACGGTCCGCGCCGGGGCCTCGGGGTGTGCGGAAGCTGCACGGTCTCGGCTGAGGCCATAAGTGATTTGAGAATCTCGATGATGGCTGTCTCGCAGGCGAAGGTCCGTGGTGGGGGTGGGGGTACGGGGTTCTTCCGGGGTCGGCCCCGCGGCCTGGGGGGCCACTTCTCATCCTCGTCCACGGCGGACACCCGGGCGCTTCCCGGAAGAAGAAGATTCCTGAACTCGGCCTCGACCTGCTCGCGGTACTCGATCTCGTGGGGCTCGAGGAAGCGCCTCTGGGGCCCGGGGATGCGTATCAGGTCGAGAACGTCGGCGGCCGTGTGGAGTCCGCCGCGTCCGGTCTTCAGGAGCTCGAGGAGCAGCAGGGCCTCGGCGTGCGGCGGGGTGTTCTGCTCGCAGGTCTGCATCGTGGACAGTCTAAGTCCTTGCGGCGAGGCCTTGCGGAAGCGCCACCCCCAGTACGAAAAAGACGAATGTGCTTCTTGACAGACGGTTTGCGTGGTGGGATGTTTTGAACTCTGCACGTCGTTCTCACAATGGAGAGCCGTGCGGTCGCAAGGGATAGGACACCACGCAGACTCTTCTTTTGGTTTGGAGGCGCGCGGTGCCCGACCGAAGAATCACAAGACTCGTCCGATTCCTGAATCAGCTTCCCCGACTGTTTCCGCCTGTCGAGAGATTACTTTTCAAGGCGCTCTTACTTGTGCTCTTGGCGGAAGCAATCGTGCGGATTCTGAGAGGCCTGCGGTAGTCACGCCTTGCGTGCCGCCTCATACGCTCGTCGCGACGGGCACGGCGCACTTGTCCGGCAATCCTTATCGGGACTTGAGGGGCGTCACCAGTCACGATAGGGGACGTGCGAGACATTGACGTTGACCCCGCCAGTTCCTTTCATAACCACTTTTTGACTCATCATCAGGCTGGCGAGTGAACTCTTTGACCTCTGCGCATCTGGCGTTGGACCAATCACAACTTCGTGCAACTCTAGCTTCTGGTTGTCCTCACACAAAGGGAGTTTGTAGTAGGGAACTATGAGCGACCTTCCCTCGCGATAATCGAGGCGTTGACTGAAAACTGGCCGTGAAATAATCCTCCACTCTCGTTCTTCCTTGAAGGATTCATCTTTCAGGATGGGAGCATATCTACTCAGATAAGCAAGCAGATTTCCTCCGAGGCCTTTTAGAAAAATGTCTTCCTCTATGTCCTCGTCGAGGCGGTCACCTAGGTTCTCTTCAAGGACTTCTTCTACCAAAGCTCGAACAAGACCGCGCTGAGTTGCCGGGTCATAAATGCACGGCGCGAGGAACCATCTCTGCTTTTCTGTGGCGGCCCTCAGTACCTGGTTAGAAAATCCAACAGCAAACCCAGACCGTCCTCCGTAAGCTCGCCATTGTGATAGCGAATCCCTCTCCTCCGAAAACGAGCAAACACAGACGTTTATGCTCTCAGGCGACAGCGATACGGCTTTTTGCATTCTTGCGAGACTGTCTTCACGTGCAGAATGATGAGGCCGAGACGGGTCTGAGTCTAGTACCTCATCCAATAGTCTTTTGGTTTCTTCACGCACCAAATCCACCGCATGCAAGAATTCTCGACGGTCGTTTAAGTATTGGGTATGGGTTGCCCAAATCTGTCGGGACTTGATGATTCCGAGGAGTCCTGTCTGGGTCGTGTAGTGATAGAGGGGTTTGTCAGGCTCACGCGTCAGCACGTCGTTCAGAATGTTTCGCTTTTTCGGCTTCATCTTCGCACCACTATTCTACTCGTGCAGATTCCGTCCGACGCCGCCTTTTCTTGCCTTGGCCCCCTGCGGCCTGAGCAGGGCCCGCGGCAGGCGAATGCATTTGCCTTTGGTACTGATCCAACTCCGTTCGTCTCTCCCCCCTGCATGCGCCGCTTCGGCCCTTTGTTTTGTACAGACGAAGTCTGTTCGTCTAATAGCTTCAATCTTGTACTAATTGTTAAAACAGTTTCCGTGGAGATTTCCCACGCTTTTGCGTTGGAAGCGTGGAGATTTCCCACGCTCGTGCGTGGAGATTTCCCACGCTTTTCGCGTTCCTACCGTAAAAGCGTGGAGATTTCCACGGGGCTATACGAGGTAGTAACCAACGCGCCGCACAGCCCGGAAGAGTAGCAATACAGTGGTTTCAGCATTCCTCCTCCTCAAGTAACTCCTCGCCCTGCATGATGGCATCCTCAAACTCGCTGTCGAAGTAAGGCGCACGGTAGTCGATTTCGTCCTCTGGTTGGTATACCTCCGAGTCTTCAAGGTTTGGGCTGGCCATTGTGCCTCCTCGAGTACCAGCGGTCTATGCGCCTGCCGACCTCTTCATCAATCTGCTCCTGAGTGACTTGAGGTGTGAGAAGCCGGTATCCCGGCTTCTCCAGCCACTCGTAGTCTCCGGGAAGTTTCCCTTCGGCCTTCATTTTCAGAAGCTCGTCGGCTGAGAACTGCTTCCTGTTCGCGTAGTGGCGAAGGTCCGGAGCGACGTGCGGCATGCGGAAGAATCGCCGGGAGTGCCTATAGCCGAGAGGCTCACTCCACCATTCGATAAGTCCGAGCATAGCTATGCTGAGCCGCGACTTCCGCTCTTCCGCACTGTCGGGAGAGAAGTAGGTCTCTATCTGCTCCCTGTTGGGAAACGACCTTCTCTGTACCTCGTTGTAGTGCGGCGCCAGCAAGTCGTAGTAGCGGCGCTCGTTCAGGTTGAGGATCGGCCCATACTTCTCCAGCCAGCAGAGCGTGGGCATGTAGAACTTATTGTGGTGGTCACCTTCAAAGTCTATCGAGACGACTTCGCTGGGGCGGGCTCTGCGTTCTTGGCGCTCTTTTTCACGTGCAAGGTTGTATGATGAATGTGTAGCCATCTCGAGTGCCTCTCGGGATCGTTTCTAGCGGTGGACTGGTCGCCACCGTGCTTCTCCTTCGGGCCCGGATTCTCCTCCGGGCCCACTTTTCCACTCACATCCGAAGACCTTACCCGGTACAGTCGCGAGACCTTACCAATGGGCTGTGGAAAACGTGCGAAATCAGCACAGGCCGCTCGTGACAAAGGGCTTATAATCTCTTGAGTCAAATCTTTACCTCCGGGGGCTGCCGGCCGCGAACTGGCGGCCCCTTCTTAATTTCTAGGCCTCTCGGGCGCGCTCGTAGGCGAGCCGGTCCCGCATCTTGCGAGCCATTTTCACAGCACATACGCGCCGAACATCCAGCCTTTCTGAAACTAAAGTCATCACGACTTCATCGGCCCCGCGGTCAAACGCGGCCAGCAATTCAGTCGCCCTAGCAACGCGCAGTCTAAGTACCCCCACGGCGAGCCGCTCGACCATCTGGCGCAAGGGAAGCCCCTCGCACGGTTCGACCTGCACTCCGCGCCGCTCGAATTCTTTGCCGTAGAATTGCAGGAGCCGCCCCGTGGCGCTCAGGTCGTAGGTTCCACACTCCATCGTCTGGACTGCCGACTCTGATCGCCCGATGGCTAGTGCCGCGTCCTTGGTCCTGATTCCCAGTTCCCGGCGGACAAGGCCGCAGAACATCGCCACCCTCACGTCCGGTTTCCTCACCATGCCGCCTCCTGCGGGCGCGTGTCCGCCCGACAATTTATCCTAAGAATGTCTCCCATTGGGCGCAAGCATAAAATAACCTTCCAGTAACTACTGCTAGTTTTCCACAAGTATTTTTGCGAGGACCGCATTTTGGGCTTGCATACGTATGCACAAAAGGTTACTATGTTGGTATTATGACGTATAAGTACACCACGCAGCACGTCGCGGACGCCCTGGGCGTGCCCAAGAGGACGCTCATCAGTTGGATCCTCAGGGGCAAGATTCCAGAGGTCTGCTTCGAGCCGCAGGGCGGGGTGAAGAAGTT
>Ga0137361_10001313_pt1 | contig 15249 bp, 12 predicted proteins | sample Mad1_80_16metaG_FD_104923 | JGI IMG/M metagenome (GOLD analysis project Ga0137361, IMG submission 104923) | Vadose zone soil microbial communities from Angelo Coast Range Reserve, California, USA - Mad1_80_16 metaG | ecosystem: Environmental > Terrestrial > Soil > Vadose zone | place: USA... | reverse complement strand
CGAGCCTCACGTAGGCCCAGCCGTCGGGCCGGACCCTGGTGTTGGAGTAGAAGCTCCAGGACACGGGGCTCGTCCGGACGTTGGTGGCGGTCACCCGGATCCGCACCCGCCTCGGCCCGACCAATTCCACTTCGAGCTGTCGTCGCAGCCCCGTGACCTGGCTCGGGGGCGACTCGAGGCGGGCCCTCGTACGGGACCATTCGCGCACCTCATAGCGCGCCGTCTCGTGGAACGGGTCCGGAGGCCAGGTGGCCTTCGCTCTCCGTCGCTCGGGGTCCAGATCCTGCTGCGTCCACCACGCCGACTGCGGGCCGACCCAGTAGGTGTGGCCGTTCCAGGCCTCGAAAGGCGTGCGGAGACCGGCGGGCGGATAGGGCTCCTTCCAGAAGCGGGGATCCGAATCGAGCAGGTTCTCTCCCCCGTCGGCGCGCAGCTCGACGATGCGGCCCCCGAGACTCGGCACGAGACCGAGCGACAGGGCGGGGTTCGACAGGCGGAGGGGCGGCGCGGGCTGCCCCTCCAGCTCGGCAAGGAGGGACGCGATGCGAGTCCGGATGGCTTCGCGGGCCGCCGGGTAGCTCACGGAAAAGGGTGGTATGTCGTCCCAGCGCACGACGCCCCTGCGAGCCTTTGCCCCGACCTCACCGAGATCGACTCCGATGGCCACCACGCGATCGGCGGCCCGCACGTCCGCCTCGCTCAGGCGCTGGGGCACGAAAGCCGAGACGTCGAATCCGTCGCCGCGCAGGGCCTCGACAACGGCAGCCGGCACCGACGGATCAGGGGTCGTGCCGCGCGAGACCGCGCGAAGCGCCAGGCCGCGCTCCTTGGCCATGCGCTCGAAGAACGAGGCCGCCACCAGGCTCTTGGCGGATCCGTGCTCACACACGAAGACGACCACCCGTGAAGCGGCCGTCTCCTCCCTCGCCGCACGTCCTTCCCCTCCCTGGCCCGGCCCCGCCATGAGCACGGCGACCGTCATCCAGCCAAGTTGCCGGGCGGGCCCGGTCGAGCAAGCCATCGCAAGTCCTCCTGGAGCCACCCTCACCTTTTCGTTTCGAAGAACCCCCAGATGGTATCCGAGCTGCCTCCGGCCGGTACAATTCGAACGCGCCGTCAGTGGCGAAGGAGCGTCCCATGAAGCAACCCGTCTTATTCCTGGCTCTGACCGTGTCACTCTCGACGCTCACGAACGCAGCCGACTCCCTGAAGAAAGACTTCGAGTCCGACCCGGTGGCCGCCGCACCGGCGGGCTTCGAGTTCGCCCGCACGGGCGGTGGTGCCGAAGGCAAATGGATCGTACGGATCGAGAGGGGTGCGGACAGGAACCACGTCCTCGTCCAGGAGAGCGCCGACGCCAACAACTACTACATCACCCGCTGCAATGCCGACGAGGACAACTGCACGATCTATCACACCGTCAAGGGCAGCCGGCGAGCCTTCCTGAACCAGGGCGTGAAGGTCGCCAAGAACACGTGGCACACCCTGAAGGTCGAGGCCACGGGCAATCACTTCGTGGTGACCTACGACGGCAAGAAGGTGCTGGACGCGAGGGACGAGACCTTCAAGGACGCGGGCAAGGTCGGGCTCTGGACGAAGGCGGACTCCGTCATCGAATTCGACGACTTCACGGTCGAGGGGCGCTGATCCGTCATGAAATGGGTGACTCGCAAGCGCATCCACGTCAACCGCACCGCGACCGCGTGGCTCATCCTACGCTTCGTGGACGCCGAGGCCGAGATCCTCTTCGTCGAGCCGGAAGAAGTCGCGGAAGCCCAGCGGCGCCAGGGCGCGATAGGCTTCGACGCTCCCGGAGCGAAACATCCCCACCGGGACGACGACGGCCGGTGCTCGTTCGAGCAGATCGTTGCCGAGCGCTTCGCGCAGGACCGCGCGCTCCGGCGGCTCGCGCGCATCGTCCATTGCGCCGATTTTCCCGACGAGCCGAGCACGGAGCCGGAAGCCGCCGGCCTGTGGGCGATCAGCCAGGGGTTCACGGACGTCGGGCGCGACGATTCAGACATCGTGGCCCGCGCCGCCTTCCTCTACGATTCGCTCTACGCGCACCTTCGGCGCGCAGAGGAAGGCCAGCGCTAGGCTCCCCGCGGGCGTACCATGGGCTGGACGCCCACGAGAATGAGCTACGTTCACTGGCTGGTCACGATCTCGCTGGTCTTTACCCTCCTCGAACGGCTGCTGCCCTGGAGGCCGATGCAGCCCCTCCTCCGGAAAGGCCTGGTCAGCGATCTGGGCTGGCTCGCCATCAACGGCCATCTCTTCGGTCTCGGGACCGCGGGTCTCATGGTGTGGGCTTCCGAGGCGACGACGGCATTTCTCCGTGGCTGGGGACTCGCCCCCGGGAGATCCCCGGTGGCAGATTGGCCGTTGCCCGTGCAATTCGCCGCATTCCTCGTGGTGGCGGACTTCCTGCAGTGGGGCATTCACAACCTGCTGCACCGCGTGCCCGGGCTGTGGGCCTTCCACAAGGTTCACCACTCCGTGACCACCATGGACTGGCTCGGGAACTTCCGCTTCCACTGGATGGAGATCATCGTCTACAAGACGGTTCAGTGGCTCCCCCTCGCCTGGCTCGGAGCCTCCAGCCAGGCCGTCTTCGCCGTGGCCGTCGCGAGCACCGTGTGGGGCGACTTCAACCACAGCAACCTCGACGTCAGCCTCGGCCCCCTCGGTCGGCTCCTCAACTCGCCGCGCATGCACCTCTGGCATCACGACCTCTCGACGGAAGGCGGCACCGCCAAGAACTTCGGGATCGTCCTGAGCGTCTGGGACTTCCTGTTCGGCACCGCGTACTGGCCGCGTGAGCGCAGCCCGGAACGGCTCGGCTATCCCGGCATGGGCGAGATGCCCGAAACCCTCGTCGGTCAGGTGGTGTGGCCGCTCGCGAAACGCAGGGCACCTGCACCTGCCGGCTAGGAAAACCCGTGCCCTACTACCGAGATCGCGTCTACCCGCGCCTCGTGAGCCTGCTGGGCGATCCGAAGCCCATCCGGGACGTTCGGGCGCGAATCGTCCCCTTGGCCCAGGGGACGGTCCTGGAGATCGGCGTGGGCCCTGGCGTCAACTTCGCCCACTACGATCCCGGGAGAGTGAGCAAGCTCTATGCGCTCGAACCCAACCCCGGGATGATTCGGCTCGCGGTGCGAGAACGACGCCGGACGGAGCTGGACGTCGAGTTCCTGGACCTCCCGGGGGAGCGCATTCCCCTGGATGACGGCAGCGTCGACACGGTCGTCAGCACCTTCACGTTGTGCACGATCCCGGGCGTGGTGGAGGCGATTCGAGGCATCGCCCGCGTCCTGAGGCCCGGCGGCAAACTCATCTTCTTGGAGCACGGGCGGTCGCCCGATCCTCGAGTACGCCGCTGGCAGGAGTGGTCGGAGCCGATGACCCGCTGGCTGTTCGAAGGCTGTCACGTCACCCGGGAGATTCCGGCTCTCATCGACCAGGGAGGCTTCCGGATCGAGCACATGGACACGGCATACCTCGCCAGATTCCCGAAGTCGTGGACGCATTGCTTTTGGGGAACCGCGATTCCTCCTCAGGGGGAAAAAGGATTCGGCGCCTTTTCTCCCGAAGGGGGAGTTGGGCGATAGGCATACACGGTGCCCTTCAGGGTGCCGACATAAAGCACATCATCCGCGAGGCCGATCCCCCGAATGACGCCGACAAACGTGTCCGACCATTCCTCGGCACCGTCCGGGGAAAAAGCCGCGAGTCTGCCCTGGTCGCTGCCGGCAAGACCGTAGCCATGCCATAGATATGCTCGCGCTGAGCTCCACCCGCCAGGGGCCTCCCGCCTCCAGCGAACCCTCTTCGGGGTGAGATCCACGGATCTGAGGCTTGCCGTGTCTGGACCGTCGTAGACGAGGAGCAGAAGGGAATCTCCAAGCAGGGTGGGCGGTCCGAAGGGGACGCCGCCGAGCTCAAGGTCGGCGTGAGTGGCGGCGGGGCCTAGGGCCAGGCGGTGGAGGCGCTGGTCGAAGGTTCCGAAGTAGACCGCGCCGGAGGCAACCACCAGAGGCGTGATCACAGCGGCACCGACGTCTCGCTTCCAGATCAACCTTCCGGACCTCGCATCGAGGGCATGGACTACGCCGTTCTGTCCTCCGAATAACACCCGTTCTTCATTCACGGCCGGGGCCGCCGAGACATTCGTCATCTCTTCATTGACCCAGCCGCTGGAGAATCGCCACAGTGGTCTTCCAGTAGAGAGCTCGAGGCACACCAGCTCATCTCCGAGGGTAACGGCATAAAGGCGGTCCTCGTCACGCACGAGATCCGCCATGACGCCGGCGCCGGCTCGATACTTCCATCGGACGTTTCCCGTCTTCTGCTCGAACGCGTAGACGTAGCCCGCCCCGTCGGGGCTGCGGTCATCACTCCCGACGACCACGAGATCTGCGGTGACAACCGGGTTCCCGTGAAACTCGGCTCGCTTCCCTCCGTCCTGGAGGGCGTCGTACTTCCACCGTGCCTGGCCCGTCCGCCCGTCGATGGCGTGGACGGCACCGTTGCAGGAACCGATGAACACGAGGTCCCCCGCGACCGCGGGAGAAGAGAAGACTCAGCCGCCGGTCTCGTACTGCCACAAGATCTGGCCTCGGGTCGGGACAGGCGTCCGCGGTGGTTGTTCCACCGCCACGACCCAAGACCCAAGAGAGGTAACGAGCCCGAGAAGCACTCCAGGGGGCGGCCCAAGCCGCCCCCACCGCAGCCCCCCGCTCAAGGCAGCGGCACGAAGAACAGGTCGCGGAACGACAGGTCGAACGGCTCGAGCACTCCGCCGTCCGTCACGTGGAACCGCTCGTAGATGGTGCCGCGATTGCCGAAGAACGGCCGCGCGGACAGGTCGGTCTCCCCGGGGTCGGCCACCCCCGATCCCTCGGTGATGCCCACCAGCGAATCGCTGCGCGCCGTCGGCCCGTATTCGATCCGGATGGTGCCGAGCGGGAGCAGGTGCACCGAGAAGTAGTTGGGCGAGTCCGAGAAGAACTCGGGCACGCTCACGTAGTGGATCGAGGTCGAGAAGGAGCCGGGCTCCGCGATGACCAGCCCGGAGCGCGCGTCCAGGTCGTCCCACAGAGGAGCGATACGGGGCGGCCCTTTCACCAGGTCGAACACGGACTCGCCGAAGTCGGTGCTCCCGGTGCCGAAGGTCAAGTTTCCGTTCGAGTTGACGAACAAGCTGTTCCAGCTCTGGCCCTGGAACGAGAAGGGGCGGGCGAGCGGCACCGCGGTGGCGGTATCGTCGCCCGCGGGGAGCACGGTGCCCCGGTACCGCCTGAGGTAGAGCACGTAACGGCCTCCCTCCGAGCCGCTGCCGTCGAACGCGAAGTCGGGGTAGGCGCTGACCGCCACCGCCAGGTTGAGGTCGGTCTTGGCGGTGAGCAGGAGCCGCGAGAGCACGCCCCCGCCGCCGTCGTCGTTGCTGGCCAGGAGCGCGCCCGTATCCGCGTCGAAGACGCCGATGGTGGAGTCGAAGGCCCCGCGCACGACCTCCAGGGCCAGGCGGTCGCCCGCCTTCGCCGAGAAGCGGTAGAAGTCCACGTCGCCTCCCACGGGGTCGATCGCGGTGAAGCGTTCCAGGGAGGACGTGTCGAAGGGCAGGCGGACGGGAGTGGCGCGGGCGAGGGCGTTGTTGGGCTCGAAAACGTCCTCGAACCCCTTCTTGAAGTTCACCAGGCGGATGCGGGCTCCGTCGAGATCGTTGTCGGCGGCGGTGAAGATCTCGAAAGCGGCCGTTTGCTTGCTCAGGTTGACGTCCTGGAACTCGTGGTCGCCATGGACGTGATGGCTGCTGCGCAGCTCGCGCTCCTTCTCGAATCCGGAGGTGAGCGCGCCGCCGCAGCTCAGGCCGGCCAGGCCGCCCGTCGCGGTGAGGCCGTCGTACTCGAAGGTGGCCTGGTTCGCCGCACGCGTGAGGGTGACCTTGAACGTGTTCGATCCCCCGATGAGGAACTCCGGCACCGCGTCCCAGCGCACGGTGAAGTCGTCTGCCGTCTGGTCGAAGGTCACCTCTCCCCCCGCGCTCTGATCCAGGTCGGCCCAGAGGGGGGCGATGCGCGGCGGACCTTCCAGGAAGGCGTTGGCCGTGATCAGGAAATCGGGGAAGGCGGCGGCCGCGCCGAAGGTGAGGTGCCCGTTGGCGTTCACGAACACGGAGTCGAACGCCTGGCCGCAGACCTTGAAGGGGAAGGGCAGGAAGAGCTGCACGAAGCCCTCGTCGCCCACGGGCAGGGGCTCACCCGGGGCGAAGCCGTTGAGAATGACGTCCACCCCGGAGGCGGTCGCGCCCGCCGCCGCCGACACCGCGGTGAAGACGCTCGGGTCGTCGGGGGTGCCCAGGTTGTTGGAGTCACCCGCGTTGTAGAACTCCTCCGGACCGGGCGGGGCGATGGGGGGCGTGCTGAACCCGCCCTCCACGATCTGGTCCACGTAGACGGCGTATTGCGCCCCCGGGGTGAGCCCGTTCAAGCGGTACACGCGCGCGAGGGGGTCGGAGGGGCTCGCGCTGGCCGTGAAGTCTCCCGACACCGCGGAGACCGCGTCGGCGAAGGGGTCGGCCACGTTGCGGGCGATGACGTTCACCCCGGTCAAGGGCGTGGTCCCGTTCGGCGCCAGGATCCTCCCGGTGATGGACGCGGACCCGTCGAAGAAGCCGGCGGCCGGATAAAGGGTCGAGAGGATCGACACGTCGTCCGCTTCCAGGGTCTGCGACCCCGAGCCCGGGCCGAAGTAGAACGGATACATGGTTTCGACGAAGTCGTTCGTGATCGGCCCCGGGAGGTGTCGAAGGGGTAGGCCCGCTGGTGTCCCCGACGTTCGAGCTGTAGATCTGGCCGTTGACCACGGTGTGGGCCAGGCCCGTGTAGTGGCCGAACTCGTGGACCATGACGTCGCGGGCGGCGGTTGCGTCGGCGAACGCGGGCCCGTTCAGGAAGGAGACGCCCTCCAGGATCCTGCAGGTGCCGGGGTCCACCCATTCCGGTCCCGCGAAGCCCAGGATGCCCGAGCCGGGACCGAAGAGCAGGTCGAAGATCTCGCCTGTGTGGTCGAAGACGATGGCGGAAAGGCCGTCCGGCGCGTCCGGTATGAGGTACGGCACGAAATTGGTGACGTCCACGTCCACCGGCAGCTCGCCGGCGTCGAGGTAGCTCACGCTGGCGGTGGGGACGGACGCCCAGGTTCCGAAGGCGGCCCCGACTTCGGCCACCGCCTGGGCGTGGGTGAGCGGCCCCAGGTCGCCCTGATCCGGGTTCCAGGGAATGTTGGCCCCGCTCCGCGGCCAGAGGAACGGCTGGCCGCTATGGCAGATGGACAGGGGACCTCCGGCCAGGGCCGGGGCGGCGAGGCCGGCCAGCGCCAGGAAAAGACGGCGAGGCGAAGAGCCGTGGTTCTCATGGGGCCTCCTACTCCGCCAGCACGGCTCGAATGGCCTGCGCGAGCTGCCCGTAGGGAACCGGCCCGCCCCGGGGCAGGAGGCCGGCGCGCAGCCCCCGTCCCAGCCCGGTGTTGTTGAACGCGTTCACCGCGACCTGCTCCTTCCCCCCACCCACCAGGACGAAGGCGCCCTGACCGAGGCCGACGGTGGTGGAGAGGCCGATGCGGCTCGGCTCGGTCGTGAACAGGACGTAGTCCTGTCCCTTGACGAGCCGCGGCACGTCCCGCAGCACGGGGAGCCGGCGCGCCGTTCCGGACGCCGCCGCCTCCTTGGTGCCGATCATCCGGATCTCGACCACATCGGGGCCCCCGCTCTTGACCGGGGGAAAGCCGCCCTTGAACGCTTCGTCGACGCTCAGGCGGTAGGTCACGATCGGTAGCGCTCCCCCGCCGGCCTCCACCGTGCCGGTGTCCACCGCGACCACGGTGCCGCGGAAGATCCGGCCGGCGTTCCTGGCAAGGTCCCGGAGGCTCATCTGGGTGAGGGTCGTGGCGCGCGCGCCGCTGGCGAGCCCGAAGGCGGCCACCAGCAGCAGGGCCGTGCGCGATCTCAGCGAAGGCATGGGTCCTCCTTGCGGATGGTTTCCGATGGCTTTCGCGGCTGGTCGCGCGTGAACGCCGCGACTCCGCTCACGGCGCCCGCTGCGGCCCGGGCCTGGAGTGTCGATCCGTGGTGAGGCCGGAGCGAACCGCCCCGGTCGGCAGGAGGCTACGCGAGGGCGCAGACGAATGTCAATCCCTTTCACGGAATTCGTGAAGCTCCGGTGCCGCGCGTGATGTCCCGCCACTGGCGATTCAGCTATGCTGGTCCCGTCCACCCGCGAGCCATGCCGGATCACTCTGGTCTGCCGAACCACGCATCCGACGCCCCGACCCGCACGAGGCCCGTGAGCGCCCTCCTCGGGCAGGCCCGGTACCTGCTGGCACCCACCCAGGTCATCGCCAGCCCGGAGACCCGGCTCCAGTACCGCATCGAGCGGCTGCTCGGCGAGGGCGGGTTCGGCCAGGTCTATCTCGCCCGGCGGCTCGGGCGCTCGGCGGTCGTCCCCGCCATCGTCTGCATCAAGATCAGCGAGCGGATCGACGGATGGCTGCGGGAGGCGTATTTCGGCCAGCTGCTGGACGGCCATCCCCGGGCCATCCGCGTCTTCGACGCGTTTCCCCTGATGCGCCCGGACGGCCGCGTCCTCTACTGCCTCGCGCTGGAGTTTGCGCGTCAGGGCGACCTCCGGGCGTTCCTGCGCCGCACCGGAAAGGGGTGGCCGGAGACCACGGCGCGGCGCGAGATCGCGGGCATCCTCCAGGTGCTCGGAAAGCTGCACCGCGGCCAGATGCTCCACCGCGACCTCACTCCCCTGAACGTGTTCGTCTGCGAGGGCCGATGCCTGAAGCTCGGGGACTTCGGGATCGTCCGCCAGCAGAGCGACCGGCGAGGCATCAGCGCGCACACCATGAACGCGTTGACGGCCCCGAGCGAGATCCTGGCGGGCGCGGTGCCCAAGTGGCAGGCGCGCGACGACGTCTACCAGGTGGGACAGCTCCTCGGAATGCTCGTGAAAGGCGACGCCCAGGCGCGGATTCGCACCCCCGAGATCCGCCTTCTTCCGTGCAGCGACCACCTGAAGGAGATCGTCTACCGCTGCATCGGCGAGCGGCGGAAGCGGTACGAGAGCGCCGACGAGCTGATCGAGGCCCTCCGCAATCCGCCCGCCCGCCTGAGCGTCGGGGTGCGGCGGTCGCTGAAGGGCGTGCACCTCACCTTCACCGGCATCCTGAGCAAGCGGCGCCGCGATGCCGTCCGGGCCGCCCGGCGCGCCGGCGCCATCGTCCACGGCGGGCCCTCGGCGAGGACGACGGTGGTCGTCCGCGGGCGGCCCAATCCCCTGCAGGCCGCAGGGCGGGAAGGCGGCCTGAAGCTGATGGAGATCAAGCGGCTGCGCGAGAAGGGGCACCGGATCACCCTGCTCAACGAGGCGCAGTTCTGGCGCCTCGTGACCAGGCGCTGAGCCCGCTCGCAGGGGTTGACCCGGTCGCCCCGGGGAAACCATAATGCCCACTCGACCGCAGGAGGGAACCATGCTCAGCCTCAACGTCAACGGCGAGACCCGTAGTGTCGACGCCGAGCCGGGCACCCCGCTGCTCTGGGTGCTCCGCGACACCCTCGGCATGACCGGCACCAAGTTCGGCTGCGGCATGGCCCTGTGCGGCGCCTGCACGGTGCACCTCGACGGCCAGCCGATACGCTCCTGCAGCACTCCGGTCTCGGCCGCGGTGGGCAAGAAGGTCGTGACCATCGAGGCGGTCGGGGCCACGCCCGTCGGCCAGAAGGTCCAGGCCGCCTGGGCCGCGCTCGACGTGCCCCAGTGCGGCTACTGCCAGTCGGGCCAGATCATGAGCGCGGCGGCCCTGCTCGCGGGAAAGCCCAACCCCACCGACGCGGACATCGACAACGCGATGGCGGGCAACATCTGCCGCTGCGGCACGTATCCCCGCATCCGGGCGGCCATCCACCAGGCCGCCGGCCACAAGGGAGAGTGATCATGGAACCGCTCACCCGTCCGTCCCGCCGCGATTTCCTGAAGACCGGCGCCGCCGTGAGCGGGGGCCTCGTGCTCGGGGTCGTCCTGCCCGACGCCCTCGCGCGCCCCGCGGAAGCCGCCCCCGCCACCTCGATGCCGAACGCCTTCGTGAAGATCGGCAGCGACAACAGCATCACCATCTTCTCCGCGCGCTCCGAGATGGGCCAGGGGACCTACACCACCATGCCGACCCTGGTGGCCGAAGAGCTCGAGGTCGACCTGAGCACGATCAAGGTCGAGATCGCCCCCGCGGGCGAGCCCTACATCAATACGATGCTGGGCGGCCAGATCACCGGCGGCTCCACCTCGGTTGCCGAAGGGTACGACAAGCTGCGCATCGCCGGCGCCCAGGCGCGCACCATGCTCGTCCAGGCGGCGGCGCAGAAGTGGGGGGTGGATCCCTCCGCTTGCCGAGCGCAGAACGCCACCGTCTCGGGTCCGAACGGCCAGAAGGCCACCTATGGCGATCTGGCCGAGGCGGCGTCGAAGCTGCCGGTTCCCAAGGACGTGAAGCTGAAGGAGCACAAGGACTCCCGCTACGTGGGCAAGCCGGTGAACCGCCTCGACTCTCCCGGCAAGATCAACGGGACCGCCGAGTTCGGAATCGACGTGAAGCTGCCCGGCATGCTCTACGCGTCGCTGGCCCAATGCCCGGTGATCGGGGGCAAGGTGGCGAGCTTCGACGCCGCCAAGGCGAAGGCCATGCCCGGCGTGAAGCACGTGGTGCAGGTCACGGACGGGGTCGCGGTGGTGGCCGACACCTGGTGGCGGGCCAAGACCGCGCGCGATGCGCTCGCCATCACCTGGGACGAGGGCGCGGGGAAGTCGCTCAACTCCGCCGGAATAGCCAGCGCGCTCAAGGCCGCGGCGGCCAAGCCGGGGGCGGTGATCAAGAAGCAGGGCGACGTGGCGCAAGGCATGAAGGGCGCCGCCAAGACCGTGGAGGCCTCCTACGAGCTGCCGTTCCTCGCCCACGCCACCATGGAGCCGATGAACTTCACGGCCGACGTACGCAAGGACTCGTGCCTCGTCTACGGCCCGACCCAGTTCCAGCAGATGGCGGCGGGGGTGGCGGCGCAGGTGACCGGCCTCAAGCCCGAGCAGATCACGGTGCGCACCACGCACCTGGGCGGCGGCTTCGGGCGCCGCATCGACGTGGACTTCATCGCCCAGGCCCTCGAGATCTCGAAGGCGGTCGGGGCCCCGGTCAAGCTCGTGTGGACGCGCGAAGACGACATGACGCACGACTTCTACCGGCCCACGAGCGTCCACCAGCTCTCGGGGGGGCTCGACGCCCAGGGCCGGCCGGTGGCGATGAAGTTCCACCTGACCTCTCCCTCGGTGACCTCCCGCCTGTTCCCGGCCGTGGTCAAGGAGGGTATCGACCCCTTCATGACCGAGGCGGCCGCGGTGCCCTACGACATCCCCCACCAGCTCTTCGACGTGGTGATCCACGACACGGGGCTGCGGGTCGGCTACTGGCGCTCGGTGTCGCACGCCCTCAACGCGTTCGCCAACGAGTCGTTCATGGACGAGATGGCGGCGGCCGCGGGCAAGGACCCCTACGAGTTCCGCCGCGGCCTGCTCGACAAGCTGCCTCGCCTGAAGCGCGTCCTGGAGCTGGCCGCCGAGAAGGCCGGGTGGGGCACGCCGCTGCCCTCGGGCCGGTTCCGCGGCCTCGGGCTCATGGAGGGCTACGGCACCTCCATGGCCCAGGTGGCCGAGGTGTCCGTCACGGGCAGGACGGTCCGGGTGCACCGCGTCGTGGTGGCGGCGGATCTCGGAAAGATGGTGAATCCCAACATCGTCCGGCAGCAGCTCGAGAGCAGCATCATCTACGGCCTGTCGGCGGTGCTGTACGGCGAGATCACCCTCAAGGACGGTCGCGTGCAGCAGAGCAACTTCCACGACTACCAGGTGGTCCGCATGCCGGAGTCGCCGCGGATCGACATCCATCTGGTGGAGAGCAGCGAGAAGCCATCCGGCATCGGCGAGCCGGGGACCGCGGTGATCGGCCCCGCGGTGGCCAACGCGGTCTTCGCGGCCACCGGCCAGCGGTTGCGCAAGCTGCCCCTGCGCCTGGCCTGATGAAGTTCGCTCCCTACCTCCTGAAGCACCTCCGACGGAACTGGCTCCGCACAGTGAGCACGGTGCTGGCCATGGCCGTCTGCATCTTCCTGTTCTGCACCCTCCGCACGGTGCTCAAGGCGATGGACGATGCGCGGGAGTACGGCAACGTGACGCGACTCGTCACCCGGCACTCCGTGAGCCTCGTCTACAACCTCCCCCTGTCCTACGAGGGCCCGATCGCCCAGGTGTCCGGCGTCAAGAGGGTGGCCATCTCGAGCTGGTTCGGAGGATCGCTGCCCGTCAAGCGGGAGAGCAAGGACGCGAAGGCCGGAGGGGCACCCGACTTCAGCAAGTTCTTCACCAACCTGGGGGTCGAGGACGAACCCTACTTCGCGATGCACCCCGAGTTCAAGATCCCCCCCGAGGAGATGAAGGCGTTCCGCGAGGACCTGCGCGGCTGCATCATCGGCCGCGGGCTCGCCCAGCAGTTCGGCTGGAAACCGGGGGACGCCTTCTTCCTGGAGAGCTTCATCCCGCCCTACCGCCGTCGGGAGGGGCCCTTCGAGTTCGTGGTGCGCGGGATCTACGACGCGGACCTGGTGAAGGAGCCCGCCGCCGACAACCGGGTGATGTACTTCCACTACAAGTACCTCTACGAGGGGACGGGGCGCCGGGTGGGGGCCGGCCTCTACGTGGTGGAGCTCCAGGACCCCACCCAGGCGGCGACCGTGGCCCAGGCCATCGACACCCGGTTCGAGAACAGCGAGGCCGGGACCAAGACCGAGACGGAAGCCGCCTTCCGCGCCGACTTCATGGCCATGGTCGGGAACCTCGCCCTGCTCTTCAACAGCATCGGCCTGGCCGTGATCTTCACGATCCTGCTCGTGACCGCCAACACCATGAGCATGGCGGTGCGCGAGCGCCGGACCGAGATCGCGGTGCTCAAGACCCTGGGCTTCTCCAGCGCGACCGTCATGGGCCTGATCCTGGGCGAGGCGCTCTTGATCGCCGGGCTGGGGGGCGGGATCGGGCTCTGCCTGAGCGCCCTGATCATAAGCACCCTCCCCAACGTGCCCAGCATCGGCGCCTTCATTCGCGGCTTCCCGAGCTTCGGGCTGCACTGGTCGGTGACCAGCCAGGGTCTCGGCATCGCCCTCGTCCTCGGCTTGGCCGCGGGCCTCCTCCCCGCCCTGGCCGCCTACCGCTCGCGGATCGTCGACATGCTGAGGCAGGTCTAGGGCCATGGCCCTCCCCCTGAGCTACAACGTGCGCAACGTCCGGGCCCGCTGGCAGGTGAGCCTGCTGGCGGTGATCGGGATCGGCCTGGTGGTCACGGTCTTCGTCGCCCTCATGGCGATGCGGACGGGCTTCCAGTGGGCCCTGCGCTCGACCGGGCTTCCCGAGAACGCGATGGTCGTCCAGCGCGGCTCGGCCTCCGAGCTCACCTCCTGGGTTCCCCTCGACCACCGCAACAAGATCGTGGTCGACGCGAGGGTGGCCACGGACGCCGACGGCCGTCCCCTGGCTTCCCCCGAGATCGTGGTGGTGGGCAACATGCCGCGCCGCGCGGACGGCACGCCCACCAACGTGACCATCCGCGGAGTGACGCCCAGGGCCTTCGAGGTGCGGGGTGGCATCGAGATCACCCGGGGGCGCCGCTTCACCCCCGGCCTCTACGAGGTGGTGGTGGGCGAGCGGATCGCCCAGCGCATCCGCGGCCTCGACCTGGGGGCCACCATCCCGATCCAGCGCCACGACTGGAGGATCGTGGGGACCTTCGCCTCCCGGGGGGGCGCCTTCGAGAGCGAGATCTGGGGCGACCTCGACACCATGGCCGAGCCGCTGCGCCGCACCGGCGGTTCCAACGCGCTGGCGGTGCGCCTCAAGGATCCGGCCACCCTGGAGGCCTTCGATCAATGGATCCGCGACGACCCGGAGATGCAACTCCAGGCCGTCGAGGAGCGCAAGTACTACGAGGACCAGGCGGGCGGGCTCTCGAACACCCTCCTGTTCCTGGTCAGCTTCGTGTCGTTCACGATGGCCATCGGCGCGGTCTTCGGGGCCATGAACACCCTCTACGCGATCGTGGCCGCCCGCACCCGGGAGATCGGGACCCTCCGGGCCCTGGGCTTCTCCCGCCGCAGCGTCCTTTTCTCCTTCGTGACCGAGTCGGTCATCCTGGCCCTGGCGGGGGGCGCTCTGGGCTGCCTCCTGGCCCTGCCCGTGAACGGCCTGACCACCGCTTCCGGCCAGACCCCGAGCTTCAGCGAAGTCGCCTTCGCCTTCCAGGTCACGCCCGCGATCCTGGGCCGGGGGCTCGTGTTCGCCACGGTCATGGGCGTGATCGGCGGCCTGCTCCCTGCGTTTCGCGCGGCGCGCCTGCCCATCACGTCGGCGTTGCGGGAGGCCTAGCCTATTCCCCGCGGAGCCCCCATCAGGGAAGTGCCAGGTGCTGCCAGCGCAAGCCGTGCTCGGCTTGCCGCTCGCCGAGGAGGCCCGGCGGAGATCGGCGACCCGGAGCCAGTGGTCCGTGCCCGGAGCCGAAGTTACAAGTTGACATTGTACATTTTCACGGGTAACATCGGCTCCGGAATCACAAGGCCGATGCCAGTTCACGCCGAGGTTCTCGCTGCTGCTCGCCGGCTGTGCCGGGAGCGGAGCGCCTGGACGTTCCGGCCGGACGAGGTCGTCCGCGCCCTGCCCCACCTCAACGCCAGCACGGTCCGCACGCACATTGTCAGCCGCTGCTGTGTAAACGCGCCGAAACACCACCTGCATCGCTGGGCTTACTTCCGGCGTATCGCCCGGGGCGTGTATGAGGTCTTGCCGGGCGTGCGCGAGGGGGGTAGGACGACGCCCGGGCCGGCCACTGTCGGCAGTGCGGCACGCGTCGCCCGGACGATCCGGTCCGACCCGTCTCCCCGTGTCTCCGAGGCCGGGGCGGCGTACGGGCGGCGTCCAGCCACCGGGCCGCGCGACACCGTGCACGCGGTGGTCACCCAGGACAGGCGTTGGTATGTCGCGGAATGCCTCGAAATCGCCGTCGTGACGCAGGGCCGTACGCTCGACGAGCTGATCACAAACCTTCGTGACGCCATCGCGCTGCACCTCGAAGGAGAGGACCCGGCGACCACGGGTG
>Ga0137361_10001310_pt1 | contig 15265 bp, 13 predicted proteins | sample Mad1_80_16metaG_FD_104923 | JGI IMG/M metagenome (GOLD analysis project Ga0137361, IMG submission 104923) | Vadose zone soil microbial communities from Angelo Coast Range Reserve, California, USA - Mad1_80_16 metaG | ecosystem: Environmental > Terrestrial > Soil > Vadose zone | place: USA... | reverse complement strand
GCCGTTTCGCGCGCGCCGTCGATGTTTGGAGGATCGGCGGCCAGCATCCGCAGACAGGTGCTGGCGTTCGTGATGATGCCCGACAGCGGCTGGTTGACTTCGTGCGCGATCGACGCCGTCAATGCCCCAAGGCTCGTGACCCTGGCCACGTGTGCGAGCTCCGATCGTGCCCTTCCGAGCGCCTCCTCCGAGAGACGGCGCTCCGTGACATCCTGAACCGCTCCGATGTACTCCAGTCGACCATCTTGATCTCGCGTCGCATGGGCGACGGTGTGCACGTGTTTGACCGAGCCGTCGGGCATCTGCAGCCGATAGTCGTCTTCAAAGTCGCTGCCGTCGTTCAACGCCAGGCCCATCCGTTCAGTGGCCGACGGGATGTCTTCCGGGTGGATTCGAGTAGCAATTAGATCGTGCGTCACCGGCACACCCTGGTCAAACTCGTAAATGCGATAGAGCTGCTCTGACCACGTGATTTCGTCTGTCGCCACACGCCAGGAAAAGCTGCCCGTGGAACTGAGACGCTGAGCTTCCGCGAGAAATGTCTGACTGCGCTTCAGCGCGGCGTCACTCTGCGCACGTTCGACGGCGATGCTCGCAATGTGCGTGAACTGCTCGATGAGGCTTTGATGGAGTGGCGTCGGCGTTCTGGGCTCGTCGTAGTAGATCGCGAACGCGCCCAAGACCTTACCGGCCGTGGACGAGATCGGCGTTGACCAGCACGCCTTTAGCCCATGCGCCAAGGCCATCGGGCACCACTCGTAGGCAGCCCATCGTGTCTCTGACGTGAGGTCAGCCGCAATGACTTGTTCGTTCAGGTACGACGCCATCGCGCATGGACCCGAATCGACGTTTACGGGCCGGCCAATAATGGAGGTGATGAAGCTGGCCGGAAGGCTCGGTGCGGCTCCGTGTTCGAGACGCGTCCCGCTCGGATCGACCAACACCACGCTGCAGTAACACCCGCCGGCCGTGCCCTCGACAAGCTGACAGAGCGCGTCGAGTATTCCCGACATCGAATGGCCGCCTGCCACCATTTCCAGGAATCGCTTTTCCCCTGCCAACAGAGCCTCGGCCTGCTTGCGATCTTCGATGTCTGTGTTTTGTCCGTACCACTTCACAAGAGTGCCGGTTGCGTCGCGCAGCGGTACAGCCCTAATCAGAAACCATCGAAACGTCCCGTCGAATCGACGTAACCTGGCCTCGAACTCGCCGGGTTGGCCGGATTCCAGCAGCGATCGCCAATAGTCCAGCAGTTGAGCGGCATCGTCCGGGTGAATTGCAGTCTGCCAGCCTGAGCCGCGGGCACCCTCCAGGCTGACGCCGGTATAGTCGCACCACCGTTGATTCAGGAAATCCACACTCCCGTCAGCAGCGGCACTCCACACGAAGCCTGGAAGCGCATTGACGACGCGGCTGAGCTCGTTCTCCATTCCGGTCCCTCCGTGACAGTCGCCGTCACACAAAGATGCCCTCTTCTAGGCGGACGTCTATCATACTTTGGTGTCGGTCTGTGGCAAGACGGGGCGAGAGAATAGCGGCGCGCTCCATGACATTCGGCGATCTCGGCTGTTGCCCGGCCACTCGTATTGCTGAAGTCGATTCCAAAGTCTCGGCGACACCATCGTCTAATAGAGTCGCCCCTCAGGCAGGCGCTTGCAATCAGAAGAAAAGCGGTGTCGGGTCGAGGTCAAGCCGGCCATCTTGCGGGAACCCGACGGGCCGATGCTCAGGCACGGTTTTGCGAGATTTTCACGCCTCGCTCATCCATGTGCCACGTAAGGTGATCCTCCACCCAAAGCCCGAATTTCTCGCTGAGCGATAGAGCTGTTCACGCCGGCCAGCTAACGAGATGAAGGTCTACGTCGCCGTGACAGACAGAGACTGGTACCGATTCCTACATGCTCGTCCAGCAATCCACGAGGTCGACGTCTGGCACCCTCCTACTGTAAACGACGATCACTCGCGGGGTTGCGAGCAGCTTCTGTCTTACCAGGGTGCCGGCATGAATCGAGGTTTGTGCGTGCACCCGTACCGTCACCGAAATTCGCTGCCATCTTGGCGCGATCCGCGTCGATTGCGCGGAAGCCTGAGGTCTCCCTCAACAACGGGAATCTCCCGAGAAGTCCAACATGCAGGGTGCAAAACACGCGAGGATCGCTCGCTTGCGGCTGCGTTCATGCGTGTTCACGTTCCGTGAACACGCCGAATATCTGAACAGGTGCATCGTGGACTCATCAGCCCGTTTTACCGCTTGATGTAGACGACGGCGCCTTGGAGTCCCTCGCGATATGGCTTCAAGGCGTCGACGACCGCGTCAGCGATCGCCTGGAACTCATCTCCACGGAAGCTTGAGGGCACCAGGACGATACCGGCGTGCTCTGTATTCGTCCTGACGGCTCCGTGAGCGAGCTCGATGAAGTCGACGACGTTCGCGGTAATGATCGCCCGCCCTTCTCGCGTCGCATACGCGAGTTGGGCAGGGTCGTCCATTTGGGTGTTGCCGATCTCATGGGCGCTTGTTGCGTCTATGCCACGCTGCCGAAGGAGTCCGGCGAGGTTCGGAGAAAAATCCTCATCGAGGTAGACCTTCACCGAGTGAAGCGCACCAGCCCGGGATACTGCTTCTCGATCGTCTCAGGCGTGAGCGCATCATTCGCGGCGATCTTCGCCTGAATCTCATCCCGGTGCCGACCGTAATACATCCGCGCGGCCGTGATCTGAGCTTGCGATAGCTGTGGGAAGGCTCCCCGAATCCGGTCGGCGTCCTGATCCTTGCTGAAGTCGCGTACGACTTCCCACACGCCCAAACCCGTTCCGCCGATCTTCGCTGTCCGACCGCTCGGTTCGTCCGCAAAGTAAATCCCTGGGCATTGCCGCATTCGCAGTGCTTCCTCGAGCAGTTCTTGCGCGACGTCTGCGACGGATCGGCGATTGCGCGCCGCAGTCGCCTCGAGGTCTCTGCGCAGCGATCGACGGAGCCGCATTGTAGTCAGCACCCGAGGCTCTGGTCGGCTCGGCTTCGCCTCGGTGCCACTTCTCCCCTTGCGACCGCCGGCGGTGTCGGAGCGACGACGGCGGGGGATACGTTGCCTCATGACAAGCTCATCCTACTATGTAGGCTAACAGAATACAAGAGAATACAACTATCGGTCTGGTCACCTCGTTCTCGGTTCCCCGTCCGACGTCTACCGACGATCAGGTCACTTTAGATTCTAGGTAGCAGTTCGGTGAGCTGCACGAAGGATCGTGCTCCTTGTCAGTATTATTGCTAGGAGTCGCGCTCAGCGGCGCGCGCCGCATCCGCTACCACTGCGCTGCGTGTCCCCGGTAACGACTGATTCTAGCCGCGGTAACTCGTTTCGCGGACAGGCACTTTGCAGCCGGCATCTCGCCGGGATTTTGGCGCCCCCTCGAGCTCTTGGTAGTCCGGGACGGGGCCGGGAATCCGGCATTTCAAAGGACCGCAGGAAGGGTGGCAGCGCTGTAAGGATGGAGTTGTAGGGACTTAGCCTTACGCGGCCGGCTCATTCAAGAACCACTTGATCAGACAAGGGCATGCGGTCGAGCTCGACCACTTCGGGTTGATGACGTCATCCCGGACTCCCTCGGCCACCGGAAAGAACCCGAGCGCGCCTCCGTCTCGTTGACATCACTGTAACAAGTACAGAAAGCTCACACGGTCTTGCGGTCCACCCCCAGCGCCCGGGCAATGCTCCGCAGGCCGTCGCCGGCCAGCCACCGCCGCACGATCTCGCGCACGTGGACCATCCCCACCTCCCGATAGGCCATGGCCACCTCCTTGGGCCGGAGGCAGCGTGGCCCGGCTCACAGCGCGCCCGGGTGGGGGAACGTTTCTGAAAAGGGGGGAAGCTTCTGAAACACTCAGCCGGGCGAATGATTCAGAAGAACGACAGGACCTACCGAGAAGACGACAATAGCTTACTCTGCCTTCCGGGTTTCGACCTATACTTATTGGTGGTTCGGCGACATGTACTCGATTCGCAATCCACGGAGCCGCCACGACGTTGCCGTTCTGACCTCACGTCGACGACTTCCTGTGTCGTTGGGTACGGTCCGATTTAGAGCGGGTGGACTCTAGCCGGCCGGAAAAAGGAGAACCGAACAATGGGGATCCGAGGTCAGGTCCTTGTTGCAGGGGTCGCCGTGTGCATCACCGCGACGCTGATCACGGGATTGTGCACAGGCGCTCAGGCGGGCGAGCTACTCATCGACGCCGCCATTGCAGCCATCATGTCGGGGGATCGTGAAAAGTTCGTGTCGCTGTTTCGCTATTTCGACGATGTCGTCTCCCCTAGCGACGCCAGCAGAGACAGGCTTGGAGTCGGCGTGTATTTCGATCTGCTACGAGAGGAGCTTGGACGACCAGACCGATTCGAGCCGACTCTTACGACGAGCTCAACATTCCTAAATATTGACCTCGAGTCAGCGACACCGGACCTGTGGCGCAATTCGGATTGCTTGTTCAAAACATCCGCATTCAAGACTATGTTTGCGGGCAATGACGGCCGACTCCCGACCGAGGTGTTCTTTAATGTGTGCGTTGACAAGCGCGGCCATCAGTGGCTTCGGGCAATCAATGTTCACCTGCTAAATACCAACACAGAGACGATGCGAAGGGCGCAACGGTTTCTCAACAGATTTATGCAAGAGCTTCAGGGGTTGCGGAGTTGACAAGTGGTGCTGATGTTGGACTTCGCCTTGGGCGCATCGACTATCCAGTGAAGACGACGAAGACCACGACGAACGTGATGAAGATAATGCTCCAAGCCTGCCGTGCCCTCTTCCGCACAAGATGCCTAACGGCGCAAATCAGCCAGGTCACGGCGTGAACATCCGGTCCACCGGACTCCGCACCGCGGCCGGCCCCCGATTCACGACGTGGGTGTAGATCATCGTGGTGCTCACGTCCCGGTGGCCCAGCAGCTCCTGGACCGTCCGAATGTCGTGACCGTCCTCCAGGAGGTGCGTGGCGAATGAGTGTCGCAGAGTATGGGGGGGGCCGCGCTTTGCGATGCCGGCGCGGCGCGGCGCCACCTTCACCGCGCGCTGCAGAACCGACTCGTGCAGGTGGTGTCGGCGGAGCTGGCCGGTGAGCCGGTCACGGCAGATCCGGGTCGCGGGAAAGACCCACTGCCAGACCCACTCCCTCCCGGCGTTCTGGTCCTTTCGCGCCAGCGCGGTGGGGAGCTCGACCCAACCCGCGCCGGCTGCGAGGTCCTCCGTGTGCTGGGCGCGGACAGCCTCGAGGTGGGCCATCAGGTCGGCCTTGACGATAGCGGGCAGCATCGTGATCCGATCCTTGTCGCCTTTGCCGCCGCGCACGACGATCTGGTTGGCGTCGAAGTCTATATCCTGGATGCGCAGCCGACAGCACTCGAGCATGCGCTCGGGCGGCAACCTCCGAGCGGTGCAGGAACACCTACGCCATGCGGATATCCAGCAGACGACGATCTACACACGGCTGGCGCCGCACGATCTCCAGAAAGTCGTGAACCTGTTCGACCAGAACGGAGGTGGCATGCAGTAAGGGTTTCCGTCCCCTCGGGGGCCGGACGGAAATCTTTCGCGGAAAACTCCAACGAATCCGAGTTGGTGGCCCCAACGGGATTCGAACCCGTGTTTCAGCCTTGAGAGGGCCGTGTCCTAGGCCTCTAGACGATGGGGCCGCGTACACAACGAGGCGGGCGGCGGGCAAAAGTGGCTGGGGGAGGAGGATTCGAACCCCCGCTACGTGGTCCAGAGCCACGCGTCCTACCACTAGACGATCCCCCACCGGACGCTGATCCGAGAGTATACCGCATTCCCGCGCTCACCGAAGCGTGTCTTTCAGAGCGCGGCTGGCTTTGAAGCGAGGCACTCGGGTAGCGGGAATATGGATCGCCTTGCCCGTGCGCGGGTTGCGACCGTTGCGGGCGGCGCGCCGGGTGACCACGAATGTCCCGAAGCCGCCGATCGTCACCCGCCGGCCCTTGCGTAGCGAGTCGCAGACGACCGCGATAAAGGCGTTGATGGCCTTCTCGGCGGCCGTCTTAGTGCCGTCGGCGGCCCTGGCCATCCCGGCGGCGAGATCCGCCTTCGTCATTCCTCAACCTATACGTCCCGCCCCTTGAACGTGTCAAGACGCGGAGTATGATGGGGCGATTGACGATGGCCTTCGCAGATCTCGGCGAGTTCGTCGCGCACATCGAAAAGCACAATCAGCTCCACCGGATCACGGCGTCAGTCTCGCGCGACCTCGAGATCGCCGAGATCGCCGACCGCGTCTCGAAAGGGCCCGCGGTCCAAAACAAGGCGCTCCTCTTCGAGCGGGTCGAGGGCTACGACATGCCGGTCCTGATCAACGCCTTCGGCTCGGCGCAGCGGATGGCGTGGGCTCTCGGCGTGGACGACCTAAGCGGGCTCCCCGCGCGGGCGGCGGGGCTGTTGAATTTCACGCTACCCGGCACGTTCCTCGAGAAGCTGCAGAAGCTGGGCACCCTGATTGACCTCGCCCGGGTCGGGCCAAGGCGGGTCGGCTCGGGCCCGTGCCAGGAGCTGGTGGAGACCGCGAGCCCGTCGCTCGCGTCACTACCGATCCTCACCTGCTGGCCGGGCGACGCGGGGCGCTACATCACGCTTCCGCTCGTCTTCACGCGTGACCCCGCGACGGGCGCTCGCAACGTCGGTATGTACCGTCTCCAGGTCTTCGATGATCGGACACTCGGCATGCACTGGCAGACCCACAAGGGCTCGGCGGAGCACGAGCGAGAAGCCCAGCGGATCAGGCTCGATCGCATGGAGGTCGCGATCGCGCTCGGTGGCGACCCCGCCACGATCTACGCGGCCTCCGCCCCGCTCCCGCCCGGGCTTGACGAGATCGTCTTCGCGGGCTGGCTCCGTGGGCGCGGGGTCGAGATGGTTCATTGTAAGACGGTCGACGTCGAGGTGCCGGCGCACGCGGAGATCGTCCTCGAAGGGTACGTGGACCCACGGGAACGCCGGCTCGAGGGCCCTTTCGGCGACCACACGGGGTACTACTCGCTCGCGCGCGAGTACCCAGTATTCCACCTCACCGCGATCACCCGACGACGGCGGCCGCTCTACCCCACGATCATCGTGGGGCGCCCGCCCCAGGAGGACTACTGGCTCGGCAAGGCAACGGAGCGGCTGTTCCTGCCGATCATCCGGCTCCTCCTCCCTGAAGTCGTGGACATCAACATGCCAGCCGAGGGCGTCTTCCATAACCTCGTGATCGTCTCGATCAAGAAGCGCTACCCTGGGCAGGCGCGGAAGGTGATGCTGGCCCTCTGGGGCATGGGGCTCATGATGCTTGCCAAGACGATCGTCGTCGTCAGCGAGCACGTGAACGTCCACGACCCTTCCGAGGTCGCCTGGCGCGCGACCGGCAACATCGATCCCAAGCGTGACATCATGCTGCTCGAGGGGCCGATGGACGACCTCGACCACGCGGCCCTGCGCCACCGCTACGGTGGCAAGATGGGGATCGACGCAACCGAGAAGGGCCCGCTCGACGATGTGGCGCAGACCTGGCCCGCGGAGATCGTGATGAGCGAGGAGGTCCGGCAACTCGTCTCGCGTCGCTGGAAGGACTACGGGTTCTGAGCAGGACCAAGCAGTTCCTCGACGCGATCAAGTTCGAGCACACGATCTTCGCGCTCCCTTTCGCCTACGTCTCGATGGTGCTGGCGGCGGGGGGCTGGCCGGGCTGGCGGGTCGTCTTCTGGGTCACGGCGGCGATGGCCGGTGCGCGCACTACCGCGATGTCGGTGAACCGCGTGGTCGACCACGCAATCGACGCCCAGAACCCGCGGACGTCGAATCGACATCTCCCCCGGGGGATCATCCGACCGAGCGAGATGCTGATGCTCGCCGGGGTCTCGATGACGGTGCTGCTGGTCGCCGCCTGGCAGCTCAACCCGCTGTGCCTCGCTCTCGCTCCGCTGGCCTGCCTCTTTCTGACCGGCTACTCCTACACGAAATACTTTACGTGGACCTCGCACTGGGTCCTCGGCTTCACCGACGGGATCGCGGCCGCCGGTGGCTGGATCGCCGTGACGGGCAGCTTCGCGGCGCCGGCTTTGCTGCTCTGGGCCGCGGTCACGGTGTGGATCGCGGGATTCGACCTCCTGTACGCGTGTCAAGACGTCGACTTCGACCGCGCCTACGGCCTCCACTCGGTGCCCGAGCGCTTCGGCGTCCCCACGGCGCTTGCGGTCGCGCGCGCGAACCACGCGCTCACGGCGGCCGCCCTGGCGGCGCTCGGCCTCCTGATCCCTCTCGGCCTCCTCTACTGGATCGGCTGGTTCGCCGTCGTAGTCCTCCTTGTTTACGAACACTCGCTTGTGTCCGCTGGGGATCTGAGCCGGCTCAACGTCGCGTTCTTCAACGTCAACGGCTATATCGCGGTAATCATGCTCGCGGCGGTGGTCTCTGGCCTCTGGCGGTAGGCGGGCGATGGCGGCCGACGGGGCCGAGCTCGTGCGCTCGATGTTCACGCGGATCGCCCGGCGCTACGACCTGATGAACGCGCTGATGAGTTTCGGCCGCCACCAAGCGTGGCGGCGGGTGGCGGCGCGCGGGACGATCGCGGCGCCCGACGGGCTCGCGCTCGATCTCGCGACGGGCACGGCGGACCTCGCGCTGGCGATCCTCGAGCTCGTCCCCCACCGGCGAGTGATCGGCGCCGACTTCTCCGAGGGGATGCTGCGCGAGGCGCGACGGAAGCTCGCCGCGCGGCCAGCGGCCTTGATCGCGCTCCTCGCCGCCGACGCCCTCGCGCTCCCGTTCGCCGACGCGAGCTTCGCCTGTGTCACCTCCGCGTTCCTCCTTCGGAACCTCACCGACCTCGATCAAGGGCTTCGCGAGATGCGACGGGTCACGCAGCCAGGCGGGCGCGTGATCACGCTTGAGATCACTCGACCGACCCTGCCGGTGTTCTCGTTGGCATTCGGCCTCTACTTCCACCGCTTGGTTCCCGCGCTCGGCGCCGCGGTCGCGGGCGACCGTCAGGCGTACCGCTATCTGCCGGACTCGGTCGAGCGCTTCGTCACGCCGGACGAGCTCGTCGCAAAGATGCGCGGCGCCGGGCTCCGCAGCGCGAGCTACCAGCGGCTCGGTCTCGGGACCCTCGCCGTGCACACCGCGATCGCCTAGAACAAGCTCACAGAGCGCGGCCCCGCGAAATTCGTTTTGCGCGCGCCTCGCGGGTCGGGTATTGTCAGAGTAACCGCCGATGGAGCTCGTCTCTGTGCCGTCCCGACGCCGCCACTTGCTGGACGGAGCCTACGCGATCTTGCTGTACGGCTTGGCCATCTTGGTCGGGTATGCCGTGCTCGCTCCGGACCGGCTGAGCCTGCCCAGGGCCGTCGCAGTCATCTCGCCTCAGAAGCCGCCGGTGGCGGCGGTTTCTCGCACGACCAACGAGCCCGCGAAGCCTTCCCAGCCCACAACTGGCACTACTGATACCCCGTCCAGTCGTGCTGCCCGCCTGGCCCCTGAGCCGGCAGCGACGCCGGCCCCGTCACCCCGAATTCTGCTGCCCAAGACGGCGGCCCCGCCGGCCGAAGCTCCCACTGTCGTGCCCAGGATCGAGACCCCCTCGGCCCTCGCGCCGGCGCCTGGTGACACACGACCCTGGCCCTCACCCGTCCAGGGCCGCATCGTAGACGAGTCCCGGCAGCCGCTGGCGAACGCCTCGGTCGTCGGCGACGGGATCGAGGTCTCGACGGGCCCCGACGGGAGTTTCGCGCTCGAACACCTGAGCCCGGGGAGCCGTCTGCTCGTGAAGATGCCGGGCTACGCGAAGGTGACGATCGAACCGACGCCGGGCCCGCTCGAGATCGCGCTCCGGCCCCAAGCAGTCAAAGCCGCCTACCTCACCTACTTCGGCATCAACGACCGGCGGATCCGAGGTCGCGTCCTCGACCTGATCGAGCGGACCGAACTGAACGCGCTCGTGATCGACGTGAAGGGCGACCGCGGCTGGATCCTCTACCCGACCCAGGTGCCGCTCGCGCTCGAGGTAGGCGCGCAGGGGCCGGCCACGATGCGCGACTTCGACCACCTGATGATCGACCTGAAGGCGCGCGGCGTCTACACGATCGCGCGCATCGTCACGTTCAAGGACAACGTCCTCGCCACCGGCCGGCCCGACCTGGCGGTCACCGACGCGCGCACGGGCAAGTCCTGGGTCGACCGCGAGAACCTCGCCTGGGTCGATCCGTTCCGGGAAGAGGTCTGGGCCTACAACATCGCAATCGCGAAGGAGGCGGTCCGCCACGGTTTCGACGAGGTACAGTTTGACTACGTGCGGTTCCCGACCGACGGCAAGCTTGGCGCCGCACGTTACTCCCGGCCAAACAACAAGGACACGCGGCTGCCGGCGATCGCGGGATTCCTCGAGCGCGCCCGCCGACAGCTCGGCCCGACCGGCGCCTTCGTGGCGGCCGATATCTTCGGCTACACCGCGTTCAACGAGAACGACACCGACATCGGGCAGCGGATCGAGGAGCTGGCGCCCCGCCTCGACTACATCTGCCCCATGGTCTACCCGTCCGGCTACCACCTGGGCATCCCGGGCTTCCGGAACCCGGTCACCCACCCGTACGAGGTCGTGCGCGAGAGCGTCCGGCTCATCCGGGAGCGCTCGGGCCACGCGGTCGCGCGGGTGCGACCGTGGCTCCAGGACTTCCGGGACTACGCCTTCGACCGACGCGTGTTCGGCGTGACTCAGGTGCAGGCTCAGGTACGCGGCGCCGACGAGGCCGGCAGCGCCGGCTGGATGCTCTGGAACCCGCGCAACGATTACACCGGAGCCGCGCTCAAGCCGAAGGGGGGCCTCGCGGCATCGGGCCGGGCCACGCCGTCGCTCACGGATTGAGCGCCGTCCGCCGCGCCGTACTCGCCCTCGTCCTCTCGGCGGGCCCCGCCGGGGCCCAAGCGCTCGCCCCGAACGAGCTCGGCCGCGTGATGATCCTCGAGTACCACAGGCTGGCGGAGCCCGAGAATCGCTGGACGCGAACGCCCGCTAACTTCCGGCACGATCTCGAGACGCTCTACGCGAAGGGGTACCGTCTGATCGGGCTCAACGAGCTGATCGACGGCCAGATCGCGCTCCCGATGGGGACGACGCCCGTCGTGCTCACGTTCGACGACTCCTCGCCCGGCCAGTTCCGCTACATCGACAAGGACGGTCAGCTCGTGATCGACCCGGACTGCGCGGTGGGGATCCTCGATGCGTTCGCCGAGGCCCATCCCGACTTCGGGCGGAAGGCGACCTTCTACGTCCTGCCCGGCGCCAGCAAGCCCAACCGGCTCTTCAACCAGCCCGAGTACGAGGCGCAGAAGCTCCAGTACCTCGTGAGCCACGGCTTCGAGATCGGCAACCACACGCTCTGGCACGCGAACCTCGGCCAGTACCCCGAGCCCATCGTCCGCGACCAGATCGCGCGCGCCGAGGTGTGGATCCACCGTTACGTCCCCCAGTACCGGATCCGGACGCTCGCACTGCCGCACGGCGTCTATCCCAAGCAGGTCGCGTGGGCGCTCCACGGGACGGCCGGCGGCACGACCTACGAGTACGACGCGATCCTCGAGGTCGCGGGCGGCCCCGCGCCGTCGCCGTTCGCCCAGAGCTTCGACCCGACGCATCTGCCGCGAATCCAGGCAATCGAGTCCGAGCTGCGGCACTGGCTCGCGCACTTCGACCAGAACCCGGGCGAGCGCTTCGTCAGCGACGGCGACGCCGCGACGGTGACGATCCCGGCGGGCACCCACGGGCGACTGCGCCCGGCGCTCCCGCCGGGCGTGAAGGTGGTGGAGCGCGACTGAACCTGAGGACCGTGAGGAGACCGACGATGCAGGTCGCTAACGGTAGATGAGGTACGACGCGCGCCGCTTCAGGAAGCTGTCCCGCTCCTGTTCGGCCCAGGCCTGGAGCCGGGCGAGCGGCTCCTCCCGCAGGAAGGCCCACATCATCGACCGGTTTACCAGGAGGTTCTGGATCATCTCCGGCCTGAACTGGTCGCGGTAGCGCGCCCGCAGCTCGCGCGCGAGCGCCAGCGCCACCGCGACCGGCCGGATCGTCTCTCGGTTCGTCACGACGACGTGTACGCCGCCGCACGCTTGCGTCGCATACACGTCGGCCATCGGCGTGAAGAAGGCCGGCACGAAGCGGACGCCCGGGAGGCCGAGGTCGTTCAACGCGGCGCTGAGCCCGTACGGCTCGATCCACGGCGCGCCCACGATCTCGAAGGGCGTGTCGGTGCCGCGGCCCACGGTGAGGTTCGTCGCCTCGAGCAGCCCCAGACCCGAGTAGAGCAGCGCCTCCGTGACCGAGCGGATGTTCGGCGACGGGTTGAGCCATGGCAGCCCGGTCTGGTCGAACCACGCCGACCGGCTCCACCCCGTCATCGGCACCACCGTGAGGGCGACGGGGATCTGCAGTTCGGCGGCCGCCAGGCGGGCGAACTCGCCGACGGTCATCCCTGGGCGCACCGGAACGGGCAAGGGCGCCGTGAACGAACGCAGGTCCGGGTCGATGAGCGGCCCCTCGACGATGCGGCCGGTGATGGGGTCCGGCCGGTCGAGCACGAACACCGGGAGCTGGCGCTTGGCCGCCTCCTGCATTGCGTAGACGAGCGTCGCCAGGTACGTGTAGTAGCGGACGCCAACGTCCTGGACGTCGTACACGAGCGCGGTGAGGCCGTGGAGCATCTCCGGGGTCGGTCGGCGGGTGGCACCGTAGAGGCTCCACAGCGGGAGCCCGGTGGGCGCATCGCGGCCGTTCGGGACGTCGCCGGTGGCGTCCCCGGCGGGGCCGTGCTCCGGGGAGAAGATCGCCTGCAGGCGCACGTTGGGCGCGGCGGCGAGCAGATCGATCGTCCGCCGGCCGGTGGCGTCGATTCCAGTCTGGTTCGTGATGAGGCCGATCGTCTGACCCGCGAGCGGCGCGAAGTTCTGGCGGAGCAGCACGTCGATCCCGGTCTGCACCTGCCCCATGGTCGGGAGCGGCGCGTCGGCGGCCGGGCCGGGCTCCCCGCCGCCGCCGGCGGCGACGGCGACCGGCGTCGGCTGGTAGAAGAGCGCGGCCCCGACGGCGGCGGCCACCCGCGTGCGAAGCTCGCGGATCCGCCCCGAGTCGTTGCCGCTCGGGTGGAGACGGCTGGTTAGGACGATCATGTAGGTCCGCGTCGGCGGGTCGATCCAGACCATCGTACCCGTAAAGCCGGTGTGGCCGACGGAGCCGGCCGGGAAGAAGAGCTCCATCGGAGCCGCGTAGGGCGAGTTTACGTCCCAGCCGAGTGCGCGCGGGCTGTCGGGCGTGGGCCACGGCGCCCACATCGCCCGAACCGTGCCCGCGGCCAGCACCCGTCGGCCCTCGAAGCTGCCGCCGTCCACGAGCATCCGGCAGATGCGCGCCATGTCCCACGCGGAGGAGAACAGGCCGGCGTTGCCCGCCGCGCCGCCGAGGACCCGCGCGCGGGGGTCGTGCACCTCGCCGTGGAGCAGCCGGCCGTCAAAGAACTCGGTGGGCGCGACGCGCATCCGGAGGACTGGGCCGGGGTGGAAGGTCGTCTCCGTGAGCCCGAGCGGGCCGAAGACGACGCGTCGGAGATAGACGTCGAGCGACTCGCCGCTCACGCGTCGCACGACCTCGCCGAGGAGGATAAAGCCCGTGTCGCTGTACTGGGAGCCCGTGCCCGGCGGGTAGTCGAGCGGGATCTCGGCCAGGAGCCGCGCCGCCCGCGGGAAGCCGGGGCGGACCGCGGCCTCGGGCGGCACCGCGCAGAAGCCCGCGCGGTGCGCGAGGATCCGTCGGATCGTGACCTCCCGGAACGCGCGGCCCCGAAACTCACGCAGGTAGGCGCCGAGCGGCGCATCGAGACGGATCCGGCCCCGCTCGGCCAGCGACATCACGGCGAGGGTGGTGCCCAGGGGCTTGGTCAGTGACGCGAGGTCGAAGACCGTGTCCTCGGTCATGGGCTCGGCCGACGGGACAACCTGCCGGAGGCCGAACGCTCGGTGATAGAGGATCCGGCTGCCTTGGCCGACGAGGATGACGGCGCCCGGGATCTCGCCCGAGGCGACCGCGTCGCTGGCGGCGGCGTCGACGGCGGAAAAGTCGGGCGGCTCGGCGAAGGCTCGGGTCGGAAGGACGGACAGCGCCAGCAGCACTATGCAGGCGCGAGCGATCAAGGGCATCCAGACCACTATAGCATCGGCCGTCGTCTTCCCGCCTGGCCACGTGCAGCGGGGAAAGCTATGCTAGGATTCGCCCACGATGCACCGGGTGTTCATCACGGGCGCCACGGGGTTCGTGGGCCGGGGCGTCGTCCAGGCCCTCCGCGCCGATGGCCACATCGTCCGCTGTCTCGTGCGCCGCGGCTCTGAGCCCTTGCTGAAGGGCCTCGGGGCGGTCGAGCGCGTCGAGGGCGACGTGCTCATCCGCCGGACGCTCGACGTCGCGATGGCGGGCTGCGACGCGGTCATCCACCTCGTCGGCATCATCCGCGAGCGGCCCGCGCTCGCCGAGACCTTCGAGCGCCTGCACGTGGACGCCACGCTGAACGTGCTCGCCGCCGCCTCGGGTGCCGGCGCGCGCCGCGTGCTTCACATGAGTGCGCTCGGCACCCGGCCCGGCGCCCGCGCCCGCTATCATCAGACCAAGTGGCGCGCGGAGGAGGCGGTGCGGTCGAGTGGGCTCGACTGGACGATCTTCCGCCCGTCGATCGTCTACGGCCACGGGGACGGATTCGTGACGGTCCTGGCCCGGATGGTGCGGCGGCTGCCGATCGTGCCGGTCATCGGGAGCGGCACGGCGCGGCTCCAGCCGGTGTGGCTCCCGGTGGTGGCCGAGGGCTTCGCGCGCGCCCTCGACCGACCGGGCGCGGTCGGCCAGGCCTACGACGTCGGCGGCCCCGAGGCGTACACGCTCAACGAGGTGCTCGACCTGATCGGCGCCGTGCTGAAGCGGCGAGTGCGGAAGGCGCACGTACCGCTCGGCCTCATGCGCCGCCTGACGGCCGTCCTTCAGTCGGTGCCGTTCTACCCGGTGACGACGGACCAGCTTCGGATGCTCGAGGAAGACAACGTCTGCGACCCCAAGCCCTTCCTGCACGCCTTCGACCTCGAGCCCGTGTCGTTTCCGTCGGGCCTCGAGCGGTTGCTGCTCGCGTGACCCGCCCGTTCGGCACGTCGCTCCGCCGTGACCCCAGCGACCCCCGCGGGCTCCGCGCGCGGATCG